>ERZ778024.738-NODE-738-length-50055-cov-27.598020_pt1 | contig 50055 bp, 42 predicted proteins | sample MGYA00375754_ERZ778024 | MGnify/ENA primary metagenome ERZ778024 (study PRJEB29350, sample SAMN05389827) | bioreactor metagenome | isolation source: Thiocyanate bioreactor | place: South Africa: University of Cape Town | collected 2014-02-18 ...
TCTGTACTATAGGCGCTTCCTTGCTTTTCTTCATACTTCAGAATCGACTAACTAAAGAGAAAGTTAGTCAGGTTTTAAAGTAATGTTCCACCCCCCATTTTTATTTATGGTTTCAATGGATTCTATAAATATTTTATACTGTTCACTTAAGAGAATGTTTTTGCACCACTTCCAAAGAATTCCCATTTTGCCATGAGGGTTATGAAGACCTCGGCCTGTAATAATTTCGACCTCAGCGAATTTACTCGCGTAAGAAGATTTTATAAAAGAATCAATTTTTCCCTGTTTTATGGATAAAGGAACTTTACCGTGCAAATCAAGCATTGGTCTTTGAGAAGGAGGCTTTTTAAATCTATGAGATTGAAAGAGGTTTTGTGAATTAATAAGGCGCACTAAAATAGTATGATTTTCATAAAAAGGGACAACTTCTACAATGCCTTTATTAAAATAAGGCGTTTTTAAGAAGTCTAAAAACTCTTTTATCAAATCCTTCAATAGAGCGTTGGATATAGGTTGTGGTTCATCTTCTTTTCTATAATGGAAAGAAGTAATTTTGCTAAAATCAATACGAATGGCTTCTTGATTTTGTGTAGAAGCAACTTGAAGAGCTTCATGGATTGTTGCATGAAGTTCTTCAAATGTTTGATTTCCTTTTAAATTTATGGCGTTGGCACTTTGTAAAAGTTCATCTCTTTTAGTTTCATGTTGAAGTTGCCTTGATAAACTTATGAGATCAGTTAATAAACTTCCTTTTGCCGAACAACCTTCATACTTTATGCCTAGAAGTTTTGCACCTTTAAATACAGCACCATCAACAATCGCGTCTGTAAAATCGGCGCCGCTTAAATCAGCGTTTTTGAAATTCGCTTTGCGGGCTTTGACCTTGCCTAATTTAGCGTTTTTAAGATTGGCCCCTGAAAAATCAGCTTTATTAAGATTAAAGCCTTCAAGATTAGCACCTTCCAGGTTAAGTTTCGAAGCTGAAACAGTTTGCTGAGAGTTAAGTTGTTGATGGATTATAGCAACTGACTCTTCAGATGAACCTTCAATAGGGGAAGGAAATAATTCAGTGGAATAGAAAAATAAAAACAGAACGCTATAAATCAAGTTCATTTTAAGTAAAGCATTATTCACTATTTTAGATCCTATCTTTTTTCACGAATAATATATATCGTCTCAAATTCTGAATAGAACAATTTTAAATTCTTATCCCTACTTTTCACGCATGCTTTAGGATTGGCAAGTATCGTTCTCTTATTGCCATTCCCGCGAAGGCGGGAATCCATTTACAAGAGTGAAAAGCTTCTCCAAGTTTTAAGTCACGTTGCTTCTTCACTCTTTCTCCGTGCCTTTCACGCACAGCTATCAGCATCATATCTCCCCTCTCATTCTTGCCTTTACACGAGGCAAAGAGAGGGTATTCGCTCAAAAAGAGCGTTTAAGTCTTTGTTTCTTAATAATCTAGGTTTTTAAATCCCTGTCTTATTCTTCTTTTTATTAAGACGTTCATGAAAGACTTTTGGAAAGAATTATGAAGGCTTTTTAGGTCTTCATAAGAAAGAGAAACTCTTCCTTGACCATCTACAACTACACTACCATATCATGATACAAATATCAAGAAAATTCACCTCATTCATAGGGAAAAAATCTTTAAAAACATGGAAGAAAAAGGTTTCTTTTGAAGAGGATAAACTTTCGTTAAAGAAGTGTCTGGTGCACGAAAAAAACAAACCATATTGACAAAATTGTGAGAGTATGGTTAAGATCTCTAAATTTAACAAAGGAGAAAATCTTGTCAGTAAAATTTAAACTATCGACTATTGCTTTAAGTGTTTTATTTCTTTTAATGCAAAGCGAAAGAACAAGAGCAAGTGACGATTCTTTACGCGAGGAACAAAAAGAATCGCAGGGTACAAAATCCACGACATCTACAAAATCCAGTGCATTACCCTCAACAACGACAACAAGCACAAAGACAAGACGGACTAGACCATCCTCTTCGGCGGCTAATTCATCTTATTCCCAACCGGCTCAAGCAACAAATGATCTTTTAGACTCACTTATAGGAAAATCAATTCCACCGAAGATAGATAATTTTGTCATTCCTCAAACACTTGATATTTATGATACACTTCTTGTTTTATTTGCGGGACAAGATAAAAGTAAAAATAATAAAATTTATTTTGCGGATAAGGGTTTGGCCGCTAATTTAAACGTTTTAGAAACAGGCACAACATTGGAATTAGAGGCTTTTCTGCATGCTGCGAAGGTGAAAGAAGATAAAGGATTTGAATTCCTTAAAAAGATGTTCTTGGTAGAAAACCCTAAAACTAAAGGGGTTACAACTAAAGCAGAAAAAACCTTTAAAGGCGACGAGACAAAACTTGAAGATATAGAAAAAGCACGTGAAAATATTAAAACCGCGAGATTGACTTTAAGTTATTTACTTGTGGATGCAAAACCGGGCGATTTTAAAGACAAAAACTTACTTAGCATCAAAGCAAAGTATGACCTGAGTGAGAAGAGACCACGTTCAACGATAGCTGCTCATGATTCTCATCAGGCGAAGTACTATTTATATGTCGATGATGTTCAAACAAAGTTTTCATTTTGGCTGAATTTGTATCGCATGCAGGTGAATTAAAGAACTCGTTCTCAGATAAAAAGCGAGAGGCAACTCTCGCTTTTTTATATCCGGGAATATCTTTAATTGACGTCATAGCGTCATAAATGTTTCAGATAAAACCTAAGGAAAGTTTGGATAGTTCTACACTCTTTTTAAGGTGTTGAAAATCCCTGGAAGGATTGAAGTTGTGATCATAAAAAGCCCCCAGGGGTTTTGCAAAAACGAAAGTTAAAAAATTTCGTTATTTCTTTTTATTTTTTTCAATAATTATTTTAGATATGTCTTCACAAAGTTTTGTGAAAACTGGGTTTTCATTAGGAACAGGATGGTTCACTTCATCGTTCATTTTCACGCAAACTTCATGTATTTTTATAACATATTCCATAAATTTCTTGGTTTCTTCAGAAGAAGGTCTACTTGAGCTGGAAGCATCAACAGATGTCCACATGCCCATGACAGTAATTAATGTTATGCTTCGAAAAATTAAATTATTTAACATAATAAAGCCTTTCATTTGTTATTTTATATTTTGGATTCAAATACTCATTTAGAGAATATATAATAATATTATTAAAAAATTATTAATTTTATTAATCTTAACTTGTTAGGGTACTTTTCAGAAAAAGTTATATACGGATCAATATTTCGAAAATGGTTGGAGTTGCGAAAGACTAAAAATGTTTCACGTGAAACATTTTTTTTTCATAATCCTTTTTCCTTATATAACGACAAAGTTCTTATAATTAAATTATTTCGAATAGCTTACGAGCAGGCCGTTATATTAACTGTGTTGGATTAGGGAATCTGTAGAAAAGCTAATAAGCTAATATTTTCTAAGAGAAAAATAAGGTTAAGAATGAAGATAAAAAGGCTCCTCATTATAGGAGCCTTTAAAAGACGAAATTAATTCGTTCTAAGCAATCTTAAGGTTGTTCTTTCTAACTTTGTTAGAGCTTGTTCAAGTTCTTGTTTAACATTTTGTAAATGAAGAACTTTTCTTTTTGCCCTCTTTGTTCTTTGAGATCTAAGGTTTGTTATTTTAACTTCAATTTCTTGTCTTCTTGCATTAAATTTTTCACGTTCTAAAGAAAAGGTTTTTAATTGAGCTACTCTTTCTTCCAAATCAAATCCTGCTTCATTTGCTGCTTGTTTGAGATGAGCAAGAACTTTTGGAAGAGGAGATACGAATTCACCTAAGCTAATTTTCTCAAGATATTGCTTTAAGCATACTTTTGTTATTTCCATATTTTTATAAGGGGAAAACTTATATTTTAAAATTACGCCAAAAAAGCTTGATCCGCACAACTCAGGATCAGCTCCGTGAAGTAAAGCGCGCGCTCTCAAAAAACTGCTTATCTCTCGCAATTCACGTCCTGATGCTTCTCCAGCAGCCAAAGGAGGGTTTCTGTAATCGTGTGTTTTTGCGATAAGATTAAAATCAGCTTTTTTTTGCGCCAATGCATCGACAATCGCAAGTCGGTCTTCCTTTGATACAAAGGCTTTTGCAAGCGGATATTGAGGATCTAAGGCCATATGAGCAAGAGTATACGGTTGGCGATATCCCCATGCTAGACAGTGATCACTGTTAACATCGTCAATAACTGAAAGAAATTTTTGAACGAGAGATGCTTTTCCAAGTGAAACAGCCATACTTATTGGCGTTGTTTTTTCAGTATTTTCAAAAAAGAAAGTTGGAATGGGGCAATCTTTAATTTCTTTAAGATCTTTGCTAAGTCCTTCTGTTAATTTTTTTTCATCTAAATCTTTAAAATTTGTAAGGTAAGCAAGGTACTCATTGTTGATAGGACGCGTCACGATAAGATATTTATTCTGCTGACCTTCAGTTCGGTCAAATTCATTTTCAACCAAATCTAGATATTGGTCATAAATAGAAGATGATTTTGCTTGATGGAAAATTGACAATATAGAAAATAAAAAGAAAAAAGGTTTTATAAGCAAGGTCTTTTTTAACATGATCTAAATCCTCGTAATTTTATACGGTAATGATGTGATCATTTCTTTCTAAATTTGTCAATAAGGATTTCATTGTTATAAAAGATAGTTTTAAAAAATAGTTAGGCTTGCGAAAGGTTAAAATTTATTTCAAAATCAATCAACTTAATATTAAGAGAGGAAGTACCAAATTATGACACCGTCTCAAAGGCCGGTTTCGCCTCATTTGCAGATCTATAGACCCCAGTTAACCTCAATCCTTTCAATTACGCATCGGTTTACGGGTGCTTTTTTATGGTTTGGTATTTTGGGAATCATCACTTGGCTTTATGGGCTTGCAAGCAATCCCACTTGCTTTTCTTGGCTTATGGCAACAAGTCAAACTTTTATTGGAAAAACTATTTTATTTTTAATAATTTATGCCTTTTTTTATCATTTAACGAACGGCATTCGTCATCTCTTTTGGGATGCAGGTTATGGCTTTGAGATTACAACCGTTTATCGAACAGGATGGTTGGTTGTGGGGTCTTCTTTTGCGTTAACGATCCTTTACTGGATTCTTTTTCAAGGAGGATGCTGTGGCTTCTAATCCGCATGGAAGTGAACATTGGTGGGCGCAACGTCTCACAGCAATTGCCCTTTTGCCACTAAGTCTTTGGTTCTTGGGGTCGCTTTTAATCAATTCGCCCACTGACTATGCCGCAATTGTTGAGTGGCTTAAATCCCCCTTTACGGCGACAGGAATGATCCTTTTTATAGGGCTTTTGCTTTATCATGGACAACTTGGTGCGCAGGTTGTTTTGGAAGACTATATCCATTGTTCTGCCCTTAGATTGTGCTTGATTTATGGGGTGAAAGCTCTGGCTTTAAGCTTATTTGTTTTCGCCTCTTTATGTGTGATTAAAATTCATTTCCACCCCCTTTAGTGCTTGAGGAGTTCTTGAATAATATGACGAAAGCTTATGAAATTATTGATCACGCTTATGATGTGGTAATTGTAGGGGCTGGAGGCGCAGGCTTGCGCGCGGCATTGGGGATGAGTGCTACAGGGCTTTCAACAGCTTGTATTACGAAAGTTTTCCCGACACGCAGCCATACAGTTTCAGCCCAAGGCGGCATTAGTGCGGCCTTAAATAATATGGGCGATGGTGATGATTGGCGCTATCATATGTATGATACGGTCAAAGGCTCAGATTGGTTAGGAGACCAAGATGCTATCGAATATATGTGCCGCAATGCGATGGACGCTGTCATAGAGCTTGAGCATTATGGAGTGCCGTTCTCACGCACAGACAATGGCAAGATCTATCAACGCCTTTTTGGCGGGCACACCATTAATAAGGGCGAGAAAATGGCGCAGCGTGCCTGTGCGGCAGCCGATCGAACAGGGCACGCTATTCTTCATACCCTTTATCAACAATCTTTAAAGCATAAGACCCGGTTTTTTATTGAATATTTTGCTTTAGATTTAATTATGGACGACGAAGGCGTTTGCCGAGGCGTGACAGCATGGAGCCTTGAAGATGGCAAATTGCATCGCTTTTCAGCTCATATGGTCGTTTTGGCGACGGGGGGGCATGGCCGAACATTTTTCTCTTGCACAGGAGCTCATACGTGTACAGGAGATGGCAATGGCATGGTCCTTCGCGCGGGTCTTCCTCTACAAGATATGGAATTTATCCAGTTTCATCCGACAGGCATTTATGGAGCAGGTTGCTTAATCTCTGAAGGCGCGCGCGGTGAAGGGGGCTATCTTACCAATAGTGAGGGCGAACGTTTTATGGAGAAATATGCGCCTCATGCCAAAGATTTAGCGTCACGTGATGTTGTAAGTCGTGCAATCACTATGGAAATTCAAGCAGGGCGTGGATGTGGTCCTCACAAAGATTATATTGATCTTCACCTTGAGCATTTAGACCCTAAAACCATTCATGAGCGTTTACCTGGTATTTCAGAAACGGCCAGAATATTTGCAGGTGTGGATACGACCAAAGAGCCTATTCCTGTAATGCCGACAGTTCATTATAATATGGGCGGCGTGCCAACCAATTATCACGCCGAAGTCGTGAGTCCACGTGGCGGCGATAGAGAAGCTGTTGTCCCTGGCTTGATGGCGATTGGCGAGGGCGCTTGCGTTTCCGTTCATGGGGCGAATAGATTGGGGACGAATTCATTGCTGGACCTTGTTGTATTTGGACGGGCAGCAGCTTTAAAAGCGCAATCACTCTTGAAGCCAAATACCCCTCACAAACCTCTTCCAAAGGGCGCAGGAGAAATGTCATTCGCGCGCCTTGATCGATTGCGTCATGCGAAGGGTTCTTTAAAAACATCTGAAATCCGTCTTCAAATGCAAAAAACAATGCAAGCGCATTGTTCGGTCTTTCGGCAACAAGAAATTCTCGCCACGGGACTTAAAAAAATGCAAGAAATCAATGCTTCTCTTGAAGATATCGCCCTTTTTGATCGTTCTTTAATTTGGAACTCAGATTTAATGGAAGCACTCGAGCTTGAGAATCTCATGGGGCAATCCTTAGTGACCCTTGCATCCGCCTTAGCGCGACAAGAAAGCCGAGGGGGACATGCTCGTGAAGATTATCCTAAAAGAGATGATAAAAAATGGCTTAAGCACACGCTCTCGTGGATTGATAAGAAAGGCGAAGTCAAGTTGGATTACCGGCCTGTTCATATGTATACTTTAACAGATGAGGTTGACGTCGTGCCTTTACAAGAACGCGTCTATTAAGGAGAAAATTAATGGTTGAATTTACACTCCCTAAAAACTCCAAAGTCATGAAAGGAAAGACACATAAAGCACCTTCCACACCGAAAAACACAAAAGTGTTTGCCATTTACCGCTGGGACCCGGAAAATCCTACCGTGAATCCACGTTTAGATTATTATGAGGTTGACCTTGATCAAAGCGGAACCATGATTCTTGACGCCCTTATTTATATTAAAGATAAGATCGATCCGACCTTAACTTTTCGCCGTTCCTGTCGTGAAGGCGTCTGTGGTAGTTGCTCAATGAACATTGATGGGGTGAATACCTTGGCTTGCATTAAGCCTATTTCTGAAATTAAAAATGACGTCAAGATTTATCCGCTTCCTCATATGCCCGTGATTAAAGATCTTGTTCCTGACCTTTCAATAGCTTATGAGCAACTGGCCTCGGTTGAGCCTTGGTTAAAGGCCAATCCCGCTAAAGAAGGTGATCGAGAGCGACTTCAAAGCCCTGAAGAGCGTGCAAAGTTGGATGGATCGTGGGAGTGTATTTTATGTATGTGTTGCTCGACCAGTTGTCCTTCTTATTGGTGGAATGGCGATAAGTATCTTGGGCCTGCGACGCTTTTACAATCTTATCGCTGGATTGCAGATAGTCGGGATGAGCATACGGACGAGCGCCTTGATGATTTAGAAGATCCCTTTAAGCTTTATCGTTGCCATACCATTATGAATTGTACGAATACCTGTCCAAAAGGATTGAATCCAGCAAAAGCCATTGGTGAAATTAAGCAAAAAATCGCATTAAAGAAAAAATAGTAATTTCAAGGCATTTCTAATATTTTTGGGATTCAACTTTATACGATTTAAAACTTTGCCATTGACGATAAGAAAATTTTAGACTTAGATAATGTCGCAAAAAATAATAAAAATAAAGACTTATATAATGATTAAATTTTTAACCATTTTGTGGCTTTGTGTAGGCTCTCTTTTCCCCAGTTTTGCTTCTTCTTTATGTGACGAATCAGTCGAGTTTAATAGATTACGCTTACAAGCAAAAGCTTATTTCGAAGCGGGTGAACTTGAAAATGAACGATTAACTCGCATTGAAATCTTACTTTTAAAACAAGAACTTGAGACTGTGCATCTTGCAGTTCAGTCTTGTGTTATTTGTGAGAAATTTGAAGTAGCAAAGTATCTATTGAAAACTTTTAGTCATAGTTTTAAATCATCTGAAATCCAAACCTTACGTGATTATTGTCACGATGAAAAGATAAAGCTAGAAAATCGTAAGAGAAATTTTAAAGCTGAAGAACAAGAAGAAAGTCCTGAATTTAAAACAGATGACAAAGGACAAATTGTTATTTTCTCTAATATGGAAATTAAGCTTAACATACTCAAATTATTAACTAGGGAATATTTTCGTCGTGGTGATTATGAGCAAGAACTCTTAAAACTTATTGAAATTGCGAAGATAAAAAAAGACTTCTTTAGTTTTAAAAGAGCTCTAGAACAATGTGTCGTCTGTGAAAAATTTAAAGCTGGAAATGATTTATTAAATATGAGTAATTGCCTTAGAACGAATGAAATACAAGAGTTATGCTACTATCTCCAGGATCAAGAAACTAAATTCTCGGAAAGAACGGCTATCTTAGGTCGTACCCCCAAAAAGAAGTAAGTTTATTAATAAAGACAGATATTGACGGTGTCACGGAAGTTGTGTATAAGCACGTAGATTAATTTAATATGAGAAGATAAAGTATTATGGCAAATATTCGTTCAGCAAAGAAAAGAGCGCGTCAGGCTATCGTTCGGACAGACCGGAATAGAGAAAGAATCTCACGTGTGCGCACTTTCGTTCGTAAAGTTGAAGAAGCTATTGCTTCAGGCAATAAAACACAAGCTGTCGAAGCATTAAAAGATGCTCAACCTGAAATTGTACGTGGCGCTGTAAAAGGTGTCTTGCATCATAAGACAGCATCTCGTAAGATCTCAAGGCTTGCTTTGAGAATTAATGCGCTCGCTTCTTAAAATATGTCTCGTAAGTCCTTTTTTATTGGGTCATAAGGGCGCTTTTTCCATTTTTTTCTAAAGGCTTTTAAAGGTCGGCCATAAAGACCTTATCGTTTCAATTGTATTGAGTTTAAATGATGGGACTTACCTTATCTTCATCCCGCTCAACGCGACAAAGCGCGAGGACTTGATGTCCGCGAACATGGAAGATCTTTGGACAAGAATTCAATCTCAATGCTTAGAAGCTTTTGGCGAAAGTACTTATCAGAATTGGATTGTTCCGCTTCGTTATAAAGATTTCTTAACAGGTCGGCTTGTGATTGCTGCCCCTTCACGCTTTGTTCGAGATTGGGTTCAAAAAAACTGTACACAAAAAATTTTAAATTTCTTACAAGAACAAGATAAGACAATTTTAGCTTTGGATTTCATTGTCGAAGCTGCGCTTTTTGAGTCTCAAACTTCACAAAAAAATGTTTCACGTGAAACAATTTCCGATGATTCAACTAGCTTATTTGATGAGGGGATTGAAGAGGTTTCTTCGCGTCTTGAGCCACGTTATACATTTGAAGCATTTGTCGTAGGAAAACCCAACGAACTGGCTCATGCGGCTGCACGACGGGTCGCAGAAGAAGAAAAAGTCACGTTTAATCCTTTGTTCCTTTATGGGGGCGTTGGTTTAGGTAAAACACATTTGATGCATGCTATTGCCTGGCATATTCGCAAAAATCATCCCCAACGCAAGGTTATTTATCTCTCTGCTGAAAAGTTTATGTATCTTTTTATTCGGGCATTGAGATTTAAAAATGTGATGGCGTTTAAAGAACAATTCCGATCAGTTGATGTCTTAATGATCGATGATTTTCAGTTCATCAGTGGTAAGGACTCAACGCAAGAGGAATTTTTCCATACTTTCAATGCATTAGTTGATCAGAATCGTCAAATTATTATCTCTGCAGATAAATCCCCTTCGGATCTTGAAGGATTAGAAGAACGTATGCGCTCACGCTTAGGATGGGGACTTGTCGCTGATATTCATCCCACAACCTATGAACTGCGTTTAGGAATTTTGCAATCTAAAGCTGAGCAGCTTGAAAAGCCGATTCCTGCTCGTGTTCTTGAGTTTCTAGCGCATAAAATTACATCTAATGTTCGTGAACTTGAGGGCGCGCTAAACCGAATTGTTGCGCACTCAATGCTTGTTGGTCGTGAGATTACACTTGAGTCCACGACAGAAGTTTTACGAGATGTTTTGCGCGCGAATGATCGACGCGTAACGATTGAAGATATTCAGAAAAAAGTCTCAGAGCATTTTAATGTGCGTCTTACAGATATGCATTCACCTAAGCGCCTTCGTTCCGTTGCAAGGCCGCGCCAAATTGCGATGTATTTGGCCAAACAATTGACCTCTTATTCTTTGCCAGATATCGGGCGAAAATTTGGCGGACGCGACCATACGACAGTTATGCATGCGGTTAAGAAAATTGAAGAAATTCAAATAAAAGATACAACATTGGCAGAAGATATTGATCTTTTAAAGCGCATGTTACAGCAGGGAAACTGACCCTTCCTAACTTTAATAAACGACGATATCCTCTATAGGCGAAGAAAGATTTTTATGGTAGGTATAATTTACCCCTAAATAAATTAGCAAAGCGGAATTTAAACCATGCAATTGACTCTTGAACGTAATCAATTTTTAAAAGCTTTAAGCCACGCACAAAGTGTTGTTGAGAAGCGTACAACCGTTCCTATTTTGGCGCATGTCCTTCTTGAAGCAGAAAGTGGTCAATTACGTTTAACGTCGACAGATCTTGAACTTGCAATTGTTGAAACAATTCCTGCACAAATTCAAACAACAGGTGGAACAACGGTTTCTGCACAACTTCTTCATGATATCGTCCGTAAATTAAAGGACGGTTCAGAGATACGTCTTTCTCTTGAAAATGAAGGCTCTCAATTACAAATAGTGTCTGGCCGTTCTGAATTTAAGCTTGCTTGCCTACCGCCTGAAGATTTTCCAGCGATTAATACGGTCGATTTACCCCATCGTTTCACGTTGGGGAGTAAAGATTTTCTGAATCTTCTTGAGCGAACCCGTTTTGCTATGTCGACGGAAGAAACACGCTATTATTTAAATGGGATTTATCTGCATCCTGTTCAATCTCATGAAATTAGAGCAGTTGCAACAGATGGTCATCGTTTAGCACGTTTATCTCTTTCGACATCTCAAACAATTCCAGACTTCTCGGGCATTATTATTTCTCGGAAAACCGTCAATGAAGTGATGAAAATTTTGAGTGAAAGTGAAGCCGATATTGAAATTTCACTTTCTGAAACGCAAGTTAGCTTTAAGTTTAACGGTATTTATTTAACTTCTCGATTAATTGATGGCTCTTTCCCGGATTATGAGGCCATTATTCCCACACAAAATGAAAAAATTCTAAAAATGTCTATGGCCGCTTTTTCAGAAGCAGTGGATCGCGTTGCTACTGTTTCAACAGAGAAATCTCGAAGTGTAAAATTAGCGATCAACAACAATAAAATTATTCTCACAGCCACAAATTCTGAATTTGGCAGTGCCGTTGAAGAACTTGAAGTTGAGTATACGGCTTCTCCAATTGAATTAGGATTTAATGCTCGGTATTTATTAGATCTTTCTCATCAACTTAGCAATGTTGAAGCCGAATTCATGATGGGAGATTCAGCAACGCCTGTGGTTGTACGTGAGGTTAATAACCAAGATGCGTTCTATTTGCTGATGCCTATGCGAGTATAATGACCTCTTTACTTGAATTTTCGAGCCCTCCTCTTTTGCTCGAATGTTATTTAAGTCATTTGAAGCTAAATAACTTCCGCTGTTATGTTGATGCAGAACTTCAGTGCGATTCGAGACCTGTGGTTTTAACAGGGCCAAATGGCGCAGGGAAAACAAATGTGCTTGAAGCTATTTCTTTTTTATCACCAGGACGAGGTCTGAGGCGCGCAACCCTTTCCGAAGTAAGTCGACATCGTGAAGAGGGGCATTCTTGGGGTGTTATGGCGACTGTTCAGGGTATTCATTTTTCTCATGATCTTGCAACAGGTGTTGAAATCGGTCAAGAATCTGAGCGCCGTACGATAAAAATCGATCATGAAGTTGTGCGTTCTCAGACAAGCTTAACAGAGTATTTAAACGTTATTTGGCTTACACCGCAAATGGATCGCCTCTTTCAAGAGGCAAGTTCGGCGCGACGACGATTTCTTGATCGTCTTGTGTATGCCCTTGATCGAGAGCATGCTCGGCGTTTAGCGCGATATGAGCATTATTTTCGAGAGAGAGCACGCGTGTTAAAATTGGGTATGAGAGATCCCCATTGGTTAGCAACGCTTGAGCAACATATGGCAGAAACTGGTGTTGCAATTGCAGCTTCACGAAAAAATTTCATTGAAATGTTTTTTCAAAGCCAAACGTCCTCTTTAAGTCATTTCCCAAAACCTATCTTGCAACTTGAAGGAAAAATTGAAGAATGGCTTGAAACTGAGCCAGCATTAGCTGTCGAAGAGCGTCTTACCCATCTTTTAGCTTCATCTCGAGACCGTGACGCTGAAATAGGTGGAGCCAGCGAAGGACCTCATAAAAGTGATCTCAAAGTTTATTTTAATTCTCAAAATCGACCTGCTGAGCAATGTTCAACAGGTGAACAGAAAGCTCTTTTGTTAGCCATTATTCTGACGACAGCTCGTCTTAAAGCTTATTCTGATCAAAGAAGGCCAATTATTCTTTTAGATGAAGTGGTTGCTCATCTCGATGAAATAAGGCGCCAAGCTCTATTTGAGGAAATCCTTTCACTTAATATGCAAGCTTGGATGACGGGAACCGATTCTTCAGTTTTTTTATCGATGACGACGAAATTTCAACATTTTCATATTGAAAATGCTATACTCCGCCCAATGAATTAAAGTTTATAAAGGAAAATGCGATGACAAACCCTCAAAATCCTGAAGTACAATCTTCTGAAGAGTATGGTGCTCACTCTATTAAAGTACTGCGAGGATTGGATGCTGTTCGTAAAAGACCTGGGATGTATATCGGTGATACGGATGATGGATCTGGTCTTCATCATATGGTTTATGAAGTGGTTGATAATGCTATTGATGAAGCTTTAGCGGGGCATTGTGATCGCGTTGAAATCAATTTGAATGCAGATGGTTCAGTGACTGTTAATGATAACGGACGCGGGATCCCGGTTGGTATTCACCATGAAGAGGGAGTTTCTGCAGCAGAAGTGATTATGACGCAGCTTCACGCGGGCGGAAAGTTCGACCAGAATTCTTATAAAGTATCTGGAGGTCTTCATGGGGTTGGTGTTTCTGTTGTGAATGCCTTGTCAGAAACGCTTGAACTTAAAATCTGGCAAAGTAACAAAGAACATTTTATGCTGTTTCGTCATGGAGAGCCTGCAGAACCTTTAAAAATTATTGGTGACGCCATAGGAAAAAGCGGAACTCAAATTACCTTTAAGCCTTCATCTGAAACCTTTACACAGACAACCTTCGATTTCTCAACCCTTGAACATCGTTTTCGTGAGCTGGCGTTTCTTAACTCGGGTGTGCGTCTCGTTTTAACGGACTTAAGAGAAGCAGAACCTAAAGTTAGTGAGCTTTATTATGAAGGGGGGACCAAGGCGTTCGTTCAATATTTAGATCGAAGCAAAACGGCAATTCATACGCCTTCAATTGCCATTTCTGGTGAGAAAGACGGCATTACAGTCGATATTGCTATGGAATGGACGGATACCTATCATGAAACACTTTTATGTTTCACCAATAATATTCCGCAACGCGATGGAGGAACGCATTTAATAGGATTCAAAGCGGCTTTAACACGTATTGTGAATAATTATGCTAATGACAGTGGAATCGCTAAAAAGGAAAAAGTAACGCTTTCAGGAGATGATGCACGCGAAGGTCTCACAGCCGTCGTTTCAGTTAAAGTACCGGATCCCAAATTTTCCTCACAAACAAAAGACAAACTTGTTTCTTCAGAAGTAAGACCTGTGGTTGAAAGCCTTGTTTCAGAACGTTTGCAACAATGGTTTGATGAGCATCCTCAAGAAGCACGTAAAGTTGTGCAAAAAGTTGTTGAAGCCGCGACAGCTCGTGAAGCTGCGCGTCGAGCCCGTGAATTAACACGTCGTAAAGGCGCTTTAGATATTGAGTCTTTGCCTGGTAAACTGGCAGATTGCCAAGAAAGAGATCCTGCTAAAAGTGAACTTTTTCTTGTGGAAGGAAACAGCGCGGGCGGAACTGCTAAAGGAGGTCGAGATCGTCGCTTCCAGGCTATTCTTCCTTTGCGTGGTAAAATTCTTAACGTTGAGAGAGCACGTTTCGACAAGATGCTTGGCTCACAAGAGATTGGTACTTTAATTACTGCTTTGGGGACAGGTATTGGCACGGAAGAATTTAACGCTGATAAAGTTCGTTACCATAAAATTATTATCATGGCAGACGCGGACGTCGATGGAAGCCATATTCGTACCTTATTATTGACTTTTTTTTATCGTCAAATGCCTCAACTTATTGAAAAAGGATTTTTGTATATCGCACAACCACCTCTTTATGGTGTTAAGAAAGGAAATTCTGTCCTTTATCTTAAGAATGAACGCGCATTAGACGATTACTTGATGAATGCAGGAAGTGAAGGAATCCAGGTCACACTGCATGGAGGAAGTCAGATTGGGGCAGGGGATCTACAAAATTTGGTTACGCTTTCACGAAAAGCAAAAACACTGATAGATTCTCTTGCAAATAAAGTTGGAAATGCAATGCTCGTCGAGCATGCGGCTATTGAAGGCCTCTTTGATCCGGCTGTGTTCAATTCTCCGAACCGTCTTCAGTTGGCTCAAAAACTTGCAGAGCGGATGAACCACTTGAAAGATATTAATGAAGTAGGAGAATGGAAAGGCGAAACCATAGATGAAGGGCTTCATGTGACAAGAACAGTCCGTGGAGTAACAGAAACCTTAAAGCTTAATTCATTTATGATGCAAGGCGGAGACGCATACCAACTTTCTCAACTTCATCAAGAGCTTAAAGACTATTTTGAAAAACCTATTACCATCGGGTTTAAAGAGAAACAAACAACGATTGAGGGACCTGTTCGTTTTATTGAAACTATTTTAGAACAAGGACAAAAGGGAATTTCAATTCAGCGTTATAAAGGTCTTGGCGAAATGAATAATGATCAATTATGGGAGACAACCTTAAATCCTGAAGCACGTAGTCTTTTACAAGTAAAAATCACACATGCTGATTCAGCAGAAGAAGTGTTTTCAACGCTTATGGGAGATCTTGTTGAACCGCGCCGTGAGTTTATTCAAGCAAACGCCTTGAAAGTAGTTAACTTGGATGCTTAGATAGGTCGATAATGAAATACTCTATTTTTATCTTTACAATATTCTTGGCTGCATGCAGTTGTGATCATGACAATTGTCGAATAGATGATATTTTTTTTAACAAGAGTGCGCCTGAAGAAGAAAGCTTAAAGCCATGGGAAAAGCCGACAGAAACGGTGAGTGGTGTTAAGAAAAAAGAAGAGATTCGCCTTAAGAAAAATTTCTTAATCCTTGATACACAATCGTTATCAACGAAAGAAATAATTTTGAAGAAAAAACGAGAAGAAGAGAAAAAAGCTCTTGAAATGGAAACTAAATAAAGACAAATTTTGTTAATGCAAAAGATTTTTTCCCTCATTTGTTGTTTTTTGATTACGGCTTGTCAGCAAGAAAGAGCGTCTATGACCCTCTCACAAAATTTTTCTTCTTCTTTAAATACGGTGAATGAAACTCAACTTTCTAAAGAAATTGGTCAAATGATCATGATTGGCTTTCAGGGAACAAAATTAACAGATCCTGAAGTTCAAGAAACATTGCAGTTGGCCCGGGAAGGTAAAATCGGCGGTGTCATTTTTTTTGGATATAATATTGTTAATCCTCAACAAGTTAAAAAACTGACGGCTGCTTTCAGGCAAGTACAACCAAGCCTTCTAATTGCGATTGATCAAGAAGGTGGCAAAGTTCAGCGGCTTTCAGCACGGAATGGGTTTAAAAATTTTCCTTCAGCAAAAGAGATTGCAGATACTCATTTACCAATGGAAGCCTATCAAGCCTATTTAAAAATGGCTCGTATGATAAAATCAGCTGGCTTTAATCTAAATTTTGCCCCTGTTGTCGATTTACATGCTGATATGATGGGAAATGAGAACCCTGTTATTGGAAAGTTGGAGAGAAGTTATTCCTCACATATAAATAAGGTTATCGACTATTCCACTGTCTTTATAAAGGCGCATCGACAGATTGGCGTTTTAACAAGTTTAAAACATTTTCCTGGACACGGGTATGCACGTGAAGATAGCCACAAAGGAATGGTGGATATTACAACAACTTCCCATCCCCAAGAGCAAGACGTCTTTTATCGTCTTATTGCTGATGGGCTAGCAGATACCATAATGGTCGGTCATCTTATTCATCAACAATGGGATCCTGAATATCCTGCCACTTTATCTTCACATATTCTTAAAAATTATTTAAGAAAACGAACTAAGTATGAAGGTGTCCTTATTACAGATGACTTGCATATGGGAGCTATAGGCAAGCAGTATGGATTAGAAGAAACAGTTTTACAAGCGATTCGGGCAGGTAATGATATTCTTCTTTTCTCTAATAATAAGGCGGCTGCTCAAGGTGTAAAAAACTTTAAGGCCTCAACTTCATTAGCGCATAAACTTCATGTTTTAATTATGAATGCAATTCAGGAAAGAAAGCTATCAATTTCCCAAATTACAGACGCTTTTTTTAGAATAGAGACTTTAAAAAAACAATTTTTTAGTATGTGAAAAAGAACACAAAAACTAAGAACATCAAAAAAATTTACAAGTGACCTAAAGTAGCTTAGATTTACATGATTCAATAAATAACCAAAGGATTAGAGAATGAGACCTCCTTTTTTGGCACCTGTTCATCGTGAAGGATGGATATTTGTAGGACTATTTTTTATATGTTCCGTTCTTCTTAACCATTTATCAGGTTTTTTAGGGACGGTTGGCTTCATCCTAACAGGTTGGTGTCTCTATTTTTTTAGAGATCCTCAGCGAGTTACGCCTACACGAGAAGGATTAGTTGTCAGTCCAGCAGATGGATTGATTGTCGCCATTACATCTGCAAATCCACCCTCAGAACTCGGCTTGAAAGAAGGAAAGTGGCAACGTATTAGTATTTTTCTTAATGTCTTTGATGTTCATATTAACCGGATTCCTATGGATGGTCGCATAAAGAAAAGTATTTATTATCCAGGGAAATTTTTTAATGCTTCTCTAGATAAAGCTTCAGAATTTAATGAGCGTCAATCTCTAGTGTTAGAAACGAATCAAAAGCAGGAAATTGCTTTTGTTCAAATTGCAGGTCTTATCGCACGTCGTATTCGTTGTGATGTTCAAGAAAATCAACAAGTGCAATCTGGAGAAAGATATGGGCTTATCCGTTTTGGAAGCCGTGTCGATCTTTATGTTCCAGAGAAGACACCTATTCTCGTAATTGAAGGACAAAAAGTTATCGGAGGAGAGTCCGTTATTGCAGATTTTAATACTAAAGAAGGCTCTCGATCAGGCGTTGTACGTTAAATTAATGGTTAAAAAAGTGAATAAATTTGAACGTTCAAAAGCAAAACTTAAAAACCTTTCTTTTGCTCATCTTCTACCGAATATGGCAACGGTGATTGCTCTTTGCATAGGGTTGTCTTCCATTCGCTTTGCTCTCTTAGAACGGTATGATTATGCCGTTATCGCTATTATTATAGCTGCTTTTTTTGATGCTATGGATGGTCGCCTTGCAAGACTTCTTGGAGCTGCAAGTGACTTTGGTGCAGAGTTAGATTCACTTTCTGATTTTATTAGCTTTGGGGTTGCTCCTGCTGTTGTTTTATATATTTTATCCATGCATGTTTGGGCTGGCTTAGGTTGGACAATAATTTTATTTTTTGTTGTTTGTTGTGGTTTAAGGCTAGCGCGTTTTAATACAAACTTACGATCTTCAACGTCTCAAGAAGCCCCTGTTTGGTCTAAAAAATTCTTTATAGGGGTACCTGCCCCAGCAGGTGCTATGATTGCTTTACTTCCTTTAATTCTTTATCAAGCAACTGAATATGAATTCTTTCTAACCCCTTTCATTATGATGTGTTTTCTTGTTTCGGCTGGCGTTCTGTTTATTAGTAGGCTTCCAACTTATTCATTTAAAACTTATCAAATTCCGCCTAAGTGTGTGCCTTTAATGCTTGTATTCGTCGGATTACTTGTTGCTTCTCTTGTAAGTGCGCCTTGGCCAACCTTTTCATGCCTTATTGTTGCTTATCTTATAAGTCTTATTTTTAGTTACAGAAATTATCAAGATTTACTAGGAGAAACGCCATCAAAAATTAAATCTAAGAATACCCCTTCTTCGGAAAATGAATAAGCGTTGATAGTACGATTAACGACTTTTTAAATACTTCTCTTTATTAATTAAAATAAACCCCTTTCAAGTTGAAAGGGTTAAAACTGTATTTATGGGTTGGGCATGCGTAAGGTTACTTCCAAAAATAAAGTAAATAATCCAAATATTAAAAAAGAAAATAAGGATATAACTTCGGTTGAAAATCAGCTGTCGCAAATGTTTAAAGATCATGATCGTGTTTTAGCTTCGTTGTTGGGACAAGTTACCCAAGGTATTTCTCCTGCAGCATTACTCTATGCCTTTGCAGATTGGTTGCTTCACCTGTCTATTTCTCCAGGAAAACAATTCTATCTTTGTCATAAAGCTTATAAAAAATATTTAACCCTCATTAATTTTATGAAAGACTTTATATTAGGAAAAGCAGAATTTCCTTGCATTGATCCTCTTCCGCAAGATAAGCGTTTTGCGGATGAAACTTGGCGTCATTGGCCATTTAATGTTTTTTATCAATCCTTTTTATTAGTCCAGCAATGGTGGTGGAATGCCACAACCGATGTCAGTGGCGTATCACAGCATCATATTGAAATTGTTACTTTTATTGTGCGTCAAATCTTAGATATGGCTTCACCTTCTAACTTTATAATGACAAACCCAGAAGTATTAGCAAAAACTTATGAAACGCAAGGCACTAATTTAGTGCAAGGATTTCTTAACTATCTTGAAGACCGTAAATTAGAAAGATGTCATGAATTACCGAATGGTGCCGAAAATCATTTGCCCGGTGAGAGTGTGGCAATAACGCCAGGAAAAGTTGTTTTTCAAAACGATTTAATTGAGCTTATTCAGTACTTTCCAATGACAGAAAAAGTTTATAAAGAACCCATTTTAATCGTGCCAGCATGGATTATGAAATACTATATTCTTGATCTTTCTCCTCATAATTCACTTGTCAGGCATTTGGTTCAAGAAGGTCATACGGTTTTCATCATTTCATGGAAAAATCCTTCACGGCAAGATGAAAATTTAGGATTAAATGATTACATGAAATTAGGTGTTCTTGAAGCGATACAAGCTGTTGAGAAAATCACAGGGCAACAACAAATGCATGCGGTTGGTTATTGTTTAGGAGGAACGATCTTAGCAATAACAAAGGCCTATCTCGCTCGCTGCAAAGATAATCGATTAAAAACACTTACTCTATTGGCAACTCAAACAGATTTTTTGGAACCTGGTGAGTTGGGTTTATTTATAGATGAAAGTCAAATTACTTTTCTTGAGAATTATATGTGGTCCAAAGGTTATTTGGATGCTTCTAACCTCTCAGGAGCATTTCAAATCTTGAATTCAAAAGATCTTATATTTTCAAAAAATGTCCAGACTTATCTTTTAGGTGAACGGCAAGTTATGACTGATTTAATGGCCTGGAACGCTGATAAAACACGTTTACCTTATAAAATGCATAGCGAATACCTCAGAAAATTATATCTTCACAATCAACTCGCCTTAGGAAAGTATGAAGTGGAGGGAGAAAATATAACGCTTTATGATATTACAACACCTATTTTTTGTGTTGCAACATCACGTGATCATGTCGCTCCTTGGCGTTCTGTTTATAAAATCCATCTGTTGACGAAATCTGAAATTACATTTGTGTTAACGAATGGAGGTCATAATGCAGGAATAATTAGTGAGCCCAATCATCCTGGTCGTCATTACCAAGCTACGACAAGGTTTCATCATGAAAACTATATTGATCCTGAAGTATGGGAACGACAAACCTCCATCAGTAAGGGTTCTTGGTGGTCTATGTGGTCTAATTGGCTCAAAAAACATTCTAGCCAAAACTTACATATGCCCCCTTCTATGGGAACAAAAGAAGAGCCTTATCAAGCAAAAATGGCTGCACCAGGTCAGTATGTGCATATGCGAACTTAAAATATATCTTTAAGTATATTGCGTACCCTAAAAAAACATGATACTTTTCATTGTTTTTTATTTAACAAGGAGTTCCATTTATGAAATTTAATCTTATTTCAGTATTAGCATTAACTCTTGCTTTAGGCGTAGCAGCTTGTGAGAAAAAAGCTGAAGAGAAAGCGCAAGAAGAAGCAACAAAAGCTGAGGAAACTCAAGCTCCAGCAACAAATGCAACAGAACCAGCTCCTGCAACACCAGCAGAACCAGCTCCAGCACAACCTGAAGTTTCAGCTGAACCTAAAAAAGAAGAGACAAAGTAGTACTTTTACTCTCATTGATTTTTCAAAAACCCAGCAGAAAATTTTGCTGGGTTTTTTGTTAACTATTAAAATGTCAAATCCTTTTCTTTACCAAACATCTAATTTGTTGAGTCCTTTATTGTCACCTGTGACGGCAATAGAAGGCGTAGGTCCTGCAATAGCTCGTCTTTTACAAAATCTTGGTTGTACGACGATACGAGATCTTTTATGGCACCTTCCTTACGAAATCCAAATTAGAAGATTTTCTCCTGCCATAAAGCTTGCTTGTCCTAATGAATTAATCACCTTACAAGTAAGAGTGGTAAATCATCTCCCTTTCTTGAAAAAGAAAGGGCGCTTAATTCCTTATCGTGTCGTTTGTTCTGATAATGAAGATTCAATTCAACTTATTTTTTTTACCCCCAATCCAAATTATCTTAAAAAGTTATTAGTTGTTGGAAGTGATGTGATTATAAGTGGCCGATTCGAAGTTTATAACGGTCATTTTCAAATGACTCACCCTGATCACATAGGACCGTTAAGTACAAAAAATTTGTGGGAAGGAACTGAGCCTATCTATTCCCTTACTCAAGGAATTCATCAAAAAACATTACAAAAGATAATAAAATCAGCCTTTACCAAATGTCCAAATCTGCCAGAATGGTTGTCGAGTCATATTCTTAAGAAATATAGCTGGCTTTCTTGGAAAGAGGCTATACAAAAAATACATACGCCTTTTCAGTTAGAAGATTTGAACCTTAACCATCCTTGTCGGCGTCGTTTAGCTTATGATGAAATTTTATCAAATCAGCTATCTTTAATTTTAACACGTTTCCAAGCTGAAATTTCTCAAGGGCGAGCTTTACATGGAGATCGTCGTCTTCAGCAAAAAGTTCTTAAAGCACTTCCTTTTTCTCTTACACAAGATCAAATTAAAGCACTTGAAGAAATTCAAAGAGACATGACCTCTTCTTCTCGTATGGTGCGATTACTCCAAGGAGATGTGGGAAGTGGAAAAACCATCGTTGCTTTTTTATGTATGCTTCATGCCGTTGAAGCGGGGTACCAAGTTGCTTTATTAGCGCCTACAGAAATTTTAGCACGTCAACATTTTAGGACGATGGAAGAGTGGGCTAAATTAGTAAATGTAAGGCTTGGGCTTCTAATAGGGAAAGATACTTCAAAGCGTCGCCAAAAAATCTTCCACGACTTAGCAGAAGGTACAATCGATGTTATTGTTGGTACTCACGCTCTTATTCAACCTGAAGTTGAGTTTAAAAAACTAGGATTTATTGTTATTGATGAGCAGCACAGATTTGGCGTAGAGCAGAGATTTAAGTTATCAGAAAAAGGAGAAAATATTGATATCCTATCAATGACAGCAACCCCGATTCCACGAACGTTAATGTTGGCGACATTTGGTGATTTATCAAGTTCTTATTTGTACCAAAAACCAGCACATCGTAAAGATATTATTACAAAAACTTTACCTTTGTCACGTATGGAAGAAGTTATTATAGGTCTTAAGCGAGCATTGCATAAAGGGGATAAAATATATTGGGTTTGCCCTTTAATTGAAGAATCTGAAAGTCTTGATTTGGCGGCAGCTGAAGACAGGTTTTCAACGTTACAAGCTCTTTTCCCACAACAGGTTGGCTTGATTCACGGCCGTTTAAAAAGCCAGGAAAGAGAAGCAACGATGCAAGCTTTTATTGAAGGATCAATTAAAATACTTGTTGCTACGACTGTTATTGAGGTGGGCGTTCATGTTGAAGATGCTTCGATCATTATTATTGAGCATGCTGAGCGATTTGGATTAGCTCAACTCCATCAATTGCGAGGACGGATAGGAAGAGGGTCTCAAGAGTCATATTGTTTACTTCTTTACAATGACCCTCTCAACCCTATTGCTAAGTCACGTTTGAATGTCATGCGATCGACAACGGATGGGTTTAAAATTGCGGAAGAAGACTTAAAGCTTCGAGGAGGTGGAGAAATCTTTGGTATTAAGCAAAGTGGCATGCCGTCTTTTACGTTTTTTGATCCTATTGCTCACCAAGATTTGCTTATTCAGGCTCATGAAGATGCGCAAGCTATTCTCTCTCGAGATCCTCATTTAATTGGTCCTCAAGGTCAGACGTTACGTATTCTTTTACGTTTATTTGAAAAAGGACAGACTTTGACATACCTTAAGTCTGCTTAATAAAATAAATAAATCTTTATATTTCAATAGATTAAATTTATGCAGGATAAGATTTAAAAATTTTTAAGCAAGAATTCATCAATTTATTAAATCTTTTTCTTGACCATAGGCAAGATTCTCAGCACGATATGCAATTGTCATTAAATTAAGATAAAAATAAGGAACAGCTGAATGGAATCCTTGGAAGCAAAATTTGAACAAATGAAAACTTCATCATCTGCATCGACGTCCCGTATTCAACCCTATGTGCCAGCAGAGAAAAGTCTTCCCGAAATTACATTGAAGGCGACAATTTTAAGTATTTTTTTGGCTGTAATCATGGCAGGGTCAAATGCTTATTTAGGATTAAAGATAGGCATAACTGTTTCTGCTACTATTCCGGCAGCTGTTATTTCAATGACAATTCTTCGCTTTTTTCGGAATTCAAATATTTTAGAAAATAATATTGTGCAAACAGCCACATCGGCGGGAGAAGTAATTGCGGCAGCTGTTGTGTTTACCCTTCCTGCTCTTTTAATGATGGGATACTGGAAAGAATTTCCCTTTGGGACAACAACCGCTATTATTATCGTAGGGGGCTTGTTAGGTGTATTATTTTCCATACCTTTGCGTCGAGCTTATATCGTGGAAAATGAGGAACTTAAATTTCCTGAAGGAATTGCAACAGGAGAAGTCTTAAAGGTTGGGGATAGTGAAGCTCGTGAAGGAACAAAAGATTTATTAGCCGGTGGTTTATTAGCTGGTCTTGTGAAATTCGCTCAGTCAGGTCTTATGATCATGAGTGAAGGAGCGCATTATTGGTTTCAGACAACGCGTACTGTTTTTGGATTTGGCTCTGGTTTCTCTCTCGTTTTAGTAGGTGCCGGTTATATCGTAGGGGTTCAAGTTGGCGTAAGTATGTTAATTGGCGCTATTATTGCGTGGATGATAGCTGTTCCGTTATACGGCTTTTTATTTGGTCTTCCTGAGGCGTCTAGTGCTTATGAAATAGCTGTTACTATTTGGAATAAGAATATTAGAATGATAGGTGTTGGAACTATGGTTGTTGGTGGTGTTTGGACTTTGGTTTATCTTGTTAAGCCAATCGTTCAGGCCGTTAAATCTTCTATTGCAACTTTAAAAAAGACGAAATTAGGAGTTCAAGGTTCTTTGCTAAGAACAGAATATGATATTCCTATAAACTATGTTTTGATCGGAATAGCTATATTAACGATTCCATTGGCTTTTATTTTTCATCATATATTAACTCAAGCAGATATGCAGCTTCCGATAACAACTCATTTTGCAACGGTAGGTGTCGTCACTATCTTTGCAATTATTGTTGGTTTTTTATGTGCAGCAATCGCTGGCTATATGACAGGATTAGTCGGTTCTTCAAATAATCCTCTCTCGGGTGTTACTATCATGGCAATCCTTTTTATTTCTATGATTTTGCTTGTAATGTTAGGGACGCATATAGATTTTGGAACAAAAGGTGCGAATTCACTCGCTGCTGCAGCAATTGCTATTATTATAGGAGCCGTCATGGCTACAGCTGCAGCAATCAGTGGTGATAACTTACAAGATTTAAAATCGGGCCAAATTGTTGGTGCAACGCCTTGGAAACAACAAATTATGTTAATGCTTGGCGTGGTTGCAGGATCCCTCGTTATGGCGCCTATTCTTGAAGTTTTATACCAAGCTTATGGAATTGGTGATAGTTTACCACGTGAAGGGATGGACCCTGCGCAAGCCTTAGGAGCGCCAAAGGCTGCAATTATGGCAGCAATTGCAGAAGGGGTGTTTACACATTCCTTAGATTGGACAATGTTTAGCATTGGTGCCGTTCTTGCAATTGCATTTATCTTCCTTGATAGCATATTGAAAAAAGGAAATTCTACGTGGCGTCTTCCTGTATTAGCTGTGGCTTTAGGAATTTATATGCCTTTAGATATAACTATTCCTCTACTTGTGGGCGGCATTATTGCTTCATTATGTCAATCTAAAATAGCTAGAGAAAAAGCAAAATTTAAGGAAAAAGAATTTATCTACAAGCAAGAGCATGCAAATCGTAGAGGAATGCTTTTCTGTTCAGGATTGATCGCGGGTGAATCTATTATTGGGATTTTATTAGCGGTTCCGTTTGCGGCCTATCAAAGTACCGACGTGTTCAAGATAGCGCCCTCTGATTTTGAGCATATGGGCGTACTTTTGGGAGCTTTAACATTTGTAGGTATAAGTTATTATCTTTATAAGATTTCTTCGGATCTTTATAAAGGCTCAAAAACTTAAATCTAAATGGTCTCAAGTAAGCATTAGAAGTGCATGCGCCCGTAGCTCAGCTGGATAGAGCGTTGCCCTCCGGAGGCAAAGGCCAGGGGTTCGAATCCCTTCGGGCGCGCCAATTTATTAGAGATTAGGTCATTTTTGAACTTAATGAGTTAAAGTTTCATTGACAATTAAATGCCTTTCTTATATTACACCTCTATTGATTTGAAGCTTGTTTTAAATATTAGTTTGGTTACAAAAATATGACATCAACACATTCTGACGCAAGTCAACTAAAAGAAAATATAGATTCAAAAAAAGCTAACATAGGAATTATTGGGTTAGGATATGTGGGACTTCCTTTGGCCCATGCTTTTGTAAACAATTCTTTTTCTGTTCTAGGTTTTGATATTGATGAAACAAAAATAGAAAAGTTAAAAAATTCAAAGTCTTATATCAAGTATATCCCTGAAAGCCAAATAGCTGCAATGAATAATTCAGGAAAATTTAGGGTAACAACTGATTATGAGCGTTTGAAAGAAGTCGAAGTTATTATTATTTGCGTTCCAACGCCTCTCACAAAGCATCGTGAACCTGATATGAGTTATGTCGTAAGTACCGCTGAAGCCATAAAACCTCATCTGAAGAAGGGGCATCTTGTAATCTTGGAATCGACAACATATCCAGGAACAACAGAAGAAGTTTTAAAAACCATTTTGGAAAAGTCAGGGTTGGTTTGCGGGCAAGACTTTTTTTTGGGGTATTCTCCTGAACGTGAAGACCCAGGTAATATTAATTATAAAATTAGTACGATTCCTAAAGTTGTCGGTGGAGATGATGCGCATACTTTAGAAATGTGCATTGCTTTATATGGAAAAATTGCTGCTGGAGTTGTGCCAGTTTCCTCAGTCAGGACAGCAGAAGCTGTTAAATTAACAGAAAATATTTTTCGTAGCGTCAATATAGCCCTTGTTAATGAATTAAAAATTGTTTTCGAAGAAATGGGGATCGATGTTTGGGAAGTAATTGAGGCTGCAAAGAGTAAACCGTTTGGTTATATGCCTTTTTATCCTGGTCCAGGATTAGGCGGGCATTGTATTCCTATTGACCCATTTTATTTAACATGGAAAGCTCATGAGTACGGGGTTTCAACGCGCTTTATTGAACTTGCTGGGCAAATTAACACAAGTATGCCATTAAGAATAGTTCAACGGCTTGCTGAGGCCTTGGATGAGCGTTTTTCTCGCGGACTAAGAGGCGCAAAACTTTTAATTTTAGGAATTGCCTATAAAAAAAATGTTGATGATATGCGCGAAAGTCCTGCTCTTGAGATTATGGAAATTTTAAAAGGAAGATCAGCAGAAATATCATATTATGATCCTTTTATTCCTGAAATTGAAAAAACAAGGGAACACATGGAACTTGCTGGCATGAAAAGCATAGAATGCACAGCTAAAGAACTTGAGAAGATGGATGCTGTAATCATTTGTTCAGATCATGACAATGTTGATTATAATTTTATTGTCGAAAATAGTCGTCTTGTGATTGATACACGCAATGCAACAAAAGCCGTGAAGCATCATCGAGATCGTATTTTTAAGGCTTAAGGAGAAAGAGTTGTGGTCCCTAAAATTGCAGTCCTAGGATGCGGATACTGGGGTAAAAATCATGTTCGTAATTTTGCTGAGCTTGGTGTTTTACATTCTGTTTGCGATCCAAACAATGAACTCGCAAAAAAGTTTGCTCAAGAATATAGTGTTTCTGCTTACTCATTTGAAGAAATTTTAAATGATCCGACATGTGATGGTATTGTTATAGCAACCCCAGCAATTTTACATGCATCTCTTGCGCAAGAAGCACTCAAGGCAGGGAAACATGTATTTGTTGAGAAGCCCTTAACTTTAGATATCTCTGAAGCACAAGATCTATGCTTGCTTGCTCAGGAACGTCAGCAAATATTAATGGTTGGCCATATCCTACAATACCATAAGGCTTACTTAAAACTTAAGGAGCTCGTAAAATTAGGAAAGTTAGGCAAGCTTCAGTATATTTATTCAAATCGCCTTAACTTAGGTAAAATCCGTACAGAAGAGAATATTTGGTGGAATATAGCGCCTCATGATGTTTCTATGATTTTAGGAATTGTAAATGAGATGCCCACAACTGTGTATGCAACAGGAGCTGCCTATCTAAGTTCTCAAATACACGATATAGCAACTGCTCATATTAATTTTGAAAGTGGTGTCCAAGCGCATATTCATGTTTCATGGTTACATCCTTTTAAGCAACAAGTACTCGTTGTAGTAGGTGATAAAGGAATGGCCGTCTTTGATGATTGTTTGCCTTGGGATCAGAAGTTAGCTTTTTATGATAGTCAGGTGGTTTCTCGTCAAGGAGTCTTAGAAGCTATCAAAGGTGAGCAAAAATTTATTTCTCTAGAACCTGACGAACCTTTAAAAAGAGAATGTTTAGCCTTTATAGAAGCAATTAAAACTGGCAAACCTCCTGTAACGGATGGAGAAGAAGGCTTAAGGGTCTTGCAAGTATTAACTGCAGCTCAACAATCTATGGATTTGCAAAAAATGGTGGACTTAAAAAACGTACAATCTAACGACTATTTTTCTCACGAATCTGCTTATGTTGATGAGGGGGCGCGTATAGGTAAAGGAACTAAAATATGGCATTTTAGCCATATTTTAAAAGATACAGAGATTGGTGAAGAAGTTGTTATTGGACAAAATGTGATGATTGGTCCAGATGTTAAAGTTGGCAATCGTTGTAAAATTCAAAATAATGTTAGTCTATATAAAGGAACTGTTCTTGAAGAAGGCGTTTTCTGTGGGCCTTCTAGTGTTTTTACAAATGTTAATACACCGCGAGCAGAAATTGAACGTAAAGATGAATTTCTACCAACTGTTATTAAACGAGGAGCAACAATAGGTGCTAACGCGACGATAGTTTGTGGAAATACAATTGGTGCTTATAGCCTTATCGCTGCTGGTGCAGTTGTTACAAAAGAGGTTCCTGCACATGGACTTATGGCTGGAGTGCCAGCAAGAAGAATAGGGTGGGTTAGCCACGCAGGTGAAGTTTTAGGGAATGATCTTAAATGTCCACGTGAAGGGCGCCGTTATCGACAAGTTGATGAACATACTTTGGAGGAGATTTAAATGAATCCTAATATACTTAAGCTAAACGTTACTCCTCCTGCTTCAAAGATTCATTTTATTGATCTTGAGGCTCAACAAGCAAAAATCCGCTCTCAAGTTGATAAAGCAATCAAGCAAGTTCTTGATCATGGGATATACATTATGGGACCTGAAATTGCTGAATTTGAAAGCGCATTAAATACGTTTTGCGGCGTAAAAAACAGTCTTTCATGTTCAAATGGAACAGATGCACTAGCTTTTGGTTTAATGGCTTTTGATGTCAAGCCAGGAGATGCTATTTTTGTTCCTTCATTTACTTTTGCTGCTACAGCAGAAGTCGTCACTTGGTTTGGCGCTATACCAATATTCATTGATGTTCTTGAAGATACTTTTAATATGGATCCAAAGAGCCTTGAAAAAGGCATTAATCTTGCCAAGAAGTTATCTCTTAAACCTGTAGGCGTTATTCCAGTAGATCTTTTCGGACTTCCTGCAGATTATGATGCAATTGAACCTATTGCGAAAGCTAATTCTTTATGGATTATGGCAGATGCTGCGCAAAGCTTTGGAGCTTCTTATAAAGGGCGTAAAGTGGGTACTTTAGGGGATATTGCAACAACAAGCTTTTTTCCTGCAAAACCTTTAGGTTGTTATGGCGATGGTGGTGCTGTTTTTACGAATAATGATGAATATGCGACAGTTATGCGCTCAATTCGTGTTCATGGACAAGGAAGTGATAAATATGATAATGTCAGAATTGGGATGAATGGACGCTTAGATACGTTACAAGCTGCTGTTCTTTTACAAAAACTTGCTATTTTTCCTGAAGAAATTGAGGCACGTAACCAAATTGCTCAACGTTATCAAGCAGGTTTACAAGATATTGTCAAAACCCCTTCTGTGCCTCAAGGATTAACCTCAGTTTGGGCACAATACACCGTACAACTACCTAAGAATATTGATCGCAAGTCTTTTATGTCTAAACTTCAAGAAGCTAAAGTTCCTTCGGTTGTGTATTATGTGAAACCGCTTCACTTGCAAACAGCCTATAAAGAATACCCATCTGTGGATGGTACGTTGCCTGTTTCAGAAAAATTATCTGAATGTGTGCTTAGTCTGCCAATGCATCCCTATCTAGAAGAAAATGTACAAGATTATATCATAGAAACTTTTCGTCACTTAATAGGTTAGGGCCTAAGGTGTGCGGTTTAAACGCGATTCTGACTGAAAAAGGGGCCTCAGCACCTTTTTTTATGATTGAAAAGATGCACGCACAAATTCCTCATCGAGGACCCGATGGAGAAGGGTTTTTATCATGGTCTTCAAATCGGAAAATCGAAATTGATCATGAGTTCAAACAATTAACAGAGGGGCAGTTACTTTTTTCTCACCGTCGGCTTGCAATTCAAGATACTTTTTCTCGTTCGATGCAGCCTATGGCTAATAATAATAAAACTTTATTTATCATTTTTAATGGTGAAATCTATAATTTTATTGAAATTCGTCAATCTTTAGAAAAATTAGGTTATTCTTTTAAAACAAATTCTGATACGGAAGTTTTATTAAAAGCGTATGAAGTTTGGGGAAAAGATATTTTACCCAAACTAGTAGGTATGTTTAGTTTTCTTATTCTAGATTTGAGAAAATTCTGTCTCTTTATTGCCAGAGATGCCTTTGGCATCAAACCGCTCTATTATAGTTATAAAAATGGAAGATATTTTTTCGCTTCAGAACTTAATTCTTTGATATGTTTAGATAATATATCGCGTAAAGTTTACCCTAAAGCATTATACGATTATTTAAGATTTGGCTTAACCAACCACTCTGAAGATACATTGTTTGAAGATATAAAACAATTTCCTGCAGCACATTATGCGGAATTAAACCTTATAACTCCGAAACTTGAAATGGTTAGATATTGGACGCCGCAACAGTCCCAGAGTAATTATACAAGAGAAGAAGCTGCAAAAAAATTGCAGGACATGTTTCTCAAAAATATTGAATTACATTTAAGAAGTGATGTCCCTGTCGGTGCAGCGCTTTCAGGAGGAATTGATTCTTCAGCTATTGTTATGGGAATGAGAACTGTTGGGGGAGATTCATTAGATATTAAAACCTTCAGTTATTGTGCTCGAGAATCAAATTATAATGAAGAGTTTTGGGTAGATCGTGTTGTTCAAGAATCAGCAGTAGAAAATTTTAAAGTATTATTCATACCTGAAACTTTTAACGCTGATATAGAATCTTTAATAAAAGTTCAAGGAGAGCCGTTCGGAAGTACAAGTATTTATGCGCAATACAAGGTTTTTGAATTAGCGAAAAAAAATGGCATTAAAGTAATGTTGGATGGGCAAGGAGCAGATGAACTTTTAGGAGGATATCGTCCCTATTTATCAAACAGATTGGCAACTCTTATAAAACAAGGGAATTTCCATAAAGTTGTTCAATTTTTAACATCAGTGTTACATTTACCGGATATAAGTATAAAGAAATTTTTATTACAAACTGGATCTCATTTTATACCAAGTTTTTTAGAAAATTTTGCAAGAGATATAAGTGGACAATCTTTTATGCCATCATGGATGGAAGAAAAATGGTTTATTAGCCAAGGTCTTTGTTCAAATGTTTCGATTAATTCTGAAAAAGAACTTAAGTCTTCGCTTATAAACAGTCTTACCAAGAGTGTGTTACCTGCTTTATTAAGATACGAAGATCATAATTCTATGCACTTCTCTATTGAAAGTAGAGTTCCGTTTTTAACAACGGAGTTTGCAGATTTTATTTATTCTTTAGATGATAGCTTTTTAATTTCAGATACTGCCGAGACAAAATCTATTTTCCGTCAAGCTATGAGAGGGCTTGTGCCTGAAGATATATTAAACCGACGTGATAAAATAGGTTTTAAAACTCCGGAACAAACTTGGCTGAAAACAATATGGAATTGGGGAAAAGATAGCTTCAATAGAGACTTATTCTACCAAATACCTAGTTTAAATCATAAAGTGGTATTAGAACAATTAGAGACAGCAACGAAAAATAATTCAGAATTAGATTTTAAATATTGGCGATGGATTAATCTTATAAAATGGTCAGAAATATATAATGTCAAATTCACTTAATCGTGGAGAGATTTTTTATTTATGCTTGGAACCTGTTCGTGAAGGCCATGCCTCTTACACGCATGTAATAGAAATAATCCAAGGACTGGAAAAATTAGGATGGAAGATAAAACTTTTTAGACCTTCATATAGTGACAGTGAATTACCGTCTTTTTTTACACGTATTAAAGAAATATTGAAAACACAATGGTCACTTGTTTACTCAAAAGGTCGTCCAGACCTACTCTATATTCGTTGCCATCCATTTGGTTTTGTTGTTGCTTTGTGGGCTAAATGGAAGAGGTTAAAGGTAATACAAGAAGTGAATGGACCTTATGAAGATCTTTTTATTGCTTGGCCTTGGACTCGTAACTTTACCTCCTTTTTTAAAATGTTGTATCGTAGACAATTTCAATGGGCAAATCATGTTATTGTTGTGACTGAAGGCTTAAAAGAATTTATTAAAAAAGAAGCAAAACATGAGCGCGTAACAGTTATTTCCAATGGTGTAAATACAAATCTTTTTAATCGAAATGCTAAAACAAATTATGCTCTTCCAGATCAATTTGTCGTTTTTTTTGGTACTTTTTCAAGATGGCATGGAATCCCCTTATTATTAAACTCGGTAGATATGCCTGCCTGGCCTCAAAAAGTAAAGTTGGTATTTATTGGAGATGGCGTTGAGAAAATTCTTGTAGAAAATAAAGCTAAAATTTCTGATAGAGTAATATATCTTGGCCGTAAGCCCTATAAAGAAGTAGGTGGTATTGTTGCAAAAGCAATTGCTGGACTTATACCAGTTCAAAATATACAAGATAGAGCCTTAACCGGCCTTTCTCCACTTAAGCTTTTTGAAACTATCGCATGCGAAATCCCCGTCATAGTAAGTGATCAACCTGAGCAAACTGCGTTCGTCAAAGAAAATAAATGTGGTTGGATTGTAAAGGAGCAAACACCAGAAGCATGGGCTAAAGCTGTAAAAATAGCGACTGATAAAAATATGTCTTCCTCAATTAAAATTTCAAAAAAAATCATAACTTCGCTTTCATGGTCTGAAAAAGCAAAAATTACAGATAAAATTATAATAAATTGTCTTTCTTAAATTTTTGAAACATTTTATTTTGGTAGAAAAGTTTTAAAGAAGGCAAATTTATTAAAACCCTCTTTCCTTATTGGTCATAAAAATATATATTAAATTTTTAGTAAGTTTTAAACTTTAATAGAGATCGTTTATGTTTAGAGAAATAAAGGATAAATTCCATAAAACTTGCCGTGTTTTTGCGGCGGGACTTTTGCTTTCCACTCTTTACTCTAAGACATCTATTGCTGTGGAAAATCCCTTAGAAAATAGATATTCATCTTCTATTGTAGCGACAAAAATAATATACTTTTTATCGCATTTTTTCCCTGTTTTACATAGTCTCTTAGAAAATATGCTTCCTAAGCATATTAATGATAATCAACAACTTTTGTATTCCTTTGGGAATTTCAAAGGAGGCATATCTTCTTCGTCAGGTTTGTCTTCAGTTGGCGGAAAATATAAAAATTCTCAATTTTCTCTCCATGATTTAAAGCCTCGTTTAATAAGTTTTAGCCCATCATTGAGTTCATCTTGTGTAGAATCTTCTGTTTTTGTAGGTTCTCTCGAATCAAAATACCAAAATATTGATAGTAATTCATCTCGTAATGAGACATTTATTCCTAACTTAGGGCATTTTTATTCTCCAATGAAAAATTTTCTTCCTTTCCATGAAAAAAGGCGCGAAAATTTTATCTCAGAATACATACCAATAACAAAACAAGGCTTTAGTTATGTAAGCAATGAAACTCACGAAACAAAAAGTAAGGTTTCTTTTTCATCTTATGACAGTATGTTGATTACAGCTAAGAATTTAAGTTCTAATTTACTAACAAAAACAAAAGAAACTAAGCAGGATCTGCCTTTTGAGAGTATTAACGATCAATCCAAAGAGCAGGAAAATTTTAAAGTTAAGCCCAACAATCAACATGTAAATGAGTTTCCAATTAAATCCATTGTGGCAGAAGTACAAGAGCATCATTTAGAAAATAGAACAGAAGAAACGGTTTATGTAAAAGAGCAGTCTCAGACTACATCCAGAGTTGATACTCTAGCTGAACTATCGAAAATGAGTGAACTTCAACCAGAGCAAAGACCAAACAATCAGAATGAAAAAAGAAGTGAGCTGAAAATTGAAAGGAACTTTGATACAACACAGAAGCTTTCTTTAGAAAAAGAGGTCGTTGCCACTGTTAAAGAAGCATCGCCTTCAAAATCGTTTAAGAATGCTGCTGCCTCTTGGGCTGCCAACTTATCGCCAGAGAGAAAGAGATTGTCTCCTTTACCTGCTAAAGCCCCTAAAAAAAAATCACTTGCTCCTCATCAATTGCCTTTTAAAATTGAATTTGAGTCGGCTGAGAAACAATCTCATATAGAGGGATTTACTCCACCCCCACCGCCAATGGTTAGGCTGCTCTCTCAACCCCAGCTTAGAAATGATAAATCATCCATAAACCATGTAAAAGAATTGGATCTGGCATTACAAAAAGGGGGATTAAAATTACCTAAAGAATCAGGAATTTTATTGGCATTACAAAAGCTTGTTAAAGATCAGAAACTAAAAGTAGAGGAAGTTCAGAATTTAGTTGTTAAGTTGTCTGAACAGGTCAGCAGGCTTGTTGAGAGAGTTTTTAAATTTACAATAAAAGAATCTGAAGATTATATATTACGTCTTATTCAACCTCATCACAATATAGAGACGTTTATCAATTTTAGCCAGGGTTTTAAGGAGATAGCAGAAGCTACTCTAGCATTATGGCGAACTAAACTGTTGACTGATTACATTGAGAAAGGCGAGCAAGAATTATCTAAAAAGCAATCTCTGTTAGAACAGGAAATTATCTCGTTAATCAATAAGGTAGTTATGGAGCGTTTTGAACAGGCCATTAATCCTGAACTTGGTTCCCAACTAAAGAGAAATGCTAAAATTATTATTACTCCTACAGTTCAAAATAGTCCTTTATATGAGTCAGGAATGTTTTCAAGCGTGCAGAAGAAAGAAATACTTGCACAAGTTTTTAAGCTACTCGTTTCAGATTCTTCATTTAAATTACCGACGCTTACAAACTCCCAGGGAAATCCAAGTATTGATACTGATGAATTAAAAAAACAAATTCAACCTTATATGGTGCTTGCTGTAGGACAACTTTATGGAACAAATCTGGCTGCACGTTTGAGTTCAAACATTGTTCAGTCAGACGATGACGTATCTGAAAGTCTTACTCCTTCAATACTTAGTTCAGTTTCGGCCGAAGACATCCTTAAACAGTTAGATTCTTGGTTAACAGATAAATTGCTCGGACTTTTGCCTGGAAATAGTCTAGAAGAGAAGCTTAATTTTTGGTTTAGTATTGCTGATCAAGACAGAACTCTTTCGGTTATTAGACTTAACTTGAAAAAGGCACAAAATCCACGGGAGTTTGCTGAACTAAAAGACGAGGAAGAAAAAGTTAATAAGAGAACTTATCAAGGAATAATGCAAAGCATCTTTATAGAACTTGGTGCACAAAAATTTTCTGGTTCAGAACTTCAATTACAAGATGCTTTATACAGGGATGTAAAGCGTTTGATCGAAGATTATTTACATTCAAAGGACGGATTTCTTGATGCCATTCGAAGAACAGATCAAGGTTGGAAGAAAGCTAACACTGCTCTTGAAATGTTTAAATTAGTAAGTAGGATTGCTAATAAAAAAAGATATGTGATCAAAGCTAGAGCTAATGGAACTAGCAAGTCTGTTGAAACGCCTATGTTAGAAGTGCCAAATTTTGTTTTCCTATTTTCACTTCCTTCTTGGAGGGCTTTGAAAGATCTTTTGAAGAAAAATGAAGAAACTAAGAGGTTAAAAGAAGAAAGAGAACAACTTCAAAAACAACTACTTGTAAAGAAATTGAGTCAACTTTTTCTCAAAGAAGAATTACGAGATATTGCTAAATCATCTGAGCAAATAGCAGAAGATGAAAAAGAAAACTTACCGATAAAAAGAGTTCAAACTACACAGACTGTTTCTGCAGAAATTACTTCTAGTAAAGAAAATAGTCAGGCTGATTTATCTCCATCATCAAAAAAACATCTTTCTCGACAAGAAAAAGGAAGTCCACTTAAAACTTCTTCTTCCCCTCTAAAGCCAATCGATCTTAATATGATTGCTGCTCCGCCTCCACCCCCTCTTCCTCGAAAATCTAAAATTAAAACTATAAATCCAGAAGTCAAAATAAAACAAGATTTACAAAAACTTTTGGAAGAAAGAGGGCTTACTGTTAAACCAACAAGTGCACTTTTAACATTTCTTGTTCAATATAAATTAACTAACCATCAGAGTTCTTCATCTAGAATCGTAGAGAAATTTTTCAATGAATCTAGAAAAATTTTCTATCAAGTGATAGGTGTAACCGATGAAAAACAAGCTTATGAAAAGTTTGCTTCTCAATTAGGTTTGGAAAATTCCAACGATTTTGTTCAACGGCTAACCCAAAATCTTGATAAAGAACTTCAGAACTATTTTTTGACATTCTTAACAGTAGAAAATATAGAATCAATCTTAACGAATGGCAATCTTACGTCGGAATCATTAAAATTATTCAATAAAACATTTCTTGAGAAAGCACGGACATTTTTAGAGCTCAATTTTAAACAAGCATTAAAACAATTTGAGATTGAAAACGAAACCGATGGTGTAAACCAATTAATTCTCTTTCTTAAAGATGATGCTCTAAAGGCTTACACTTGTAGTAACGAAGAAAAGCTTAACTTAGTTCTTGGAACATTTGCTTATACTTTAGCTGCAAGAGAGCAAGATCACAGTTTTTCTTTCCCTTCTAAAAAATATAAAAAATCTAAAGAAAATAAAGGTCAATTCGTCTTAAATATTGAGGCGTTTAAGCCAGTATTAGTAAAGTTTTTAAATAAGGTTATTATTAAAAAATTCAACGGAGAACAACCCTCTATTGAAATTCCTACTTATGTTGAAGACATAGAAATTGAACCTTCTAAAGTGCTTCCTTGCTTGGGAGATTTTTTTGTAATGGAAGCCTTTAAGAATTTAGACGGAGAAACTCAAGAATTAAAGATAAATAATTTAATTAAGGATGGTTCAAAGAAAAATAGGTCCTTAATAGATAATATTTTTAAATCATTATTCTTGAAGAGTTGTGCTTATAAAACCGCTGAAGGTATAGAAGATAAGATTATTTTTACGCAAGATATAACTAAAGGACTTAAAGGAGTCATTATAGAACGTTATAAAGGATTTGCAGCTTCTTTAGATGGTAGTTGTCGATCCATAATGCTTCGAAGTGCGGATCCTTTCAGTTTATTTACGGACCTAATAAAAAATCAATTAGGTACTCTTAAAAATAGCCCTAAAACCCATACATTGTCTATGTTCAGCCATAAAGATGATAAAAAGATAGAGATGAAAGAAATTATAAGTTCTTTTGATATTCTTTTATCCTTACCTATCTTATGGGAAAATAAGAAAAACCTTGAACTTAGAAAACAACGCGAAGTAGAAGAACAACGTTTAAAAGAATTAACTATGGCACGTCGTGTTCAAACACTTCAAAAATTTATTCAGTCTGAATTAGAAATTCAAAGTTAATTTTCGACTATTTATAATGAAATCTCTTAAAATGAGAATCTTCTTGTCAATATCAAATAGCAAGGCTACGTTTAAGAAAAATAAATAGAGGTTCCCTATGGATATTATCATTGTTCCAATCCTTGAACTTATGCATACGTTGTTGCATCTCTATGTTTGGGTGCTTATTGCAAGCGTTATTTTAAGTTGGCTTATTTCATTCCAAATTATTAATATGCATAGCAGGGTTGTTGCTGTAATAGGCGAAGCATTGTATCGTCTTACAGAGCCATTTCTATCTCTGCTTCGTCGTTTCATCCCTGGCATAGGCGGGTTTGATTTTACGCCTATGATCGCTATTTTTATTCTTGTGTTTTTGCAAAATATTATTGCAAGACTTATTTTAAAATTTATTGGGATTTCTTAAGAAATTTTTAGATACGTATGAGACCTGTTTTACTAGATAGCCGCTCTTTAGCAGCGCAACTTAAGGACAAACTTAAGAAGCGTATTGAAGAATTACATAAGAAAAAGGGAATAACGCCTGAATTAGCTGTTATTAGAGTAGGAGATAATCTTGCAAGTAAAAGCTATGTTGCTTCAAAATGCAGACAGTGCCAAGAAATAGGCATCCGCTCTACAGAACATTATTTATCTTCCACGGCTTCAGCAGACACCCTTTTAGAATCAATTCAACAGCTTAACCTTACAAATACGGTTCATGGAATTCTTTTACAGCTTCCTTTGCCACAACATTTGGATACATTTAAACTTATTCAATCAATTGATCCTATTAAAGATGTGGATGGCCTTCATCCTCATAATTTAGGCGCCTTAAGTCTTGGGCAGCCAACGATTATACCATGCACTCCTAAAGGCTGTTTGACTTTGCTAAAAAACCATCGAGAGAATATTAAAGGACTACATGTTGTCATTGTTGGGCGCTCTATTCTGGTCGGTCGCCCTCTTGCAATGTTATTATTGAAAGAAGACTGCAGTGTCACAGTCGTACATTCAAAAAGTCAGAATATTCGAGAAATTACAAAAACGGCAGATATCTTGATCGCGGCTGTTGGCCAACCTCGTTTTATACAAAAGGATTGGGTTAAACCAGGTGTAATTGTATTAGATGTCGGCATTAATCATATTTTGGGACAGAATGGCGAGGTTGAAATAGTGGGAGATGTAGATTTTGAGAATGTCTCTCAAATTGTCAGTGCAATTACGCCAGTGCCAGGTGGAATAGGTCCTATGACAGTCGTTTCATTACTTGAAAATACTGTTGAAGCAGCGATAAAACAAACCTCAGTAGAATAAATTATTTTAAAAAATTAATATTGCCCCCTTGTAATATATTTTTGGCTTCTTATATCAACATTGTAAGGCCCCTAACCAACAGTGGAGATAAAGGATGAAAAAGAGTTTAAAATTAGCATTTTATGCAGCATTCATTTCTTTTGTAACAATGAATACGCTTCAAGCAATTGACCCAAATATCATTTCTGAAGACGTTACAAATGCTCAGGTAAAAACAACCCTCAAGGTTACTGAGCAAGATGAGACAAAAGACGCCTCTTCAAAAGGAGCAACATTTGATACGAAAGAAATTTTAGGAACTGCTGCTAAAGCTGCATATAAAAGCTTTAGCCTAGATGAGCTTAAAAAAGTTGCTTCCAAAACATATCAAAATATTAAGGATGATTTTGAAGAGATTAAAGCACAAGGAAAAGGCTTCTTTAGTAAAGTTTTCTCAGTCGTAAAAAATATTGCAAGTGGAATTATTGAATATGTTGGTCCGATTGTAAAAAATATAGTTAAGGAAGTTGGGCCAGTTGTTTTAAAAGCCGCGGCGACCTTTGCGATTCAGGCTATTATTATTGCCGTATAACACCTAAATAAGTTCCCCCGTGTAAGCCCTCTGGTTCATCAGAGGGCTCTTTTTTGAGCATTAATTTTTGTACGTATTTAGATTTTTTAATTATGCATCTTAAAAAATGGATAGATCTAAAAGTTAATTGTTGCCAAGAAACGTTTCTATTTTTTCAAAGATTATTGAGCCTGCTTTTCCATCACCATAATCTTTAATGCTTTGTTGGGGCAAGACATATTGAGGAACACTCCATAAACGATTCCAACCATTTGTGATTGTCTCAGTCCATTCAGTTTCAGAACGCATTGTAATACATGGTTTTTGATGAAAATAGGCTTCTTTTTGTAGGCCGCCTGAGTCGGTACAAACTAAAGATGAGAAGTGTAGTAGACTATGCATATCTTGATAATTCAAAGGATCAATAACTTTAATTAAATCAAAAATTTCAGCTTTAACTAGGCTTTTAGTTCTTGGGTGTATAGGCCATACTATTTGCAGGCTATGATTTTTACTATACTCAATAATGTAATTTAATAAATTTTCAAGATGTTCTTTATTTGCCGTACTTTCTTGACGATGCAAAGTCAGAACAATATATGATTTTTCTTTTAGTTCAAATCTAAGGAGTATTTTCTTCGAGATTTTCTCTATAGCGAATAATGTAGCATCATGCATAACATCTCCAACATGAAACACATTTTTCGTAATTCCCTCTTGCGATAGGTTTTCTACAGCTTTAAGAGTGGGACAAAACAGAAGAGAGCTGACATGATCAGATAATACTCGATTGATTTCTTCAGGCATTAAAGGATTAAAAGAGCGAAGTCCTGCTTCAATATGCGCAATAGGAATGTGAAGTTTTGAAGCAGCAAGAGCACCAGCAAGAGTAGAGTTAGTATCTCCATAAATTAAAACAAGAGAAGGTAATTCTTGAAGCATAATTTCTTCAAGCTTTTCGAGCATAAGCCCTGTCATAGCACCATGAGACAAACTATGAATATCAAGGTAGTACCTAGGTTGGGGAATATTCAATTGTTCAAAAAAAACATCTGACATGTTAGAATCAAAATGTTGTCCAGTATGAACAATTATTTCTTCAATTAAGGGATGGCCTTTAAAAAATCTAGAAAGAACAGCAGCTTTAATAAATTGAGGGCGTGCTCCTATAATGGTTAATATCTTTTTTTTCATACGTTTTATATAATCCCATTAAAACATTTTAACAAATTTTTATTAAGCAAAACTTGGCTTAAAGGTGTTAAACCAAGTTTGCAAAGAAAGTACACCCCACAAATCACGTGTGAAGCCTTGATCATTACTCAAAAGGGTTTCAAGATAATTTTTATCGAATAAATTATTAGAAGATGAATTTATTAATATATCATGTAAGAAAGATTTAAGTTCCTTTTTTGCCCAAAGATCTAAGGGGACAGGGAATCCCTTTTTATCAGTTCTATTTAGTACTTTTGGTGGCAAATATGGGGATATAGCTTTGGTAAAAATATACTTCATCTTACCATTTTTTATCTTAAGTGAATCTGGAATACTAAAAGCATATTCAACGAGACGGTAATCAAGTAAAGGAACACGTGATTCAATACTATGAGCCATACTCATTCGATCTTCTACATGTAACAACGATTGTAAATGCGTTTTAAGATCGAAATACATATTTTGACTGAAAAGAGAAGACTCAAAACGTGTTCCATAAATTGAAACAAAATCATCATAAATTCGTTCTGGGTTAACGGAAAAATCATAGTTTAAAAAGTTAGAAGACGGCTTAAAACGATTTATTAAATGATAATATCGAGCACTAGAATCTTCAAAAAGACCTTTTGACCAGAAAGTTTTTAGCATAGGAACGTAACTTGATAAAACACCTAAATTTTTCTCAAGCTCGCTTAAATTACTCGAGACACTATTTGATGAAGATTTTGGAAGTATTGCCCTTTTAATACTTTGTTCCAGTGCAAAAATGAGATAACGTGCATAACCTCCAAATATTTCATCCCCGCCTTGTCCACCAACTACAACTCTTAAATGTTTAGAGACTTCTTTAGAAATTAAAAACTGTGGGAAAACACCAGGGCCTGCAGTCGGTTCATCCATATGCCAAATTATTTTTTGTAAATATTGGATAAATTCATGAGCAGAGATATATTTAATTATATGTTCTGTGTTCGTTGCTTTGGCAACTTCTGCTGCATATTCTGTTTCATCGTAAGCACTTCCTTCTTGAAAAGCGCCTGTGAAAACTTTCAAATTCATTTGAGGGAAATGAGCGTGCATTAAACAAGTGACAGCTGAAGAATCTAAACCTCCTGATAAGTAGGCACCGACAGGTACATCTGAAGTCATATGAATTTTTACGGCGTCTGAAATTAACCATTGCAATTCATCCACAATTTCTTCTTCAGACTTACTATTGTTTTGTTCTTGAGGTACATCCCAAAATTGGTATATTTTTAAACCTTTATCAGGCGAAAAAATCATATTATAGCCGGGTTCGAGCTTGTAAATATTTTCAAAAAGGGTCTTATTCCTAAGAGTAAATTGAAAAGTTAAATATTCCTCTAAAGCAGGTTTACAAACGATAGGTGCTATAATTTCGGTTGCTAGAATTGATTTAATTTCTGATGCAAAAAGAAAATATTCGCCATCATAACAGTAATAAAAAGGTTTAATTCCTAAACGATCACGTGAACAAAAAAGAATATTTTGCTTTTTATTGTACAAAGCAAAAGCCCACATTCCATTAAAATATTTTACGCACTCTTCTCCCCAGTGAAGATATGCCTTCAATATAACTTCAGTATCAGAGTTTGTTCTAAAAAAATATCCCTCTTGAATTAATAAAGATTTAATTTCTTTATAATTAAAAATGCAGCCATTAAAGATGATCTGATTACCTGATTCCTGACAAGCCATAGGTTGTTGAGAATGACCCGGATCAATGATGGATAAAAGAACATGACCTAAGCCAATGTTTTTATTTGGAGTGACAAAGGTACCTTGTCCATCAGGTCCCCGATAAGGAATAGCTTGGAGCATTCGATTTAAAAGTGATGAAATATCTTTATCTAAAGAATGCTTAGAATAAACGCCTGCAATACCGCACATATTTTTATATCTCTAATTCTGCATATAAAGTTAATAATTTATTTTCTTGAACTTCCCAACCAATTTCTGCTTCTGCTCGTGTAAAATTTATCAAAGGAAAGAACTTATTATTTTTAAGCTTTAGCATATCTTTGATTGCTTCTGCTATATTTAATGGAGTAGACATGCAATATGTTTTTCCAATTTTAAAACCGTCAACAAACTTTATAAGTTCTGGAAGTTTAGATGCACAAATGGGGACACCTACATGAATATATTCAAATAATTTATTAGGCGTGCAATAGTAATTATTTAAAATCTTATCTCCTAAGTAAGGTATGATTCCCAAATCCGCTCTTTTCAATATTGCCATTAATTCATTTTGTGGAACCCAGTCATGAAAAAAAACATTGTTTAGTTTATTTTTTATGACCATTTTTTGAAGTGATTTTTTTAAAGAACCTTCACCAAGAAAGAGTAAATTTGCTTCTGTTTTTAAATACTCAAAAGCTAAAATTAAATTTTCTAAGTTTCTTCCTTTGACCAAGCTACCTTGGAAAAGAATTAAGGGTTTCTGCTTGATAGATGAAGGTAAGCAAGTTATAAGGTCAAGTTTTGAAGTTTTTTTAGATTTATGTATGCCATAGGAATTTAAAATAGTAATTATTTTAGATGGCGCAATTTTTTGGATTAGGATGCTCTTGATGCTATCATTAACAGCAATGACAGCATCAACTTTTTTACACAGTCTTTGCTCTAATTTGTCCCAAGAAGAAGTTTCTAATTTTAAAAAAAATTGTCCGCCCCAAAGTTCATGTGAATCATATATAATTTTTTTGATATTAAGACGTCGTTTTATAATACATGCAGCTTCTAAAGTTGATAAATCATGAGCATGTATATAATCAAAATGTTCAGTTGGAACATTCTTAAGAAAATAGTTATTTAGATTATGCGTTTCAATGTAACGTCGATAAATAAATTTTATAAAATTTAAAAAAATTGAAGGTAATAAAGAAAGGAAAAATTTTAAAATTAATCGGTTCTGTTGAGAAGTTTGTTTTAAAGGTTCTCGAATGATACGTACAGATGGGTTTAATATACCTTTAAAATCATCCTGGATGGGAACAGTTAAAAGAACAACCTTATAATGATTATTTATTAGGGTGTTTAATTGAGCAATAATTCTACGATCAATTGAAAAACTGTGAGCAGAAAGAACTAAAATTTTTTTCATTTATCTCGCTATACAAAGATCAAAGAACGTAAGCCACATAATATTATTTGTATGTCCTAAAGAGCAATAAGTTCACCAATTTTCAAAAAGGCATTCCTTAAAAGACAAGAATTTTACTATCATACAAGTATCTTAGTGACAATCTGAAAATTATGCTTTTGAAGCAGAAGTTTTGTAGGTGATAAGATATCAAAAAATAGTTTAAAATATTTTAATATTAAATTGTATAAAAAGTATATATTATTTAATATTAATACATAAAATGGAAAAAGAATTTCTATAGTATTGTTTAAATATGTATTTTTGAATAATTATGAAAATATTTCTTTAATTATTTTTGTTCTGAAGTCATTATTTATTAAAAATTTTCTTGCTTAGATAGTTGATCTAGTATAAATTTCCCTAATTAAATTAGGTTCTTATTTATTGCTGCATTCTACTTTAGTTTAGAAAATAGAAATTATAATTATCATGAAGCACTTATATAGGCTTGAAAGCGAATCAATCAATATTTTACGTGAAGTGGTAGCTCAGTGTAAAAACCCAGTAATGCTTTATTCTATCGGTAAAGATAGTAGTGTTATGTTACATTTAGCATTAAAAGCATTTTATCCTTCCAAACCCCCATTTCCTTTATTGCATATAGACACAACTTGGAAATTTAAAGAAATGATCTCTTTTAGAGATCGGAAAATAGCAGAACTAGGATTGAAACTGATTGTCCATACTAATAAGGAAGGATTAAAACATAACATTTCTCCTTTTACTTGTAATACTGATGCTTATACAAATATAATGAAAACAAATGCTTTAAAACAAGCAATCAAGGATCATCAATTTGATATTGCAATTGGAGGAGCGCGCCGAGATGAAGAAAAATCTCGAGCAAAAGAACGTGTGTTTTCTTTCAGAGATGTTCAACAGAGCTGGAATCCTAAAAATCAGCGGCCTGAACTGTGGAATCTTTATAATGCACGATACAATAAAGGTGAAAGTATTCGAGTTTTTCCTTTGTCAAATTGGACAGAAATTGATATATGGGAATATATTTATCAAGAGAATATAGAAATCGTTCCACTTTATTTTGCCAAAGAAAGAAATGTTATCGAACGTAATGGGACATTAATTATGGTTGATGACAATAGGTTTCCTTTAGAAGTGGGAGAAAATCCTCATTTGAGAAAAATTCGTTTCCGAACGTTAGGTTGTTACCCGTTAACAGGCGCTATTGAGTCTTCAGCAGATACTTTACCTAAAATAATTCAAGAAATGCTTATCACTAAAACTTCAGAAAGAAGCGGTCGCCTCATAGATCATGATGAAGCCAGCTCTATGGAAAAGAAGAAACAAGAAGGATACTTTTAGTGGAAAAATTATCATCTGTTGATTTAGCGGTAAAAGAATATTTAGAGGTTCAAGAAAATAAAGATTTACTTCGTTTTATTACGTGTGGCTCTGTAGATGACGGCAAATCAACTCTAATTGGAAGGTTGTTATACGAGTCGAATTTGATTTATGAAGATCAGCTAACTCAACTTATAAGAGATACAAAAAAATTTGGCACTTCTGAAAATGATTTAGATTTGGCGCTCATCGTAGATGGGTTAGCTGCAGAGCGTGAACAGGGTATTACAATTGATGTAGCGTATAGGTTTTTTTCTACAAAGAAACGAAAATTTATTGTCGCTGATACGCCCGGGCATGAACAATATACTCGAAACATGGCTACTGGTGCTTCAACAGCTGATCTTGCCATTGTTATGATTGATGCTAGAAAAGGCGTATTAACTCAGACCCGCCGCCATAGTTTTATCGTCTCTTTGCTGGGGATAAAAAAGGTTGTTCTAGCGGTAAATAAAATGGACCTAGTAGGCTATCAACAAAAAATTTTTCAAGATATAAGTAAAGAATATACGAATATTGCTCAATTGCTGAAAATTGAGAATATCCAATGTATTCCAGTGTCTTCGTTATATGGGGACAATATATTAAAGGATTCACTAAACACACCATGGTATAAAGGACCAAGTTTAATAGAATATTTAGAGACTGTTCCTTTAAAAAATACGAATGATGTAACAAGATATTTTCGTATGCCTGTACAATGGGTAAACCGGCCTAATCTTGATTTTCGAGGTTTTTCTGGAACGATAGTTTCAGGTAAAATTTGTGTTGGAGATCAAATTAAAATCGTTCCTTCTAATAAAGAGTCCAAGGTTACTCAAATTGTGACTTATGATAATTGTTTAGAAAAAGCAAGCGTTGGTGACTCTGTAACTTTAGTAATTGAAGATGAAATAGATATCTCAAGAGGAGATGTTATTACTGAAGCACAAAATTCATTAGAGTGCGCAGATCAATTTGAGACATCTATTATCTGGATGGCTGAAAAGGAAATGCTTGTTGGTCGACAGTATATTTTACAGTCCTATACCGTTAATGCTCTTTGTACTATTGACCAACCTAAGTATCGAATAGACGTAAATACTTTTTCTCATATCCCAAGTAAAACGCTTAATCTAAATGAGATTGGTGTTTGTAATATTATATTGAATCGGCGTATTGCTTTTGAACCTTATAGTATGAACTCTGCTTTAGGTTCATTCATCTTGATTGACCGCATTACTAATGAAACAGTTGCTGCTGGCATCATTCATCATGCTTTGCGGAGATCAACAAATGTTTCTACGCAATATTTCAGTATTGATCAAGAAATACGCTCTTTAATAAAGGCACAAAAACCTTGTGTAATTTGGATGACAGGATTATCTGGTTCTGGAAAATCTACAATTGCTAATAATGTTGAAGTAAGACTTAACCAGATAAGCAAGCATACAATAGTTCTAGACGGAGATAATTTACGGCAAGGGCTTAATAAAGACTTAGGTTTCACAACCCAAGATAGAATTGAAAATCTTCGTCGTGTAGCAGAGGTGAGTAAGCTTATGGTGGAAGCGGGTCTTATTACCATAGTCTCACTTATTTCGCCTTTTAGAGCTGAGAGAGAAATGGCTAGGGAAATTATAGGGAAAGATAATTTTATTGAAGTCTATGTGGATGTTCCTCTGGAAGAAGCAGAAAAAAGGGATCCTAAGGGATTATATAAAAAAGCAAGAAACGGAGAAATCCCTAATTTTACAGGTATTGGAAGTGTGTATGAACCTCCTCACATGCCTGATTTACATCTTGAAACGCATAAGAATACTTCTGAGGAGCTTGCTACAAAAGTTGTTGACTTTTTATTGTCGCAAGGTTTTCTGCTATGAATGCATTTCCAGATTACAAACAAATCCTCGAGAAAATCATTAAAATTTCTTATCAAGCAGGAAAGGTTATATTAAATATTTATAACGAAAGTTTTAAAGTTTGTTTTAAAAATGATTCTTCTCCTCTTACTGAAGCTGATACACAAGCCCATGAGTTAATTTTTAAAAGTCTTGAAGCTTTAACACCAAATATCCCTATTATTTCTGAAGAGAAAAAAAATTATCAAGTTAATAAAGAGCTTTTTTGGTTGGTAGACCCTCTAGATGGCACAAAAGAATTTATAAAAAAAAATGGGGAATTTACCGTTAATATTGCACTAATTTACAAAAATCTTCCTCTGTTGGGAGTTATTTATCTTCCTGTTTTTAATGTTGTCTATGCTGGAATTGTAAATGATACAGCGTTTAAAATATTACCTAATGGAGAGAGAATGCTATTAAGTATACCCTCTAACCTTAATACAAAAATTATAGTTTTAGGTTCAAGAAGGCATGGTAGTACGGAAGAGATGAAGATGTTTTTAACAAATTTTAATGACCATGAATATATTGGCATTGGATCATCATTAAAATTTTGTAAGATTGCAGACGGCGAAGCTCATATCTATCCTCGCTTTGGACGAACAATGGAATGGGATACAGCTGCAGGGCAAGCTATCTTGATGGCTGCAGGAGGAATAGTTTATACTTTTGAAGGTCAATCTTTATTATATGGGAAAAAAAATTTTGAAAATCCCTATTTTATTTCTTGTGCATCCCATAACTTATTTGAGAAAGGTATAAAGAAATGATTGATTGGAGTCACTCAATAGCAGGCGCTATTACTGGTTTTATTGTTGGTGTCACAGGTGTGGGAGGAGGCGTTTTAATGACGCCTATTTTGCTTCTTATTTTTAGAACACCTGTAACTCAAGCCGTAGGAACTGATCTTTGGTTTGCCGCTATAACAAAAATTGCAGCTATTTATATTCATAATACGAATCATCAAATTGATTGGCAGGTTGCAAAACGTTTATGGATGGGTTCTATCCCGACTTCTGTTCTTTTCACAATTGCTGTTGCAGGGGGGTATGTGACAAAACTTGCAGGATATATCCCAACAATGATTGGAATTACGATTATTGTAACTTCTGTAGGATTACTTTTTTCGGAAAAAATAAAGAAACAATCTTTTGGGATCAAATTATCAGACAAGGTTTTCGTTAATATCATACAGCCTATAGCTACTGTACTTGCTGGTGCAGGCTTAGGCGCCATAGTATCAATTACATCTGTAGGAGCAGGCGTTATTGGAACAATGATATTAATCTACCTTTATTCAGACCGTTTGACATCAAAAGGGATCATAGCAACTGAAATCGTTCATGCCATTCCTTTAGCCATGGTTGCGGGAACAGGATATCTTATTTTTGGGAAAGTTGATTTTCATATGCTAGCAAGTTTACTCGTTGGGTCGATCCCTGCAACAATTCTTGGTGCTTTGTTGTCACAAAGAATGAGTAATAAAGTTTTAAAGATTATCTTAGCAAATATATTATTTTGTTCAGGCTTAAAGCTTATATTATAGAAATTTCAAGCATTGTTTTGATTCTATTGTCATTTTAAAATGCTTTAGAGATCTTGCATCAGTACGAACACTAAAAAATATTTTTAAGAATTGCCTAGGGGATTTTTAATACTCTCTTAGGCATAAATATATTAACACTTTGAAGAGTATTGTCAGGAAAACCTTCAAATTGAATAAAATGTCTTATCGTCTTTAGTTGTAGGATTTATAAAACTTAGAATATAAGCTACGAAAACATTCCCATGACACTTTTTCTATAAGGGCGTCAAACTTTTTAATGGCAGCTATAGCTAAGCTCTCAATAAAGGGACGATAAATTTCATCAACACTCCATATTTGTGGGCCAGAAGGAAGAAGAAATTGATGAAATTTTTTTGTTTTTCCATCAAATACCATGGCCGATAAATTATCAGAAGCTCCCAAAATTATAAGAGGGCGATTTTCAATCTTAAACTCATGTATCCAAGTAAATCCCAAAGGTGTAGTAGGTTGATTATTGACTGCAAAATTTGGTTTGGTATAGGGAGTCAAGGCGTTTGTATGAATAAATGTCATTAGCAAGCAAGAGGCAAAAAGTTTGATAACCAACGCGAGCTGTAAGTTCTCGGGGTAGTTTATATGCGGACTGTATTAATTCCATAAAGACTTGAGGGACAACTTGACTTGAGCATTGATATAAAGGAGCTTTGCCATAATCTAATCTTGTGCCAGTTGAGATAACGGCTGGCAACATTTCTACGGTATCAGTTATTGCTTTCTCAGCTTCATTATATATCACTACTCTGCTTTTATATGTGTCAGTTATTATCAAACTTCCATCCGAATGGGCGATACCATATGGTCGATGATATTCTTCAGGCAAGGGACCTTTATGTTCAAGTTCTTTGAAATTAGTGTCATACGTAATGATAATCCCAAGATTAGCATCAATAACGGCAATACGGTTGTCATCAATTTTTGTAATGCTTGTAGGATATAAAAGATCATACCCTCCTCGAGCTAGCTCTTTCCCATCTAAGCTATACTTGACAAGTTTTTGAGATCCAAAGTCGAGAAGCGTATACAGCATCATTTGTGATTAAAATACCATGTGCAAGAGTAAGTGGATGTTTCCATAATAATTTAAATGTTTTAGAATTAAAAAGAAATATTGCTGAGCCATCATAAATCAGCAACAGCTATGTAATCGTTCTTAACGCTAATATTTTCTGGACTTACTAAATCTGGATGTGTCATCTGTTCTTCAATCTCTCCGTAGAGCATGGAACCTTTCAGACGCACGCATAATATATTATGATGATTATAATTTGCAATATATAAGATTTCATTATCAGCGTCATAACAAACCCCAGTCGGATTTTCATAAGCTAGGATCTGTCGACATTTAAGCATAAAGGAGATATAGTAAGCCCATCAAGGGGGATAGACTATATGCTTTATGACTTAAGAGACGATCAATGGAACAAAATAAAAGATAGTTTGCCAGGGAAAGAAGGAGACCCAGGAAGGAGAGGAGAAAATAACAGGCGTTTTATATGCGCAGTTATGTGGATAGCAAGGACAGGAGCGCCATGGAGAACTTTACCGCCAGAATATGGGAAATGGTCTGGATGCGTATTCCAGTCAATTCGAACGCTAAATCCAGTTTAATCCGAATGGCGATTCC
>ERZ778024.768-NODE-768-length-48092-cov-58.289610_pt1 | contig 48092 bp, 54 predicted proteins | sample MGYA00375754_ERZ778024 | MGnify/ENA primary metagenome ERZ778024 (study PRJEB29350, sample SAMN05389827) | bioreactor metagenome | isolation source: Thiocyanate bioreactor | place: South Africa: University of Cape Town | collected 2014-02-18 ...
CCAATTGATCACTACTTGTGTCGATCACAATATAACTATCCCATGTAGTTCATATTGAAAATCTGAATCGAGATTCGTGAATATCTCTAGGAAACAATTCGTCGGTCGGTTGTGTATATGGGTGGGAAATTTCAGACCAATCTCAACGCGAGTGTAACTCATCTCGTTTGTGGAACATGTGCTGCATCGGAGAAATATTTCGTAAGTCTCTTTCTTTGTTTTTTATTTAACGTTTTAGTTTGTCGAACTTTTCGAATAGGTTGCTGTTGAGAATAACATTCAAATAATGATGCCAGATTGGATTCCAAATGTTCTTCTACTTTCTGGTCAAAAGTAATTGAGATGTATTTTTATTGAAATGATTTCCATGAATAAACGTTCGATTGTAGAACAGTGAAAGCGACAGATCCAACATTCGAACGTTTTAAATGTCCACTTTTTTATAAATTTATCATCTCATTATCGGGATTTACTGAACGAGATCGAAATACAATTAAGCAGTATATCGAACGCGAAGGTGCAACTTATTCACCAAATTTAATTAAAGATCATTGTACACATTTAATTTGCAAAGAACCGAAAGGTTATTTTTTCGTAATCGTTCGAAAAAAATGTTCATCAACAACAAGTTTTCTACGGTCTAGGTTCGAAATTTGATCATGCAGTTAAATGGGGAATACCAACACTTAAACCTGAGTGGATATTTGAAAGCAGTGAAAAAGGTTCATGTCTTCGTCTAACGAATTTTCTTTGGTCGAAGCCAATTACTAATCCAATTAGTAGCAGTAGTAAAGGTTTGTTTAATTTTCTTTTGAAATGAAATCTGAATTAAATTAATAATAGAAAATGAAAAACCTCAAGCTCCCATCACCGAAATGACCGATGTTGTTATTCGGTTAATTCCAATTGATCAAACACGAAAATCAACAACATCAGTATCATTAACTACAGATGATATGATTGAATTAGAAGAACGATTTGATAAATGGATGAATAATCCAATGACAAAACTAGTTGACGATCTGTTCGATGGACTCAAAGTTGTTTCATAAGAATAATAATAATAATAAATCATTTCACAATTTTTCTTTTTTCAGGTTTATTTAGGTCAATTTTCACCGTCATTAAGAATGCGTATGCAGAAAATTCTCGATGCTGGTTTTGCTGTGAGGTATATAATCACCATTTAGTTTCATTCTTTATTTCAAAACAATGAAATATACTTTAGATTCGATACATTAAATCCAACTGTAACACATATCATTCGAGGAACAGAACTGTCGTCAACCTATGCTCAAGTATCAACAAATGCACCGAAGTAAACTACAACAGATATTGATTCGACAGATCAAATTTTTCTTTTAAACTTAGTGCATACATGGTCACACCACAATGGTTATTAGATAGTTGTGAAAAAGGTGAATTAATGCCGGAAAACGATTATTTACCATCATCTGATCGAGATGACAAGTATGAATCAATTCAAAGTTCATTCGATGATAAAAAGAAAACTATCAATTCAAATCTCTCAACACCTTCATTAACACGTCAAGGAACTGGTAGTTTCAATATCGATCAAACTATTTTCGTTCGTTTCCTTTTCCTTTTCAAATATTTCACTCATATTTTCTTTCTTCTCGCCACCAGGATGACACCCCTCGTCTTCGTCGAACCCCTGGTTCTAACATTCCCACGCCTACGATTATTCCCGAATATGCTCTCTCGCCATTTTCTTTGCTCAAACGTTACTCAAATGTGCCACGTCCATCGGTCTTTGACGAATGTTTAACCGACACACAAATCGATAAAATCAGCGCACAACTACCTCCAACTGAATCACAAATGAATGTCGATCGTTTAATGTCTGATATTGATATTCTTATGCCAACACTATTGAATCAAAAATCTGTAGCATCGAATCCAATTTCGACGACATCATCATCGTCATCAGCAAAAACTAATGTCATGCCAGCAGCACGTTCATTTTTTCTTGCTCATCAAGCTAAACTATCGAACACTAACGATTCACCATCCGAAGTCAAAGTCTCTTGGATTGACGATTCAACAGAAGCGGAACGTCTTCGACAATATAAATTGCATAATCTAGACGAAATGACACAAATGGATCGTGAATATTGAAAATAGTTTTCTCCTTTTCTTCTTCTTCTTCTGCTTGTCTTTTGTGTTGATTTATTTTCTTCCATTGCAATAAACAAATTCTCTTATGACTAATTCTAGATAAAGATCGTGTTTTTTTTTATTTATTAATTATGGCTGGAGATGTTAAGAAACATATTGAAACATTTAGTAAATTGGATTTCTTTGTTCAACAAAATTTTCTTATCTATTGGTATACGTAGATCGATTAAGTGAAACAAATACAAAATTTACAACAAGCACAACTGTGAATATATTCAATGATCCGAAATTAATCAATATTCAAGAACAACATGATTGTCAACGTTATGAATTATTTCGAAAATATGAACAATCATTACCTGAACTTGCTATTTCGCCTGTTAAAAGTCAATCGACATGTTTATCCATTGAAAGTCCTGAAACGACGCCAGCTAATACGGATTCCAATGATATTAGTGAAGATTTAAAATTACTAATCGAACAACGTGTGCCCGATCTATGTATTCTCGATGGTGAACCAACGGAATTTGTTATTGGTTTGGAAGAATTTTTTCTATTCGAAAGATAAATTCGAATGAATATAATTTAGGTACAAAATTCTATTGTACAATAAATGATATTTTAACCAACGATGGTGAATTTTGGGTTGAACGAGAATTATCTTCGTCGAACGAACAAAAATTTCATCAATTCATTGAAATTCTCTCTCTATTTGCTAGTAGTTACGAATCATTAAATGAAGTTTACATTGGTCAGTTAGTTGCTCTCAATTATGAATCATCTTGGCATCGAGCTCTCGTCGTTTCGAAAAGTGATACGATCAGTTTAAGTAAACAACCGAATGCACGTGTTCGTTTGGTTGATTACGGTTCATCGTTGTACGTCAATGTTTCACAATTGAAATGGTTACCCGAACAATTTTATTTATTTCCTTTTAAAGTAAATGAAAAAAATCAAATTTCAATTGACAAATCTATTCGTCCGATGTAGGCAGTGGAATGTGTATTCAGCGAAGCTGTTAAACCGACATTTTCCGATACAGTTCGTTTGACATTCAAACAATTAGTCTTTCGAAAACGTTTACGTGCCACTGTTGTATGCATTTCTTGTTTGTTGTTGTCTCGACTTGTTTTATTTATATTTTCAGTACGATAAAGATCACAGTCGTTTATGTATTTTACTGAAATGTCGAACAGTTGAAGGTCTCGTCAATGTCTATCGTTATCTCCGTGCACACGAACATAAATCTTCGAATGGCCGTATGCTTGACGATAGTGATATTGTTCAATGTTTGAATGAAACCATAATAAATCATTGTCAATCATTTAATCAAACGATGATTTCGAATTTATCTATGAATTTAACATTACCAACTTTAACACCACCATCGCCAATTCGATTGACCAATGAACAAATGAAAACCAAACGAGAAGAAATAACAAAAATTTTCAATGATACTATATCTATGTAAAATCGATCGACTAATTTTCAATTTAATGAGTTTTTTTTTGTCTTCGGTTTTAGTCATGATTTGAAAGATTCTTCAAAGAAATTACCGTCGTTATCAACTCAAAGTACTCCATTTTCATCCGGTACAATCATTACTCCGATGTCTCGTGCTTCATTTCCTCAGACTTAGTCCGTTGTTATCGTTTTTTTTATTGTTATGATTATTCGTTTTTGTTTGATATTTTATTTACGAAATAGAACGAGGCAAGAAAAACTAAATAATAAATATCCATTTAGTCATATATATGTTTTTGTTTTCCTTCACAACATAAATTAACAACAGCAAAAAGAAAAAGAAAACTAACGAACAGTTTTTGATATTCAAGTATTATGAGATGTGAAATGATTTTGTCTCGAATTTTTCATATTTTTTAATTGAAAATTTTCCTGTCGTAATTGATTAACAACCAGTAAATCATCTTCGCCATCTTCATCATTTTCATCATCATCATCATCATTTAATAACGACGTTTGTTTGCCATTCGATGATAGTAAAGGTTTTCGATCTTGTTGTCGTTGACGATGATGATGATCATCGTCATCACCACCGCCACCACCTTGTCTAGCCGACGTTGGTCGTACTAACAAAGGTTTTATATAGAATTCATTGAATTTTTCTAAACCTTTCATTGTATTAGGATTGGCAAATTGTATTTCATAACTATCTAAATCATCCGCATTAGCCATTTGTTTACGTTGAGAATTTTCATCTTCATTAAGAAGATCATCGAATTGAATTGTTTTACTCATCATTGTATGAAGATTGAGTTGATCTTGAGATTCTAATGAACGTTGAACGGATAATGACGAAGAATTTCGTCGAAGAAATTTCACAAGTGGCATTGTCAAACCGCCAAGAACGACAATTGTAAATAGAACAGTAATCAATGTCGTTGTGACTAATGTTCGTTTTAATTCTTCTTCATTAACTCCATAGTACTGGCCAACATGAACCGATAGTGCATAAGAAATTGCACCTGAATAATTTTTAGAAGAAAAAAAAACACAATGTTTTACTTTTTCAATGAGAGAAAGTACGAACTGACCTCGTAGTCCAGCAAACCACATAATCAATTGCATTGAAAATGTAATTCGATGTTGTTTCGATCGAAAACAATTCATCACAAATGATAATGGAAAAACGTGTGCTGCACGTCCGACTAATGTCAAAACAATTGTCCAGAAGATTAATTTCGGATGAAATGCATGTTGATATTCGAATATACCCAAGCCCAAATAAAGAAAAACGCATGTTTCAGCAAGAAATGCAATCGTACGAAAGAGAACAGTGATCGATTGACGACCTGGACCCGAAAGATTTTCATGTGTATAATGTGACATTGTCAAACCACAGACAAGTATCGACATAATACCTGACAGATGAAGTAATTCAGCGAACATATACGATGCATATGCTGTTAGAAGAAGAAGAGAAATTTCTAAGGATAATGAACTTTTATCAAATGCCATATATTTAGTTAATAATGCGCTTGCTAAACCGAATAATAGACCGAGAAAACCTGATGTATAGAACATGAGAGAAAACCGACTTGATACATGCATGAGACTTTTTATTGATGAGACAACTTGTTCGGACCATGATGTTGTCGTACTATTAATCACCGCAGCTCGTTTTAATTTTCGATCAGTTAACATTTTATCTAATTTCGTTTGTCTTTTATGTCTTGTTCTTCTTCTTCTTGCTGGAAGAGTATCATCATTGATATAACTATTTGAATTTATTGGTTCATTACTATCCTCGCTTTCATCGTCATTATTCAAAACCGGATATTTTCGTTGATCGTCTTCAGTATTCGAATAAATAGGTGCTAGTTCAGAATTTTTCCCGTAAAATGATTCTTGACCTCGATCAGAAATTAAACCAGTTGGATTTCGATGTCGTGTTATCGTAGGCAATGTTGTTAAATTCGAACTTGCTAATAAACCAATCATTGAATAAGCTGTGAGCTTTGTCGTATTGAGATTTTCGATTTGTCGTTTCGATTCAACAATCACATTTGTTAGAACGATTGCTACAGCATCGTTTAAAATCGATTCACCGAAAACCAGCATATACAATAATTGATCGACGTTGAGAACTTGAAAGATAGATAAAATAGCAACGGGATCGATAGCTGCAAAACAAAAATATATTTCTGCCAAAGAAAAAAATAAATAAGCAGACCTGAATTCAGTGAACCTATAATAAAACATTCTTTCCAAGGTAATTGATGTGATAAATTAATAATTCCTAATAAATAAAGTCCAGCACCGGTAACCAGTGCATTGATCGTTGTGCCAAATATGGCAAATGTTGATATTGTACCGAGATTGCGAAAAAAATTGCCTTTATGTAAATGATAACCTTGCTCGAATATAATCGGTGGAAGGAAAAGCATGAAAAATAAATTCGAATTTAACAATGGCGACGATGTTTGAACGATACTTGCCGATGATTCGGCAGTTTTTGATGTCCATTGATTGTAGATTTTTAAAATCAAACCAAATATACCTCCGATATAAATGATTGCAACACTTTCAGGTAAATAATTGAAACGTTTTCGAATAAGTAAATGGATAATTAAAACACAAATAATTAATAATAAAAGTAAGAGAAATATTTGTGTTGATGACGAGAATTCGGTCATAATTTTTGATTTATAGTTCACGTTTTATAATCAATACATATACGAATCATATGAAGAAAAAAAAACGCACCACCAATGGGTGAACTACCTTTTTTTTTGTCTTTTCTGTCACTATTTTATGTGCACAGTACACCGAACGAAGAAAAAAAAATAAAAAAGGGTCTCCACTGCCGCCATCATATGACTATACTATTAGCGTTCAGCCGTTTGCTCGCCTACATACATCTTTTTTTTCTTTCTCTCTCTCGTGCAGAGAAAATTACTACAGAAACGCAAGCGTCTTTTTTCCGAACAGAATAAAAAAAACGGAGAGAAAAGCGCGATGGCTAGCGTTCCAATGATGTATTGGTTAGATTCATCAAACGCAATGTTCGCGTTCTTAATACTAGTAGACATATTTTTTTTCTCTCGCTTTCTGTTCTCTTTTGCGCTAGAACAATGAATAAGTATCGAGAGAAAGATGACGAAAAGAACTTCTGATAAGCTTGCCAGAAGAGTCAGTTGCTTGCAGGCGTTCTGATTCTAATAATAGGAAACTAAATTGAGAAAGGATAGAGATGTAAGCGTGCCGAAATTATTGCAAAAAAATGCATTTTGATCATTATGTGAGTTTGTCAAGAAAACGATGATTAAGCGTATGCTCTAAAGGACAACTTTCAGTATCGATTTCGTTTATTCGTTTGTCATTATTGATTATGCCAGAATAATGAATTGTTGATGGATATGATTGCTGTTTATTTGATTTATAACGATGTTTACTTGTTAATATAGAATGATGAAATGGTAAAAATGTTGATTGAGAATTGGCATTTTTATTAACAGATTGTCCAGGTTGTATTTGATGTTTCGGACTTATTGAGTCAAAATCTGAAGCAACCATTGGTTTACTTCGTTTATGTAATTGATTTCGTGAGATATCCTCGATAACCAATGTCGCAGCATCACTAACCTCGATATCAGGCTACAGAAAATGTTCATTTAAAAAATAAATAAAACTCAATCATTTATATTACAAACCATCGCTTGAAGTAATTGTCTAGCTGAACAAGTTGCTAGCTGACAAATATTTTCAATCTAAAACTAATTTGATTTTATTTCAATTTCGAAGTAAACAGAACGAAAAAAAAAAACTAATCACCATATCGAGAGTAATAATCGTTCCAAGACGGTCGAAAACTTCACGTAGAACTTCACGAACGAAATCTTCGACTGTTATCGGCTAGAATTGAACCGTGTCAAACAAAAGACTTCTATCTATCTTTCGTAATGTTATACTTTAACTTTTTTTAAATACGGATATTTCTGTGCACCAATTGTTTGCACTTCAATGATGACTTGTTGTAAAGTGACCATTCTCTAGGAAAATGCTTTTCATCAAAGATCAAATCAATCGAATGTTTACATTTTTCCGAAGAATATTTTCAGTTTCCGAATGCAAAGTTCGAATTATATCGGGCAACTAAATTTGAATTTAACAAAAAACAAAAGGAAAACGAATTTTAAATATCTATCAAACTTCTGATATGACAATATTATGTTTCGCTTGTTCGATAATAAAATTAACAATATATTGAATAAATTCGAAATCTCTCGATTCTTTCTCTTGATTATCATTATTCACAAGTCCTTGCCAATCATCTTGATATTTTCGAAATCGTTGTTTTAGTCGGTCACATATCGATTCTAAAACATATTCTCTTTCTCAAATTTGTTTTCTGGTTTTTTCAAACCTGTTTTACAATTCACTCCGAGCATCATTTTATCAGCAACGAAAAAAAAGTATATTTATATGATTATATCTTTGTTTTTTTTTCAAAATCAAGTGATATATATATATATTATTATATCTTGTTTTAGCGGGCAAGTCAAGTTGAGAATATTATTTATATACAACAAAAGAGAAGAAAAACAAAAACAAAACAGACAAAAGAAAAGGAAAACGTATATTTAAAATAGACATCTATCTATAGAATCATGATATGTTCGTATTTTTTAAGCCATCTTCAATGACTGAGATTAATCGTTGAGCTTCGGCTGATTCCGGTACTTCGTTTTCATAGACATTACCAAATACAACGAGTCGAAGTAAACTAACGGCTTCTAAAAAACAAAACAAAAGTAAACAAAACTTGTTTTTCATTGATCATACCGTAGTATTCTTCTGGAATGTCGACCATATAGACTTCAAAGGTAACGAGGAAAAGAAGTAAAGCTTGTTTAAGCATTCCTTGACCTGTAGCTAATTCACAAAGTGGTTTTCGGCCATAGAAGAGAAAATACGATGATGTTCCGTTGACAAAATCCATGACCGTTAAACGTAGATGCCCGCCATCTTCCGATTCTTTTTCATTTCCTTTCCCATTATCAGTCTAGATTAGATAACAAAAATGTTTTTTCTTTCAACAAAACAATACTTGATTAAGTTCTTTGGTAATTACCTGTTTGTTTTGAATAATAAAACTACAATTTAATGTTCGACATAATTGCATCAAACATAACCGATATGTTAAATCCATATTATCCCGTTTTCTGATTGTAAAATGTTTTGTTAAAATATCCAAAACATTGCCAATGATTTTACTGAATGATGAAATATGTCTTCCACGTAAGAGACCATATTCTCCCGTTAACTAAAAATCAAACCAATCAATATTTAAACTTAACAAGATTTGAAAACCTACGAATTCTTTGCCAGCCATGAACGGTAATTCTTGTAAAATTCCGTAGAGATTAAGATCAGCATTGTTGCTCAACCATTCACGACGACGAGTGTGAGTTTTCGAAAGATATTGTTTGTAGAGTGTTGAATATTGAACTTGACCTTGAATCTGACGAAGTTTGGCAGTGATTGCATCGTAATATGCATCATCTAAAATCGAACAATGTCGAATCAAGTTTCCGAACAAAAATGGTTTTTACTATTTTGATGAATTCGATTGTCATTCTTCTCAATTCGACCGGATTTAGCGCGAATCTTCTGTCGCATATTACGCATTTTAATCGATAATTTACGACAAAGTAATGCCTACGAACGGAAAAATTCAATAAAAAAAATCAAAAAACAATAAATCATTCGACTTACTTCAGGCTTGAGATGATTGCCTTTTTCGGCGAGACACGGATATTTTTTGATCAATGCCAAGCCTATTTTTCGATATTCTCGACCGGTTTTCAATTGTGGATAAGTTTTCATGAAGAATTCAGCCGTTTCATTGATAAATTCCTGTAAAACTTGAGCTGCTTGACCTGAAAACAAAAACATTTATCAAATAAAATAACAACAAAATCCAAAAATCGCAATACCATTTTCTAAACATGTTTGAACACGTTCCGATAGTTCAGGCAGTTGTGGCGGATGAGGTATAGGCGCATAACAACGAACACGGCCACCACTTCGAGATACAGGCGTCATTACACTGCCACTTTCTTCGTCTTCGCCCATGAGACTCATGTTCGGCGTGAATAGAGTGCCGCGTCGTTCAGATACAGGCATCCATTCGGAATCTTCGAATTGAATGTCGGCGAATTCATCTTCACTTTTCATTGAATATTCCATTGAATCGTTCGGCTCGATTTTCGTCATTCGACTCACTGTTCCAAAACGTTTTTTCCCGTCTAATTTCGGGCGTTTCAAGTAGCTCGATCGTTGATGTGTGTCCTCTTCTTCGGACGACGCCTCATCGATTTCGTTATTCGTTCGAATCGTTGTCGAATTCGATGATGAAAGCAGGCCACTTGTCGATGTCGAACTCTTCGTATTCGTTGGCGTCGAATGAATCTTTCGAATATGAATCTTAAATCTCGCGACAGACGGAAACGTCTCCTCGCAACCGTCGACTGGACACGCTACTTCGACTTCTTCGTCTCGATGTCGAATATCCAAATGTTCAACATAAGCTTGCAAACTTCGAGGATAGATATTACATATTGTACAATGAAGTACACGTTGAGTTGAAGACGATGTTGGACTCGTATAATCAACGAGATTGACACGATTTAATGACATCTAAAATATATCGTCAAATTAGAATTCGCGCATTTCAGCGACCGCATTAATGGTTTCAAATCTCTAACTTTCGAGTTATTCTATTGTAAGAAGTGAAAACTAAGCTATCTATGCTTCAGAATAGAGGATGCATAAGTGCGCTGCGAACACAATGGATGCACTTTTTCTAACTAAGACAAACGTAAGCCAATAGAAAATAATGACGAGTTATATGATGACATCTGTCGAAAGATTTGGCAAGAAAATAATACTTGACAACATGATGAATCATATAAGTAAATCTGATTTTAGATGTCGACTCAAGAAACCGATGTGCCGGTGCCAGTTGAAAAGATTTCGAAGAATCAACAACGGAAGCAGAAACGTCTTGCGTTGATGCTTGAAAAACGAAAAGAAAAACGAAAAATCGAAAAAGCCAAGCAAAAACAACGTCGTCTTGAGAAAAAGAACAATCCAAATGGTGAACTTGTTCCAACTCGGCATAGTCTCAAGCATAACCGAATGGAGACTTCATCGTGTCGTATTCGAATCTGTATCGATTGTCGATATGATTCGCTTATGAGCGAGAAAGACATCGGTAGTTTACAAAAACAAATCGCTTTTTGTTATTCAGCAAACCGTCGTGCATCGGCACCGTGTCAATTCTACGTAACCAATGTCGACGGTCAACTAGCTAAACGTTTAGAAGTAAACAGTGCACAAAATTGGGACATTCATCTTCGTAATGAACCAATCGAACAAGTCTTTCCTCATCAAGATATTCTCTACTTAACAAGTGAATCCGAAAATGTTCTCAGTAGTACGGAACCATTAGACGAAAACACCGTTTATGTCATCGGTGGAATTGTTGATCATAATTCTCGGAAGGGTTTATGCCATGGTCTAGCTTTGGAACATCAATGGCGACATGCACGTTTGCCGATTGATGAGTTTATTAAGATGAATACGCGACGGGTTTTAGCGTGTAATCATGTCATGGAAATTCTTTTGAATTATATTCAATTAGGTGATTGGAAACAAGCGTTTGAGCAACATATACCAAAACGAAAACAAATTGACAACGATAATGACGATAGTGATGATGTTCCACGAACGGTTTCACCGGGTCATCCGGATCAACCGCAACCGTGTGCAGAAGTTCACGAACGACGAGAAGAAGTTGCTGAAGCTGAAAGTCCACCGAAAATTGATTGATTAATTTCATGTTTTGTTTTTGTTTTCTAGTTTTTGTTTTTTCATATATTTGTTGATTATTTCAGATAGATAATAAATAAATGGCGTCTTCGTCGAGTCGACGTCAACCTCCTCTTCGACCTTCATCATCGACGAATCGAACAGTTCGTACAAATGAACGACGCGTTCAAACACCAGCTCTGTCAACTGATGACGAATTCGGCATTGCCAATGGCAAACAAGTGCCACATCATTATCTTCTCAAATTAATCAAAGGTTCACGTCGAAACGGAATACTTAATTTGGCATCACGTGGTTTAACTGAAGGTAAATTGTCGATGAAAATCGACTATTTATGTAATTAAATTCGTTTGGTTTTCAGTACCCGCAGAGATCTTTCTCGATGAGATTGTCGAAGAAGAAAATCAACAACGACAAAAAGCTAAAGTACCGGATTTCAGTCAGAACGATACCGAAGCTTGGTGGACTCGAGAACCATTGAAAACGCTCGATCTCTCATCGAATTCGTTGACAACACTTCCGAATCAAATCGAAAATCTAGACTATCTACTTGTCTTCAACGTAAACTTTGTTTTTTCACGAATTTCGAACGAAAATATTTTCGTATTTATCTTCATGTAGCTGCAAAACAATCAAATATCATCGATCCCGGATTCAATTCGCGGCTTACGATCATTAGAAAAACTCAATCTCAGTCAAAATCAATTGGCAACATTGCCCGATGGACTTTTCTATTGTTCATCACTTTTATCATTAAATCTTTCGCGTAATCATCTAACAAAATTATCACCTAAAATCGGAGATCTATCCTACATACAAGAATTAGTAAATCACTGAGAAATTTAACTGAATTTGGTTTAGAAAATTTTTCAAATTTAGGATTTATCTGAGAATGAATTCGAGAGCTTTCCTAAACAATTGGGTTTTCTGACGAAAGTAACTAAATTAACATTGGCAAAAAATCAACTTCGAACACTTCCTAATGAGCTCGGTTCACTCTATAGTAAATATAGAATTCTTTGACATTTAAAAAAAATTAAATTAAATTAAATTAGATCTTCGTTCGCTCGATCTCAGTCATAATCAATTAACTCAATTACCTGATAGTTTCGGAGATCTGATAAATCTCGAAGAGATCTATGTAAATTCGAATCGTTTAACAGTTTTTCCATGTTTTAATCAATGTGCACGATTGAAAGTACGAAAAATAAACAAATCAAATCAAATCAATCATTTTCTCTTCCCTAGGAAATTCACTTGGCAGATAATCAATTGACAGAAATCACTGATGGACAACTTGAAAATCTTCTATCATTAATCTCACTCAATGTTCGCGGTAATAAGATCAAAATTTTACCCGAACAAGTCGCGCTCTTACCGAATCTCGAACGACTTGATGTGACGAATAATGATCTAGCCGAGTAGATTTAACTGTTTCCATTGTTTTTCGATTTGATTTATTATTTTTCGAATTTTAGCATTCCATCGAAACTTGCTTTGAATAAGAAAATGAAGAATATCAGCATGATTGGTAATCCATTGAGTAAAATTCGAAAGGATGTTATTCGTGTAAGACAAACGAATGATTTTTCTTGTCAAATATTTTGTCTTTCAGTTGGGCACAGAACAAATTCTCAAATATCTTCGAAATCGTTTGACTGTCGACGATGGAACTGATGATAAGAAAACGTACGATATTCCTCGAGAAACGGAAACTGATGACGAAAGAAAACGTCGTTTGTATACCGAACATCATGTTGTTCGAAGTACGGGAACATTCGATGTTAGTCATAAAAATATTTCGAATCTATCCGACGAATCCATCGAAATTATAACTCGAGAAAAACCGTCGCATGTTAATTTAGCAAAAAATAAATTCACTGAAATGCCAGAAATGTAAGTAAAACAAAAGAATTTCTTTGATTGTCATTAATCTTCTTCAGAATTTTTCTAAGAGAACATGTCAAGGTGAGATTTTGTGTAGAATATATAGAGTTCAAAGGTGATTGGGAGAATTTAATTTCGAATTCATTTGTTAAATGGGAATGGAGAAAATTTGATCTATTTTGTAAATCTATAGATTGACACAATTGTCAGAGTGTTTACTTCATTTGGATATGTCTGCGAATGGATTATTACAACTTAATCCACCTGTTGGACAATTAAAAGAATTACGTTTTCTTGATTTGAAGTAATTAAATCGATTCATTTTCTTGTTTTGTTTTCAAATATAAAATGAATATTTTCAGTTCAAATCGTCTTACTGATCTACCATCAGCTTTAAGTTCACTTGAACATTTACAAATCATCAATATTTCGATGAATAAGTAAGACCGTTTGCCTTTTCTCGTATTTTCTAATTAAATATCAAATGATTTCAATAGATTCGTTCGATTTCCATCGGTACTCTACGAGCTCAAACAAATTCAAGAAATTCTCGCTCATGATAATCAATTGACCGAACTCGATCCGAATGGAATTCTGAAACTGACTGGAACTCTATGCACATTAAATATACGTAATAATGATTTGCAACGATTGCCTCCTGAATTAAGCAAATGTACATTACTTAAATCACTTGATGTTGCAGGTAATCCATTTAAATTACCACGACCGGCAACAGTTGCTAAAGGTACACAAGCGATATTAGAACATTTACGAAATCAATTGATCGAATGAACACGAAACTGATGTCTTTTAACATGTCGTAGTTTGTCACTGGTCTCTTCTTTTTTGCTGTTGTGTCTGACAAAATAAATAACTGCTAACAGTTTAATTGCATTTTAAACATATGTCATTAGATTTTCATTTTAAATGGTTCATAAATAATAAGAAAAATATAGACGAATAAAAAAATGATGTAACTTATATACGTTTGTTGTTATTCTCAGTCAATTATCTTCGCATACGTTAGACTGTCATTAAGACGATTGCACTTTATAGATTAAGTGAAACAAAAAATCGTCGTCGTTCAGAAATTAGATTATTTATTTGAAAACAAAACGGAATATTTCACTGATAAACTATCTCAAGTGATTTCGACGAGCAATGCAAGCTATTGATTCGTTGCGTTTTTTTCTCAAATACACTCAGCATGATAACTGATGAGCTTTATTTACTCGTTTTCGTTGTTGTTGTTATTGTTGTGATGATGTTCTCGTTGAGATATCTCATCGATTTGTTATTAATGTTGATCAAGCAATTTGCATGTTGCATATATTAACATAGCACAAGCTGAACATTCCATTAATAAAGAGTGTACACGCACGTACATACGTACAATTCTTTTCTTCTCTCTTAATCGAAAATTGTGAGCACGAGTGTTAATGTGATAGAGCAAAAAAAAGATCGAATAGATGCCCTATCTGAAATGATGAATGTCGTCGGCAATGAGTGATGTAAGGTGACAAACCCATGATCGCTCTCTTCCTGTCATCACCTGAAGCCCTGCCGTTTTCGTTGTTTGATCTTCCCTTTTTTCAATTACAGTTTTGTGCTCATGGGCGCGCACGAGCTCTCACATACACACATTTCTCTCGATCGTTTGTGTTTTGTTTCAATTAAAACCAGTCACAAATCATCAGTCATCGATTGATGAGATCGTTCGATAATAAACCGACCGACGAGTCAAACTCTTCTCACTTGTTTTCAAGAAAGTTTCGTTTTACAAATTAGACGCGTGATGAAAATCATTAAAATGTCGCTCGTATATACACATTTATTTGATCATTGTGTGTGTGGACATTGCGTGCTGTTGATTCAAGAAAGACGAAAAAAAAGCATTAACAGGAAATGAATGAATAAGAGACGAAACGCAATTCGATCACATCATTAGAGAGAGAGAGGGAAAAAATGTATTGACCTTGAGAAAACAGCGTGTGAAAAGATCAGATTTTCTAAGCTGTTTTCTAAACATTGAATAGAGAAAAGTCAAGAGACGAAAAATGAATTCATTTGATTCGTTCGACATATTGTCTATTTTCATTACTGATGAAGCTCGCTGCATGATTCAAAAATATGTTCAACTATTTATTTTTCTTTTTCATTACGTATTACCGTTGAAATGAAGCAGACTAAAATCTGTCTTGCTACGCGTCAATTACTTTCCATATGTTTATCATATTCGTTGACACCCAATGCTTATCGCACGAAACAATGAACTTGTTTTCTTACCGAGTCTCCTGTCAAACTAATCAGAATAAATAATCATTAACAATTGCAATTAGATATTGACGAAATTCATGTATTGCCTTAGAGGCATTGATTGCAGCAAATATTTGATTATATAAATGTATATCTTGATGGGAATGTTGTTGTGTTTCGTTTCTTGTTCATTTGCATATCTATTCTCAATTTTCTTTTTCTTCATTCAACTTTATGAATTTGTAATAAAATCAAAATGAACTGAACATGAATGGCGGTATCATCAAGTGGAAAATAAACTTTTTCAATTGTCCTTCAGTTCGCTATCTGCGTATATGGAGAAAAAGAAAAGATCAATGTCTGGTTTTCGCCTTTTGACAACGAGATTAGGGAATTCTCTTGGCCGTCTGATGATCGACAGCTCCCGCTGTGAATACTTATCGATTGAAAATATCAATTAGACTGACGCAAAAAAAACAGTTTGATGTGTTTTGCTTTTGATTTCAATCATAATATTTAGAAGTTAAGCTTTCCTAATGATCTCCAGAGGGAGATGAAAATTCGTCGTTTTCGTTGGCTTCATTCGTAATACACTTGACCGAATTCTTGCTTTGCTTCATGTGTGTAGGCAATGAAACGGAATGAGGAAACGTTTCAAACGGTCAGCTAAGAGGAATTAACGAACAAGGCTTGTTTAAGTGTGACCAAGCGAAAGGCGTATTAGCGTGATTGATATGTCAAATCTATGTCTCTGATCATTTCAAGCAACGTAATTTGGCGCGTTTGAACAAGCAAAAAAAAAGAACACACACACACTTGTCAATCCGTAAGGATGAAAAACGGAAAAATAATAAATTTCAAAAGAGAATAGATATCTTCTATCTCGAAAATTATCCGGAAAGAACGAGATTAATTTAAAATTCAAATTGAGATCTTCCTCTTATTCATTTGAAAATGTTCTATCCTTAGGGAAAATTTCGCATTCGTTGGTCTAATCTCTATATCACTTAATTCTTACATATACACATACACGTATGCTTATTATATGACTGGCAAATGAGCACGAAAATAAACCCTATTCTCTGAGGCATTTTCGACAATTGCTTTTTGATTACTCGAAACATAAAATTTTTATTGTCACACACGTTCAAATTTTCTCAACTCATGTCTTATCTTGAAATGACGTGTTTTCTTTACATCGAACTGCTGCTGTTTGCTAATTACGTGTAGAGAAAACGGTTTTCTGTTGTTTTCAAAACAAAATGCGCGATATACACTTATTGATAACCTTGACTGAACAAGGTGTGCATGTGTAAATGTCGACGTAAGATTACTCAATCGATAATTGAAGAATCCCATCTGGAGAAGCACGATAAAAAAGAAAACAAATTCAATGTGCGAAATACAGCAACAGCAGCTCAATCGCTGCAATTCACTATTCACGCTTGATATATTGAATGTTCACATCCTCTCTGTCGGTTAGTTTAGCTCTTATGTAATCAATTTATTTCATACAGATCAAACTGAAACAGATTTTTTCTGTTCTATCGGATATCATACGAATAAGAAAAAACATCAGGTTCTATTTGATTTTCACAGATATACAAGACAAAAAATCAAGATGATTTCCTGCAACAGTTTGTTAAATAACACAAATTGATTAATATTCTCCCTCTCTCTCTCTCTTTCTTTCTCTATGCATCGTATCTAATTGTTCGATAAGTTCAACTTTTCGTTTTTTTTGACAAATGATCAATGAAGTGCCATTTTTAACAACTAATTGATCAGTAGTTTCTCTTTTCGTGCTGCAGTTTAACGAAAAGTTGTCATGAAAACAAGAACATTCGCCTTGACCAATGATCGATTCTGTCTCTCGTTTGCTCTCTTGCTTTCTTGAACAACGGTCAAGAAATGACGCAAGTAAACCAATCGGCTTCTTTAAAGAAATTATGTCAATGTTTAACGATATCGGGTTGGTCGCATTTCGTAATCGAAAAGAGAGAAACGGGCGGTGGCGAGACGATGCATACGTAATCTCAAGGTCAAGGTGGAACGAGAGAGAGAGAGAGAAAGAGAATAAGAATTCTATTTTTCGTTTCTCTCTCTCTCTCTCGTTCTCTCGTTCTCTCTTTCGCTAACAATTGATATCAGCAAAACTCTTAAGTTTAACGCAACACAATTGTTCAAGCACGCGCACATTGAGCAACAAGAACAACAATAACAAATATCGCGTAATTCTAAGCCCAAGTCTGACGTAAGATAAACCAAACTTTATAGATTAATTGTTTTCGTAAGTAAACGAAAAGAAGCAAATATAATGTAAGTATAAATCATATTTTGATTTATTATCTCTCGATCTATTCAATTGTGATCAATGACAATGAACAACGGGTGGTAAACTTCGATGATAGTCTTCATTTGGTTTTTTCTTCTTCGAAAACTTACATTGAATCTTATATAAAATCTTTGCTTCCATATATTTTAGCTTATCACAAAAGATGATGCATCCTGCTGCAGCTTATTCGCATCATTCAACTGGATATCCAGCATTTTTATCCTATGCGCCTACAGGACAACGAAAATCTGACTATGGAATGTCACTTCATCATACACATCCATATTTAAACGATTCAATCGGTGCAAATACATCATCCAGTAGTCCATCATCAAACAATAGTTCTGCGCATTTATTATCCTATAGTGGTTATAGTACAGGTCTTGATCTATCTGCACATAATAATAGTCTCAAACGACCACGAAGTGATATTGATGAAGATGAAAATCTCAATGATGACAGTCAACAATCAGCATCACCATCCGCATCGATTCTAGGCGATATTACATCAGTTGCCAATGGTCAAAAGATGCTTCATCATATGAAACATGATTACAATTCAAATGATTTGTTACCATTTAAGAAACGTGCTCGAGCTGTTCCACCTGAACAAAAAGATGCAGCTTATTACGAAAAACGAGCACGAAATAATGAATCAGCTAAACGTTCGCGTGATGCTCGTCGTAGTAAAGAACAGCAAACACAAGAACGTTTGACTTATTTGGAACATGAAAATTCACGTTTATTAATGGAAAATCAAGCACTTCGATATCAATTATCCCAGCTTCATGCTCTATGCGGTGTATCCAAACCATTACAATAGAAATCTCTCATTTGTTTCATAAACAATCTTTTTTTTTGTTTTTCTCATGTCTTCTATTTTTTTTGTGTGTTTAAAATGGAAAACGAAACAAATAAATATATATATAGTTTATTACGTTATTCAAACGGAATTTTTCTTCTTCTTTCGATTGCCTGCAGGTAGTAATGAGCTCAAGTGTCCAGTGCTCAACTTGCCCACTGTGTTTTCGAGTGGTTGAGACAAACAATACAACTACATGACATCCCGTGGAGTTCAGTCATCCATCATCGGAAGTGTGTGACATTTTTGTCTCTTATTCTTCTTCGTTCTTTTTTTATTTAGCAAAGAAAAAAAAACAAAACATAACAAAACAAGAAAATGACGTATTATGATCGATGTTTCAATTCTTCTAATGCAGTCATATCATTTTCTAAACGAACGAAAAACAAAAGTCAATCAATCAAATTCAAGTTTTTTTTCTTGTCACATACTTCTTCTCGATGCTAATTGATCGGGATCACCGAATAGAAGTGGATACGAACGGCTTACATTCAACGCTGATGTATATTGTAATGGTTGTTTTAATAAAAGATCAAGTTCATGACGTAATTGTGCTTCTTTTCGTTGAATATCTTTTGTATTGGCTTGTTTAGCTTTTTCAATATCTCTATAATTTATTCGAAAATGTTTCTTTCTTTCGTTTTTCTCAATGATCGGATAGGATATTACCGAATGTTATCGTCTAATTCAATATCTAATTCTTTTGCTGCTTTGTGATACCAATTGGTTTCATTAGCAACTTTAGCGGCCTGATGATGTAATTTCGATATATCAGCAGCGAGACGAACGCGTCGTTTCAAACTCGAAAGATAATGTGCTTCGATCGGAAACGTTTGAAGATCTTCGTCTTGAAACGAAAGAATGAAAAATTGAATGAATTCATGTCGATGATCATACTTCGGTTGAGTGTTTTGATGATTTTTCGATAGAGAAATAATTCTTCCGGGCAGATAAACATCACACTCAAACCTTCACGTTCAGCTCGAGCTGTTCGACCACTACGATGAACATAAAGCTAACAAAAAAGATCAAAGAAATTTAATTTATTTTGAAGAAGAAAAAAGATTTACTTCAGTCGATCGTGGAACTTGATAATGAATGATATGTTTTATATTCGGAATATCTAAACCACGAGCAGCAACATCCGTAGCAATTAGCAAACCATTGTCCGATTCTATTATTCATTTCGAAATGATAATTTCTCAAACTATTTGTCACATTTGTTTTTTTTACTTGAAAATTTTTCTAAATTAGTCAATCGTTGTTTTTGTTCCATTTGCGCATGTAATGGCAATGGATTTCGTTTTAGAATAGCTAAAATTGATTGCAAACGTTTGATACAATCGATACTATTCGTAAATATCAACGTTCGACCGGGATATAACGTTAGAAAATAATACAAATACAAATCCTACGAAAAGAAACGACACAAAACTAAGATCGATTGTTTGTTTGATTAACTCAACGAACTTTCTCTTCTAATGAACAATTAACACGAGCTTCGGTTAATGTTTCAGCTAGACCGAATTGTTTAGTTAGATCGATTATTTTTGGTTTAGCATTCATTCCGACAGCGGAAATTAATGTTGCTAAATAGATTGAAAATAGATAAACGAATTGAATTCGATGGTAAACAAACCGAGTTTATCTTGATTATCATCTTTCTTCTTTGTTTTTTTAGATTTTTTTTGATTGTCATTTGTTGGATCGGGTTGAAGAAGAAGTGTAGCTGAGAAAACAAATTTTTGACGCGTTTGATTCGTATTGTCACTAATGAGAAATTAGAAAGATAAATAAATGACTTGTTGAAATTGAACTCACTTATTGAGAAGTTGAAAAATCTTTTCTAATTCATCGAAATGTCCTTTTTCAATCATTCGATCAGTTTCATCAATGGCCAAAAATCGAAGATTTGACATATCAGTGATATGTGGATTGTTCTATGAGATAAAACGAAGACGAAACAGAGTGTCAAAAGACATGACACCTCGTTTTTTTTTTATATCTCACTTCTTCTAACAATTCCCAAAATCGACCGGGTGTGGCAACGATAATTTCCGGCTTTTGAGATAACAAACGTTCTTGTTTTTGAGTCGACATACCACCAACAACGACTGCAGTCTAAAACAAAGATAGTTCAATTTTCAGTAATTAATTTTCTATGTTTTGTATACTTTGAATTTTGTATAACGACAAGCTATTTGAATATGAGATTTGATTTGAACAGCTAATTCACGTGTAGGTGTGAAAATTAGAACGGTGAATTGTTCATAAGACATCTGAAGATTAAATATTGATTTGTTCGACAAAAATATGAAATTACTTCATTCGATTCTAATAATTGTGTCATATGAGCTAGAATTGGAATTGCAAATGCGAGTGTTTTTCCACTGCCCTAGAAAACAGATTTTTGTATGTTTTTTTTTGTTAAGCTAAATTTACTGTTTCAGCAGCACCAATGATATCCGAACGATCACGGATTGCAGCTGGTAACGTTAAACGTTGGATAGGCGTTGGACCATAGAATTTCTGTTCGACCAAAGATCGAACGATATTTTCAGGTACACAAAGATCCGTCCAAGTTTTAGTCGCTTTTTCTATTTATCAAAAAACAAAATGTCAAATTCAAAAACGTCAGACAAACAAAACTATACCAATTGTGTCCTGATCTGCATTTGTTTCAGTTTCAGTTTCAGCTGATTTATTTTCGGTAGATAATTGAAGTGCTGATGTTGCATTCGTAGTATTCGAACGTTTATTTTTCTTTTTCTTATTCTTTTTTTTGTTTTCTATTAAAAATGAGACGAAAAAACTAATTTTAAATAAATTTCAATTGTCGTTCGAACTTTTCTTTGGTGTTTCAACTTCTTGTTCAGTTTCAACGGCATCAATTTTTCGTTTCTTCTTTTTCACTTGAGTATTATCATTTTCCTAAACAAAAACAATTGATTTTATTCACAAGAAATTTGAGTTGACAAACTTCATTATCATTCGTTCCAGATATTTCACGCCAACAAATGAAACCCATGCCACGCATTTTTTCATAGTTAGGCGCTGAATCGAACTCATCATCATCGAAATCGGACATCTGCAAAATGAAACAATCAACTAGTTGTTTTGGAAAATAAGAATGAATGAAATGTGCTCTATGTTTTAGTATTTATATGAAGATAATCGTTCGTTTTCTTTGAACATAATAACAGAAAAAGAAAAGAAAAAAAAATTTGGAATTTCAAATAAGTAAATAAATAAATAAATGAACGAAGAAAGAAATGCACAGAAGAATGATAAGAAGAAAGCCGAGCACATCATTTCGAAAGTGAGATTTCGAAGAAGACAAACGAAAGAAAGAAAGAAACAGATCAAGAACATAATACAGACAACCAGTTGCAAACATATAGACAAATAGAAAATACAGATTTGTTTGTTTGTTTATTAGTTAAATGTATGATAAGGAAATAAAAACCGGGGAGAAAAAGGGAACAAAAAAAAACATGAAGAAATGATTATTTAACAGAAGGTGGTGGAGTTAAAAGAGAAAAATATTGATGTAATGTATCTTTAATTGCGTTGGAAATCTGTTGTGATGGTGATGTTGTACATTCGACTAAACATGGATAGAGAGCGATTAATTGATGCCAGATTGTCAATTCGACTGAATCTTTAGGTGCGCGTTTCAATGCGCCGATTAGAGTACTTAAGGCTTTTAAAACCGAAATCATTTCTGCCGTTCGTGGTCTAAAAAATACAAGAATCAATACCGAATCATTCGATTGCGTAGAAGTCGTTTTGTTTTGATTATCATCAAGCATGCGTCCGATCCCCGATGTAGCTAATACATGTGTGTGCATGAACATGCAGTTTGAATGAAAACAAATCGAGTTTTAGTTTTGTTGACAAACAAAAGAAAACCAAGACTATTGGCAATCGATTTGATGGGAAGAAGAAGATAAACTTACGAAAAAGGAGTTAAGCTGTTGTGTTTGATATTGACTGATCCAGCGACGAGTTCGAGATTGTCACTACTGTAAAAAAGTCAACAACAAGCCTCACTCGTTTATTCGTATGTTTAAGAACTCATCGTAAAAAGAAAACGAACGACAAAAACAAAAAAGATTCAACTGTATTTCGCCCTTCTTCAGTCAAGAATCTATTTTGAGGATAATAAAAGATCGAAATTTCTAAATCTCACCGTGGCAATGGGCATTTGCCGTGTAAACGTTCATCATGAGCATATTTTTGAAGAATTTCTTTGCAACGTGTTAACATTGAACTGAGTGCAAGACGTGTTATGATCATATTTTCATTCGAAGAAGAAGTAGGTTCATTGATAAATGAATATTTTAAAAGAGTTTCGAAGCAGATTTTCGAAAATTCTTCTCGTAAACGACGAGCTGAATCGATATCTATGAGAAATATTCGTGTACAATGAGAAATTTTCGATTCGAAATGAATTCATACCAATGAAATTATCTGTCGTACATGAGTAAATCGAACCTCGATTGAGAATATTCAATATTTTCGTAATGAATGGTTCAGGAAGAACATTTGCATACGGTAAAATATCATCACGAATTAATTCGATTGCCTATCGAAAACAAAACAAAGTCTTTTCAACGAACAAATCATACGATTTCGTCATACTTGACAATCGATTGCTTCATCTCGTTGAAGATCTTCAATGGGAATATCTGCTGGTGCCACACTGAAATGAATTTCAATTGTTATTAAAAATCTATTTTTTAATTCTCTTTCTCAAATACCTTTTCGAGAACAGAAATTCATCAAATGTCTTGGCTAATTCTGTCCACATGCTCTCGAATGCATTGCCTAGGAGAGAAGAAAACAATAACGTTTCATTTACAATCGAAATTCGATGATCTCTTACGATGTTTTCGTGCAACAACAAGTCCAACTTTGAGTACACGAAATAAACATTCAATCGCTAATTTCCATGTTGACGAACTCGGACAACTGTATTTCATTGTCAATGGAACTTGTAATGTCTAACACGAAAACAAAACGAAATTGATTCTTTTTTATGAGAAACAAAATTTCTACTACTTGAATAATTGTTTGTAATGTTCCGTTTTCGATAACTGATGGATTATCAGCGACTTCTTCATAGAAACTAACTGTTAATCGAAGAATTTTCTCACTAAATGGAACGAAATTCACGTTCGAATTGCTGGTTGATTGTTTGTTCAAAGGATATTTTTTAATTTGTTCAGTACAATCGAATACAGGTGGATTAATTGCATATAGAACAAGAACAAGTAAACGTTTGAATACGATCGGTAGAAGTACCGATGCATGAGTTGATTTTGTTAATTCAATTTTGAGATTTTTATAAACAAAGTCCATAGCTTTGTATGCTGATTCTTGTAGAAGAGTTAGATTAACATCGGTTGGAATGAGATATAGAGCCATATCGGAATGTATAGGTACGGCTAAGACTCGTTCGATAATGGTTGCAAATTGTTCGAAATGTTTTTCATTGGTGATGAAATCTGTTGACCAAATATGAGAGATTAAATTAGGAAAAATATCGATAAAAAATGTGAGAAAATTTTGTGAGGGTATATTGGAATCGTAACGATCGATGATGATGACACGTTCAGGTGGACAACGACTACAACCATGACCGATATTTAACCAGACTTGCCAAGCTTGTTGCCAGAGTTGTCGATCGTTGGATGGAAGAACTTTTTTCGGTGATGATGTATTCGAAGGAACGTTGACAAGATCATTGAAACTTTTGAGAGCTGCAAGAGCGATTTCAGGATTTTTTGCCAGTGCTGATTTTTCGATGTTCGTTAGAAGAACATGCCAAACTTTAGGAAAATCATCTGAAAATATATTCATTCATTCATTTATTGAATGAATTTGATGATTTTCGAACAAAAAATCCTACCTAATTTTGCAAGAAAATCCTTTTTAACTTGTACTGTTCGCGTAACGCCAGCTAAGATCATAACATACGTTTCAGCCCATTGTTTTTCCGGTGTATCTCTCGAATGATGCATGAGAATATCTTGTCCACCAGATGATTTCGATAATTGTTGTTGCTGTAATTGTTCACGTTCTTTCGATGCCGTATAAAAGAATTGTTCGACTTGCTCGAATAAAGGAAATAGAACCTGCCAAATAAGAATACTCCATGCGCCCGTACTCAACAATTGCCCGTGCGATGTAATCATGGTAAATAATGTTGATGATGCTGATTTTCTTATTGCTGGACGTTGATCCATAGTTAATTCACTCAGTTTTCGATAAAGAATCATCCAGAGTTCTTCGATCGATGTTAGATTATCGTAGATTTCATTTGGATCGAGATAATCGTTGACATTTTTCAATTGATGTTCTTGTTCTTTCATACGAAAGAGATAATCAGTCATATTCCAAAGTAAACCAATAGCTGACAGCGCAATATTAAGATCTTGTTCTTGAAAACCGAATTTAGCTACGACTTTAATGAGAATACCGAGATAACAAATCGGAATTGTCGAAAGAAAATCAGTGACAACTAATTGTAAACATTGTTGTGCTTGTCGAATAAGTGAATCATTATGTTCACGTGTAATCGAACCGATAATATTCAAAATAATTGGCCAACCTGTTTGCAATGTTGGACCATTATTCGTGAGAATAGCTAAAGTAGCTTCGAGCTGCTTTTGTCGAACATCGAAATGTTGTATGAGTGATAGTTCATGAAGAGAAATGATTATCATATGTAAAAGACGTTCATTATCGAATAAACTTTGTTCGTATTTAAATTCGAGAGCATTTCGAACGAGTGATGTCAACGCTTCGGTGCCCCATTCACGCATACGTGGATTCGTATGTTGACAAACATCGAGTAAATGTGAAGCTATTGGTTTCCACCAAACTTCGATTCGATTGAGATTTGCTCGGCCGGTTTCAAGAATTTTTGCTATAGCAAATAACGATGGTTCACGAACGATAATGGCGACTTCCATCGATTCAATACTTAAACGTATAAGTGCATCAATGAGATGATGTAAAGCAACATCATCGAGATAAACACTCGATTCGAATAAACGTGAAAGCATCGATGACAAAATCGGAAGATCAGCCATGGCAGCCGTTGTAACAACAGCCGATGAATTCGCCATTGGCGTTGCACCATCGGCATTAGCTATTGTTCCAACATGTTTCAATGTTCCACCAGTTGATGGTTTAAAACCAATAATCCAAACGAGATGTTGAAGTGTTGTTAAAATTAAATGCCAAGATGTGCCAAGAATACTTCCGTAACAATGAGCAACAGATAATAATGTTCGCATACAATGAATATTCTTCGATGTTAACATAACAGCGGTTTGATTCGTTGCAGGTGATGAATTAATCAATGGTAATGGTGTACCAACAATGACGACTTGCTGTCGTTCGTATTCACTGGCCGTTGATGAATCTACGCTTGTTCGTGCTGTTAATTTTTGTAATAAACTTTGCTGTTGCTGTTGTTGTTCGTTATTTTGTTGTTTACTTAATAAATGAATATTATATTGTGGTGGCAATGCCATTTTACATAAACATGTAGCAAATGCATCGCGTTGAACATTCATGCCAAGCATTCCACATAGAGATATATATGTTTGAAAACCACGTAGAAGTAATTCACATGTCGTATCATCATAACAAACATCATACAAAAGTGTAAATGTAACAAGTACACTTGACCATGTACAATTCACAACTTCCATACATTCGTTTCGTTCAGTATCTGTTAGACTTTCCAAAGGACGTAATTGCGTTGGTGTACGTAATTGTGAACCAGCAATTGTATCACCACGCATGCCACTACCTTCCACAATTGCATGGACAGCTCGAACAAGTTCGAGCATACAAGCATACGCAACAACAATGCCGTACGAATCAGGAATAATAGGACAATCGAATTTTTCCCAATTTTCAACATAGACAGCCTTGGCTTGACCTTGTGTGTAGGTTACATACTGTGGAACGACTAAATTTCGATAAGCAAAAAGAATCGTATTAGCTGCGCCAGCTGTGCCATTGGCAATGTTCGATGAATGAGAATTAGTACTATCTAATTTTGATGTTGTACTTGCATTTGATGCTAAAAATAATATTTAAACAAAAATGTAAATTCAATATTATTATTCTTTGTTTACATTTTTTATCCGAAGCAGTTGAATTCGTTGATGTTGTTTGTCCACTAGTGCCCGATGAATTCGATGAGATAGTCGCACTATTGAAAAACGATTGAACATACGAACTAAACAAAACAATCCGAATATGAAAATAATCCAACATATATCCATCGAAATCAAACCTAATCGCATTGGTTAAATCTCGTAGAATTTTACTTGAATGTTGTTGCATATCGTATGATAAACAAAATGATTTAATTAAATTCTGATGAATGATTATCTTATGTATACATTCGATCGCTAATGATCGTTGCCAAACAGGTTTATCAGGTTCGAGTAATTTAATTAATAGAGATAGAAAGATTTCACATTCAGTTATTAATAAAGAAAAATAGAATCGAATTAATATACAAACAACACGTAATAAACGTGCGATGAGAGGAAAATAAGCGCTATCATAAGTTGAATTCGAATTGGCATTTGATGAAAGATTAGACATTGGATTTGAATGTTTGGCACCTGGAGAAAATAATTTAATAACTAACGGTGAAACACGTTCCTTTAATAAATAACGAAATTCAGCGTGATGATGAAAAACAGGTGCATAATGAGTGAGAATAGTTTCGATTAATTCAAGAATTAATGTTCGTGTTATTTCAGTTAAACCAACTAACCATATTGGTTGATCACCGTTGATTAAATAGCAAAGATCTTGAAAAAGAAGATATGCATCTCGAGCATACGGACGTAGATTATCGATATTTGCTGTTGTTAAATGTTGTTTTGAAAGATCGGAATTTGTATTCAATTGATCTGAATGAGACATATGTATGAATCGATGGGTATCGATGAAAACGAAATTGACTTACCACCGGCTGATGTATGTTGAGCATCTTCTTCGATAACTCGATCATAAACAGCTGTAACTAATTGTCTTACAGCAGCTATAGATGTATTTACAATAGTTGGATCTCTACTGAAACATAATCGAAACGTAATAACAAATAACTAAATAAAAAATTAGATAAAATCAGTCCAAATGTCTGCTTTTTTGAATTACTGTTGCAAGTGTACTATGAACGACAACAGATGTTGTATTAACAAGTAAGAGAACAGTTTGTAAGATTTTTAATTCCTCAGTTTGTAATTCACATAATGCACTTAAGACATTGACGATGATTGCTGCCGATGCCTAGAAATGATTTATTAAAGTTCTAAAGATCAACTCTCATTTCAATTTCGTACTTGATTGACAATATGATGTTGAAGTAATTTTTGTATTGATGCTAAACATAATTGAACAATTTTAACTTGTTTCGTATCACAACCCAAAACAAATGGTTGCAAAATATCTACACTTGCATCTCGCATAACTATAACAACAAAACGAAATATGAATTCATCTCAAATTTGTAAATCGCACCTATATTTAAATTGTCTTTAATTGTCGTATATTCACGTAATTTCATATTGCATGCTTCTGCTGCCTGAAACGAGAAGTTTTCATTTTTAAACAAATTGAATAAAACTCGAGATTCGATTTTACTTCTTTAATTGGCGGATATTTTTTCTTCGTTTCAGTTGATAATAGACGAAGATCAGTCGATAAACTATTGATAAGTTTTTGTAGAATACTATGACTATCACTCGATGGAGTAGCCATAATATAAAACACTCTAGAAATCAATCGAAATTAAACATCAACAAACAACAAAAATCTATTTAGAAAATTCTTCGTCAAAAGTCAAATCAACTTCCATGTTTTGCGCTCTCTCAACCAGCCACATCACTCGTACGAGTGATTCAAAAGACTACGGATTGGATAGAGTATTTTCATCGTTTGTCAACAGATGTCGAGATGTATCAATAGCAAACAGCAAAACAAATTTACAATTCTACTATTTATTTCATTAGAAAAAGAAAACGTAAACGTACCTATTTCACAATTTTTAAACAAACAACAATAACAATATGAATTAATTTCTTTTACAGAGACAAAACTATTTTCCTAATTAAAGAATTTTTAATCCTGATTCAATTTCTCTCAAAGCCGAGAGAAGAACTTCTCGTTTATTAATTGTCGATGATTGTGTTTGATCCGTTGAAAGTTTAGGTCCAAAATAAGGTCGAATAAATTGCACTTCGTCGTGCATAACAAACGATGATGACGATTTCTTCGGTGAATCAACTGTTTGTTTTTGTAAAACAAATGCTGACAACGGAACTGTTGTTCGACCACGACCTACGGACGTACTACTTTCAGTCATTGGTATATAAGTTCGATTCGAAAATGGAAAATAGACTTTCGTTGAATTCGTCGATGGTTTGTCATTGAATGACGAAATGTATTTAGCACGTTGAGAGAAATATTTCGAATCATTCATCATCTACAAAAAAAAAAGAAACAAGAAAATTTTCATTCTTATTCGTTTTGCTTTCTTTAATATCACAGAAAATCTAAACATACTAAACAAATGAAATTAACAACAGTTCAATCATAACAAAGAAGAAGAAGAAGAAAAACAAACAAACAAACAAATAACAAGAGAAATCTTATTTCGAAAAAAGTAATGTGACATGTCTATGATGTTTCTGCGTGTGTTCATCATACCATTTCAACCAGAATGAATTTTTCGAATGAAATTTCAAGATTTGTTCATGAACATTGCTTTGTAATTCGGCGTAGGCGTAGTATTCGTGTGGTCGTTTCAAATGTTCTAATTTTAAACTAAGTAAATTCGGTATGGAAGCAAAGATTTTATCGAGAAAATTTAATTTCGTTCGATAAACTTGCATTTTATATGTTGTAAAAATCAATGAAAGAATTTTTATTTGAGAAAAATAGGAAAAAAAATAATCGGTCAAACGTTCGTCGAATTGTCGAACAGTAAGTCGATGTAAATGTTCGAATATCGAATGAATTCGTATTCGAATATGTTGACTTGTAATGGATAAAATTTGCATGAGATAGAAATGATCGAGATCTAATTCTCGAAGATTCATTGTTAATAGACAAAGTGGTTGTGGAATATGACAGCCATGTTTAACACTATCACGAATTGTTAATTTTCGAACAGTTTCTAGACAAAAAAAAATAAAGACGTTTTTATTTTGAAGAAAGAAGACAAATGAATTTTACTTAATTGAATATTGTATTCATGCAATTCATTTTCTTCGGGATTGAGACTAAAATGTGGAACTTGATAATTGATCGAACGTAAACGAGGCAAATATCGTTCGATTGATTGAAATAAAACAAGATCATAGATATTCATATGTAGAGTTAAATGTTCGACAGTATCCCATTGATGATAGTCAATTGATTTGTCGAGATAATGAATCGATTGAAAGAAATTTCGTTGATAGATTTCCATATGTTGAAATGTATACGGCAGAGAAAATATCTGTCCAATGTCTTTCGAAAAACAAAAGCCGATATTTCGGCAAAGAGATTTTTTTATTAGAAATTTCAAATCGGTTTTATCCGATGGAAATTGTTCGATGGGTATTAAACGAAAATAGAAATTGAATTTTTTCAAATCAGTTAAATGATGAAAAAACGTCGATGAATAACCATCGATCGAATGAAACGGCCATTGATAATCTTGAGTATGAATATCGAGCTGTTCGAGATGACTGTTGATTTGAAGGATCAATCGATGAAGATAGATCGAAGGCATAAGACCTTGATATTTGAAAATTTTCAATGAATTCAATGGAATCAGATGTGGTAATGCATTAGTCAAATCTCGGCCACGATCATCGACTAATACATCGCATTCGATTAAATTTGGTAGATAGTACAAAAGAGGAGGCAGATCTAATAATTATAGAATTGATTAATGAAACTAAAATAAGATTTCTATTCTACCATGATCGAATTTTAAATGAATTGTTAAATGTGTTATGGAATAACAAACTGTCATTACATGTTGAGCATATGTATATGGAATCGTTCCTATGAGAAAAACAAGCAGACTTTTCTTTTTCAATACTCCAATCATCATTCAATTCGTTTACCTGTAATCACTAAATTTCTTACGGGTATATTTTGTACACAAAATGGTAATTGTTCATTCCAACCGAATATATTTTCATCGACAATAATCTCGATTCTATCAAACCATTGTAAACGATTATAATTCAAAAATTTCTGTAGAATATCTCGACTTTCATTGGGATTAATTAAATGCATTGTTAATGAATCGAGATGTTGAATTTGATACTTATGAAAGTATTCGATTTGTCCATGGTAATAAAAACTACCTAATCGAATCGATGTTAAAATCGATTTGAAATCACTGAGAATATCTTTTACAAATAATTGATAGGTAACAAAATTTGTATGTGTAAAATCGAGTTGAGTGAGCCGATGATCTTTTTGTAGATAAGTCGATAGAATTAAACGAAAATGTTTATTCAAATGAAAGAATGATACGAGAATTTCGATTGATGTTAAATAATCGAAAATTAACATGAATAGTTCAATACTCAAATGTTCGAACGATGTTATCGACATGTTCACGTTTTTAAATAATAAATAAGTAAGAAACGCATCGATCGCTCGATTGGGGATCGAAATGTGCGAACGATGATGGTTGTAAGATGTCCTTAGTATCTAATCGAGAGATATAAATAGAAAGAATGAAAGAAATATGTCAATAAGAATGTGTTGATTTTATATATTTATGTTTTTTTTTCGTCCGTCTACTATTGATGATTTATTCGTACATGAATCATAGTTTGGTTTCGATCGAATTAAAATAGATTTTCGATTCGATGTCCTTAAAATCGTTGCGTAAATATTTATTGTTTTTGAAAACGAATATCGTATAGAGAATAAACGTAATTTAATTCAATCGAGAATCTGTTTCGAAATAGAAATTACGTCTGAGAAAAAAAACACGAATCTATTTTTACTTAATTTGTCGAGCAAGCAAATAGAAAAAAACGAAACGAAATGGCGATCAACTGAATAAACAATTCAAGGTCCATGTCAAACACGCATTCAACATGCTCACAAATAATGATTATAAGAATACAAAATCCATATACTTGTAACACAAGATGTTTTTTGGGCTAAAAACGATTAGCTTTCGAGTGGATGAAATAAAAAGAACATGACTGATCGTGTTATATTTTTTATGGTAGACCGTTTGACTCTCGTTAACGGTGGATGATTCTTCGACTAATAATATATGTATTTTCCAATTCTAAAGTCCATTCTGTCCACACATGTATGACGTGATTGAATTCAATATCAAAGGGCAAGTTTTTTCTCTCTCTCTCTCTCTTCTTGCGTATATACATTTTATACAATGAATCAACGTTTTCGTCATCATATTACAAAGCATCTTTTTTTTTCTATATATGTATGTGTGTGTTTTTTTTCTATGATTCAAAAAAATCTTCATCGATCATATACTCAGCGCATGCTCTGCCCACTTTTTCGTACGCACACCTCTGCCGTTAGGGGTGTGTTCTGTTCTGTTCTGTCAGAGGGCGGGGCATGGTCCATGCATGTTTTCTTTCTTCTTACACACGCCAACCGTGCGTGATTATCGACTGACAGTCAAAGGCGCACGCGTTGAATGCATGACGCGTTTGAGTTTCTTCCTCTCTTATTCGCTTCGCATTTGCACAGTTCAGACATTTGTTTGAAGTCAGTCGTACCCAAACACACGCATCCGCACACACACACAACACACACACTCGACTATTTAAAGTTTATTCTTAAAAAACAAAAAACGTACCGTTATTTGTGATTCAACTTTCATCATCGGTTTCATCAGTCAACTGCACCACAGAGTTAAATCAATCAAATCAATCGATGGACACATCGTCAACGATGGATACTGTACGTTCATTTTAATTGAACAAAAATTAGAATGATGAAATCATGTTTTTTTTCTTCTTCGGACTTTAGACTTACTCAGTGAGTATGCAAGACGCTGAATTATTGCTATCATTCAGCACACATGCAGAAAAACCAAAGAAATTACATCCAAAATTCCGACCAGTAAGTTCAAAACAATCGTATTATTTTTCCCCAATTAATTTTTTTAAAATTTTTCTAGTATCCTAGCGAGCCAATTCATTCTTCATGCTCGTCATTTGGTAATCTAACACTCTCACATCATGTTGAAACAATTCCACGTTCAGGTTCATTGTCATCTCAATCTGATGAATCATCATCAGATATCTCATCAACTCCCTGTACATCTCCTTGTCCATCATCAAGTGAAGATAGTCAATCATCGACTAGCACGAATATCACTCGAACTAATCCCGAATATCATGTTCTCTATGTTAATCTCAATGGTGAATATGTACCTATTGCCCAAACATCGTTTATTGTCCAAACGCCCATTCAAAAAATTCAAACATCAGTACCGAAACTAGTGACAACAAATACGAAATCTTACTCAACTGAGAGAAAGAAAAATTATGCTTGCACATATACTGGTTGTCAAAAATCTTATTACAAATCATCTCATCTCAAAGCACATATTCGTTTACATACTGGTAAGCTTGACATAGTTGTTTTTTCCCACGTAGTCAACATGATTGATAGAGAACTGCGTTCGTTCGTTACAAAATGACGTTGGGTGAAAAAGGAGATAACTGTACCTATTTATTTTTTCGTTCTCTGTTTACAAGGGTAATGAAAGAGGATATTTGTGTATGCAATTAAAAATAGAAACATATATATATATAAATTGTGTCTCGATATTAATTTGGTTTTTTTCTATTTATTTCAGGTGAAAAACCATTTTCATGTGCATGGGCTAATTGTGATAAAACGTTCGCTCGATCGGACGAGCTCAGTCGACATCGACGAACACATACCGGCGAAAAGAAACATGTCTGTTCGGTTTGTCAAAAAGCGTTTATGAGAAGTGATCATCTAGCCAAACATCAAAAACGCCATCAGAAGAAATTAACATTATCCTAGAGACTCGTTCGATAATCTATGGTTAATTTATTTTCACAACTCGGGAACAATTCTTTGATATTGACTAGTCAAAATCATAAACCAACAACACGCAAATGATACACATTTATCTTTTGTATTCTATAGGCTGTAAAACATGTAGAAAAACGAAGTTTTTTTTTGCCGACATTTACACTTGTGTTTTTTATCTTTCTCTCCTACGTTGCGCTTGCCATTTCTGTGTGTGATTATGTATAGTTTTGTTTATTTTTTTTTGTCTGTATACGTGACAATGGAAACAGTTGTTTTTGTTACACGGATATAAACTTAACAATCAAGAAAAAAAAACAACCACCACCACCACCACATGCCTGTCTGAAGATTATTAGATCAATGGAGGAACATCGGGATCATCGATAAAGTCCGATGAATTTTCTCGTTCTTTCGGCGGACTAGATTTGACTTTTGTCTGTGAAGACTTTCGATTTTCTTTGACGATTTGAGTATAGTCAACAGTTGTTGATGGATCTTTGCCGAGTTCGAGATACGTCGACGAAGGACTAGACAGAAATAGAAAGAAGAACTAAAAGAATACTCGGCAAGGACAAATACGCACGTTGTTTTATTATTCAAAGGCGGTTTATATGCAATGGGCGTATTCGTCGATTGTTTTATATTCATCTGAAAAATAAATATTGATGAAGATTGAATTCGAAATAAATTAATGAAATAATGAAACCTTAGGCATTTTGATTACCAAATGTCCTGTAATTTTCGAACGTTCAGCTGACGATAAAGTCACATTGACTTCTTCAGGCAATACCAATTGTAAGACCTTGATAGATTTCCCTAGTTGATCATTTTCAATTGGCGTTTTCCTACTTTTCCTTTGATTGTCACTCGAATATATTCAGGCTGTACATCAACATCAATTAATGATGTATCCAAATGACGAAAAACAGATATATCAAGGATTATATATCGATCATCATCGCTTTCTTCTAGCCGAAAATCGACTCTGAAAAACAGCAACAAAAAAACAATGAAAATGTTTGTTGAGAATTTTACTTTGGTTCATTGCAATTCAATGGTCGATCATCGTCGCCGAAATATTGTCGAACTGGTTTCGGTTCAGATTTTGTTCTAGAAAAAGAAATTCAAATAAAACCTTCGGAAAACTGTCGAACTCAAAATCAAACTCTTTCGTTTCTCGTTCTCGTTTCTTTTTCAAAGCTTCGTGTGTTTCAATACGTGATTCAGGTGTATATTCCGCTTGTCTTTCCCAATAACTATCAATTTGAATAAAAATAAAATCTAATTTCAAACAAAACAAAAATACTTTTCATCGGAATCTCGTTCTGCTTTTGTTCGTGCTAATTCATTGGCTTGTGCTTTCTGAAATAACTCAATTGACGTTAAATTTAGCGATGTCTCAGCTTTTCATTACTCGTTTCTCGGCATATTGATCATCGAGTTCATCGATTCTTTTCGAAATTTTGTCGTATTTCTGAATAAATTTGATAAAAAAATTCTTTGATCATTCGATGATTACAAAAAGAAATAGATCGAACTTGTAATGCTAAAATTCGTTCGGTTTTTGAAATTTCATTTCCATCTAATCTCTGCAAAATGCAAGTTTTATCATCAAAACAATTGACTTTTGTTTTTCATTTCGAACTCACGTTCAATTGCGGCAGAGTAGCAATAACATAATCTCGGTAACCTTCATGATCTACACATGGATTTCCAGTAAGATATCTATCAATTCAAATAACTGATAAAACAAATCAATTCATGTTTTTGTATTCTTACAAATCGGCAAGATGAATATTATCTCGAAGATTTTCTACTGATGATAGAATTCCGATAAAATTCAATGTTAAATCGAGTTTAGTCAATGATTCACATCCTAAAAAATTCTTCAATCAATGTTTTATATGATAATTATCGAATTTACCGGAGAGATTTTCAATGTATTCGATATTGTTCAAAGCGAGATTGATATATTCTAATTTTTTTAATCGACCAACATTTTCTTTAAGACAAAATACGAACCGATTGATTAGACTAACAGAAATGAGTGATAGCTACCGATTTTTGAGATGAGATTGCTTTGTAGATAAAGAATCCGTAATTCTCGGCACCATTTATCCAAATATTCAATTCTGCCAATGATTTCAAAATGACTAATGCGATTGTAAAAAAAACTAATGTTTTTACTTTTCAATATCTTGCTGATGCAATGAGACTTCTTCTAATGTCGATAGTTCCCCTTCGTTATGTTCGGCACGTTTACGGATTAAATTTTCTGTGACTAAATTCAAAATCTTTTACAATCAAGAACTAGAAATGAATTATTTTTACTCACTAAACACCATAACTGATAGTTATTAATTTCTGAACACACGTGGTGAAGGTGAAGAGAGTTCACATCACTTAGCAGTATCCTCTATTTCTCTATCGATCTGACCCCAGATGTCGTCACAAATCAGCATTTGAGTTCAAAGGGCTATTCATCAATCATACGTGATTGTATGTTATCAATTTGTATATATTACATATAGTACATCAGATGAAAAAAAAACTCGGACTCAACACAATGAAAAAATTAAATCTTTTTGTATTATTATTTTCGCTTGTAAAATCTGAAGAATTAACTTGTTTATCGAATTGTGAAGAAATTCATGCTCAACCTCACGGACTCATTCAAACGAAATCTTGTGCTCGAATATCTTCGGATATTTGTCAAGTTCAATTGATTACTTATTATCAAGGTGAAACATTTCCGAAATATTTCAATTATACTTTCGGACTTGTTTCATCGGATGACAACGAACTAAATTCTATTAAAATTCATCAATTAGTTAATTTTACTCGCTTTCATTTTATTCTCAATGCTAATCTCGAAGAAACAATTCTCATTGCAGAAATCTATTGTACCGATAGTAATTCTTGTCAATTAGATGCTATTAAGCCATTAATAAAAAAATATTCTCAACAAATCAATCCTTTCTATCGTATTCAATCATTAATCCATTCAAAAATATCGCCAACAGACTTATTCTGCTTCGATTCGAATGATCAATCATGTTCATCATTTAAAAATCCAGTTTGTATTTGGAATTCTGTCAATGATATTCGAAAATGTTCATCGAATTTCGATGTACATGTTCATTATGTATTGACATTTTCATTTCCTCATGAAACAACGTTCGAACGATCACAAGAATTAATTCAATGCAATCGAAATTATTGTGCAACCGAAGAGAATTTAATTCAATTGGAAACAATCGTTAAACAATCACTTTCAGATCGATTTCAAATACAAAATCTTGCTCATAAACAAACGAATTCATATGTATTTGTCTATTCAACATTGTTTTTAGGTTTTTTATATTATACAAAACACTGAATATACTATGAAAAAATATACACCTAGGGAAAAAAAAACAACAAGGCGACGGTTGAAATTCAATTTACTCATCATGAAGAATACACTGTTTCAATGTTGTTAAATAATATTCATAAGTACTGTTTATAATTCCCCATGAAACTAAACTTCGTATAAAATTCCATTTTGCACCAAGATAAAAGTCTCGTACGGAATAACCACGTTGTTCATAAGCCAATCGAAGAATGTTTATCGGTCGATTGTAATGTCCACCTAATTCCGATTGTTGAATATTTTTCAAAACATTAATCGGATAGGTTAATGTCGAAAGTACGGCACCGAGTAGACCACCACTGAGAAAATCGTAGACAGAATGTTGAAAATCTGTTGACGCATGTGGTAGAATATCTTTCATTGGCTTTCGACAAGCAAAAAAAATGACATTCGATGTACTATTTCTTATTAAAATCAACGTTAAACCACGATAATATTCGATAATTCCATAATGTTTATACATGAGTATGAACGCGTGAAAACCATTTCGAATAATCGAATTATATTTCGGTGTTTGAAGCAACACTTGTGTACGTTCTAATGGCGTCAGAATTGCCTCTGTTGTCCCAGCTAAGGACGACGCTATCGGTTGATAATACCAATGTTCACAATTATTTATAGATGTTAATAAATGAAGATAGTGTGCATTTGCACCGAACATAATACTCAATGAGAATGTTTTCTGTAGCAATGGTAATGTCATACCACGATAGAGAATGAGAAAACCTTCGTTTTTCAATTGCTGATACGCATCACGAGTTTTTAAACGATAAATTTGCTGACGAAAAATGAGTTTATTAACTGGATAGGTGAGTAAAATGTTTGTTGCTGATGAGAGAAAGCCGGCTGCATATTCAGGTGAACGATGTTTTAATCGTCGAAATAGATTCTGTTCTTTCGACTTCATATGACCAACTACTCAATCATGATGATGATACATCACCTCCCATCTAGAATAAGATAGAGAACGTTTGTTTGGTTTTATTAACGAGTAAATAGATTCGTGTTGAGTTTATTTGATCAAGATTCGAAAGAAAGCACACACAACGATTATTCATAGCGATATATACAATAAAAAGAAAAGAAATTCGTCAACGATTTGATCGACTAGCATTCACTTGTTGTGCCTGGAAGACGGTGATGTTGATAGATTGGCATAGATGATCTAGAGAGAGAAAGAGAAAATGAAAATGTATTCGTATTTGCTTTGAAATTTTCAAACGAACTGAATAGTTTGTAAAGTCATTGGTGTTAAACATTTGATTTGTTCGCTTGGTATTTCATCGGTCGTCGTATGACAAAGATATTTATTCAAACAGGCAAAAATTTGTTGATTAAGTATTTGAAATTTTCGAATACGTTCAGTAAATGTCGGTAAAGACTTGACAAGAGAAGAGAAAACAAAACAAAACATCGATTTCAATTTCAAAAAGTACTCATACCACATTCTTAACTTCATCTTCTTTTTGATCGCTTCGATTAATTTTAAATAAATGATAAGTAAAATCATACGTCTCGAACTTTCGATGTTCATTCAACAAGCGTATTAATGTGCAACCGGCAAAATTCAAACCTTCGCCATACAATTGTTCGACATTCATTTCATGTTCGTATCGTGTCGGTAGACAATAAATAAATTGCAAGGCACTCCAAATACGATGAAATTCGAATGTTTCATCGATATTCGCCAGAGGACTTATGTTTGTCGATGAAGAACTTGTCGACCAAACAGGATCATCGAGTAGAAACGAACGAATACGATCGAGCATGACTTCGAACGTTGTTAGACCGATACAAAGACGTTCGCGAGTAAGAAGATCAGATTCTTCGACGAGTTTTCCTTGCTGAAAGAAAAGAAATTGGTCAACGAAAAGTTTTTCTCTCAATCGAAAGATTTTACTTTTTCCGTGCCGAGTTTTTTGATAATATTGACTAATGACATAGCAGCATATTTCGCTTCTAAACGACGGATTTTTGTTTCGAGCGATTCACCTTCTTTGGCATAAGGTCGAGGAATAAGATTTTGAAAAGGTGCAGCTTGTAGAAGATCTCGAATTTCTTCTTGTGACTAAAGAAATTGCAAATTCGATTTCATCGGTCAATTATCATCGAACACTCGACTTACTAAACTTTGTTCGATCATAAGAAAGAATAAAATAGCATTTCCTAATTCTCGAAAGCAATGAAATACATCTTGTAGTTGATTATAATGAATTATTTCATGTAATTGATGGAGATAATATTGAAGAATTGCTGTTCAATAAACGAAACATTTTTTTTTAAAATGTTTTCTTTTCGTTTTCAAATTTACCTGGTGAACCATAATCTGATCGAGGTAATTTACATTGTTTCGGCATTAACGTTCGAAGTTTATCAACAAACTCTCGAATTGTTTTATCTAACTGAAATCACCAAAACGCCAATCATTTTTTTTTCATCGAATCTATTATTTCTTTGTCTTACTAAATTCTTCACAACTTTCAACATTTCTTGAATAACAACTGCAATGCCTTGATAACCGAGTAAACGTGTCATCGATCGAAAATGTTGTACGCCAACGAATCCTCGATAAAGATTATTGACAATATCGTACGCTTGATTCAATTCTCTCGTGCCATACAAATGAACGTCGGGAATTTCGCGAGAGATTTTCTCTCGTGTTGTTTCATTGACATGCGGCTGTTGAGTTTTAACAAATCGATTCGTACTTCCATTGTAACAATAATGCGGAAGGAAATCATAGGTTAACTCCCAGAATATATGAAGTGTTATACGACCGAGAGCACTTGATACACTATGATTGACTTCGTTGAGAAGTGCATCGAATGTGTCCAAAGTCAAATAGGATGAGAGAAGTTTGTGCGTGAGACGATTTACTTCGAGAAGACATTGTAATTCCTAATTGATGAGAATGAACGATGAGAAAAAAACAAGGCAGAGAGGATAGATCTTACCATGACACCCGTGATATTCACGGATTCGAAACGTTGAATAGCTGTTTCGAGAGATTTTTTGAAGGATAATGTTATACGTTGAGTTAAGAGAAATGTTAAATCAATCGAACGTCCGAGAAGCTAAACGAATAAATTCATTTTTTTTCTGTTTTTTTATTCGATTTTTTTTTACTTGAATATGTCGTTGTTTAAGCAATGCGTCGTATCGATTTGCCGATGGGAAAACAACTTTAATTCCGTTCATATGACATTCAGAACGATATCGTTTGTCCAATAACATACTGAAAAATAAACTCGAAGAATTCTTTCTGTGAATTTCAACAATTTACCAAGCAGCTAAGCACTTGAAATGCGTGAAGATTTTATCACTTAATTTGAATACTAATTGATCGAAACAGAGATTGACTTCTGCTTCGATTTCATCGTATAAAAATTGCTTTCGAAAAACGACGAGTGCGTGCATGCCAGCATCGTTATACAAATCCATTGGATAGAAAACGTATCTATTGATTTCGAAAGAGAAAACAATGTGAAAATTTCGAAGATGAAAAACTTTACTCGATCATTGGTTGTTTGACAGATTCGAGAATATTATCAGCTAAGATCCAAGGCATAGACATTTCAATAGGAAACTAAACGAAAATATCTTTCTTTGTCTTGCAAAACAAACAACGAATCGATTGTTTTACTTGAATTTTTCGCCCCATTGTTAATTCTAAATAAAATTCTCTATACCAAAGTTGACTTAAATCCGAACATTGTTTCAAAGTTGCTAGAAAATCATTTCATTCAAATCATTTTTCTCGTTCTTTTTATTAATTCTACCATCAAAATTTATTAAATAATCCCAAAAAAATGATTGCTTATGAAATTGTTCGATCATTGATAGATGATTGTAATCAATATCTTTTCGTAATGTTCGTTTACCATAACCACTTTTATCAGTTAACAATGATTCAATCATCGTTCGAACCATATAAAGCTGAAATTTCATCGATAAAACTTTTCTTTTCCAATCAATTCGATTTCTTTTACCTGAGTACTCGATGGTCCAACGCATCGTTTATTAAATTTAACATAATTCAATTCATTCTGATCTTTTTTACTTAATTTCAATCCCATTGCAAGTGCTTCTTCGATTGAATTCGCCTCATTACTTCCATTAAACCAATCGACACACGTATCTCGAACAGCAATTAAAATGCTAAAAACGCAGGAATTTCATCGATTACAAAACACATTCGAACAAACCTCTTTGTTAGATCTCGTTTTTTCTGCGTTACTTTCTTGATCATATCTCGAATATGTACTTGAATGAATGTTTGTAGTTCGACATAGGTTGTCGATGAAATAGCTTCGTGAAATGTTTCATTTAAACGTGTCATTTGTAATTGTAGACCTTTGATTAACGAGAGAATTTCTACCATAGCAAATTTCTCTTGACTCGAATAGTTGTAACGTGTGGCACGTTCGTATTCTTCGCCGTCGTCTTCGTATTTACTCGCACCTTTACGATAATCAGCAGGATGAAGAAGTTTCCAACAGTATCTTTAAATGAAAAACAACCTGAGAAATTTTCGAGATTCGTCGAATGACATACAATTCGAGAATTGAATTCGTCCATTTCGATATCAATTGAAGACCGGTTAGAGCCATGTTATAAAGATATTTCATTTCTTGGTCCGTACGTTTCATTACTTTTTGTATAGCACCTTCGTTTGTATATCGAGCTAAATCGGCAATAAATCGTTCGTGTTCATCGCGAATTTCAGGTAATTGCATAAGAAGATTGCCTTGCATCGATGATGTCGATGCATCATTACAAATTGGCCATTTACTCGGATCGAAATTGGGCGATTTTTTAATGTAATTAAAAGGTGCTATTTGCATATCACCGTAAAGTGGAACGACTTCAACCGTCTACGAAAACAAACAACGTCGGAACATAGTTTAATTAACGAACTTTTTTTTATACTTTGAAGATTTTATCGATTCGACTGACATTAATCTTCTTTTTTCCATCGAGTTTATTGATATTACAAGCAGTTGAATCGATTAGAAACAAACTAAAGCCAATAACCTAACGGCAACAATTCAAACTCGAAACAAATCGTCGTGCTCTTACTTTGACGAGCATATGTTTTTCACTCGGTAGTAAATAAAGTTTATTCTCAAACATATGAACACTTGTGTTAACCACATCAGCAAGTAATTCTTCGTAACCTGTGACCAACAATGAATAGTTTTGGAGAATTTATAAGTTCGATTTTTTTTTCGAATTACCTTCGATTTGTGCGAGTGATGTTTTGAGCATTGTTCGAATTTTATCATTCGTTGCTAAGAACATCGATAGATTCTGCGATTCAGTCAACGCTGTTGAATCGCTAATCACTCGAAGAAATTGTGCAGCACGTCGATAAGCTGAATAATCATTTTTGACTGATGATTTCATATTTTTCAATTCATCGAGTACAGCAAACATATTAATAAATTCTCCCAAAGTCAATAGATAAGCTTCGCTAACGAATTCTTTACGTTTTTCATGGTGACATAGACGACGAACTTGATTACAGAATGTTTCGACAGCATTCGTCTAAATATCGATTCGATTGATACGAAAAAACGAGATTCAATGGGGAATTCTTACAGAAAAATGCATAATCGACATTAATTTCGCGACTTCAGGTTGCAGAGCTTCGACTGTTTTCTCGTAGATTTCAATTCGATTTGGTTGTTCAGGTGATTTAACCTAAAAAATCTCATCTTCTGTTAGACGAAAAACAGTAGAAACAGCATAAGCAGGGCTGTTAAATTAGCGCAAAGGAAAAAAATCACTCGTCACTTACAAATTATTGAAAAACTAGACTAGATAAAGATCTTTTTGCCAAAAAAACAAACGAATACGATTGAAAACTCACCGTTGGTATCGCACGTGAACAACAACGCCATGTGTAGAGTGTCATAGCATGTTGATAGCCTTGTTCGAGAAGAAGATTCTGAATTAACGAAAAATTTTTTTTCTTTTTTTAAATTAAATAAATTCAATCAATTACAAGATTCGAATGAAGAACAGCTTCTTCGATGTATTTCGATATGCCAGTGATGTACGCCGCTTTATCTTCGAAATTTGTATCAAAATTGGCTTCGTAGACAATGGCATTATTTGCGCCTTCAACACTCGGTTGTGAATCGATTAATGGAAGTTCATAGAGAACTTCGACATTCGATAGAGCATCGGACATAGATACTCGTGTGTTCATCTTGATGAACTCGCAAATGGATAAGATGATAGTTTGTCTTGCAGATAGCACGTGTTGAACAGTACACAATAGAAAAAAAAACGAGAGGTCAACTCTGACTGGAGAAATTCTCTCGAGCAATCGAAACAATTCTCTCCCGTTTCTCGCGCATATTAAAAAAACCCAGTGACCTCTATTGAAAGAATTGATAAGTAATCATTAGCAAATTGTTCACTCGTAGATAACTGTAGCTTAAATAGGTTTACTAATTATATTACCGTTTTTTAAGAAGAAGAAAAAAGACTCGAGTTAATCACAGAAAAACATTAGAAATATTATGTTAGTTATACACTTTGTTTTTTAAAATAAAACTTTTGACCACTAACAATCTTGGTTTCACTTGTTTTCGAATGTCGTTGAAATTTCTTTCTCAATTGTGGTGTTACATAAAGTATAGTCAAACTTAATGTTAAAACACATGCACCAATACTTAATTCTAATGTTCGATAGAAATACGAGGCGAGTTGTCCTGTTATTGCAAAGCTAATCAGCATGAGCGAAGACGGCATGCCATACGAGCCTAAAACGATCACCATAATAGTAATACGACGAAAAACGAACATATCTCGTCGCCCACGTCGTGATCGAAATTGAAATTCGAAACGAGATGAAAGAATTCGTCGACGTAAGAATCGATGTAATTGAATATACGTAAAAGCTAGACAAAGAAAAGGTAAACCGTAAACAATCGATGTTATATAAATGATCATAAATGTTTCATTTTTTGGAATACGACAAATATATTCACCAGGAATAATTTGTACAGTTTGTAAGATATGAAGTGGACTGATTAAAGCAAATGAAAGTGTCCATGTTAACGGAATAATGACGAAATATGTTCGAATATCAACTAACCATAATCGTGTGGGATATACTATACGACAAAGACGAAAGATAGCCTAAAGATAGAAACAAAATTATTTTGTGGAAAATAAAGACAATTTTCCTTCAAATCGATATGATTTACTTGTAGAATACATCCCATATAAACAGCTGATATGAGTGAAAATATGAAATAGGCTTTTAAACGACATATACTCATATTTTCATTTGATTGCACCAATCCGAAATCACCTCGAAGTGTAGTTATATTATGTAAAAATTCGATAACGCCAAGACTGAATACTAGGAGATAATTATTTGCACAGAGAAGTAAGGGAACATTACCAAATAGTTTTCTACGTAAAAGAGCAGTTGTCAATACTAGAAATGATATTAATAGGCCTAATATTGTTGCAATTAATGAAATAATATTCAAAATAATATGAATAGTTGATGTTTTTGTCATAATGTCTCTAGAAAGAATATTTCAATTGAATTTTATATTAAACTAAGAGCATCAAGATATATATATATATAATCAACTCTCAACTCTCCAGGATGGCCTATTTAATAATAGAATAATACGAGAAATGAGTAAAAAGAATTTCGAGTATGTTAAATAATTTTCATGTTCAGTCATGACATCAACAACACAAATAAATAAAATGACATTATCAAAAAAAGTACTCGTGACAATTGGTATGTTTATTTTAATCAAGTTTACTTTGTAAATGATTGATCTAATAAATATTCATATACACAACTTTAGGAAACAAACGAATAGGGGAGAAATTGGTGCATGTGTAAAAAGAATGGCCGCTAAGGAATTAGATTGCACGATTAAACTACGTAATATTGTTTTGGATTGTCAAACTTAATATTAGAAAATGACTAGTTTTGTGTTGTTATATTTCTCTGTAATAATTTTGAAAGTTCAATTAAACGATTGATGTACTGTGACACGATGCTTGTTTATTAGCGTGGTATTATTTTAGCAGATTGAAAATATGATAAAAACATTACCTATTTTTTGACAAATTAGACACATTTTTTTGGATTCAAAACTCTTTTCTTGGTATTAACATACATAAAAAAGGTTCCAACAATTGACAGAACAAAGCAAAAAAAGCATGACGAGAGTTTTCACTTTTTTCTTTAAATGATCGTTTAGTTATTATCTTCTCGTTTGATCATCCCACATAAAATTATTCGACGTCAGTTCACTTGAACACACAAATTTTACTCGGTATTTAAATTAATACCGATAAAAAAAAGCGTTTTTTCTACCAAAATTTTGACCGCGATTCGAAAAAATTTAATGCAAAATAAAAAAAACTGCAAAACTGATTACAAAAATCCATCGAAATGAAACAAGAACTGGAAAAGTCAAAGACAAAATTAATTATCACATTAAGCCAAATATCGTAATTGATCGCGTTCCTTGTTATCTCTTTCCAAATATTCTTTTTCGATTAAAATATCGATACATTTCTAAAAACAAAACAAATAAACAATTCAATGAGAATTCTTCTATTTTGTTCTACTTTAATCATTGGCACTTTGGGTTGAAAACGTCCTTTTAATTGATCGATAACTTCTTGCACTAAAAGCGCGTGTTTCATTCCTTTACGAGCTTTCATTGTTCGAACAATAGCAGCTTGAACAACAAATTTACGTTCTTCGTCGATTTGTTGAGTATCTCGATCACTTTCACTTTTTTCAATCGCTCGTAGTGGAGCATTCACATTTATTTTGACTTTTGCGCTTTTGAAACTTTCGTTAACTTGAATATCGAATGTTGATTGAATATTTTTTTCACTGTAATTATCATTGATATCACTGGGATTGATTTGTGGACACTTTAAAATTTTCGATTTCAATAAAATTAGAAGAACTTGACGAAGAATTTCGTCATCGAGCTTAGTTTTTTCTTGAATAGTTTCGACTGTTAAATTCGAATCGAAATTAAATAAAAGTAATATCGTTATTTGATATGTTGATACCTAATAAAACAAAACGATTGATAGAAAATAACATAGAGTCGAATGAAAATTTCATTTTTACTTGGAGAATATATTTTGGTTTAGTAAATAATGTTTGTAATTCACCTCTACAGTGTTGATAAATCCATTCTAATTTACGTCCTGTATGAGTTCGAGTATAGAAATTTGTAAAACTATCAACAACTCGTCGAAGCTAAAAACAACAAAGCTAAAAGAGCAACGAATGAAATTTAAATTTTTACCTCGATTGAAAGATTGAAAACGGCTGGAGACGAGAATGGCCAAGCATTGGATCGAAGCACCATGACATCAAAATCGACTATCAATGAAAAACAATAATCTATCAGAATGAACAGAGAAATATAATCGTACTAGTCTGTATAACAGCTCGTCTTTCACAGTCAGACTTATATTGGCTAATTAAATTTTTACTAAGATTAATATCTTCGAACATTCGTTGTAATTTCGATGTATATTCAAAACCACATTTATCCTTCATTAGAAATAAAACATGACTTGAAAATTAACTTTCATTTTTTTTGAGTAAAGATTACTTTTAATTTCAAAATCATCAATTCTTCGAAATCATCCGATGCACTCAATTGATTGACTAATCGTTTTGCTAGACGTTTACCATAGAATTTTCCAAATGCATCTTTATCTTCGATATAATTAAACATTATCTAAATAATAACAAAAAATAAATAAATCAATCAAGATTTAATACAGTCTTCTAACCATAATGTGATCAAATTTCTCTTCCATATGTAAATCTTCGATTTTATTTCTAAATTAAAAAGCAAAAATCGATCACTAAATAGTTATTTATGAAAATAAATTCAAACCCTTTTCGTAATAGCATATCACAATAAGCAGCTAATAATTCAGCTGATCGTATTGATCGTTGTACTTCTTGTGTAACTGCATTGTTATTAACGGCTGATCCGAATGCCTACAAAATATTTTTCAATTCATATTTTTATTCGAACTCAAATTATTTACTCTATCCAATGCAGCACAGTAACCTTGATGATTGGAAAAACCCTCTTTAACTATTTTCAAAAATCTTAGATAAATTCCAATAATTGCTTCACAATAACATTTCGGATCCTAACGTCGAATAATTGAAAATAGATTACTATGTATGTAGAAAGAAACAACAAAGAAAATTTATACTTTATTCGCCGTCGATTTAACAGCTTCAATAGCAGCTAAACATTCTTGTTTTGCGAAGATTTCCAATTGTTGTATTACTGGATCATTTGCAGATGGAATTCGATTAACAAGATTAAACAATAATGCGATTTCTGAAAGAAAACAATGAATATTCAATAAAAATGAAATTAGTTTCAAACCATCTAGTTTTTCTTCTCTTAAGACTCGAATCAATTCTTCTTGCAATGTTATGACTTGATTTTCAATAAGAATTTCTGTTAACAGTGCTTGTACTTTCGGCAGAGTTTCTTTATGAAGAATATTTGTCACTCGACTTTCTTCTTCTTCGAAACGCTTATAAACCTTTAAAATAAAACGAAAAACGCAATGTTATTTATCATACATCTATTTGAAATGGTTACTTTTTTTGCATAATTAATAACACCATCTTGAGCTAATAAAACAGTCACTTCAGCTTTATAATATTGTTCAGTTGCTTCGAGAAA
>ERZ778024.769-NODE-769-length-48089-cov-54.286609_pt1 | contig 48089 bp, 51 predicted proteins | sample MGYA00375754_ERZ778024 | MGnify/ENA primary metagenome ERZ778024 (study PRJEB29350, sample SAMN05389827) | bioreactor metagenome | isolation source: Thiocyanate bioreactor | place: South Africa: University of Cape Town | collected 2014-02-18 ...
TTAGATGTAGCATTAGACACTCAATTAAATTTATATGTTGCAGATATGCTAAATCATCGTATCCAAAAATTTCTGCGCTATTAATATTTGAAATAAATTTATTTATTTTTGTTGTTTATCTCTAATGCAACTACAAAGAATATAGGTATGTAAGCAGATATAGTCAAGTTTAAGTTCGGAGATAAATAATAGCGTATATAAGGCACACTTGTATCATGATCAAGAGGAGAAGAATTGGAATTGAACAAACACCATCTTTAGGCATCGGTGAATAACCTAATATAACACTTTCATAAAACGCTACACAACTACGACAATATAATTTATTCTATGGTTCTTTGATCTGTATTTCCTTTCCTGAAGGGAACTCAAACGTTATGGTACTATCTGATTCATTATTGCTATTATTTTCTAGAACATCTTAGTTAGAATTTGAATTCCAAAATTTTGTTTGATTCTGATTTTCATCGCGGTTGGATTGAATTTTCCATTCAAATAGTGTTTCGAGAAGTCAATGCATGAAATCGAACGGCACAATCATCACAAGAATCAGATATACAATGAGATACATTTTAGCAAATTTTTTTAATCAAGACTAATGATTTCAAAAAAATCAACTGAATGTGTGTTTATAGAAATTGATTCTAAAATCAATTGATCATTTTCAATTTGATATAATGCTGGATCACTAAACAATTTCAATTGTTGATAACTTTTAAAATATTCCAATTGTTCATCAGTTAAAAAATCTGGTTTGCCCATTTTTACCCATTCGAAATAGATATTATTATTGTTAATATCGATTTTATAATGTTTAACTAAAACATATTTATACGAAATATGATTGAATTGAATCGTAGCTGTTTGATTTTCATTGACTGTATAATCATCGACATGGCTGAATACGAGCAATTGAATCGATAGATTATCATCAGCAAATGTAACGAAACCGTTCAATGGTATTGGATTATTACTAATTTCAATTGAATATTGTTTTGTTTGTAATTTTTCTAATAATTTCAAACCATTTAAAATCGGAAGATATAAATTATAATTTGTCACAAGTGATCGATTGCCTTCGAACATTCGTTTACCTTCCATATAAAACGACCAATGAGTAATTCGTTCAATTCGAGGAGAAATTTTCAAAATATTCAAAATCATCGCTGCAACTATAGCTGGATAGTATTCCGTATTACAAACGATAAAATTCGGATTATCATAAACACCATAGATCGTTCCAACAGCTGGATCACATTCATCAACAATCACAGGAACATTATTCAATTGCGTATATTTTGCGACGATATTTATATTTTCAGTTATGTCTGAAACGATTTTGCCAACAGATGGATATTGTAATGATACAGGATGACCATACGAACGTTGAGGACTGTAACCTGCACCTTTGGTATGAAATGAAATAAAATCAATTTTCGTTCCGATTTGTCCAGTAGCGTAATTGGTACCGGTAGTGATATGTCGAAGAAATTGATCGAGAAATGTACTACTGTTGGCCGTTGTTGCTAAAGCTGGTCCGCCGACTTTGAAATTTGGATTTACAGTTTTAACAGCTTCGACTGAATAATCGAATAATTTACAATATTCATCGACAGTTGACAACCAATAATTATTTATATTCGGTTCATTCCAAACTTCGAACATCCAATTTTCAACTTGTTGACCATATCGTTGTGAAAGATGTGTCAAAAATGCAATTATTAAATTCTTCCATTTCGTATAATCTTTCGGCGGATATTTCCATCCGTCGAGTAGATAAGTTGCTTTGGCACTTGCATTCGAAACTAAATCGTACGGCATAAAACCGAATTCAATGATCGGAATGAAATTATTCTCGACATAGACATCATAAATTGCATCGATTGTATCGAAATTATACACTGGATTGCCTTGAGTATCTTCAATGTAGATATTTGTCGAAGCACTCGCCGGTGTACTCAAACAATTACCACTCGTAAATGCGTTATGATTTCGAACGTAGTACGGACGTTGAATGACTTCATCTAGAATGAAAATGAATTTTCAACATGAGAAACATATCGAGATAGTTTCTCATACTTTTCAATGTTTGAAGTAAATCTCTTCCTCGTTCTGTGTAGGACCAATTGATTTCATCGAAACCAATTGAATTCCAAATATGTCTCAAATCGTCGATCTGTTTCGCACAATCGATACTAACAATTGTCGGTGTTGACATTGTTCTTTTCGAATAAATTAATAGAATAGAAAACAAACACTCAATTTATTCTTCAGATAAGAACATATCTCGCTGTAAGGTGCAACTTTGATTGTAAAGGTCTTCTATTTATAGATGGCAGTAATTTTAGTTTTATTTTATTTACGAATGTGCGAACTCGTTATTTTTTTTTCTTCCTCTCATACATTTAAATGATGAAAAAGAATCAAGGTGAAACGTTTACTGAAAAAAAACGTCGAAAAATTCAATCATGGATCTTTCTGCTGTTGTGTACATTCGTTATGGTATATGTAACCTATGCTTCGTATAAATTCTACGAAGATTTCTTCGAAACAAATTATGATTATCCATTTCAAGATCCAACGCTACCGATCGATGTTCGATTGGACAATCTAATGTCGCTATTGACTCAAGATGAAAAAGTATTTGAACATGTGCTTGTGGTTTCTTTTTGTTTTAACAAATATTCTTGTTGTGATTGCAGATTGATATGCTTTGGGTGGGTTCGACAACACCAGGTAGGTTTTAAGTTATAATTTTATGCGAAAAAAAAATGTCCATTCTTTAATTAGATGGTGAAATGCTCAATCTCGCAGTTCCACGTTTAAATATCCGTGGTTACAATTGGATCGGTCAAGGTTATGTCTATCGTTCGGCTTCGAACGGTTGCAATATAAATTGTTACAGTTCAATCATCGATGGTAATGTCTCGGTTTTACCTCAAGGTACGGGCATAGCAGCAACCTGGAATAAAAATTTAATCTTTCAATCGGGCGTGATGGTCAGTGATGAATCAATGGCTATACAATATAATTACAAAAATCGATCGGTCGATTATAAAGCAGGTGCATCGAGTGTGATTAATATTGCTCGAGATCCGAGATGGGGACGAGTCCCGGAAACTTACGGTGAATGTCCGATATTGACTGGTGAAATCGCTGTTGCATTTAATAAAGGCGTGATGGGATATAAAACATTGACAGATACAGAATTAGAATTCGGCATTTATAAAGTCATTCCAGTCATGCGGTAAATCAGATTGATAGTTTGAAATTGATCGTTTTGTTTTTCTGTTCGAAGACATTTTGTGGATTATGATGGACCTGATAATGGTCGATTTAGTTTTAATGCAATCATTTCTGATACAGATTTGAGGTAGATTAAATTTTATTTTTATTAATAAAAAACACTAAAACACATTTATAGAACAACGTATTTACCTGCTTGGAAGAAAATGATCGATGAAAAAGCAATCGTCGGTATTATGAGTGCAATCAGTGCTGTTAATGGTGCACCATCGGCAGCAAATAAATATCTACTAACAGATGTTTTACGTAATGAATGGAATTTTACTGGATTTGTTATTAGTGATTGTGATCCGGTTGGTGAAATTCAACATTCATTTCATTATACTTCGACTATTGAACAAGCGACAGCCGTATCTGTTTCATCAGGAAATGATATCAATTGTGGTCCGGAATTTAAACTTTTACATCAAGCATTAGCTCATGGTTTTGTTGATATGAATGTCATTGATTTAGCTGTAAGTCGAGGTTTACGTTCGAGATTTCTCAGTGGAAATCTCAATCCAATTGGTACGGATCCATATGCATCGATTCCTTATTCGGTTGTTGATAGTCTTCAACATAAATTATTAACAAAACAAGTTGCCACTGAATCTGCTGTTCTATTAACAAATCCCAACGAAATTCTACCATTTAATATTAATAAAATCAAACAAATAGCCGTCATTGGTCCATCAGCTGATGATCCCAGTGTACAAGCACATACCTATCACGGTACACCAAGTAAATGGATAACTGTTCTCGATGGAATTAAAAATCTCACTGCAGCTACTCATGTTAATGTTGTTTCAACGCCAGGAGCATTTCGACATAATGCAAGTGATATTGATTATGAACATGCAGTTGATTTAGCTCGTCGAAGTGATGTGATTTTATTTGTCGGTGGTTTAGATGAACATTTCGAAGAAGAAGATACCGATCGTGATACATTACAATTGCCCGGTGGACAATTGAAATTGATTAATTTATTAATCAATTTAAATAAACCAACAGCGATTATAATCGTCTCCGGTTCGCCTATAGCCGAACCAACGATTGTCGAACAGAATCAAGCTGCTTTACTATGGGTTTCATATTTCGGACAAAGTGGCGATGCTCTCGCGGAGATTCTCTTTGGTTTAGTCGTTCCAAGCGGTTGTTTACCATTTACAATTCCTCAAGACACAAGTCAATTATCTCCAATAGAAGATTATTCAATGACGAAATCTCCTGGTCGAACATATCGTTATCTCGACTATCAACTTGCTCCACCGTTATTTCCATTCGGTTACGGTTTATCGTATTCGAAATTTAATTTTCAATCCAATCTAATTCTTCAACCAAATCGAATTACTAATCTCGATACGGACGTAATCGCTCGTGTCAGTCTAATCAACAATGGTCCTTATCGTGCACAGTATGTCGTGCAATTGTATTACGAATTTTTGAATTCAACAGTCATCGATTTACCTAAACGTGAATTATTACAATTTGCCAAAGAATCATTTGAAATCAACGAACAGAAATCATTTTCATTTTCATTTCGTGTACGAAATCTACCGAATTCAAATCGACAACAAATTCCAGGCGTGATCAATTTTTGGATTGGAAATGGTCGAGATAAATACGAACAAGCAACACTTATTGTTGACATTTAATTTTTCTGTGATAAACATAGACTTTGTATTTTTTTTGTTCCATTGAATAAACAAAACTATTGCGTCGAAAAAAATCGTAGTATGTGCACATGATATCTGCATTTCGATTCATTCTTATCATCACATTGGCATGTTCGATAAGAGTATATAAACAGTCTGTTAAAAGCAAACATTTCATTTCGTTTTTTCATCATGTCTTCTCAAAAAAATTCGCAAGATTGGCAACGTGGTACGAATCAATATGGCAATAACTACGACCATCGTGGCGATGGAGCTGCTCAAGGTGGTACGTATCATTACAGCAATACGGATGGCTCGTATTATTATCAAAATACAAATGGTTCAACATTTTATCAATCGGCTCAAGGTGGTCAATATTATACAACACCGCAAAATAATCCACGAATGGGTCAATAACAAAAAAAGAAACGTTTTCATGTTTATTCATTTTTCTTTTTCAATAAAAATCTATAAGTAGAATGTCAATAATTGAATATCGATTGATCGATGTGGGTGATTGCAAACGAAAATTATCGAATTGTACGAAATTCCATGATGATCCAATAACAGCAAATCCGCTCGAACTAGTTGCATGTAAATCACATTGACCTACTAAACGTCCATTGATATAAGCTTCAGAATGATCGTCTAACACGACGAGAGTTAACGTATACCAAGTATTCGGTATCACTGAAAAACTACCCGAGCTAACCGGATTGTCTAATTTTGTAGTAGCAGATAATTTCCATTGTCCATTATTTGTTGTACTAAGACTAAAAACAGTACCGGGATTTCCAGCTCCACCGTCATTACAACCGTTTGTCGAAACTCCGACAGCGATGTATGCTGTTCCATTGGTTTCAATCCGAATATCAACACTAATATTCAATGGTTGTTGCCAACGATGATCGCCAATAATCGTAAAAGGATATGGTGCTTCTTTACACCAAGTAATAGCTGGTGTGGTAATCATTTGTCGTATGACTTTACCGTGACTACTCGATGTATCGATAATTTCCCAAGAACCTGATTGATCGGAAAAATACGCTGCTTGACTTGATAATGCATATCGATTGAAATCATCTTCGTAAGGCAAAGGAAATGGTGTCGATGGTGGTGGATTTCCATAGGAATTTTTCGTACCATTTATTGTCGAAATAGTATAAACAATTCCAACTGGTAACGAAAGTGTAAATATTCCATTCGTAGGTTTAATAATTCCTTTGTAAATAAAAGCTTGATCGACATCATAAGTATTCAAATCACTGAAGAAAACGAACAGTTGATTAACATGATCAAATGAACTGTCAAGTTGAAAAGTTGCTGTTTGCTGTGTTGTATTGTATTTAAACGAATCAGACCAAGCACATTGTGACGTATCATGTCTCATCGTTTCGATGATAATAGTTAGTTGTTGTTTGGTTGGATCAGTTAATGCTACATAACTACCGCCATTATCGAGCAATCCAACACCTGAACCATGTTGAAGAAAAAACCATCCTGCTTGTGAAAATTGACCCCAGTGAGCAGCAGCCCAAACGACTTGTCCAATTTGATAATATCCTGACCATGGTTCGACTGCAGATAGCATACCGGTACCAGCGAATATCAATCCATCGTAGAATGAAGCGATTAGAGCCCAAGCTATTGTTGAAGTTAAATTAGCGTGAACATAGTTTTGATTGAGTGCTCGTGCCCAACATCCGATACCTGTTCGCCAATCGACTGACATATCTTCACTCGACCATTGAACTTTGCCAAGAGCCGGACAATTTGATTTGATTGCTGAACCTGGATAATGAGCACTGATAACATCAATAGCTGCAGCCCATTCGGAATCTTTTAATAGATCATCACAAACATCCCAGCCATTATCATGACCGACAATCTTCGTTTTTAATCCCGCTTTATCAATGGCTGATTTCAATGCAAGTGTGTACCATTTATTCCAAGATCGTTCATTCCAAATACCGATATAATCAATATCCAAATTATAATATTTCTTAGCACCTAAGATCCATTTTAATGTATATTCCACGGTACTATTTGTCCAAGGAAGGTCCGTTCCTTCGCCTATCCATCCTGGAAAACCCCAACTAAGAGCATAGAGAATAACATTTGGGTTTCGTTTTTTAGCATCAATCATTAATTTCCATTCGTAACCACGTGCATAATTTTCATCATCTGCTAAATGCATATGTGATGCTTCAGTTCCATCTGTTGATTGAACATCACCACCGATTTCGACTTTTAATATATCTAACGATGCACCGAATCCTGGTAGAAATAAATAATCCATTATTTGATTGTAATATTCATCGCTGTAATCAACTAGTAAACGTGAACTAGCGCCAGCACTTAATCCACCGATACCATCAAAGCGTCGGCCAAGACCACCTGTTGTGCTTACTAAATAGGTCGATGTGCTCGTACATACTATTATCGAAAATATATTCAAAATACAGAAAAGATACTCAAGTGACTTCATTCTCTTGTCAATATTTGTTTGAGAGTCGATTAGTGTTGCTTTGTGTTCATAAAAAATAATTGACTGTGAACATCAAATCAAAGAGAAATGCGAAAGATGTCGATAAACTCTGCAGAATGTTTCGTCATTCATTCGATATCATAACGAATAAAAACATGTTGAAATTAGATACTTCTTCTCACGCAATGACTCAGAAAAATATAATGTTGTCAAACTCGCATTTTTCATCATAGATCATCTACAAAATGCGAACATCAATTGAAGATCTTCCAGTTGACATACTATTCTGCATATTTGACTATTTATCAAAGAATGATATTATTTATACATTTTTATTCTTGAATCAACGATTCAATAATATATTATTCCAAAATCAACGTAATTTCAGCTATTTCGAATTACCAAAAACAAATTTTAGTTCTTGGAAAAATATTCTTTCGCAATATGGTCGACAAATCAAAACATTAAATATAACTTCAGTTGATACATCATTTCCGTTAACATATTTTCCAAATCTTAAATCATTAATTATTTCATCTCCATATGGTATTCCTGACGAAGAATTTCAGAATATTATCGATAGTAATCTATTCTCTAGATTACATTCATTTCAACTATATGAAACTAAAAGATTCATCGAAGAATATGGATCGTATCATGTAGACATGAGTCTAGGTTATCCACTGGAAAAAGTATTTCAAAGTCAGAGTTCTCTGAAAAAATTCGGATATCTCTCAAGAACATCTCCATTGAAAGTATGGGAGCATACTGATTTAGAAATCAATAAAAATTTGCAATTTTTAACAATTCAATTGATTGATTTCAATGATATTTATGTTTTACTATCGTATGCACCTAATTTACAACATTTGAATCTTCAATCAGAAGTTCCACGTAACGATGAAATACCTTCGACAGTAATTGATGTTAAATTGAAAAAATTATCGTTAAAGTTCAATCAAACGGATCAAAAACAAATCCTTTATCCTCTTCTGTATCAAAAATTGAGAAATTTTCTCAGTCTATTTTCAATATCATTAACCTATTTATCACTCAATTTACTCGAAGTAAATTGTTCGAATATCAACGAGTTTCCCTTTAATGAACATGAACTACAACAATGCTTACAACCAATGACAAAATTAAAAATATTTCATTTTGTTACACGCTTGCGTAATCTTCATAGATTCAACGAGTCGACTCTACCGGTGTTCAACAGTCAATTTTGGTCTGATCATAATTGGTCATTTAAATGGCATGCGTGTTTGTTATTCACAGAGCCGTACCATTTTGGTCATTTTCACGAATTAATTAAGGCTTTGCATTATATTGAAACAAATGAGGACTCAGATCCATTTGAACGATCGGTATATCGGGAAAATATGCATATATGCTTTGAAAATTTTCATAAAAACCGATCACAATTGGAATTATTCTTATCTACTGTTGTTACCATTCGTTGTGGCGATATTCGTATGCATAACTTTGATTATGTGCCTGTTTGGGTTACCGATTTCATGTCAAACACAAAACATTCAAAAATTATTATAGGTTCTCATGAAATTATGAATCGTACACATTGTAGAACATCGCATATGAAAATTCAACAATTAGATCTGATTATTAGTAGTTGGTTTTCAGATTATCAATTGCAATTGCTCTTCCGTGAATGCTATAGGTGTTTCTCCAATGTTGAATCAATGCATATTTCTATACACGAACAAGGCGAGAATTTGAATGAACGTAGATTTGATGATATTGTTGTTCATACATTGAAGACGTTTAAAAAATTGAAATTATTAACTGTATATTGTATTCCAAGAGGTCCTCGTGGTTCAGTTTCTAGATTTCTCGGCCGAAACAGAACGTTCAACGAAGTTACAGATATATTCGACATGAAAGCTTTCAGAGAATATATTGTATTTTCAAGAAAACACGATTAATTAACCTTTCAATTGATTTATGTATTTTTATTTAAAGATAAAAGTAAAGTATTCAAGAATGTATCAAGTTTATAACGTTATAAATATATTAGAAAAACAATTGCTGATTTTTTTTTCTTGAGATTTGAAATATATTCTTTCACTTCACAAACAAGAACATACTTCTATTGTTGTTTCTAACAAATATTATTCCAGAATCGAAGAAGCATACGCTTTTATCAATTCATGTACTTTCCATCGATATGATTTATCGCATATTCGATCATTTGACTGAAAAAGACTTATTCATGTCTCCATAAACAATGTCTCAATCAACGATTCAATGCTATTTTGAAATCTTGTCAACGGTTCAAAGTAAACTTAACTTAAATATCCTAACATCTTTTACATGCAAATTGCGATATACGTATTTCAACACACTATAATCCTCAAACGCTCGCGTCTTCCTACAATTACTATTATCATTTTCCACAGTTAATCAACTGTCTATCGTGAATAGACATTCACCATCCTCGATCTCGAATCGAATAAAATTGAAGTTAAAGGTGCTCAAGCAATTGGCCAAGTACTATACAATGCTTTTTCGGTTTTGTCAGATAATTAATACGTATATGCCCGCATATGGAAACAGATTTAAATAGAAATAAGATTTGTTTGAATTCAGGTACGACTATTCAGTTTGATGAGAGTTGACATACAAATATACCCGTATCGCTTATTGAAATACTGCCAAACTGAAAACATTTGATCTTTAAAGACACATGTTTGCTTTGTATCGATGATGAGTTCATTTCAATACTCAATAAGAAAATCCAGCAATTGAACATCATCATCAGATATCTTCATGCGAAATAAATGTACAAAGCAAGATTTTTATCAAAATATTGAAGAATTTTCAAAATTTAAAGATATTACTTTTAAACAGTAAAATACGATGATTATACATGAACGAGACAGAGCCAGGATATTCATATTCTTTTCAAAAAGAGAAATTCAAATTTTTAATTTTTAAAAGAAAAATAAAATAGTTTTTAAGCTATCAATACACAGAGTGTTGTATTTCAAGGTTGAGAAGTAATTTATTTTGTTTTATCTTTTCATATCTTATCTTTTGGTTCTTTTCTTCACATTCACAATACTGAGTAGCATGTCGGAATCACGACAAGGCAAACTTTATGATCATCAAACAAATTCAAATGTAAATTTATATTTTGCATCGTACGATGATATCGATGAGTTGTGTAAAGTAATCAATTGGGCGTATCGAGGTAAACCATCGATATCCAATCCCGAACAATTATATTCTGGTTGGGTTACTGAACAACATTTGATAAAAGGAGCGCGAATTGTACCGGAAGAACTCAAAAAATTGATCGATGATGAACAATCTTCTGTTATTCTTGTTGCAAAACTCAAGACGAATGACGAAGAAAAAATTGTTGGTTGTTGGAAAATAAATTTGCATGAACCACGACCAAATATGACTGATGAAGAAAAAAATGATCGAGCAGTTGAATTCGGTTTAAATGCTGTCGATCCTGATTATCAAAGTCGTGGAATTGGAACACTCTTATATAATGCAGCTATAGTAAAATAATAATTATTATTTATTTTATACAGAGGAAATATTTTTTGTTTGCATTTAGCGTGTTGCAAAAGAATATTTCAATGCTGACCGAGTTTACACTTATATTATATCAAGTAAAAGAAATCAAATCGAATGGTGTATACGACAAGGTTTTATCGAGACTGGACGTTTAGAAAAGATTCCATTCGGTAAACGAGCACACGTAATATTAGATTCTAATGGAGTGATATTATCAACGTTAACTAAACGTTTATGCACCAGTTAATACGCATATTTCATGGACGACTGCATTTTTGCTTGCTAGTAAATAAATAAATAAAAACAATAGAACGTCTGTCGTAGAAAACCTTCTCGAATTTGACGTTATAAATAAGAAAAGCATGACAACGAATTGTACACTTTTTATACTTACTTTACCGAATGATGCATCTGGATCATTTTCTTCGAAATTAAAAGTATATCTCAATGAAAATATCAACGATAAACCCATTTGGACAACATCAACCGATAAACAATCTTTACAAATTACATTTCACACTGAATTAGGTGCTGTCAGTGAGAAAATCTTACGTGATTTGAATAAACTTGAGATTTCCAAACAAAACGGCTGTCGAATATGTGTCCTACCTGCAACAATCATCGATGGTTTTCAAAATCCTAATCAAATGGGTGGTGTACTTGATATAATTCCAGCAGATGCAATCAACAAAAATCTTAATCAACTAGATAAGTCAGTAAAAGAACCATCGTCTGGTGGTGGTGGTGGTGGTGGTGGTGATAAGACACTTCGTAAACGATTACATAAACAATTTGATACTGAAAATTTTAAGAAAAGTGTTCGAGCACGTTTGATGGTTCATCAAGTTGTAGCTGGCATACGAGCTAATACGAGATTATCATTCGATTTTCTTGTTCTTCTAACTCTCGCCTCGATGATTTCTGCAATTAGTTTTATCGAAGGTTCAGCAGTTACAATCGTTTCGAGTATGTTACTCAGTCCATTGATGCACCCAGTTATGGGTATTGTTTTCGGTTTATCCGTACGAGAATCTTCATTATGGCATCGAGGTGTTCGTAATGAAATTGTCGGGTTAGTTCTATGTGTTTTCTGGGGTTTTATCATGGGGTAAGTAAATATGATCAATGCGAACGAATACATTTCGAATTTGTAGATTGATTATTTCGCCAGCCGAACCGAACTTGGGCGACTCGAATAGTTTTCCAACATCGGAAATGAAAACTCGTGGTAATTTAAAACGTATATGGATTGGCGTTCTTAAAGCTGTATTTAGCGGTGCTGGTGTTGCCTTGTCTGTTTTAGGTGGCAATACAGGTGAGAGCAGAAATTAAGTACTAAATATAAACTCGTTTTCGTCTAGGTTCTTTGGTCGGCGCAGCCTTATCAGGTAAATCGTTTATTTTCTTTTAAAAGCAAATTTTTAATCATGAAATTCAGCATCTTTATTACCGCCGGCTGTCAATTGTGGTATTCTTTGGGCATATGCGACATTTGCTCGTAGAATTTCTCACCATGCTTGGGGTTATCTAACGAATTCATCGAATATTTCATCGGACATTGAAATCTTTACATTTCAGCCTCTTCTCTATCCGAATAAGCCTGCTGTTAATTGTACTCGTCCATCAACAAACAACTATAGTCCCTATTATTCATGTGATATCGCGTTTGAAGCTGCCATACTCGGTAGTTGTAGTTTTTTCTTAACAGTTCTCAATGTTATTTGCATTATAATCGTGGCATTGATTGTTCTTCGTATAAAAGAAGTTGTACCATTGACACAAGCCAATGAAGTCGTGAGAGGCTTCTTTAATCAAGATATGAAATTAGTTCGTGATTATAATCGAAAATCACATCCTCGTGTTTCTATAGCTGAATTGAATACAATCGATGAAGATACATCAACAAACATCAATGAATTACAAACAATTGCCAAAGATTTTCAACTCAATGTTTTTGATGCCAATGATCGAGAATTATTGTCAATAGAAAGCAAAGAAAAAGTTCAATGTCTAGTGAAAAATCTTCTTGATATGTACGAAGAAGAACCAGCAACAGTCGTTGATAGTTGTCGATATCAACCGTACGGTGCATTGACAACAGCAGAAAAAGAACATTTCATTTTCTATGAACATCTTATCGGACTTTTACCATCGAAATGGCATGATCTATTCGTTACTGAACGAAATCGACGTTTGCAAATCGTACATCCGGCAAAACAAGCATATTCATTTAGCAAACAATCAACTCCCAATGAGGATCATATTCGTTCAAGATTTCATCGAAGTGATCCAGATGTTAGCCATGAGCAATCACAGAATATTTAAAAATAAAAAATATGATTATAGTAATTTTTTTTTATCGTGTATCTTCATTAGTATTGACAGCGTTCATAAATGAAATCTCGTCGGGAGTTGATTGTCGATTGATGAAACGATTTCGTTCGGGTATTCGTCCGAATAATTTCAGACGATCATAATGATTTCGAGCAATGCCATTCAATGATCCTAGAAGATTTGAATCAATCGATGGATTCTTAACCACATATTGTTCGATTAGATTCTTGACCTGTTCGAAATGTTTGATTTCTTCCGAATGAATCAAACAAATAATAATTGTAAGAACAAATTGAATTGGTAGAGATGTGAGTGTCACTGTTTCGATTAATGACAAAGCTATTTGTCGAGCTAGACCATCGTATTTATAAGCATTTGCAGTTCCACGATATATATTTCGAGTAACTTGATCATAGAGTATAATCATCGCCATTTTTTCTCGTAGATTCGTCGGTTGAAAATGTTGATATTCTTCAATAGCTGATTCATATTTCAGCAATTGTTGATCCATTATTTTCTGTTGTTCACGTTTAGCAAACCATACTGTTGTCCATTGAGTTGTCAATTCATTTGATGTCAAAGATCGATTTAAATTAGTTGTTCCATACCAATCGACAAGCAGTTGATACATAACAGTGAAAGAAAGTTGAGTAAGATGTGTATGCGTCATGTTCCTCTATAATGATGTTTTTTTTTCGGTCAATCAGAGAAATATTTCTTCTCTGGCGTGTAGAATAATATTGTTTTACCGAGAATTTGTCGTAACTCATCTACTAAACGACACCAATTCGATGTTAATGTTCCAACATGTAAATCTGCATGAACTTCGACATATAAATCAGTGAGAAATTCTAATACAATCTTACGACGTGCTTTCATTGGTATGTTAAGTATTCGATGAAATGTAACATCTCTTGTTACATTAATACTGAATAAATTATAAAAACCGTTTTTTTCTTTATTTAATTCGATAAATTCATTGAAAACACTGACATCTTCCGAATTAAGATAAACATTCGAGATGTTAACACGTCGAGCATCATTATCAAATAGATCGAAATATTGTTTTAAAGCATAAGCTTGAGACATTTCTTTGAATTGTACTTTGTCTGATCGTCGAACATAAACTGCAATATAGGGACGATGAAATCGAGTCGAATGTTTTTGAATATAATCGAAGATTTCTGGTTTGAATCTCATCAGATAGAATACTAAATGTGCTCGATACCAATGAAATGTTCGATTTCGAAATACAGAAGGAAAAATAAGCCTATGCCAATGTCCAAGAGCAGCATTAATATAGATCGTTTGATTTTCATCGACAGTTGTTGGAATTGAACAGTTTGATATTGGAAGAAAATAACAATCAGGATTTGTTGAATTACAAGCACCGTAAATCTAAAACACACATTGAATTAAAACGAATTTCTGTTTAAAGAAATTTACCCAATTGCCTGGCGTTTGATAAACAGCAATTCTGTCTTCGGACAAAGCGATAGCAAGTGCCCATGCAATTTGATGCACTGTCGATCCAAAACCTGACCATGCATACTGACGGATAATAGCAAAACGTTTATTTGAACAATCGGCTGGATGTTGATGTTCGTAGATCCATTTTTGTGCTTCGATTAAATTTGACAATGAAAATTCATTTGTAGACGATTTATCACAAGGATTGATTTTTTCTGGCTGATCGCCTTTGAAATATTCGATTTCTTTGCATGGTATGCGACGAGCAAGTTGAAAATAATTTTCATCTGCTAATCGCATTGACCATAAATGTGTACGGTTGTATGCGTCCGAAAAGGAGCTGCTGATATTTCGTGAGAATGAGAAATTCGAAGAAAAACCAAGTAGAAAACTGTTGATACATAAAAATGTGACTAAAATAAATGTCTTGTTTTTAATAAATCTTAGAATTGGTTTTCTCATATTATATCATAAAAATTTGAATGATACATTCGAGAGAGAAAAAGGTACAGTCATTTATTTAATTACCATAGTCATTATTTGATCATTTATTATTTAATTGTAACATTTAGCAAAAGAAAAGACGTTATCTCAAGGATAAAATATTTCTTCTTTTTCTTATCTAACCATATTATTAAATAAAGGCACTCCCATAGAACGTTATATCTTTCATGTTGTCCTTCGAGATGATTACTTCAATTTATTGTATAATTTCGCTTGTTATTGCAAAGATTCAAGCAGATACATGTGGCTATAGTGTAGGGTGAAATCGAATAGAAATAATGATTTATGTATCAACAAAAAAAACGAAAACATTTTAGGCGTGTAATCTAGGTGATCCAAATAAACTCAATGTTCATCTTGTACCGCATAGTCACGATGATGTTGGTTTTGTAAAAACAGTTGATGAGTATTACTATGGATGTATGTTTTTAAATTTAAAGTTTGATTTTTGATAAAAATAACAAGTTTTTTGTTCTACAAAGCACAAACATCTATGCAACATGCGGGAGTTCAATATATTCTTGATTCAGTTGTTCTTGCTTTGGATGAAAATCCTGATCGACGATTTATTTATGTTGAGATGGCTTTTTTTTCACGATGGTGGAATCAACAAACCGAACAGATTCGTGATAAAGTCAGATCTCTAGTGAATTCAGGTCGTTTGGAATTTATTTCTGGCGGTTGGTCAATGAATGACGAAGCTGCAACACATTACAATTCGATTATTGATCAGCATAGTTTAGGCTTAGAATTTCTTCGTAATCAATTTGGCGAATGTGGTCAATCGAAAGTCGGCTGGCAAATTGATCCATTCGGCCATTCACGAGAACAAGCATCGATTCTTGCACAGGTATTGCATACGGATGAAAAAAAATCAAATAAAATTACGATTTTAGATGGGTTTTGATGGTTTATTCTTTGGCCGATGTGATTATGAAGATATGATCAAACGAAATACAACGAAAAACATGGAAATGATTTGGAAAGGAAGTGCTAATTTAGGTCGACAAAGTTGGCTATTCACTGGCATCTTACCACGCCGATATTCAACGCCACCGTCATTCTCATTTGACTTTATAGCTCCTGATGATCCGATTATGGTTCTAAACGATAATTCTCGTTCGAAATTCTCATTTTCTTTTTGTAGGATAACGTAAATTTGCCGGATTATAATGTTCCAGAACGTGTTCAAACATTCATTCAAACTGCAATCAATGAAGTTTGTATTTTAACTTGAAAAAATAGGATTAAAAATCAAAATGATTTTTTGATATTAAAGTCAAATATGTACGCTACTAATCATATCATCATGACTTTCGGTGGTGATTTTCAATATGAAAATGCTCATGCAAATTTTAAAAATCTTGATAAATTAATCAAATATGTCAATGTTCAGGTACAGATACGTATTCTCTTTGAAAGGAACGTTTATCATTAAGTGAACTATAGCAACTCAATGGAAGTAAAGTCAATGTGTTCTATTCGACTCCATCGTGTTATTTGTACGCATTGAATAAAGTCAATCGTACTTGGTCATCGAAAAGCGATGATTTCTTTCCTCATTCACATCATCCACATGGTTTTTGGACAGGTTATTTTACATCTCGTCCAGCTCTCAAACGTTTCGAACGTTATGCAAATAATATTTTGCAAGTTACACGACAATTGAATGCTTTCTCGAATAGTCAACTACGTAATGAAATCTTCAATCTAAGTGAAGCAATGGGCATTGCTCAACATCACGATGCAGTTAGTGGAACAGAAAAACAACATGTAGCATGTGATTATGCTCTACGTTTATCTGTTGGTATTGATGCTGCATTCGTATGTATTTTGTGATTTAATATAGTTGATTTGTACATTGTGGTATTAGAATGTGATTAATCGAGCTTATTCAAAACTTTTACCTAAAAATCCTCAAATACAATCGATAGATTATCAATTTCGTTGTCAATTGACGAACATTAGCGAATGTTTACCAATTGAAAATCAAGCACAAGTAAATGTTAAACAGTTTTCTATTTGACGAATTTTCGAGTTATAGTTTGCATTAACTCTTTGGAATCCAACTATTCATCCAGTAACGAAATATTTCCGTGTACCTATTACACAATCTTACACAATTCGTGATCCCACTGGTCAATTAATTTCAACTGATGTGATTCCAATTTTCGATCCAACGAAACTCATACCTGGCCGAATGAGTCAGGCAACTAATGAATTAATTTTCAGATATACTCTGCCAGCACTTGGTTTTAATACGTATTTCTTCGAAAGTCAAAGTGGTAATAAATTGACTGAGATAAAATCGAATGTCAATGAAAATGACGCATGTACGTTACAAAATCAAAATATTCGAGTTGAAATCGATGCACAAGGAAACCTTAAAACTCTTATCAATCTTCGTGAAAATATTAATATTACATTTGCAAATCAGGGCTTCTTTTGGTATCAAAGTATGTTCTCTGTTTTCGAGAATTTTTTTTGTAAACAAAATTCATTCCTAGGTTTTGCTGGTAATAATTCAGGATTTGATTTTCAAGCATCCGGTGCTTATGTCTTTCGGCCAGTTGTTCAAAGTGCAAATCCAATCGGTAATACTCGTTCAATGTAAATTCTCCTATTTGTTTTCGTAGATAGTTTTTTTCTAATGAATTTATTATTATTAGTAAATGTCTGAAAACCGAACGAGTTCAAATAGCTTTGATTACGTTCAATGACTGGGCAAGTCAAGAGATTGGTCTCTACGATCAAGAAGACTCCGTTGAAATCGAATGGTTAATTGGACCAATTCCAATCGATGATCAACTTGGCAAAGAAATCATTCTTCGTTATGATACAAATATTGATAGTCAATCGAGATACTATACAGATGCTAATGGACGTGAAGTTCTCGAACGAGTACGAAACTACCGACCGACGTTTAACTATACAATTACAGAACCGATTAGTGGAAATTATTATCCGGTGAATTCGAGAATATGGATTAATGATACCGATCGACAATTAACTATTCTTACAGGTTGAAAATGACGAATTTATTCTCAAAGAAAAACAAAAATATTTTGTTTTGAAATATATACGTAGATCGTTCGGAAGGTGGTGCAAGCATTCGCGATGGTTCAATTGAATTAATGCTTCATCGTCGGCTTCTCTATGATGATCATATGGGCGTAGGCGAACCACTGAATGAAACTGCATACAATCAAGGTCTTGTTGTTCGTGGTAAACATTATCTTTTTCTTGAACGACCACGTTCAAGTGCCTTCTATCATCGTGTTCAATCACAAGAATTGTACATGCAACCATTGGCAACGTATTCATCAGTCAAAACATCCTATTCGAATTATTCGAATTCATATTATCAGACATGGTCAGCTGTTAAAAATACAAGTTTACCATTGAATGTTCATTTGTTAACCTTCGATCAATTGAATGAGAAAGAATATCTTATTCGAATCGAACATTATTTTGAATTGAACGAAGATGACATCTATTCACGAACGGCAAAAATCGATTTACAGGATATTTTTCAATCGATAGGTCAAATTAAAGAAATGGTTGAATTGACATTGAGTGCAAATTTAGAATTATCTCGTATGCAAAGACTCAATTGGTTTACTGATAATAATGAACAATTAATTGAATTGCATATTCCGTCGAATGACGACGATGTCTTAACTTTAAATCCAATGCAAATTCGAACATTTCGTGTGACAATAGCATAAAAACTTCTTCTCTTTTTTTTTGTTCTAAAATAAAATTTGAAGATATCTTGCGCACCTTGATGTTGATAAACGCATGTACTTTCGTTTATCAATTTCATTTGATGAGAATGATGATGCATCTCGTTTTGTTGATGATTGTTGGTGTTTCGTTTGTGGATTCATTGGCATCTAGAAACTTATACGTCGTTCCAATTCCATTAGTAAATAATAAAATCAGTGATGGTTCACAACAACATCCGTACAATTCAATTCAACAAGCACTTGATCATATTGAAAATAGTTCACCTCGTAATCGTCGAACTATAATTCATTTATATCCAACATATTATTTCGCACAAACTCTTCGTTTGACTCACGTTCACAGTCATACACGTCTCGTAACAATGAACGAGCAACATGTAGATTTCTATGATGATTTCATCGTTCAAGATCATAGCTATCAACGATTAAAACGAGCTAGTATCAGTGGTGGACTTCCAATCACTGGTTGGACACAAATCAGTGCAAATATTTACAGTGCTACAGTACCAGCATCGGTCCCTGTTGTCAATCAATTATTTGTTAATGATCAACGTATCGTTCGTACACGTGTTCCAACGAATTTTTCAGATTATCTTTACTATGCTTCGTCTCTCAGTGATCCCAATCAAGCTCGATACGGTTTTCAATATCAACAAGGACAATTTGATTTGAAATCTTTAAATGACGCTATGGTCATTGTTTATCATAGTTGGACTGAATCACATCATTATATCGATCATTTGATTGCATCGAATAATACAGTTATATTTACAAATCCATCAGAACACGCGATTGGCGCTGATCTATTACAAGGAAAAAAACGATTTCATATTGAAAATGTATGCGAAGCACTTGTAGCCAATTCATTTTGTTTTGTTAATACAACGAAAACTGTTACTCTCATGACAGATGGTTCGTACGATCCAACGAAAGTACAAATCGTTGCATCACTAGAAGAATACGTTGTTGTCATCGCAGGAGCAAGTGTAAATCAAACAATCGACGATCTTATTATCGATAATGTTGCAATTCAACATAGTGCATGGGATCTCGATCGAAACCAGCAAGCCGACGGTCAAGCAGCTGCATTTCTTCGATCAGCTTCGGTCTATATTGCTAATGCAACATCGATTATTCTGTCAAATGTTGAAATCAGTCATACAGGATCCTATGGTGTCTGGATAAGAGAAGGAACAACAAATATTAATATTATGAATTCACTTGTTACTGATACTGGTGCCGGTGGTATTCGTATTGGTCAAACGATTTCACCTGTACCAACACCGACGACATCGATTAATATCCTATCGAATGAAATCAGTTATGGAGGAAATGTATTTCCAAGTGCCGTTGGTTTGATTAGTCATCGTGCAAGTGATGTAACTATCTCAGATAATGTTATTCATCATCATCGATATACAGGAATATCCGTTGGATGGCAATGGGGTTATGCTCCATCGGAAACAAGTAATGTTTTAATACAAGGCAATTATATTCATGATACAGGTCGACATATACTTTGTGATCAAGGTGGTATCTATACACTTGGTATTCAACATGGAACAGTCATAACAAATAATGTTATTAAAAATGTTTACAGTTTTGCTGTTTATATGTGGGGTATTTATCTTGATGAAGGTTCATCGGAGATTCTTGTTTCGAATAATATTGTTTATAATACTGGTTGGGCAGCACTTTTTCAACATTATGGTGCTAATAATACGATTATTAATAATGTATTTGCACGTGCATCATTAATTGAACCACCGCAACCCGATGATCCGCGTCCCGATGGTGATATTCGTGTACAATTAACCGAAAATCATACATCATGGAATTACACGCGAAATATTATCTACGATACCTATCAAGGAACTAATCATTCAGCATTTCGATCCGATCAACAAAATCCTATTGTGTCATTTAGTAATAATGTCTATTTCAATACCTATGGTATTCCGTTACTATTCGGTCATCAATCACAACAAATGTCGTTTGCTGATTGGCAAAAAACTGGTCAAGATAATGGTAGTGTCATTGCTGATCCATTATTTATTGGTGATGCGAATCAATGTGATTTCTTTACGATTCAAACAAATAGTCCTGCAGCTCAACTTGGATTTGTTAATATAACAAAATTAGCTAAATGGACACCCGGATGTGGCACAGATGATGACCAATTTGATAATCAATTTTATCATTGGTAGTTTGAGTTTTTCTTTTTGCTTCCAAGCATTTTGTTTTTTCTGATAAATCATGCGTAGAAAAATGCAAATAATTAATTAGATGATTATTAATTCGATTTCGAATTTGGTTTTTTTTTTCGTATTAGAAAATAGAAACAAAACATGAACAAAGAACTGATGGTAAACACTCAGAATTATCAATGAATAAAATGTCAATTTTTGACTAAGTTTGATATTGAGTACCGATGAAATATTTTCAGGCATTATAATACTATTTTGTTTTCGCTATTGTCATAAGAAAATACTTTCAAGAAAATAAATAAACTATTACATTTTCATGACTTCGACTTATATTTCTATATAAGAGAACATTAGGTATGTCGACGACATCTATGTCTAGTAAATTTTCTTCACAACACACTGGTTTCTTATATGCACCGATAATTTTTCTTTTTTTTCTGTACACAAACGCGAGTATGGATGAAAATGTAAGAATAGATTCTTATAATTACAATCAAGTTCTTCTATTGCTAATTTATCAATAGGAAAATAAACAATTAACATCAACTGAACTAGTCAATGTCTATAATCAATTGTATACGAATGGAATCGAAAAGATCAAATCGGATCAATATGAACTCGATGATTTGTTAGATTCACCACTTGATAAAAGACGTGGAATATCACTTGTAATTAAACCTAATGAACAAGTTGCACAACGTATTCAACATTTTCTTGATATTTTAAAACACATTGAACCCGGACAGTACTATTACCCAACGACTGATCTACATATTACTGTCATGGCTCTCATTTCATGTTACGATGGATTCGATATGGATCAAATTAAAGTTGAAGATTATATCGATCTTATTCAAAAGATTCTTCCAAAGCAAACAAAAATCGAAATCAATTTTCAAGGTATTACAGCATCATCAGGATGTGTTATGATTCAAGGATTTCCACAACAAACAGTTCTTCATGATATTCGTAATAGTCTACGTACGGCATTTAAAACATCAACACTTCAACAAAGTTTAGACCATCGATATCCTCTTCGAACAGCACATATCACTGCTGCTCGCTTTAGAACGCCTTTTACAGCCAAAGAAGAATTTCTGCAAACATTAGAAAACTTTCGAAATTATGATTTTGGTATATCAACCATAAACGAAATAGAATTTGTCTACAACGACTGGTATTTAAAAGAACAATTTACGAAAACATTATTTCGATTTTCTATTTAATTCGATTATTATTTTCGTTTTTTTATTGTTAATAATTAGATAACAACAAAAATCATTTTCGTAGGTAGCTTTTGTTACCACTCTCAGTCATATAGTACTGTCCACCACGTGCTCCTTCGTAAATAGGTCGGCCATTTGCCGTACCACGAGTGGCCATGACCTCGCCAGTAAATCGGCCATTGTGTCCTCCACGTGCAAAGCCCGATCCCATACTTGAAGATGGAGATGACATGCTCATACCACCGAATTGTGCCGGTGAAAAACAAGGCATGCCGATATCATATTGTTGCATTCGAGACGTCGAATTGTTTAGCGCCATTGCTCCCAACCATGATGACATCAAATGATCATTGTCACTGTTTCTTGATCGAGGGCGTTGAGTTTCCTCGTGTTCCTTTTTCCACTAAAACGAAACAGATGATCGAAATAGACTAAGACATTATGCAGAATACTTGGTTTTCATGCTCTTGTGTTTTCTTTCTTTCTTCGTCTCTTATCTAAAAAACGAAACAGATGATCGAAATAGACTAAGACATTATGTAGAATACTCGGTTTTCACGCTCTTGTGCTTTCTTTCTTTCTTCGTCTCTTATCTAAAAAACGAAAAACAGATGATCGGAATAGATGAAGGCATGTGAAAGAATACTTGGTTTTCACGTTCTTGTGCTTTCTTTCTTTCTTCGTCTCGTGTCTAAAAAACGAAACAGAAGACTTGTAAACTCATCGAAAAATAAAATTTTGCTCTTACTCGAGCAATGATTGCATCTTGTTCGGCTTTTTTCTTTCGTTCTTCTTCTTCTTTACGTTTTCTTTCTGCTTCTTGTCTTTGTCTTTCAATTCGTTGATATTCAGCATTTGTATAATAAGTTCCTTGATTATTTTTGATCATAGCATTAATCATTTCAATCAACTGATTCGTTTTTTGCGTTAATGATTGGCCACTAAATTTGTTATTTATAGCGAATTTTCTACCACCACAATCGTTAACTAATTGTCTTAATTCTGGTGACGTTGAAATAAAATTGTCAAGAGATTGACCTTCCTCTAATTGATCTTCATAAGTGAAAATAACGATGCAATATCGAACAGCATCGGCACCGAAAATATGTCGAATGAAATTGACAGTATTTTTTTCTTCCGGCGTAAATCGACCTATGCGAATGACGATTAAGAATGCGTGAACACCAGGTGCTGTCATATCGAAAATTTGCGAGGCAATTCTTCTTTCAACTACATCATTTGTTATGCCGGGTTGTGTATCAAAAAAACCTGGTGTATCTACGACAGTAAGTCTTTTCTCTTGCCCATAATTATCTCTGTATGCATATTTTCCAACTTGACAATCTTTTGTGATTGACGAAGCTGATTGCGTTGCATGAAAAGCGCTCCGCGAATGTAATAAAGAATTACCCACTGAACTTTTACCTTTAAATAAAACAACAAGATTTATAAATCGAATAAGATTGTTGGTGTGAAGTATACGAACCATTGCCTGTACGTCCGATTAGAACAATACGCATTTCATTTGTTGACGACATCGAAAAGAAAGTGAAATACTATAATTCTCTTGAGTTCAGTTATATATATATATGTATAAAAATGCCCAGTTTTTATCCAAATACGTCACTCTTTTGTTATTGTTGTTCTGTAAAAAGAGGTAATTTTTGTGAGTTGTGAAAGAACAAATTACTCAGAGTGGGGAAAAAATATTGCATTCACATTCACACGACAAACAACGAGTCACATGGTGAAAGACTATCAAATCGAATCCTTGTTAAGTTACGGTTCCGAAGGAGCAGTTCATTCTGGAACATGGAACGGAAATCGTGCAGCCATTAAAATTCTCAAGAATCAATATGCTCGTCGTGTTGAAAATGAAGTTAAACTAGTGATGAATTTGAATAATAGCAATATTATTAAATATTACAATTTGGAATATGAACAAGGAACAGCTTATTTAGCTATGGAATTTATCACAGGTGGCAATCTCTACGAATTTATTCAGAAGAATTTTTCATCGAATTCTTATTGGACAACGATCGATCAAATCTTGTGTGATGTAGCTCGAGGAATGGCGTATCTCCATGAACATCGTATTGTTCAAGGTGATTTGAAAAGTCATAATATTCTCTTACGAGAAAATACCAATCAAGCAATTATTTGTGATTTTGGCATTTCTCGCTGTTTAGACAATGATAATCAAGAAAAGAAACGAACTAATACAACGAAAGGTACTATTCGATGGATGGCACCTGAACTTTGCAGTCCACCACCTGAACCATCATCATATTCGTCAGATGTATGGAGTTATGGTTGTATTATTTTAGAAATTACAAGCACTCATGAACCGTGGACTGATCAATTCAATGATGACAGTCTTCTATTTCGAGCTCTCCAACGTAGAGACAATGCATCGATATTTGCTCGTATCTGTGAGAATCAATCAGGCCCATTACATTTACGTCAGCTGCTTATGCGATGCTGTTCTTGGTTAAAATTTGATCGACCTACATTTAACGATATTTTACTAAACTTGGATGGCAATGAAGAATATGTAGATTGCATGTCAATTGATAGTCCTCTCACTACTGAAGTCGAAACAGATACCAACAGTAAAAAGATTTCATTGCAATTAAACAATCATGTGGGAGGTCGTTTAACAGGTGAAGTTTATACAAGTAAAGGTTCGGCTAGTGGTCGGCCGATTTATGAAGGTGCAAAAGGTGGTCGATATTATTTAACACCAAGTGGTGCAAAAGTTTATTTACATAAATAAATGGTCTAATTTGCTGATATTTTCATAAAATTTCAGTGTATTCTTAATAAAAAAAACATGAAACGTCATTTTGAATACACGGCTGATCAGTCATATCTGAGATGTCATTTATGTTTGTCATCCTTTATCTTGATTTTTCGGTTCACTACTTTGTGAGTCCGCTTGCATATTTGAAAAGATATGTGATGGAGGAGAAAAATACGAATGTGTTGCGAACATTTCTTTCGTTTTAACATTTAACCTATATATATTACTGAATTTTTTAATTAAATTAAAGCTTTGTGTTGCACTTTTTTAGTCACGGTTGCGACAGTGCTTGAGGGAAAGGATATATTTCACTTGAACTCGGATTAAGTCGATATTTGACAAGATATATGATGAAGATGTTTTTTTTTTCGAAACATCTTGTCATTGTAGAGTTTGATTTAATTATTTCAAAAGACCCCTTAGAGAAAGTCGGTCATAGAACATCTTCAAGTAGACGATGCGCATATAAGAGGAGAAGATCTTATGCTATTTTTCCCCCTAGATAACTTCAGAATATATAAATATAGAGAGAGATGAATTATTAAATTACATTTTTGTTTCATTTTATACATTCAAGAACATAATTAAAATCTTTTCCTAACGATGACATTTCTCAACACCAACAGTACAAACGACACCAATAGTTTGACCGAGTCTCTCTCTCGTACTATTCACGATTACGTACCCAGTCAATGTCAATTCATTATACTTATTATTATAATTCCATTTGCACTTGGTTGTAACATTTTTGTTCTGTATCGTTTACTAACAGACAAAAATCTTCGCAAAGAATTGTATAATCATGTTATAATTGCGATTCTTTTTTCCAGTCTTGAATTCAATTTAATTCACGTTCCATTTTCTATTAATCTGTTTCTCACGGGTTCAGTTTGGCCTCGTTCAATCATTGCTTGTACAATTTGGCGTTTTACGGCCTATCTTGGTTGTAATGCCAATGATGTTCTCTTAGCTTGGGCTGCTGTCGAAAGACATCTACTCGTCTATCAAAGCAATATGATGCGAGTATCACGCAATCGATGGATACTTCATTATATTCCTCTCGGTTTTCTGGTTATCTATCTATTTGGTTTCAATGCTAGCTGTTTTTTTACACTGGCTTGTTTGACAAAATATGATTTTTCCGTTGTTTTTTGTGATGCAACATGTTTAAATTCGGTTGTGGTCATGTCAACTTGGTATCTCGTGGTTAATCAATTATTTGCTGCTGTTTTAGCTATTGTCTTCAGTCTACTTCTATGGATTCGTATTGTTCAACAACGTAAACGTATGAGAAAAAATGTTGAATGGCGTCGTTTCAAGAAACTAACGATACAAGTTCTCGTTATTACTCTTCTATTTGTTTTTCTCGAAATGCCCTATGCGATTACGTGCACACTAGCTTATACAGGTTACTTTACAAATTCAGTTCTCTTCGATTATTTCAATTCAATCAGTCTATTTCTGTGCTATATCATGCCAATTCTCATGCCATTTGCTTGCTTTTTCGGATTGAAACAAGATTTATTTCCGAAACATATTGCACCCTCAACTCAAAATACGAACGAAAAAAAACAATAAATATAAAATCTTCGTTGTGCTGTCTTTTATTAAAGAATAAAATAAATATCATATTTAACCTTGTCTAAAGTACGAATAGATAAAAATAAAAAGACCCTCGCATTTTCATAGTTCGTGATGGATTGGTTAGTCTCTCTAATTTTCATATGGTTTGTGGTCAATGTGCACTCATTGTCCATATTTGATCTACGTTTAGATCATCATAAAATTGAAACATCTCGTGATTTAGTAATAAATACTGCACGACCGCAATTCTCGTGGAAAATAGGTGTTTCAAATCAAAGAAATATACAACAAACAGCTTATCAAATACAAATTCAATCGAAACAATTAACTGAATTTCTGTTCGATAGAGGACGTATTGAATCATCGCAATCGATTCATGTTCCATTTCCTGGACAGGAAGATCTTCTACCAGCGACATACTATCGTTTTCGTTTGAGAATTTGGACGACGATCGATGCTGAGGCAAGTCAATGGACTGATTGGATTCAATTTCGAACGGCAATTTTTAATTTACATGAATATTTAACTCAGAATAGTAGTGCAGTATGGATTGGTTCGACAGAAATCAATATGAATGAATTAAGAAAAGAATTTACTGTGCCGAATAGAAGTCCAATTAAATCTGCTATTGTTTATATATCCGGTATTGGCTATTATGAATTGTTTTTAAATGGAAATAAAGTTGATTTTAGTCGAAAATTAGATCCTGGTTGGACACAGTATGAACGACGTACACTTGTTGTTTCGTTTGATTTAACAAAAAATATCACAGTTCGAGAATTTGTTAAGTCTCATTATTTTGTTTGTTTGTTTGTTTGAAAATAGACTGGAGCAAATGCTGTCGGAGTGAGATTGGGCAATGGTTGGTATTCACGAGAACAATATGGTTCAGCAACTTACGGTCCACCGCGTCTTCTTTTTACTTTGACAATAACATTTGAAAATAGCGAACAAATGGAAGTTGTCAGTGATCAAACATGGACAGGTCGAGAAGGACCAATTAAACGTGATAGTGTTTACAATGGTGAACTTTGTGATAGTCGATACAGTCGTTCGAATTGGTCTTTGCCTAATTTCAACGATCTATTAACACCATGGATAAAACCTGATATTCTTCCATCGCCAATGAATGTAGCAGCGGGCGGTTTTCTTGCTCTTCAAGACATGCCACCTGTTCGAGCAGGACTCGATGCATTACATTTCGAAGTCGAGATCAATCATGAACAACAAGGCTATTTAAATAAGAAAGATATGGGTCAAATTCAGGGCGCACAATTAACAGATGGTGGCGTACTCAAACCAGTGAATATGTATACGTCCGATGCGAGTATGTTGTTTACAGTGTGTTGATTTTTTTTGTGAAAATTTTGAATAGCTGTTGTTACATTTGATTTGGGACAAAATATGGCCGGTTGGTGTCGATTGAGATTTCAAGGTGTGCGAGGATATGGTGTTTATATTCGACAAGGCGAAATACTTGTTCAACCGACTGTTGCAAATAGGTAAACAAAACAAAAACGTATATAGATGATTTATGACCATTCTTGATTGTATAGTCAATGGACTGGTGATATTTATATAGATAATCTACGTCGAGCAGCTGCAGCTGATACATACGTTCTTGGCGGAGATGGTCATAATGAAATTTATGAACCAATGTATGTAGATTTTATAATTAAAGAAAAAAAAATCTTTTTTTTTAGTTTTACATATCACGGTTTTCGTTACATTTCGGTGCTGAATCCACCTAGTACAATGAAAATCGACGATGTCGAATGTTTAGTTGTTCACAGTGAAACAACATTAAAAGGTCATTTTACATCAAGTAATCCTATTATCAATCAAATTCAACATAATATTCTCTGGGGTCAAATAAGTAATATCATGTCTCTACCAACTGATTGGTTCGTTTCATATTCTCATCTCGTAAAATAAAATCATTTGTATTTTTAGTCCACAACGAAACGAACGTTTAGGTTGGATGGGTGATGCAGCATTAACAGTGAATGAAGCATTATATAACTTCGATTTAATCAAACTCTATCAAAATTATCTCAATCTAATCGGTGATGTTCAACGACCAGACGGTGCCGTACCTAATTACGTACCTGGATCGCTCTATCCAGCTGATCCGAATTGGGGCACAGCTTTGCCAACAATAGTATGGCAAATCTATCGTCATTACAACGACCTTCAAACAATCAAAACTTATTATCCATCAGTTGTTTCATATATTCGATATCTGTTAGGTGTCTATAATAGTACAGGTTTAGTTAATTTTCCATTTCGATCCGGCGATTGGGTACCGCCGCCACCCTCAAATCAGACAAATAGACATTTAATATCATCATTTGCTTTTCTTCATGATGTTGATCTTGTGATCAATATGTCAAAAGTATTGGGTCGAACAAATGATACAGAATTCTATTCAACATTGTACGTCAAACTTGCCGATGAATTTCATCAAGTTTTTTATAATCAATCTTTTAATTACTATGCCGATGGTCTTCAATCAGCGCAAACACTTGCGTTGGCTCTACGAAATGTTGTGCCGGGCAATGTTCGACAATCGGTTTTAAATCAACTTGTCAATGATATAAAAGAGAAAGGTATTCATGTAACAACAGGAATTGTATCGACAGCTCAACTCTATCCTGTTCTTTCTGATAATGGTCAACATGATTTAGCACTTGAATTGATATCATCAATAACTTATCCATCGTACGGTTTTATGTTCAATAATCCGTATGAAAATGCGACAACTATCTGGGAATTATGGAATGCTCCATTTACCGGACCGAATATGAATTCTCGTAATCATATTATGTACGGCAGTGTTGGTGCTTGGTTTTATTCGCATTTAAGTGGTATTGATATTTCATCGAATGTGATCGTAATTCGACCACGAATGGCTTCTGAATCGAAAAAACATCTCATGTCAAAATTAGATTGTCAATTGAGTACATTGTATGGTATTGTTCATGTGTCATATACTCGTGATGAACAAGATACCAAAATTGCAAATTCAATTTTACTCAAAGTGAAAATACCACCGAATGCTCAAAGTCGAGTTATGTTTGAACCGTTATTTGTCGGTGCACAATGTAAAACACTGATGGAAAGTAATCGAACGATTTGGTCATCGAATAGTAATACAAACGAATTATTGTATACCGTTGAAAAAGATTCAACAACAGGTTTGATGACTATTCATCTTGGTTCAGGTGAATACGAATTTCAAGTTGTGTGGGAATAAATATTAGAGACGAATGTCACTGTCATGCGCCATCTATTCGATATTTTTTTTATTCTAAATAATTGGTTGTATCGATTGACTATCATATAAGTTTTTAGTTAGTCAGTAAGTTGAAGAAGAAAGATGGTATATAATCTTTTGCGTCGAGTTGTTTTGCCCACGGGTCTCATCAAACGATTAAAATCATCATCCGATGTTACCGGTGTTGCATTTTCTCCTATTCCTGATGCTGAATTGAAAATACAGCTCTATTATAAAACGCAAGAAATTAAAAGACGAAAAGACAAATTAAAACTAATAGCACAATCGATATGGAATGAAAAGCCAAATGTTGATTATACACGAATTACTTTAGATGAATGTAAGAAAATGTATGAAGAACATACGAGTCGTGTACCCTCAAATTGGGAAGCAAAACAAATCTATAGTGTAACATTAGAAAAATATGCACCGTGGCGTCATTTTCAAGAAGAAAAAGATCGACAAAAACATGTTACAGCAATGATTGAACAGATATATGATGATCTCAAAGATGAAGTGAAGAAAGGAAACGATTTGACTCTATCGAAAAATGATATGACGGTATTACTCGAACGAAAGCTTGGAGAATTACCGTCGTCAAATGATGTTGAAGATATGTGGATGTATAGATTTCGTTTACCTCTTATTAAATGGGTAGAATAAATCAGTTTTTCTTTCTATAAAATAAAGATTTGTTTTTTTAATATCCATACAATTTGACGTTGCAAATCTTTCAAAAGAAATAGAAAATGGATAATCAGGAAAGTTTGTTTGTCAAATATTAACAAGTGTATTATTATGATAAATAGAAAATTTAAGAAATTAATGAATTATGATGATTAGCAACGATAGATAAACAATATAAAGCGAATTTATTTTAAATATTAATAGCGTAGAAATTTTTGGATACGATGATTTAGCGTATCTGCAACATATAAATTTAATTGAGTGTCTAATGCTACATCTATTGGGTGATATAGTAGAGTAGAATTATAACCTGAAATGGCAGTTTTACCAGCTATGGTTATTCCATTCGGTTGATCAGGTAGGAAGAATTGAACACGATGATTAGATCCATCAGCAACATATAAATTACCCATCGGATCGGTAATTAAACATTCAGGACCAGATAACTGTGTCGATGTAGAACCTGCAATGCCGTTTATATTTCCAGTAAAAACTGTTCGATTGCGATCACCTATTTTCCACTGAACTATATTATTAGTCTGGTAATTGATAATCATTAATGTGTCTGTTGATACACCAAATCTAATACCTGTTGGATAATACAGTTGTATGTTACTGTTTCCGGCACCATTTCCACCAGCAACAACTGCTCCTGTTGATTCATTTCGAAAATAGCGCATAATACGATGATTGTATGTATCAGCAATATATAGAGCTCCAGATTTCTCATCACGAAAGATGTCTTGAGGACGATACAATTGACTATCATTAGATCCCAAAACACCCAGACCAGCAACTGTCAAACCAAAAGATGAATTAAACTTCCATAATTGAATACGATGATTGTTTCTATCTACGACATATATGTCACCTTCATTCTCTACCATTACTTTCCAAGGATTGAATAAATGAGATGCATCCGAACCTGAAGCCCCGTTCGACTGACCACAAACAGTTATTCCCGATAAAGCTCCTCTTGGATAATATTGAACACGATTATTTCCGCTATCAGCAACGTAAATTGAGTGGGACCAATCTAATGTTACACCTCTGGGACCCATGAGTCGATTAGCAGCTGCCCCAGACTGTCCAGAAATCCCCGCAACTGTTATTCCTGTTTGATTCCATCTTAGAATAGCCTCTAAAAAAATCTTTCAAGATACACAACATCAAGTTAAATACTAATGAATATTAACCTGGCTTAACTTTTCCCGGTTTGCGCAATAGAAAAATAAGAATAGCAGCAATTATTAAGAGAAGTACAAAAAGAGATATCATTACAATACAAGTTACCAATTTAGTAGAACATCTGTAAAATGAAACTATTTCATGTGAATGACATACGTATAAGATGAAATAAATATTACTAGCCTTTTCTTTTGTTTTGTTGTCTTATGTTGACCATGCTCTTTTTCGAATGTTGTCCAATCTGGCCATTCAGATAAGCGTACTGAAGACGCAGAGCGATGGCTCACAAGTTCAAGTTTGCTAGAATTTGTTGAGCTAGTTGTTTCTTTTTTCGATTGTTTTGATTGGCGGGTAACGACATGAATCGTTCTTGATGAATTTATTTTTTTAGGATAAAATTTGTTCGAACTTCGAGTTCGAGTAGAGAAACGTCTGGTATGTATACTTCGGTGTATTATTTTCATTTCTGTTTTGAGTATGAATATGAAGACAGACAGATTGTTAATATAAGATTTCGGAATAAAGAAAAAAATGAAACAATATGCAAATGTTGTGTAAGTTTGATTCATAAACTTCATAAGAAAATTTTTAAGAAACTGGAGTTCAAGTATTGAGCTATGACTACCTGCTACTAAGACTGGATTATACAATTCAGATGTTGACAAATATTCACCATTATTATTATCACCTGTAACGAGAACCTTACCTGTTTTTAATGATGTAGTCGTTGACATGCTAGCAACTGAATGCCATGCATATGATGAAATTTTGTATAATTCATTGCTTGATAAGGATTTTTCACCCTCAAGATAGTAAAAGAAGTAAAATAATGTATACTATCAATAGCCGTAAAGTTCTATTTCACCGAATTGAGTCGCGCTGCCAACACCACGTTTTGTAGTCACCAGAATGCGATAACTCGAGTACCACACAGTATTGCCAGCCATATTTATTTGCTGACCAAACTGACTTCTTCCTGGATCAACTAAAAGACCACTTGAACCGCTATAGATCAAAGTCCAACTCGAGCCAAAAAAAAGTGATGACGGACGTTCATTACTTCCTTCGATAGTGATTGTTAACGGATCCCATTCAGGAAGAGATACACCAGTACGTATAATCATATATACCAATAACGATGGTCCACGTCGAAGTATCAAATGTAGACCAGTATTTTCACCACAACCCAGGTTGGAGTTATATCGGCCGCATGCACCGAAATTTATGTATCTGAGATTAGTCTGATCCAATGCTGCTTCGGGATATTCAGTTGGCCAAAAACAACCACTACAGTTGCCAGGTAATGATACAGTGCTATTATCACTAGCAACTGTATTCCATAATCCAGTGACAATGTCATCGGCACTTGTAAGCAACTGTATGGCTGCAATTGAACAAAAGAACAATCAAGATTTTGAAATCGGTGGATTTTTACTTAGAACTGTTGTTGATGTAGTCGTTGTAGCTGTGGTTGTAGTCGATGTTACTGTCGTTGCTTCTGACCTTAAAACTGACGCCAGTGCTATACTGAGACCTATGATTGCGCTCAAAAGGAGAGAAAGGCATCCACATGCTAGTAATAGTTGTAAACAAGAATAACCACAGTAGTGGGATCGTTTTTTACGTTCACGTATGAAATGATGCTCAAAATCTTTTGACGTATCGAATGGATTGTGTAGTAAATTATCAACCTATATAAAGAAATCAATGGTTAAACATAAATATCGAAAAATGTATCTTACTTGGCTCTCTCTGTAGAATCGTTTCGAATAGATTGGACTATTCGATCGTGATGTGGTTTGTATTCGTTGTACTTTTGTCACTTTTATTTTATCTCTCTTGCATCGATGATTTTTCCGATCGTGCGAGTCATCAAGCTTCTTCAAATCAAGACTTGTGATTGTAAAAACTGATGAAGTTACACGATTTTGACTATGATGCATTCTATTTTGATAACGAATTTTTTTATGTTATGTCGTAGAATATAGAGCACTGAAAGAAATGCAATGACCGATTTCTTTACCAATAATAAAGAATTTTCTAATTTGCCTATGTAAATATTAATCCACGTAAATTTAAAACAGAAATTCGATGTTGAAAAGAATCTTTCACCCACAATTGAAGATTTTGTTTTTCTATTTTAAAGCATGATTTTTATACATAACGGGCACAAATATGACAAAGTATTTGGATTCGTGAGATATTCTACTACTATCAGATAAGGTAGACAACAAAAGCTTGAGATTTATAGTTTATTTAGTGGATTAGCACAAAGCCATGTTAGAAACTCGTCATTTATGCGTATAGGATTAATAGTAAAGAGCTCTTATGACAGTAAATGTAGCCGTCTTTGTAAGACGCAAAAATAATGATACTTTTACCATCCAAATTAATATCACCAAATACTGTTATTTCCATTAATGTTGGCTAAATAGGACTGCCAACTCTTAAAGTTGAAAAGGAGTTTTCAAAAGTCGAAATTGGGTAGATTTGTTGCGAAAGTGAGGTGCATATAGGTTTTTATTATATGATGAGATATTTGCTGTAATTTGTTTCATTGTATCCCAAAGAAACACCTTCATAAATAGGTCTATGTATATATTAACAAGCGAAACTTTAACTTTTCTACATTCATAAAAAACGTATTGATAGAACTAAATTTATGGAGGCGGTCCTTTCTGTCCTGTTTATACAATAGCTTTGGTTTAAAGTCGAACTAGCTACGACGAAAAATAAAACTTTATTTTGAGCTTAAAGAAACTATTCAACTATTTTGATTCGTGGTGATTAAGATCCTAAATGTCAGAAGATTCTAGTTCTGTATTATTATCTCGATCTATAAAGAATCAAGATTATTTTGAACAGCATCTACGTAGTAATTAGATCAGTTTTTTATGAAAATGCTGATATTTGTGTATAAATAATTGAATTTTCATGGGAAAAGTCTCAAATAATCAAATGAGGTACTGTTCGCAGTCCTGGGCTCAAACATACCTTCGTTTGATTTAGAATGAGATTGAGCGACATGTTTGCACTCTATTTATGTTTTTTATGTCGAGAGCACGTATGGTGTTTTATTTTTCATTACTTATTGGCTATTGCAGCGGTTACAGTACTTATACAAAAAGCAACATATGTTTCATTTTTAGTATATATGTATGTTTTAAAACAGCAAAGGATCGAAGAAGGATTCGTCTGCAAATAAAACATCGTCAAGTTCTTCAAACTCAACGAACACACAAGTCACAACAATGCCAATGCTAAATATTACTAAAACTCTTCATAATTCAAAAGATATTGAAAACACATTAAATTCCAATTCTTATCCTGTCGATCATATTCTAGTCATTTTCTCCATATTTCACGCTTTTATTTATCTCCGAACTTAAACTTGCATAATAGATAAACAATATAAAGCGAATTTATTTTAAATATTAATAGCGTAGAAATTTTTGGATACGATGATTCAGCATATCTGCAACATATAAATTTAATTGAGTGTCTAATGCTACATCCATTGGTGATGAAAGTAGAGTAGAATTATTACCCAAAATGCCAGTATTACCAGCTATAGTTAATCCATTCCGTTGATCGGCTGGAAAAAACTGCACACGATGATTGGCCTTGTCAGCAACATAGAAATTACCCATTGGATCTGTACCTAAACATTCAGGACCAGATAATTCTGTCGATGTGGAACCTGCAGTGCCATTTATATTTCCGGTAAAGAGTTTCCATTCATTATCACCTATTCTCCATTGAACAATAGTGTGAGACGAAAAATTGGGAATTATTAATATATCTGTTGATACACCAAATCTAACACCAGTTGGATAAAATAGTTGTGTTTTACTTTTTCCTGGACCATTTCCACCAGCAACGACTGTTCCTGATGATTCATTTCGAAAATAACGTATAATACGATGATTGTATGTATCAGCAATATATAGAGCTCCAGATTTCTCATCACGAAAGATGTCTTGAGGACGATACAATTGACTATCATTAGATCCCAAAACACCCAGACCAGCAACTGTCAAACCAAAAGATGAATTAAACTTCCATAATTGAATACGATGATTGTTTCTATCTACGACATATATGTCACCTTCATTCTCTACCATTACTTTCCAAGGATTGAATAAATGAGATGCATCCGAACCTGAAGCCCCGTTCGACTGACCACAAACAGTTATTCCCGATAAAGCTCCTCTTGGATAATATTGAATACGATTATTTCCGCTATCAGCAACGTAGATTGAGTGGGACCAATCAACTGTTACGCCTTTGGGACTGTTGAGTCGATTAGCTGCTGTCCCAGACTGTCCAGAAATCCCCGCAACTGTTATTCCTGTTTGATTCCATCGTAGAATAGCCTCTAAAATCTTTCAAAATATAGAACATGAAGTCAAATACTAATGAATATTAACCTGGCTTCATTTTTCCCGGTTTGTACAACATAAAAATAAGAATAGCAGTAATTATTAAGAGAAGTACAAGAAGAGACATCATTATAATACAAGTTACCAATCTAATAGAACATCTGTAAAATGAAACTATTTCATGTGAATTATATATATGATAGAATAAATATTACTAACTTTTTCTTTTGTTTTGGTGTCTTATGTTGACCATGCTCTTTTTCGAATGTTGTCCAATCTGGCCATTCAGATATGCGTACTGAAGATGCAGAGCGATGGCTCACGAGTTCAGATTTACTAGAATTTGTTGAACTAGCTGTTGTTGTTGTCTTCGATTGTTTTGATTGACGAGTAACGACATGAATCGTTCTTGATGAACTTATTTTTTTAGAATAAGATCTGTTCGAACTTCGAGTTCGAGTAGAGAAACGTCGGGTATGTATACTTCGGCGTATTATTTTCATTTATGTTTCGAATATGAATATGAAGACAGACAGATTGTTAATATAAGGTTTCAGAATAAAGAAAAAAATGAAACAATATGCAAATGTCACGTAGGTTTTATTGATGAGTTTCATAAATAAGTTTTTAAGAAACTGGAGTTCACACATTGGATACGTAGTACCACCGGTGACTACAACGTTTCCCGATGGTAACGTATTTGTTTGAGACTGGACACGTGATTATGACAGGTTAGTAATTAGAGTCTGTGTCTTAGTTGTAAGATCAAATAATTTAGTCGTTAACAAATTCTTAAAATTATCATCACACGAGAGTAGAAGAGAATAGATTAAAACTTCTGTATTATGGATATGTTCGGGACCGATGAAAAGTGTTCACTTTGCAGACGTTTCGTACGTTTCGTATAACAAGGGTTATTGCACACAAATCATTCGTGATCTCACATAGATACACACTCGAAGATCAATATTGATTTATTCCTTGAATGACTTGGCTTTGCATTGTTACATGTATATATTGTAGTATGAAAAATTGGAATAAAATTTCATCTGAAGCTGAAGATACAGCATCTTGAAGTCCTGTATACTTTGCAAGCGCTCAAGGTACAACAATATCAATGCAAAACTCTGTTCTAACTCTTAGCAGGTCAAAAAGTATTGAAAATGCATTGAATCCCCATCCTTCTCCTCTTGATCATGATACAAATCCGCCTTAGATACGCTATTATTTATCTTCAAACTTAAACTTGAATATATTTGCTTACATACGTATATTCTTTGTAGTTGCATAATAGATAAACAATAAAAATCAGTAAACTTATTTCAACCATTAATAGCGCAGAAATTTTTGGATACGATGATTTCCATAATCCGCAACATATAAGTTTAATTGAGTGTCTACTGCAACATCAGATGGTCCAGAAAGAAGAGTAGAATTACTACCAGATATACCAGTTTTACCAGCTATGGTTGTTCCATTCGGTTGATCGAGGAGAAAAAACTGAATACGATGATTGTACCTATCAGCAACATATAAATTACCCATCGGATCGGTAACTAAACATGAAGGACCAGAAAGTTGTGTCGATGTAGAGCCCGCAGCGCCATTGATATTTCCAGTAAAAACTGTTCGGTTAAGATCACCTATTTTCCATTGTACCATGTTATTAGTCGCGAAATTGACAATCAGTAATGTATCTGTTGATACACTGAACCTAGCACCAGTTGGAGTAGATAGTTGTATGTTACTATTTCCTCCATTATTTCCTCCAGCAACGACTGTTCCTGCTGATGCATTTCGAAGATAACGCATAATACGATGATTATAAGTATCAGTAATATATAGAGCTTCAGATTTCTCATCACGAAAGATATCTTCAGGATTAGACAACTGGCTAGCACTAGATCCCGAAACACCCAGACCAGCAACTGTTAAACCAAAAGACGAATTAAGCTGCCATAATTGAATACGATGATTGCTTGTATCTACGACATATATGTCACCTTCATTCTCTACTATTACTCTCCAAGGATTCGATAAATGATATGCGTCCGAACCTGAAACTCCATTCGACTGACCACAAACAGTTGTTCCAGATAAAGCTCCTCTTGGATAATATTGAATGCGATGCCTTCCCGTATCAGCAACGTAGATGGAGTGGGACCAATCTAATGTTACACCTCTGGGACCCGTAAGTTGATTAGCAGCTACACCAGACTGTCCAGAAATTCCCGCAACTGTTATTCCTGTTTGATTCCATCGTAGAATAGCCTCTAAAACTAAAATCTTTCAAAATATATAGAACATGAAGTCAAATACTAATGAATATTAACCTGGCTTAACTTTTCCCGGTTTGCGCAATAGAAAAATAAGAATAGCAGCAATTATCAACAGGAGTACAAGAAGAGAGATCATTACAATACAAGTTACCAATCTAGTAGAACATCTGTAAATTCAAAGTATTTCATGTGAATGACATAGATATAGCATGAAATAAATATTACTAACCTTTTCTTTCGTTTTTGTACCTTATGTTGTCGATGTTCTTTTTCGAATGTTGTCCAATCTGGCCATTCAGATATGCGTATTGAAGATGAACAGTGATCGCTCGTGAGTTCAGATTTACTAGAATTTGTTGAACTAGCTGTTGTTGTTGTCTTCGATTGTTTTGATTGACGGGTAACGACATGAATCGTTCTTGATGAATTTATTTTTTTACAATAAAATTTGTTCGAACTTCGAGTTCGAGTAAAGAAACGTCGGGTATGTATACTTCGGTGTATTATTTTCATTTCTGTTTTGAATATGAATATAAAGGCAGACAGATTGTTAGTATAAGGTTTCAGAATAAAGAAAAAAATGAAGCAATATGCAAATGCCATGTAAGTTTGATTCATAAACTTCATAAGTAAATTTTTACGAAACTGGAGTCCATGTATCGGACGATGTATCACAGAGTTCATCAAGTACAGAACTATGACCGGCTGTTACCAAAACTTTGTCTGACGGTAATAACGAAGCTGTATGATAAATATGATAGCTAGACATATTTGCAACCGATTTCGATTTGTTATCTGATGAATTGTATAATTCACATGTTGACAAATATTCACCATTATTATTACCACACGAGAATTTCACTTGTTTTTAATAATGTTGCTGTATGACCAAGATGAGCTGTTGACATACTAGCAATGGAATTCCATGTATTTGATGAAATATGATATAATTCATTGCTTGACAAGGATTTTTCACCGTCAGTACCACTGACGAGAAGTACGTGCTTAGTTGGTAATACGGTAGCTGTATGTTGAAAACCTGTAACGCGACTTGAACGATAGTTCCTTCGATTTTTTTCTGAAACATTCCAATTGAAACTACGGTAATGCAAAAGTTGAAATAATATACACGTAACGAACATGTTTTTATACTGTATAGTAATATGGAATTGTAAAAAAGTATATCAATCATTTACTTAGTAATTTAAAAGACTTCTTTAATTTGTCTACACAAATAAAATGAGACCTTACATTAAATAAAGGGAGACAAAATCATTGTTCTTTGACAAGGATAGTAAAAGAAATAAAAGAATGTATACTGTTAATAGCCATAAAGTTCTATTTCACCGAATTGAACCGCACTGTGAACACCACGTTTTGTAATCACCAAAATGCGATAACTCGAGTACCACACAGTATTGCCAGCCATATTTATTTGCTGACCAAACTGAGTTCTTCCTGGATCAACTAAAAGACCACTTGAACCGCTATAGATCAAAGTCCAACTTGAGCCAAGAAAAAGTGATGATGGACGCGCATTACTTCCTTCGATAGTGATTGTTAATGGATCCCGTTCAGGTTGAGTTCCACCAGTACGTATAATCATATATACTAATAACGATGGCCCACGTCGAAGTATCGAATGTAGACCAGTTTTTTCGCCGCAATCTAGTCGAAAAAGATCTGCGTGGCACACACCATAATTGATGTATCTAGTAATAAGTATATCGTCGAATGCTCGCTCAGGATATTCATTCGGCCAAAAACAACCACTACAGTTGCCAGGCGATGACGGAGTGCTATCACCACCAGCAACTGTATTCCACAATCCAGTAACGATATCATTAGTACTTGTAAGTAATTGTATGGCTGCAATTGAAGAAAAGCACAATCAAGATTTTGAAATCGGTGGATTTTTACTTAGAACTGTTGTTGATGTAGTCGTTGTAGTTGTGGTTGTGGTCGTGATCGTTGTTGTTATAGTAGTGGTCGATGTTACTGTCGTTGTTTCTGACCTTAAAACTGACGCCAGTGCTATACTGAGACCTATGATTGCTCCCAGAAGAAGAGAGAGACATCCACATGCTAGTAATAGTTGTAAACAAGAATAACCACAGTAGTGGGATCGTTTTTTACGTTCACGTATTGAATGATGTTCAAAATCTTTCGATGTATCGAATGGATTGTGTAATAAATTATCAACCTATAGAAAGAAATCCGAATGATTAAACATAAATATTGAAAAATGTATCTTACTTGGCTGCCACTGTAGAATCGTTTCGAATACATTGGACTATTCGATCGTGATGTGGTTTGTATTCGTTGCACTTTTGTCACTTTTATTTTATCTCTCTTGCATCGATGATTTCGGGAAATCTAAATTCAAATTAAGTCATTGTTTTTATATGAAACATTAATAATTATTTTGTATACTTTATGATTTTTTCGATCGTGCGAGCCATCAAGCTTCTTCAAGTCAAGACTTCTGATCGTAAAAACTGATGAAGTTACACGGTTTTGATTATGATGCATTTTATTTTGATGATGAACTTTTCAATATAGACTTGAATAACGATTCGTTGATGTTATGTCGTAAAATATAGAACACTAAAAGAAATGCAATGATTGATTTCTTTTACCAACAATAAAAAATTTTCTAATTTGTCTATGTAAATATTAATCGAGGTAAATTAATAGAAATTCGATTTTGAAAAGAATCTTTCATCGATAATTAAAGATTTTGTTTTTTGTACTTAAAGAATGATTTTTATATACATAACGGACAAAAATATGACAAAGCATTTTTGAGATCTGATGTTATGATTGAATACGGATGATATCCAGTTTGATATGTTGCTTCAGTAGCATAGGTGGCATTACCTAAGTTAAGAAGAGCACTAGTATAATTTTTAATGTAAACCGCAATAATAATGTCGAGTTTATTATCTCCATGATGTCAACGACTGCAAGAGTTTGTGGGTAGGAAAGAGTTGAATATAGCTTTTGTCTATTGAACACACACAGTCCCATGGTTGAAGAAAATGCCAACAGAAGTGATGATGTTATTTGTAATAATAATATCGTCCGTAAGATCTCCGTTAAGGTTAGCAACCTTCACGATTTTTTGAAGCTGAATAAGCTATTTGTTATAGTCTCTAAAGACGATCTCAATGAAAGTCCTAAACTAAGACCTAAGCCTAAGGCTGCACCCAATACTATCAACATAAATGTAACGATTGATGTGATTTGTAGATAGGAATTATTACCACAAAAAGTCCTAAAATTATTCAGTAAACTGTAAACAATTGCACATACGTATATGATCAGAGATGTCATATCTCCTGGCTGGAAATCTCCTGATTTCAGCAGCTGATTTTCGATATTTTCTACTTATTTCATAATTATTGTCATTGCTCTTCTCTGATTGTATACAGTATTTCAACTAATTCTTTGTCACGAGATGAAATTATCGAAATCTCAAGTTCACCATGATCGTTAGATAATGATTCGTAAGAGTCATTCCAGACAACTCCTGAACAAAATGTACCATCGATTTCCTTTCTATTTTCTTCAAATTCAGCATTAGAAAAACGATCATTATTTAAATCTAGCAAACACTATCAGTCAAAGTTTAAGAAATAATCATTGCCGAATCGTCCTTTTTCATCTGGGAATCCTGCACGTATAGTAACACGGAATTGTAAAAAAGTCTATCAATGATTTACTTAGCAATTTGAAAGACTTCTTTAATTTGTCTACACAAATAAAATGAGACCTTACATTAAATAAAGGTAGACAAAATAAAATTTGATTATAATAATTCTCAATGATTAATATGAGAAAGTAGAAGCTTAATTGTCGAGTACAAAAATAAATTTCATGCCCACTTTGTCGTTAACATTGGCACGTTAACTTTTCTCAATTCAGCAAGATTAAAGACAAAAACTCTCCATCTTTACTTAATAGAGACAAAACCATTGTTTTTTGACAATGATAGCAAAAGAAACAAAAGAGTGTATACTATTAATAGCCATAAAGTTCAATTTCACCGAATTGAGCCGAACTGCTAACACCACGTTTTGTAATCACCAGAATACGATAACTCGAGTACCACACAGTATTACCAATCATATTTATTTGCTGACCAAACTGAGTTCTTCCTGGATCAACTAAAAGACCACTTGTACCACTATAGATCAAAGTCCAACTTGAGCCAAGAAAAAGTGATGATGGATGTTCATTACTTCCTTCGATAGTGATTGTTAATGGATCCCGTTCAGGAAAACTTCCACCAGTACATATAATCATATATACTAATAACGATGGCCCACGTCGAAGTGTCAAATGTAGACCAGTTTTTTCGCCACAATCTAGTCGAGAAGCAGCTGCGTCACACGCACCAAAATTGATGTATCTAATGATAAGTATACGATCGAATGCTCGCTCAGGATATTCATATGTCCAAAAACAACCGACACAGTTGCCAGGCGATGACACAGTGCTATCACCACCAGCAACTGTATTCCATAATCCAGTAACGATCTCATCAGTACTTGTAAGTAATTGTATGGCTGCAATTGAAGAAAAGCACAATCAAGATTTTGAAATCAGTGGATTTTACTTAGAGCTGTTGTTGATGTAGTCGTTGTAATTGTAGTTGTGGTCAATGTTGTGGTCGATGTTGTCGTAGTGGTGGTTGTGGTCGATGTTGTCGTAGTTGTGGTTGTGGTCGATGTTGTGGTCGATGTTGTGGTCGATGTTGTCGTAGAGGTGGTTGTGGTCGATGTTGCCGTAGTTGTAGTTGTAGTCGATGTTACTGTCGTTGTTTCTGACTTTAAAACTGACGCCAGTGCTATACTGAGACCTATGATTGCTCCCAGAAGAAGAGAGAGACATCCACATGCTAGTAATAGTTGTAAACAAGAATAACCACAGTAGTGGGATCGTTTTTTACGTTCACGTATGAAATGATGCTCAAAATCTTTTGACGTATCGAATGGATTGTGTAGTAAATTATCAACCTATATAAAGAAATCAATGGTTAAACATAAATATCGAAAAATGTATCTTACTTGGCTCTCTCTGTAGAATCGTTTCGAATAGATTGGACTATTCGATCGTGATGTGGTTTGTATTCGTTGTACTTTTGTCACTTTTATTTTATCTCTCTTGCATCGATGATTTTTTCGATCGTGCGAGTCATCAAGTTTCTTCAAGTCAAGACTTCTGATCGTAAAAACTGATGAAGTTACACGGTTTTGATTACGATGCATTTTATTTTGATAATGAATTCTTTTATGTTATGTCGTAGAATATAAAGTACTAAAACAAATGGAATGACCGGTTTCTGTACTAATAATAAAGAATTTTCTAATTTGTCTATGTAAATTGAACCCTTTCAATCTCGACAAATTTTTTCGTTCTGTACGAACACGAAAGAGAGAATATCTCCCTCTCTCTCTCTCTTGCGTTCTGTCATCTTCATCAGCGGTTTTCGAAATCAGGCATTATCGAATAGACATATATAGATATACGTCGGTTAAGCAGAAGCTTGAGATTTATAGTTTATTTAGTGAATTAGCAAAAAATCATCGTCATTTATGCGTATATAGGATTAATAGCAAATAGCTCTCATGATATTAATGTATCCGTCATTGTAACACGCAAAAATATTGTCAGTTTTATTATCCATATTAATATCAGATAATATCATAGATTTTGGAACATAAGAAATTGCATATGTCACTTGAGCAGAAATTGTGCCATTGTCAAAGCTGATTAAAACTCCGAAGTATTTTGAGCTACCACTTGCAACTACAATATCAAGATTTCCATCACCATTCATATCAGCTATTCCAACGGATATTGGGTTAGAAACAATTGCATACGTAATGTGAGGTGAAAATGTACCATTATTTATATTGTATAATATGCTCAGACTATCCGCATTATAATTCGACACCATAATATCCAATTTATTATCTCCATTAATATCCGCTATTGCGATAGAAGATGGACCGGAATCAGTCGGATAAGTAACTTGAGCAAAAAAAGTGCCATTGCCCATATTCAGAAAAACACCAATATTCGATGAATTACTGTTTGCAACAACGATATCAGGCATTAAATCTCCATTGATATCAGTTGCAACCACGAATATCGGTACCAGACCGCATGAATATGTTAATTGAGTACTAAAAATACCATTGCCTATATTGAAGAAAATACCAATATTATTTGCTTTGCTATTGGCAACAATAAGATCAGTTTTATTGTCACCATTGAGGTCTGCCGAACAAATGAATGATGGAGAAGAACCAAAGCCAGTTGAGTATGTTACTGACATGCTGAAATTCATAAGACCCATGTTGAATAAAATGCCAATATAGTCTTCATCACTATTTGTTATGATAATGTCTGTTCTATTGTCTTGATTAACATCAGCGATTACTAGTGCAGTGGGAAATGAGTTAATATAAAACGGTACTTGACTATAAAAAGAACTAGTACTATATTTGCGTAACACACCAACATATCTTCCTTCTTTGGATGGAAAAATAATATCTTCGTTATTGTCTCCAGTAACATCGCCTAATGCTACAGCATAAGGACCGATACCCGTTTCGTAGATAGTTGAATTGCTGAATGTTCCACTTCCATTGTTCCAGAGAATACCAACATTATTTTTACCCATATTAGCAAGAATAATTTCAGGTCGATTATCACCATTGATATCTGATGTCGTCACAGAAACAGAACTGCCTAATCCTGATGGATAATCGATTTTGGTAGGAAATGTACCATTGCCAACATTGTAGAACACTCGTAGAGAGTTTTGAGAATTATGCGTGACTATAATATCAAGTTTAGCATCGCCATTAACATCAGCAATTGATAAAGAGCTTGGACCCGGATAAGATGGATAAACCATTTGTGGAAGAAATGCACCAGTGCCTGTATTAAGTAATACACCAATATTGTTTGATTGGTAGTTGGCGACAATAATATCAGAACGGCCATCGCTATTTAGATCACCAGCTGCAACAAAATATGGTCTATATTCTACTGAGTAAACCATTTGGATATCAAAAGTTCCATTGCCTTTATTGAGTAAAACACTGGTGCTATTACTTCCAGAGTTTGCAACGATCATGTCAAGTTTATTATCTCCATTGACATCTGCTGTTGTTACAGAATACGGATACGGGTCAGATCCAGTTGGATATACTACTTCAGTAGCAAACGTGCTATTACCTAGATTAAGAAGAACCCTACAGTAACTCATATTATAAACTGTTGCTATAATGTCGAGTTTGTTATCTCCATTAAGATCAGCTACTGTTATCGAATGTGAGTAAGAAAGAATTGAATAAGTCATTTGTTTATTGAATACACCAGTTCCATTATTGAATAAAACGAGAATAACCTTACTGGTCGTCGCCACGATAATATCAATACTACCGTCTCCATTGATATCGCCAACGACCATGTCAGTCGGGCTATAGTTAATCGGATATCTTATTTCATTATCAAATGTACCGTTGCCGTTGTTGAAGAAAATACCAATGTTCTTCAAGTCGGGATTTGAAACAATAATGTCTTTTTTGAGATCTCCGTTAAGATCAGCAAGTTTTACAATATTTGGACGGGAATAAGCTGCATATGTATAAGACGAAAAAGGTTTACTGCATGTAGCTATGATGAAAAATAAAATGTTTGTTTACATTTATTATTTAAAAGACAATTTAATTAATTTCTGAAATATTGTCTTACTTGTAGTGGTTGTTGCTGTGGTTGTAGTAGTCGTCGTACTAGTGGTTGCTGTCGATGTACTAGTTGTTGTTGTAGTTGTAGTACTTGTTGATGAAGTTGTTGTTGTGGTTGTAGTACTTGTTGATGAAGTCGTTGTTGTAGTAGTTGTTGTAGCAGTAGTGGCAGTGGTTGTTGTCGTCTTCGAAGACGGTCCCAGTAAAAGTCCGAAACTAACACCTAAGGTCACACCCAAAATCAATCCAATACATTGAACAATTATTGCGATCTTGAGGCATGAGTTACCATTGCAATATGATTTGGAATTGTTCCTTAAAGAATAAACAAAATAATCTACGCATATGAACAGTTGTATACATTACTTTATTTTTGTACTATAATTGTTAGAAAAAGTAGGCTGTTTGAGATCTTTATTTGTTTTCGAACATGTACGGTCACTCGTTGTTGAAGATGATGCTGCATATTGGTATCTTCGATCTGGTGCAACTCGAACTGAAGTCTGGAATAACTAGTTAAGCTTAATAAAAGAACATTTTTTTCTTACTCACTTTTGGCATTTTAAAATTATGTAGATTCTTATAAATTTGCAAACCAGAAATGATAGATGATGAAATTGCTGGAGTAATGCAATATACGGTTTGATTTGTTGGTATTTTCTAGTGAACGTTTTATGCAAAAGTATGGTAAATCAAAAATGTAGGTATGCATTCTCATAGGAATCTTTTATTTTGTTTTATAGTGCGTCTAATAAGAAAAAATAACTAGGACAAGTTTGTTTTGTAATATGAAAGACTTCATTAATTCGTCTACTTAAAAGTAAAGTTTCGTCTAAAAAAACATAAGCAAGAAAAAAAATTTTATAATTAATTATTTACGCCGAAAAAATTATTTTATTTTTTATTTATATTATATTTCATTGTCATTATATAGAGCGGAATGGAATACCTATGAAAACCAATATTTTCTGATATCACTTTCAAATTCGTTTCAATGACGTGAATGAATGATTAGGCCGGTTAATGATCTGCTGATGTCGAACATAGTTTTTATCTCGATTAGTTAAATACGATTGATTTTGTATTTCGAGATCGCCAGCAACTTGTGCCATTTGTCTCCAATCATCGTAGGAAAATGTTGGACTTGAAATAACATGTTGAATTCCATATTGTTGAACACGATCGATTTCATCGCAAGCACCTTCATCTGAAGTTTATCTCGTTGTTCATACAAAGGAGTGCCACGCAAGAGCATTTAAATAATTTGGACCCGAATTGAATGTTGGATCGACTAGATTTAAATCACGAACGTTCGATTTCGGTCGACATATCCATTGAATTTCTCGAGCTATTCGAGTGAATTCAAAATGTCGTCGTGTTAAATTCGATGATTCACGATGTTGACAAAAACTACATGCAAACGGACAACCATGTTGGGTTTCCCAACGAATAAAACTTTGATTCGGAATAAGATTGTTGAGAAATATATTCTCTATGAATACCGCCATAGCTTCATTGGCGATACCCGTCGTAACAGCATTATGACATCTATGAAATAGTTGAAGATTTTTGAAATATGTAGAATATTCCACAAGCCTTCTTTTAAATATCGACTTAGCAATCTTCATGAGAAGACATCAAATTTTTTTAGTCCAT
>ERZ778024.776-NODE-776-length-47818-cov-55.875489_pt1 | contig 47818 bp, 35 predicted proteins | sample MGYA00375754_ERZ778024 | MGnify/ENA primary metagenome ERZ778024 (study PRJEB29350, sample SAMN05389827) | bioreactor metagenome | isolation source: Thiocyanate bioreactor | place: South Africa: University of Cape Town | collected 2014-02-18 ...
ATATATAATAATAGGCATCTATTTGAAAGATTATTATTTCTCACCGAAACAAACGAAAATAAAAATATAACATAGGAAAAAAAACGACAAAGCATATTGTCAACTAATAATCGCAAAGAAAAAAAGCCTAATCGAAGCAAAACTAATAGTGTCCGTTTAATAAAATAGACAGTCAGGCGGCAAAAGAAGAGAAAAACGAAGATTATATTTGTTGTTTGCTTTTTGTTTATACATATTAACACAGACACACACATACACGGATATGCATGTAGACCATTTCGTCGTTTATTAATAGGAATTCTATTGCATAGCAGAAGTATTTATAATTTGTGTGAATGTGGAATGTTTGAAGAGAAACAGATGAATTGTTTTATGGTTCTTCTTCGATGGTTTTCAATTCTTTACGACGACGTTCTTCGTCTGAAAATTTCGACGAGATAAATTTTGTTTAATTGAAATTTAAAATCAAAACAAACCTGCTTCTCGGACCCAACGTTCTCGATTTGATTTCAAGTAGTCTGACCATGGTCTTCGAACAGCTGTCGGTCGTGGTATTGGCGTTGTCATTGATAGAGGTAGTTTTTTGTCAGTTCTAAGCAAAACAAAAACAACAAAAAATAGTACAAATCTGTTATCAATTTTTCTTCCGTACGCATTGTCGTCATTCGATGATGCTGCTGACGACGATGGTGTTGGTGATGATACTGTACTTCGCTGTGGAATCATTGGCGATGTAAGTTCAGAATCGGGAAGAACAAATGATTTTAATACTTTTTCTAACATATCACCCATAACAATAAACGATGGTTCAACGATATATTGAATAAAACCTTAATTAGAATCATCGTCGATTTTTTTTTCTTCTTTCGAATTCAACTAACCAATTTGTGATTCAGCAACAAGTGTGTTCTCTCGATCGCATAAAGGTGAACATGGCAAGCCTAATTCTTTTTCTTTTTCACCCTGTTTAAAAAATTCTTCCATGAGTGATTGTGTCCAGGATTGATGAATTTCCCATGGTTTGCCCGGATGACTTATATCAGCACAATGAAGAACAAGCGCCAATGCTTTAGCTTTTTCAATACTAGAAAATAGAATACATCGTTTTAGTTTCCAGTTCGTGCTCTTTGTTTTTCAAAAACATACTTCTCCGGCATACTTAAAAGACTTTTCATCGTTTTAAGTTGTGTAAAATGAGAACTCATATCTGTTGCAAGCACCATTTCAATAACAAGGTGTCGAAAATTTCTTTCAAATTAACAAAAAAAATATATATATTAGTTTTAGTGTTGAGTGTTCTCACGTACTTGTATTCATCGGAAGTGAATTCAGAAAGAATATTATAATCGTCTATTCTCATTATACGAAATGCTGCACTAACATGATGATTTTCTAGGACAGCACGATCATTATAAATCAACGCTACATCCGATCTTGATTGAATATGAAAATTATTCGATGTTCCTGTATGTTCAAAATCATGTATAATTGCTGCGATAAACATTGCAAATAATTCATGATCATTCAACCAATTCTAGTAGACAAAATAAAAACATTTCGCAATGGATTTGTACGATCAAATCAATGAAAACTTCAAGGCAACTACAACTACAAGCTACTTGAATTTCGACTAAGAACTAAGATGATCAACTACAAAAACTAAAATAAACAAATAAACTCCGTTAACCTCTACCATAAGACCAGAACTGTAGATGATTTGATAGGTGGTTTGAAGAACATCAGCAGCATGTATAAGATTATGATATGGATTTCGATATTTGCTATAGCCACTTTCCATTTGTTCGAGAAAATTTTGTAAAGCTGTGATAGAAATCTTAAAAATGACAAAACGAAAAACGAGATCATTTTCAATAATTTCGGTTCTTTTTCTTTTTTTTTTATTACCCGGAGTTTATTTGGTAGATTATATCGTTGCATTAATTCAAAACCCACATAACGTAAACATTGACCATTTGTAAATTCATTAACAGAAAATACATCAAATGTCCATTCGTTAATTGTCTAAGTAGAAAACAAAACAAACGATTAGACGCACATTTCTCAAAACAATCAAAAGAAACAAATAAAGCACATCAAGAGTAACAATAACAACAACAGTTAAGCATGCATTCTTGTGCAAATCGAGAAGAAACTTAAACTCCGAAGAAGAGATTGATTTAAATTCTCTCCTAACTGTTTGTCGTGTGTGTTTTGTGAAGAAACCGAGCAGACAACTACTGAATGTGTGAAATAACATTGAACAAGATAATTCGTGATGTAACTATCGGCTGTAAATATTGAATGTGCATAACAACGAAGGAAAGATATGATATTCTTTTTTGTGAAATAGAAAGACAAGTTAGATCGGTTGAGAAACTGACAGATGAAAGGAAAGAATAGGATAGATTGCTTAGCGTTGTTTTTTGTTGCTGTTTAAAGAATATTTTATGGTGAATCAAAATACCTTAAATTTAATGTCGATAGACAGACGTCTCAGGTACCTAGAAAACATACACAAAACAATGGATGCCAATTCGAGCGATACATCCAAATAACAGGGGGGACAGGGAATTTATCACATGCACACACAATTCGAATCGATCAATGATCGATTGGAATTGTCTCAAGTAGAACAAAATGTTTAGTAGGTAATTTCGATCAATTTGCTTCTTGCTTTCGCTTTCTTTCTTTCCTTTTTCGGTTGATTTAGGACAGTTTCATTTTGGTTTTTTGTAATCATACCTTGATTTTCACATGTAGAGACCATTTTTTAACAATCCTGATAAAAGGGTGATGAGAAGAAAAAGTGAACGAAGAAAATCAAAATCAAAGAAAATATTCAATATTTAAGAAAAAAGAGTAAGAAACAGAAAATATATAGCAAATGTAAGAGAAAAAGAGAACATTTAAAGTAGACGACAAAAAATGCGGGCTGCATCTAGAGTTAGAGCGACTGCTTAGGTCATACCTGGAACAGCTGCAAGACAGAAGAAGAAAAAAAAACAAGGTCATTTTATTTGTTTAGTTTTTCTTTCTGAATGTCTAACATTGATTCAGATGATTTTCTCATGGATACGAAAGAAAATGAAAACATCGACATGAAATAATCACGTACCTGTCAACCATAATACCAGCACGAATAGCTTGAGCAACACTTTTGAATTTAGGTTTATCCGATGGTCGTCGTTTTATTGTCGACATTGATCGTGTAAATGTCATAGCTAGCCAATCTCGAACTTCATTCGGAACGGAATCCGGCTCGATTTCAGACAATGCATTATCATCTTCTTCCATGAGTCGTCTATGACAAGAGAAGAAAAGAGAAGAAAATTAGAAATGATTATTAAATAAAAGATTTGACACGAAGTGAAACATTTTCATTCTTTGTTCTATGTTAAAATTATTAATTTCTCATTTTTGAAATATATTGTAATTATCAACGACAGACTCTCTACTTCTTTTTCTCACTTAAACATTAAAGAAAAATGAATTCATCCTTGAAGACAACATCTTCAATGTTAAAGATGATAGTAGGCGTTCTTCTTTTTTCATGAAAAAAAAACTGAAGAAAAAAAAAGCCATGAAATCCTCATAAAAAGAAGCATTGTCTTCTTTAGTTTTTTTTTTATCTCGAAGATTTAAGAAAGTATGAAGGTTATTTCTATTTAAGCATGCTAGAATAGGTTTATAAATATAAGAAAGAAAATCAAGATCTTGACGAAGAAATTTCATGCAACCGTTTGTTATTACAAACATAAAAGCAAAGTAGATTATCCAAATACCATATTTGCAAAATGAATGCTTATTTACAATATTTGGAATTCAGAAAAAAATCCTTTTTTTTTAAGAGCAAAGAAGAAGTATTTGTTGCTAAGTGCATATGGTGTATGAATTTCAAAAAAAATGAAATTGTGTTCAGTGACGAGCTTGAAAATGTGAAGATGAATGTGCATTTCTCATGCGCTTACCGACGTATGGGCACGACTGGAGGTAGTCGCTGCTTTTGTCTGTGTGAATAGATATACAAGGTTTTTTTTGACGTTGAGGTTGAAATTTTTGAGAAACAAGGGAATAGTAGGAGGGGTTCTATGAAATGAAAGACTACGAATAAGTCGTGTGCTGTTACATACCGAGTTTCATCTTGATGAACGGCTTCGAGAACATTGGCTGTGTATTCTAAATTACGCACTAGATCATCTTTTCTTATTAGTATATTGCAATGAAGAGCAGCAATGATTGTCCGTAATCTAAATCGAAACAAAGAAAAACAAAACCATTAGAAATCTTCTGTTTTCTAGGCAAGTTTGTTTGTTTGTTGTTTTATTAAATCACCAAACAAATCTCGTTTAAGAAGATTGAATTAGTCATTTTCAAAGGGATTCGCTTGTTTGCATATTATATTATCTAATTTCTGATGTGTATAGGTCATGAGATAATTACTTTCATAGGTCATAGAAAGGAAACAGATTCTTGATAAGAAAATTAAATTTCGTTTTATTTATACTTTTCTTTTGTAAAAAATAAAGGAATAAGATTAATAAAGAAAGCATTATCTTTACCTTTCACTGCTTATTTGTAATGCATCGAACGCAGTAGGCGACGGCAAACAACTGAGATCATGTAATGTTGTAACATCATGTTCAATGATATCGTGTTTGCTATTCGTCTGAAGTGAATCGATATTAGCCGAATTGCCACTTGATTTCGATTTGTGTGAGAAGATTGGCGATAAATTCTCTGACAATAACATAATAGATAGTTTTCGATTGTGAATAAGAAAAGCAAAGAACAAAAAGTCGAATCGTTCCTATTTGAAATAGATTGAGTGTGTCGTCTGCCCTAGTTTTGTTACTGCTGTTGATGTCGTTGTTCTAGCCGAGATTCATGACAAAAGAAAATCCTCCTGCTTTCTTCCGATTGCTTCTTTTTCTTCTTTGCGTGTATTTTCTACTCGGTATGATTATCTAATGGACATCCAAATAAAGAAGAAAACAACTGACAACAGATTTTCTGCGTACTACATTAATGAAGAGAGAAAAAGAAATAGATGATAGAAAACAACTCAAGTTTGCATGATAGATATCTATGAAAAGAAAAGAAGGGAGACAGAGAAAGATAGGAAAAAAAAGAAAGTGAAAACGGAAAGAATAGAAAATAACTTTCGAGTATTAGGATAATGCATATGTATACATATCAAAAGCGATGGCATGGCTAACATCTTTCATTGTAAATGTCATTAATAACACGCTTTTCTACGGCTAACAAAGTCATCTCGATCGAATTTCGAAAAATTTCAAAATCTTACTTTTAATTTTACAGCAAAACGTCATGAAAAAAAGCAGATATATTGTCAAATAAATGTTTAATGTTAAAAAATGAAAGAACATTCTCAGCTAGTAGTGTTTCTTTTTTACTTGCTGATTTCTATTGTTCTCATCTTTACTTTTTTTCGATCGTGATCGAACGGAAAGAAATAAAACAATTGTTTTCTTATAGAACATTCTTTTCCCCCCCGAAGTTAAACATATAGGTGTTTTGTTAGCTAACCAGTTTCATTATTAACGAATGCTGCCGCCGTCGCAGCCTTGGACGTTTTTGATGAATGATGATGGTGATGATGATGTCGTTTGGTACTCGTTGCTCCCGAAACTAAAAGAAAAAATATTTTAAACAGTGATTTTTCTTTTACGAGACAAAAAATAAAAGAAAAATCAAATCAAATCACACCATCAATCATTGAACCATCGTTTAATTTAACGAGTATTTGACCAGTGACATTATGTCGGTAAAATTTCGCCGGTGCCACATCTCCAGGAAACTGAAACATGATCTGTTTCTATCTTTGACTTTCGATCAAAGATTATAAAAGCAAGAAAGCTCGACTTTGTCGTTGACGATCTGTCTGTCTATCAGTCTGTCTGTCTGTCTGTCTTTGTCTCCTTTTACTTCTTCTTATCTAATTGTCAATGCAATGTTTAAATACTCTAACATTTTTCCGATGTTAATAGAATGAGATGTGTATGTTCATCTTTATCATCATCGGAGTTTCTAAAAAGCAATAACAATATTTTCGCAGATATAGAAGAAAAGCAATAAGAAAGAGAGTTAGAGTAAGAGAGTGCTCTAAATTATCATTCTCATCATCATTTCTTATTTTTTTATTCTTCTCTTCCGAAACGAGTATTTATATCATTGACTTCCGATGAGTCGTCGATCTACTATCTCGACAAAACTAATCCTGCCTATCCGATTTGCCTTAAAGCTAATTCTTCTATAGTCAACATTGATTTGACTAATTTAAAAAGGATGCAAAAATATTAACTTGAGTACAGATTGATTAAAGTAAAAAAGAAACATGATAAGAACGTTAAACAGCTTGATTTACGTTAAGAATAGATTTAAGATCGTTGAGAAGAAAAACGGAAACTTTCATTTCTCGATATCATCATTACATGACCTTGTCTATCATCAATCTCTGCTAATAGAATAGTTGACAGAGATTCGATTAGTCGGTTTGTACACATGGGCGATAATTGTTTATTTGACAACAATGATAGATTGATCGATTTTCAGACAACTTTTCCTAGCAAACACTTATGTCAAAATTCGATATCAATAATAAAATCATTAATATATTTTTTTCTACGTATTATTTTCAAAGCAAAAAAATGTCACGTTCTTCTTAGAGTGCAATCGGTATAAGTTCAGTTGATTAGTTTTTTTTTCTTTAGCTTTAATGGATATCTTTCATGCAATGGTTCGTACGGACCAAAATATGCTAAGCGGGCATTCAGTGATTCTGACAGCTGACGATGGATGACGTCAAATAGTTAAGAACATTCGAAGCGTAACCTCGGGCGTTTTTATATGCGCGAACAAAAGGAAAAAAAACGAGAAGACATATCCTTGTCAACCATTGATCATATCACAAGTCATAAAACGTTGAGTTTTTCTTTATTAAACATGACGGAAGTTTTCTTTTCTCTTGCACATAGAAAATCTCGCTTAGAGTTTAATCAGATAAGTTTGATTTAAATCTTTCATTATCTCTCTTACCTTTGATTGCTTTCGATGCTGGATTAGTTAACGAAGTTCCAATAATAATTAATGATGAACCTGTATTCAGTCGAATTTTTCTTCCTGGCATTATTATTTTTTTCTAATTGATATGAATAAATTACGTTCTTGCTTGAGGTTATGACTATAAATGATTAATAGTAGTCGTTTTTTTATTGCTCGTCTCTTCTTAATTATATTTTGCAATTAAAATTAAAAATAATACTTACGTTTGAGAGATTTAATGTTGTATGTTTTAGTTGAGTTTAGTTTTGTATGTGTCAAACGGGAGAAATCAGTAGCAAATAAATAAATAAATAGGAAGACGTGAGGGCGGTGTTCGAACACCGTTTTTAAATAGCATTATCTTTTTTTTGTAGTGACGTTAAACTGAGATTTGTGTGCTAGTTGTAATGTTGATCACACAAGAAGGATTCCAGAAGAACGACAGAGAAAAGAGAAGAACGAGAAAATATGATTTTTGTGCTCATCAACATCCTGCTTTAGAGAAGTAACAGCGACAACGGCGGTTACCTGTGCTATACGACGGCTGTTTGTCATGAGGGATTGTTGCGTTCTCGGTTTTTTTCTTCTTCTTTCCCTCAAAGGAGTGAGAAAAGCATTTTAACTAGAAAAGAAAAATTGGGAAAAAAATAAGAAAAAAAAAGAAGCAGAAGCAAAAGAAAAAAACGGGCAATGAAGGTAAGAAAAAGTAAAGAGAAAAAAAATGACTTGATGTATGAAAAGCGGATGTACGGCACAACACATCAGTCGTGAAAAATAAAGAAAGCTATAGTGACCGACCGTGTGCATTCAAATGCAAACAGGATTTTCCGTTTTTCTTCTGCTTCTTCTTCTTTTCCTCTTCTTTAAACTTCAAGTATGTTCAAAATACTATTCTTTGAAAATAAAAGATAATATCAAATAAATGAGCAAACCGAACCCATTAAATTTGAGTCGATTCAACCAGAATAACCTTTTCTTCTTCTTTTTCTCATTTTCTAAACCAATTAATGCAAGGAAATAGATTGTTATTAAGACCAATTAGTTTGTTTGAATTTCTTTTATTTCATCATACAAATCTCAAAAATAGCCAAAAGAATTGTTGAGCTTTTCCAAAAAAAGAAAAAGAAGAAGAAGAAAAAGAGAATAAAGAATGTTGAAGCCGATATGAAACGCATACACATCGTCTCGTACGAGAATAACAAAAACAAAAACAACAACAATAGCTTGAAAATTGAAAAACCAATAAAACTACACAGACATTGATGAATAAGAAAGGAAACAGAATAAACTGAGCTTGGTATCAGCACCAGTATTATTTTATTTGCAAGCAGTTGTTTTCGTCAAATGGACGGCATAGAATAGAAATAAAACAAAAAACAAGAAAACTATACAAAATTGATCAAGACTTGTTTTTATTGTTGTCGTGTGTGTATCGTTTGAAGAATCAAACCAATCGACTACGATTCTGTACTCGTCGATAGTGATGTATATGTTCGAGTATTTCTCGCTGTTTCTTTCGCTAGTGACTGTTCGTATTTGAATAAATCAGCAAGTGTAACTTCGGTCGATAGATACGTTGGATTCGGTGAGTGACGTGTTGCGGACATGTTTGCTCGTGCTAATCGAATTGATGTTTCACTAAAATGAAATGAAAAAGAAAAGGATATGAATTAATTGAATTGCATTTCGCATTGACGTCTGAACTTTTGAAGATTCATGCTAGCGAACATCGTTCCGTCGGATATTCATGCAGAAAATTAAAATATACCCAAGGAAATAGTCAATTACCTGTTGCTAATCATCGACTGAAAAAATGCCATTAGTTAACGTCGAGTTTGTTTTCTTTTTATATATATATGATTAAGTATTTAACAGTGTTTATCACTCGGGGAAAGCAGAAAAGCAACGGGTGATTTCTTCTTTTCTTACCTTGATAGTAAACTTTCTCGTGCTCGTTCGAATTGTGATGCTGATTCATGATGAAATTGTTGAGAATCTTTAACTAATTTATCTGTTTCATCGATAATCGCCTGTTGACTTTTGCTTAATCCTTGCATATCCGAAAGATTGCCCGTTGGTCGATATTGTGGATAATCGTATCGAGTATCGTTGGCAACGGGCGCATACCGAGGTGTCGGACGATGAATATTTCTGTAGACATCATTGGATGGATGTTGATGAGGATATCTCGGCGAACGAGGATAACGTGGAGGTAGAGGTATATTTTGATTTGATGTTGCGAGAAATGATACATCGAGAAGATGAGGATGAGTCGAAATCGTTTCTTGAAGTGGAATGTTCGAGAGATTTTCTGCACTTGTACTAAGGAATGTTTTCGAATGTCGACTGTGTTTCGATCGAGGCGTATATTCAAGCGTGGAATAATGTGATGGAGGATGATGAACGGAGGATTTTTTCGATTCTAATTCATCGATTCTCATATCAATTTGTCGTTTGGAATCTTCTAAACGTTCACGATAGATAGCTAAACGTTGTCGAGTCAATTCAGCCATTTCTTGTTCATATTGTTGAACTTTTGATTTCACACGTTCGCTGTCCGTTGGACTGCCATCGAATGATAATGAACGAAGTAATGCATCTGTTTCACCGATGATATAATTCAATTTGGCTTCAGTTAATTCGACCCAAATATTCGATCGATTCCAATTCAATGAAAGTAAATCGAGAATATGAGCACGTTCACGACGTAACTGAGATATTTGCTGTTCGATTTCTTTGGGAGATGATGTTCGTGGTTGTTCATAACGTTTGTCATTCGATGATGAATGTTGTCGAGATTGAGACGCAAGTAGTTTTCGTGGTGATATTGAAAGTTCACTGTGATGTTCATAGAGTTCATCTTTTGCCGATGGTTTTGATCGATGAATCGATTGTTGTGTTAATTCAGAAACATCTTCGCTATCCGATGATGAACCTTTGATATCAACTTGTAAGGCAAAATGAGCTTTTGTTGGACGAATACGAGACGACTGAAAACACAAACGAAAGAATTCGAAATAAAAATAGAATAAAAACGAATGAATGAACCTGTTCATCAACAAGAATTCCTGAGTCAGCACTACGTTCTAATGTTGTTGGACGAACTGTCGTTGAATTTGCTGATTGATGATTATCAGTCGATGGGATATAATAATTTCCATCGGTATATTGTGTTACCGTCAATGCTGATGCATGAGCACGTTGTTCGTTTAATTTTCGAATGAAATCAGATCCTGATAGAACAAATGGTTGACTCGGTTGGTGATGATCCGATGAAGCAATGGATAGAGCTGGTGAATATGTTGGAACTTGTGTTTGAATGCCTGAATCATCAAATGGTGGATTGATTTCATTGATTGTTTGTGTACCATCGTGTGTAATCATGAAATTCGGTATCTCATAGGACGATACTTGAGTTGATGTTGTTAGATTCTCGAATTGACATTGTAGACTACGATCGAGTTGAGCAGGTGGACTGTATTGACATGATCGATCGACTTTTTCGGGTTTACTAATGTCAATCGATGGTTGTTTTTGTTCGATTAAAATTGGCGATAGAGCAATATCACGTGTAGTTTTACTGAATTTTCTTGGTGTATCAGAATTATCTTCGTTCCAATCGAAAACTGAAGGCACATTTTGTTGTTCACTTGTTCGATAATTCGTATCATAGGCTGGAACAAAACGTGATTGAATGGTTTGTGGTTGAACTGGTGGCGAATAATTTTGAGCTGCCATCGATGGTTGAATATGTTTAGTTGCTTTATGTGATTGTAGTGATGGGCTACGCCATGTTGTACCACTACCATCGATAACTGTTCGATCTTTCCATGTATCGATAACTTCGATTTTGTCTTTTTTCGTTGGTGTCGCTGTTGGCGTAGTTTCGAGAAGATATTCTTCGTGTCGATCTATGACAACGTGACGATGATGTGAAGATGATAGAGGAGAAAGATTATGATCGAATGTACTTTTCACGATGGGTTGAGATACTGTACGAGGTTCAGTCGATGATCGAGGCGAATTTATTGAATAAACTGAACCTTGTGTGATAACAATCGATTCACATATCGAATTGAGCATTGTTGATGGTCCATCGATATCGATAGATATCATATCCGACTAAATAAAGAAATATGAAATGAATTTTTCTCAAACGAAAAACAAAACACGAAGCAAACCTCATCAAAATGTTGAGGATTAGTGCCAATAATTGGTATTTCAATGTCATCGAATACTTGTTCATATTTTTTATCTTCTTGCAAAGCATTATAACCATTCGTATGTAGAACAGCATTGTGAACTTGTGTGAGAATTTTTCGTCCTTTATACGGCAAACGAACATGTGGATCTCGTGCCATAATATCAGGTCCAGCTTCGATGCGTTTAGTTAATATAACACGTTGATCTGTACCTTGTCGATCGACATAACCGATTTTGAAACCTTTGCCTTGTTTAACAATTTCTAAATCAGAAACTTTATCAATACGTTGAGTTTGGTAACGTGCTGCTGCTGATAGATATGATTGTTCGCTAGTTCGTCGTTTGATAGGCACTGGCGGTGGCGGAGATGGTGTTTGGATTTTATAGGCTGCTAGTTGATCTTCGAGATTGGAAACAATATTCGATGAAAACGGAACGGTGTCGATAATTAGTGGAGATTGAATTGTTTGTTCTTCGATTTCTTCTTCGACTTGTTCTTGTTCTTGTTCAAGTTCGAGATGTGTCGGTCGTTCTGGACGAGGTACCGATTTGCCGATAGGTGTTTGATGTAATTCAGTAGCAATCGTTTGTAGATTAGCAATTGGTGGTGAATGATGATAATCGACAATTCTCGTTAGATTTTGGTTATTTGTTTGTGCATGAATATCTTCAACAATTGTGCACAATGATGAAATCGATTTTTCTTGATTGATATCTCGAATATCTTGAGCAATAGATGTAAGTTCATCGATTTTTAATGCATCAGGAGAAGGAGAAGACGTTGATCCGTAAGTATGTGGAGTTGATTGTTCACTTTCAATTGGAAGTTCTTCATTGATTTCTTGTTCTTGAATAGCTGGCGTATGATCAAGTGAATCATTATCGAATTGACTGTCTTTTTCGCCTAGTTCAGCCAATTCATCAGCAAATGTTAATTTAGGTGGACTTGAAAGATCAGCTGAACCTAAACGTGCTAAACGATAAGCTAATTCATTGGGATCAAGATGTGTATCGTGTATCGATGATAGAGATGTATGTGTTGATTCGTCGGATTTCACATCATTTTGAACATTCATTTGTTCGGTTAGATCGTCATGAGTTGATAAATCAATTAATGGTGTTTGATCGATTTGTGCAATAGGAGATTTTCGTGTTTGTTCAATTGTATCTTTGAGTATGGCTGTTGTTAATTGGTCAGTATAAGAAAATATGTCTTGTTCATTACGATGTTCACTGAGTGATTTTTCCCAAGCATCCGAATCAATATCATACACAATCGAATTTTTGCTTTGCTAGAATAGATAAAGAGAAAGAAGACAGAGTTAGACATCGTTTATATATGTGTGTGTATGTATTCAATTGAAAACGAACAGATGCATGTAATGTGAGTATTTGTATGTCTATCAAACGTTATTTGGCATTGAAATTTCAAAAAAAAAAAATTTTTTTTTTCCTAAAGAACAAAAAACGAAAGTCGAGACGTGTAGACTACGATCGTTTTCGGGAGAAATGTTTTTATGATAGAGATTCATTGATAAGTTTGCTGTTTTTATGATATATTATTGTTTTAAATCACTCGAGTACAACCACAACGTTTTTCTCATTTTCTTTACGTTCTACAGCTGATACCACAATTTTTCTTTCTCTTTTATTGTTGTTTTACATCTGTTACGCACTGATTTGTTCAAGAAATTATTCAACGAATTTTGTTGACCTTTTCATAACTTCGATAATCTTCACACGTAAACATCGAAATCTTTCTTTTCTTCTCATATTTACGTAGTATTAACTCAAATATAAACATTTCTCGTCTTCTCTTTTTTTGTTTCATTTAATTGCTAATGATACGGAAATCTTTGATTTAACTTACCGAATTTTGTTCGTCGTCTTGATTGTTAGTGATTGTTGCTCTTCTCATATATCCATATTCATCAAAATCATTATCATTATCATCATCATTATCACCAGTTTCATCGTATTGACTTGCGCTCGAACTTCGAATTGTTGATAATGAATGTGGTCGATGATCAGCTAAGATATCGGGCACAGGTCGTCGATCGATATAAGTTGTAATTTCTTCGGGCTTAGGTTGCTCGTCTTGTTTTTCGCTATGAATCGATTGTGTATCGTCTACTTCTAGTTTTTCACTATGTACCGATTCTGAATCGTCGTCGTCGTCGTCGTCTTCGTCTTGTTTTTCACTGTAATCTGATTGAGATAAATCTTCTTGATTATCACTGATTGTATTTCGTCTTAAATTGTCATTTAAATCAATAATTTCATCACTATCAGCTTCACTCGATGCATATTGACTGGCTCTCGAACTTGGTATTGTCGATAGAGAATGCGGTCTATACTCAGCTAGTTTTTCATGTGCTGGTCGTTGATCAATAACAGGAGGAAATGCAGCTGGTGCCTCGTCATCATCATCATCGTCAAAACCCAAGGCCATATATAATTGTCGATCTTCTTCGCCAAATTTCTCGTTCATTGTTGGCATTGGTTGAGGTAGATAGTTGGAAATATCAGGTATTTGATTGAAATAATCATCATCATCATCATCGTTACGCATCAATTGATGAGGATAACGAAAAACATAGTCTAATGGTTCATGAACAATAGATGTCGATTTGGCAATTGTCGATATTTGTTCTTCGGGAAGTTCGGAAGTCATCGGTTGTGATGTTGGCGTTGGAGAATAAGGTGGTGAAAATGGAGGATTTTCGTGAGTCAATGATTTTACACTTTCATTATCCATATCGATTAGATTTGGTTCGGTATCGGAATGATTCGATTCAATATCAATTCGATCAACAAACGGTTCAGATATAGCTGCACCTTGTAAAAGTCCAACATTAGCTGAATCATCACGTGCCGATGGTTTAGGTAACGATGTTATATCGAATGATTTCGATTTTTTCGTATTCAATTTCCCTGTTCTATTTGTGCTTGAAAATATATCACCATGACTACGTGATTTTTCAATAACACTATTATTTATGTTCGAATACGAATCGGACAAACTCATAATATGATGTAATTTTCGTTCTCCTAATTCTCGATCATCCTTATCACTAAAAGCAAGATCGAGCAATGACAGCCACATTTGTTCCAATGTATCACGTGTGATATTAAGACGTGCATAAGCATCAAGTGTTGTTAGTGAATATGAACGTTCACGTAATGGTTCACGTTGAACAGAAGAATATAGATCGGGACATGAATATGTTGGTTGAAGATGATGACGAAATGTAAGAACAAATTCATCGTCATCGCCAATGGAATGATTCTGTTGAAAAACACGTGAATTTGTTAACGATTCATTGTCTTCGATCGATGTTGATGTTCGTTGAAGAGCAGGCGGTGTTGTTACATCTTGTAACCATTCGCAATTATATTTCTCAGCTAGTCGTACGCTTGCCGGACTTCCGAATGCCGGATAATACATTCCTATACAACATGACAGAAAAAAACAAATCATGGATTTTATTTTTCTTCTTTTTTAATTACCGGTTTGTTTTTCTCTTGGTATGAGTTGTTCGGATGAACTCGATGATATCGTTCGTTCATTGTGACCAGTTTGAAAGGTTGGTGATAATAAATTCTGTTGTTTATCAATTGATATCATACTATTATTATTACTATGATCGTATGTCAATTCATTTTGATCGAGATTATTGACAGTAGTATTATTTTCAACGACTAGAATAATAAAAAAGTAAATATAAAGATTTTTTTTATTGTGTATACGCATATTGACATAAGATATTAAGGATAAAAATAAAAGAACTGAAAAAAGAGAGCCCTCTGGATTCGACTTTCTTATTCTTCTTTTTTACTAAATGCAAATGAAATAATCAAGTTTTTCTTTTTCTTCTTTCATCTCAATTGTACGCTCGCACGCACGACAACGTACGATATCGTGTTATTAAACTGATTTCAATGTTGTTTTTCTTCGCGTGGCAAACGTTTGTTCTGTTGATAGTTTTTAATATGTTTATATATCATCTCGTTTTCGCTCTCGCTCTCTTACTTACTAAACGTATACATCTAAATATACATATATGCATAAAGTTCATTCTCTCGACATCTCTTCAACACGCACATACTTCATTAGTCTGTCATTTTATATATGTATATAAATATATGTATATAAAGATCTATGAAACGAAATCTAAAGAGAAAGATCGATTGAGCGAAATGAACTTTTTAGGTTGAGTGAGAGACATGATGAAGGATTAGTTAACAAGCACAATCGGATCAGATTGAATGTGAATGAGACGTTGAAGATGGACAGTATCTGTATGCATATGTCTAACGATCTTGACATAAGAGAACGAACGAAAGAAAGAAAGTAAAAATAAAATGAAAAATGAGAGTAATATTCAAGGATAATTGAACACGAATGTACACACGCGACTCAAGTCCTTTCAGCTGATCTTTTCTCGTTTCTTTTCTTTTCTTCATAGTTTATCTATTAAATATACAATATGCGTAACAACATGTTTAACCTTTGAGAAATAAACGATACGATTTTAACCAGTTCGAAGAAATCGACACGCCTTACGTTCAACAAATGTGCTCATTTTCTTTTTCTCTCCTCTTTTGATTGAAAAGTAAGAAATGAATGCAATCAATTTCATAGATATTGCATCATTACTTATTTGTAAATGATGAGTTCAACGTTTTCACCAAATACACAACGTACTTAGATTGTCTTCGGTGGTTTGTGATGATAATCGTTGTTCTTGTTCGTCGTCATCATCAGTTGTTTGAAATTGATTTGTTTGTGGAATATTTAAATTATCATCGGATAGGCCGAGTGCTGAATCTTTCGAATGAAAAACTGATGCTGAGAGATGATTCATTGTCGATAGATCATCGGTTGATGATGTGGCTGTATTAATTGGATCTCGATGATGATGATGATCGTAATCGACTTGAAGTAATGAATCGTGGCTATTCGTATGTTGATTTGATTGTGGTTCACGAAAGAGAAATTTATCGAAATTCGATGAATCATCCGACATAGCTATTTGCACAAGTGGTTTGTTGTCGATTTCAGCATATTTATCGTTATTCACATGTTCTGCTTCGTTATTAGTCGCATTGTCATGACTTTCATCGTCATCAAAATGCATGAGTTCGAGATTTTCAGGTGAATTCATTGACTTTTGTTCGTTGTTGTCGATTGTTGCTTTATTAATCACCTCTAGAAAAAGACAAAACAAATCATACAAATACAAAAAAAAAGTTGTTGTTGTCGTCATCATAGGTCGGTTAGCTTAGTCAAGTAGATAGATGTATGTATTTAAATGTGTGCGCATTTTCAAGTGTTCTCTCGACGCCCCGGTCATCTTCGCCTAATATACACTATTGTTCAAGTACTTTCGCATGGTTTACTCTATGTCTATTTTGGCCATTGTCAGACAATGAGAGTAAGCCAAAAAAAAATCTACAGGTATGTTTAACAAAACCTACGTTCGTCGTTTATCGGCTTGCGCTCTTTGATTGAAAACAACGGTCCGATAAACGTTCATTTCACTGAACAATATATACTTTTTTCTTCATATATGAATGTTAAATCGATTATGATGAGTCCCCGCGTATGAATATATACGCAAACGTGGGTGTACTAATACTTTCTTCTTTTCTTTTATTAAAGAGTACGTTTTGAAAAGCAAATGATGAAGATACTAATTATATTTTTTCTTCTGATTAATCTTTAGTGTTTACTTAAAACAAGTCTTTCTTTTCAAGTTCTATTTTTGTGTTTCTTACTTTATGCCAACGGTTGACCTCCATTGTTGAACAGTCCGTCTGTCTTTTCAGGAAAAAAAATATGTGAAGAAAGAAGAGAAGACGAAGAAGAAAAAAAAGCATTTAGTGCACTTTTTTTCTTCTTCTTCTCTTCTTCTTCGTTTTCTCTCTTTCTCTCACCGTATTTTGATGAAAGAACGAACACACCATCGTATACACATTGACAGTGAAAGGAAGCGGCTCTCACTCACGGATTTTTTCCTCTTTCTTATTCTCATTTTTTTTTCTTTTTTATTCGATTCCTGTTACTCATTTAGTTGGAATAACAAAAAATAAGAAAAAAACTTACCTTCGTCGTTATTACTACTGCTACTGCTACTACTCGAAGTCGATGATGCTGATAATCGTCTATTTGTATTTTCATGATTGAATTGATTCGAAGGTGAATTTCGATTTGCTTGGGATGTTATTTCATTGTTGAAATTTGTGTCTGAAGTGATGGCTAAACGATGACAAAAACATATATTTGAACTCTAGTTGTCGTCAGATTGCAGCCTTGAAATGTTAGCAGCTGTGCTCTCTCGCTCGTATATATTTCTTCTTCTCCTCGTTTTTTCTTTCTTTCTTTCTTTCTTTCTTTCTTTTCTTTGATCTCAAAGGAATTGTGTGAAGAAAAATAACAAAATAATGTTCGATGTTAACGTTTACCTTCGATATTCTGTTCACTATTTGGCCATGATGATGAACGACGATGTTGTGAATTAGTTTCGTCGAATACAATCGGTGTTTTGGAAATAATCGTGAGATTTTGATTAGTTTTTTGACTATTTTCAATGACAGTCAATGTCGGTGAAGACAATGTATCAAGTGTATTTTGTGATGTATGAATAGAAACAATTGATGATGAACGACTTGTTGACGTCGATGACGATTGTTGATTTGTTTCAGCGAGAAATGTCGTAAAAACTTGATCAATCCAGTCACCAAATGTTGGCACTTCACCTTGATTTTCTGTTGTTGACGTCGAATTTGGAAGAATAGTTGTTTGTGATGGAATTTGTTCATCGACATCTTCATCTTGAATATCTTCTAATTCATAACTACTTAATTGTTCATTGGTTGGCAATGTTATTGAAGTATTGAATTCACTTTCAGCAGAATAATATTGTTCGCTTGTATTTGTTGGCAGTTTTTGTTGATCCGATCGAGCTGTAAGATAGTTCTTAGCGTAATCACTTTCATCGGATAGAGAAACTGATTTATCGGTTTTATTCATGGGAATTTTGAAAGTAGGCTCATCCGATTGAATGAGTACGGGCGGTTCAGTATCGAGTAGTGAGTCATCGGACAGATTTTGATTCGTTGTTTGTTCGGATGATTGAACATCGATTTTAATCTGCGATTGTTTTTGTTCACTGAGAATATCAACGCCTGAGTCATGTGTTTGAGAAAATTCAGTTGAAAAGATTCTCGAACGTGTAAATGTCGGCTCGGGATTATTGACACGTGCATTCAATCGATCACGATAGATCTGTGTTGATTGATTGATATCTTCGGGATAATCTAAATTGACTTCATCAACATCTTCATCTGTACTTGCGTAGGAATTCAGTTTAGTTTTATCAGGTATGGTTGTTTCAAATTGTGGAATAGCTTTTTTCGATGATGCAGAAGAAGAAGATGATGATGACTGATTTAAATTATTTTTCTCTTCCTTATTGTCGTCGTCGTCGTTGTTATGATGAACTGGAGACGATGTATCATTGATTTCACGATGAAATGATGAATAATCGGGTATATTTGCACCGTTTTGTTTACTCATTGGAAGATTTTCATAGACTACAAAAAAAAACAAAATGAAATGATTAATAGAACAATTGAATCGAGAGTTGCCTCTCCTACTCTCTCGTTTTTTTTTTATTATTAATGATCGATTTATGGTATTATTTTGTTAAGTCAATACCGATAAACGGAAATCGAGCGATTAATAAAGATCAATGCAAACGAGACAAAATTTTCTTTCTCTATTTGACGAACATGAATTAATGACGATGAGATAAATATCATGAGAATGTAAAACTCTCAATCATTTATAAACTTGTCCGTTTTTACAATGTTTTCTTAGTTAACATTGAGAAAATTCGTTTGTTCGTTCTTGTTGTTGTTGTTTGAAAGATTTAAAAGGAAATAATAGACAACGACTATGTCAAACTAACTCGTACAAAGACATTTTCTTCAATCTAATAAATAGTACATAGCTCATAGACAGTAAAAAAAGATAAAATTTGTTATTTAACCTTGAAAAAATAGTTCTAATAAATATTGACATTACTCCTACGGATATGAAATCTGTTATTATATAACATAAAAAAAGACCTTTTTTTGTTTGAACATTAAATTACTCCTAATTATATTTATCGATTCTTATCTTTTCCTTTTGTTACTGTTTAAATTACTTTTTCGTTCGAGAATCGGTGGTGATGATTGATGATGTTGTTCACTTGATGATGCTGTATCAGTTGCACTGTCCGATGCTTGTTGAACTGATCGTCGTTTAATTCGTGGTTTAATTGTCGATCGATTTTCATTCGGTAATTGTTCGACACTGTACCATTTTAAATTTTGATAACGTACTTGTTTACCATCACCTTCGATATTCCATTCGGTGTTTTGACTTTGATTTAATAGTGATGGTTGACGACGTTTTGTCGTTGTAATTGATATGATATTTCCATTAGGATTTGCTCGATGTGAATTTCCTAAAGTTGGCAAAAGTAAATTCGATGCTGAACCTGTATAATTTTGGCATGATGTTGTGAGCAGATTATCAGGCGATGTTTTCATATTATCCCAATAGTCGAGTTTACCACGTTGTAGAACAATGTGACGAGATGAAATTGGTGCTGAACGTCGACGTTTATTGATTGAAGGTGGAATTTTTTCAATGGAATATGTAGGATATTTAGTTAGATCACGTTCGTCGTTCTTCTTGGGACTGTTTTTCCAAGCATAAACTGAACTTTTAGTTAAACCGTAAGGTTTTTTTGAATGATGACTATCTTGTAAATCAGTTAAAAAGGCTGATTGTGATGTTCGTGTTGGAGATGAATCGAAACGTGTTGAACGTGGTATGGACTCATAAGAAATGTAATCAGAACGTGGACGACGTTTTCGATCTAATTGTTCACTACGTTCGGATAATGAATCATCCGAAAGCGCCGGAATTTGTTGATTTTGAGAAGGTGAAGCTAGTCGATATGGACGAGACTTTTTTCTCAATTGATTTGAAGACGATGAACGTTGAGAATAGGATGATGAAGACGGTGTCGATGACGAAAACGACGAAGAAGAAGTACTGGATGACAGGTCGTTTATAACCGATGTCGTTGCTGGTACAGTTTTCGATTTTGATTGACGGCCTGATTGTCACGAAAAAGAAAAACGAGAACAAAATTCAATAAGAATACAGATAACCTTGATCCTAGTATGCGATACTACATATCAAAAGTGCGAGAGGAAGAAAAATGAAAAAAAAAAGTCGAACAGTTAATCTACTGTAAGAGTGATAATGATTCGACTCAATTGATACATGTTCAGTAGTGTAACATTCAAGGTTATATTGATATACGACATTCCGTCCATGGTCATCGGTTAATAAATGTGTATATATTCATCAAGCAAAATTGAAATATCACTTTACTCTATCAGTTAATGAAAAAAAAAAGCTAGACATATCAAACAGATGAAATATGCATATTGAACCTTGACAACTAGAATTCTTACATCATCTCATAATGGAATCAATTGGATATGTTTGTTACCGCATATGTGCATAAAATTTTCAGTGAAATTTTCAAGCAAATGACACGACAAGGTTAGAATATGGAATAATGCAATGCATCAGATGCCCAATCTTATGTAGGCAAATGCAAACACTTTTTTTCTGTTGTCAATAATATTCGAGTAGTCTCGAGTCGTCAACTTAAATTCAATTAGGAAAAAGAAACTGAATGGTTCGAACAATAAAAAGAGAAAAAGTCAACAAGACGATGATAGTCAAGATGCTTTTCTTTGTGGTTAAACATGCAGGCAACAGAAGTCACTGGATGGATTATACGGAGAAACGAATCTATTCAATGATCGTTAGAATAACAAGAACAATAGTTTGTCTTTAATTAAAGACTAGTTCGTATGAAAGAAGCACGTAGAAATGACTCGATATGCAGTATCATGTCGATAATGTTTTCTTTCAATTGTCGTAGGAACAAAGAATCTAGCTAGGTCAGAATCACTAGAAATGAATCTCAGTCTAACGTACGTACACGAAGAAAACAATGTCTTCGATTTTCGTGCATTATCGATTATGTATTAAAACAAAGATAGTTTTGTTTATTCGAGGATCAAATTGACTTACATGATGATGATAATGTTACTCTTACAACTACTATCTAAACATATCCGATTGATTAAATCATTCGCCTTCAGTCAACAATAGAGATCATCTATCTGTTTTCGAGGTTGATTATATTATTTCGAAAGTTTAGTTATTCGATCTGAACACACTTTTCACTCGTAATATGATCTAAATACGTCCTCATAATAGACAATAAAAAAAACATTTGACACTTGCATGTTTTGTCTTTCGTTTTCTCTTTTGTCCTATTTTGACATTTGATCTATAATTGTTAATTATACATCAAATGAGTTCATCAATTGATAATAACTCATCTTTTAAAATAGACATACGTATATTTAAGAAAAAAGATTTTTATCAAATGTCATTTCTATTGTCTCGTCAGTTAGATTTGCAATCTCTCTCTCTCTTTTTTTCGTGTAAATTGAACTCAAAAAGTTAAAAAAAAACTCAAAATGATAATTAATATATGTCATCGTACTCACCACGTAGGACATGAATTGTCTTATTAACGAATGTGCCAATCGATGGTAGCATATTCGAAATTAAAAATGAACAATTGTACTACTATTCGTTTTGAATTGAATGAAAAAGAGAATATGTCCGAATAAATAGTATCAATTGCCTAATGGCACTTGAAGATGATATAACACTGCGTTTAAGTAAAACAACAACAACAGCATCATCTATGCCTTTCGATTGAAATCTTATGTATCGAATCTAACGTACGCAAAGTAATAGTATTCGTTTTGTCGTTGTTGCCGCCTACTGTGTAATGACATCAACAAGAACAAGAAGAAGCAAAAAAAACGAGAAGGAGAAAGCGAAGAAAGAAATGTATGCATTATACGCAGTACTCCGATCATTGTCCACCGCATACGTTCTTTTTTTCTTCTTTACTCACTCGTCGTTCTCCGTTTTTTTTCCTTCTCCTTCTTCGTCTTTTGTCAACTAGTGTATAAGAGACTTATGTCCACACGCGCTTACGCTCACTAATTACGAATCGAAGTTCGTCTTTTGTGTTTTCTACGTTCACAATATGATCTCGAGGTGTATAAAGTTGATTAGAAAAAAAAGGAAAGAAATCGATTTTCTGTTTAATTACTAAGAAATCTCTAATGGATTGAAATTGATCATCGACAAATGACTTTCTATTCTCAAATCAACAGCAGGTGACAAGCGAACCGTACTTTTTTTTGTCTCTTGCAATCGTGAGTGTCAAATATTGAACTATATTTGCTCACTAAACTTCTCACGCCTCCACCTATTTTCTTTTACTTTCAATCATTGACAATCTACTTATGAGCAGATGACGAAATAACACATTAGCATACATACATCCTATCTAACGCAGCGTGAGACGCATATGCACACTTTTTTACTTTTATTCATTCATTCTTTCTTTCTTTTTGCTTAATTTTCCACTTGAAACTGATTAGAGAAAGAAATATGTTATACGATACACTTACATAAAATCCAGTTTGTTCCAAAGCAATAATATAGTTTTGTCATTGAAAATGACTATTTCATTCGATTAATTTGACAGTCAACAGAAAGAAAATATTGTATCATTTCATTCAGGTAAGATCTGAATGTGAAAACAGAAAAAAAAATGCAAGTGTGCAAAATATTGCAGTGACTGTATACGAATGAGACATGATGCCGTCGTTTTTTATAAATGACATGTTCTATGTGCATACATATATACTTTTAACAGACACAACGAGAAAGGAATTGAAAGTTGATCAGAGTAACGGAATTCAATCTGCTTAGAAAAACATGAATCGACACTCGTTTTCTTCGATGACTACGATTTAAATCATGTTAAATTGATTGAGACACAATGTCTGTACATATGTTTTTCTTTCATATGACTTTACATATGTTTAAGGGTGTATTTCGAATATCGTATTTTCTTTTTATACGTAATGAAACTGAATAAATTTTACCTTCTTTTGGGCAATATTTTCGTTGGCGTTTATCGGACGAATTTATTGTCATTGGTTTCTTCTTCTTCAAAATAAATTCTTCGTCAAGATCATTGGAATTGCCTGTGGTACAATGCATTAATGTTGGCGAGGTTTTCTTTTTCTTTCTCGATGATTGTTCGTAGTTCGACATGGGAAATGTTTGTTGATAAACATCTTCGTTAAGACTGAAATTACACAGAAGAAAAAAATCGAAGATGATTACAAAATTGAACACCTGTTGGAAATCAATGAATGTTTATCGTGAAAGAAGATTGTATTACTTGATGATACGAATATTGTTCGAACGAACTCATCCGAAATAATGAGAATGAGAAAAAGAAATTTGTAATGGATTGAAAGTTTTTTTTTTTATATAAATAAAATATGTATGTATATTTGTATGTTAAAATTCGTTTTTCTTTTTCTTTCTTAAAAAGTTTTCAAGTGTCTATAGTGCAAAGACGTGTCTACACTGCTGTTCACCTTGAAACTATGCAAAGTAGGAAAAAAAGTGGATACTTTAACAGAAAAAAAACTAAATCTTATGTCTTCTTTGTCTTTAAATTCAGTTCAGATATTGAAATCCGATGATGTCGATGAATATGTAATGCACTTCAAATGATTTTATTGTGGAATTTATTATGTTTTTGTTATCTCAATTCTTTCTTACTTTCTCGCCTGAGTATGTTCGATAGGCGGAGTCCTTCGAAATATAGATCCGGAATAATGCTTTATGCATATGCGTAAATACATAATGACTGGCTCGATGTATGAAACCATAAAACATTATCAAGGAGAAGAGGAATATTAACTTCGATTTTATGAAAAAAAAAATCTCTTTTTTTTCTCCTCTCGGTTCGTCTAGGAAAGTATAGATTATGACTACGACGCTTGTATTCATCGAAAAACATGCATATTGATTTAGTATTTGTATGTTTGCTGAAATAAACTCAAGTATACCAGTAAATATCATTTTTATCTTTTAGTAACTTAATTTCTCGATCGAGAAGCCTTTTCTTTTTTGTTTTATTCTATTAAATTTAATTAATTCGATGTCTTCTTTCATCTCTAAATATCATTGCACATCGCATCCTTTTCTTCTGATGTAGTTTAATAAACTGAATGTCAGAGTTTTTTTTCTCCTAATTTAAAAAAGTATAAGGAACTGACAACTTCCGATGGTATTTTTAGAAAGAATTCATTTATCATACCTATCTTGATCTAAATCGTCCTCGCTACTTGAGAGAATTGGATGTGTTGAAAATGAATTTGATTTCGTTATAGGTCGAGGGATTTTCGATTTTTTCGAATACATATTTTCTGCATTTGATGATGTTGTTGAATGTTCACTAGCTGTTGTAATACTTGTTGATGATGTTGCTGAAGATATTCGAACGGGTATTCGTGAAACCGATTTCTTTCGTTGGAGGTTTTCCAAAGGATTCATCGATGTTGCTGTTGTAAATGGTAGGATAGGTTCACAAGAATTAGCACGACGTTTTGGTTTATTGATTAAACTTTGTCGACTTAATGTTTTCGATCGTTCATGTTGTCGAAAATTAGGACAATTTGGATCGTGATATAGATGATGAGTGGATAGTGTCGATGAATGAGGAAGATCTTTCAATGATTCACATTTACACGAAACACAACGTGGACAGAGAATAACAGGTGATGATTGTTGACCTTGAAGTAATGGATCGGACCAATTGCGAAGTGTACTAGCAAAAAGTATATGTTCATTCGACATCGACGAATAAAGACTATTATCAGAATAATCAGTTAATTCAGCCATGGATGCCGATCGTCGAATTGTATCGCAATTGAAATTGGTCGGTGTAGGACCTAGAACAAGAGAAAAAGAAAACAAAATAACAGTATAGATGTATTATTAACTCAATAGATTGTTCATTTGAAATGAATATGAAACGAAAGAACAAAGACACGATTGATTTAGTTACAATGAACACAAAAGAAAAGGCAAAAAAAACTACGTCGAGAATGCTATCATCCTTTTTCATGTATACATACAAATGAATTGTGGGTTAAATTGAACTTTTTACCTTCTATTCAAACGTCAGTAGTATAATTAATACGACAACTATTTCTATTCTCTGTCTAATGTCCTTCGAATAGTTGATCTATTTACACATTCGTAGGCAAACAACAAATACAGATTGAACACATGCAAATGATTCTTCTTTCGATAAAAGTGTGTGTGTGTGTTTTTTTGAAAGAGAAATGGAGAAACTAAAAGTGTTAATTCTTTCTTGTGGAAGTAACACTTCCAAACCGGACTTTCATATCGTTAGAGACATACAATCTGTTAAATCATAAAACAGAAACAATAATCTACGTTATAAAAGCGGAAAAGCAAAAAGAAGAAGCAGAAGCAGAAGAAGAAAAGGAAAAAAAGACAGGTATAATAGACGAGACAATGCTCTCGCTCGTTTAGACACATTGAATCGTATGCATAGACCCATACATCATCATCATTGCAGAAGCGATTATTAAATAAATGAAAGACGAAGAAGAAAAAACGAGAGAGAGAGAGAGAGAGAGAGAGAGAAAGCGACCGGTGACAGATAACCCCTATGGTAGCATTTAAATTCAGACATCATGTGAGTCGATAAAAAATCGTATTACTATTTTTGCATAGAATTTTAACTTCTAAATACAAAGACGAACTAAGATAAACAGTCAATTGCATGCGAGAACATACGCAGCAGGGAGAGACCAATTAAAATGAAAGGTACGGACTGTTTAAGAACGATTAATGATCAAAATGAATGTTAATTTCTTTTGTCTGTCAAAGACTTTTCTCGTTAATTAGTCTAGTCTACGTTTTATATCTACATATATAGTTTTTTTTTCTTTTCCTATCATTTCCGGTCGCTTTACTGTCATACGTATATAAAATCTTTCAAAATAAATGATTTCCGAAATCAAAAACGAATGATCAATGTGTCAATCTGATCGAAATAACATGAATATAAATGATTGCATAAGACGAAAAATGAAAAGAAACTCATACTTTAGAATATCAAAAGTGTTGTTGAATATGAAAATTTATTCATAATAAATAAAACGACCTCAGCATGAGGAGTGTCAATCAAATCGACAAACTTTTTCTCTTACACTCAAGTATTCGCAAAAAAACAAAACGGCACCTAGAAGACAATCTGTCCTATAAACTTTTTCACACTCGGCATTCCACTTGTCAAAATAAATATACAATAGAAAAAAGAGAGGGAACCTGTGTCAATGCACACTCCTGTCCATTGATGCAAGAAAAAGGCAACGAGAGAGAAAGAAAAAAAGAAAACTGTAGAGTTCACATTCCTTTGTCATCGTTCTTTCTTCTTCCTCTTTGTTGAGTACTACTACTACTACCTGATCGAGGTTGATTCTCTGCATCGTTCACATCAGATGAACTAACCATGATTTGTACATTGCCAAATAACATCAGTCCGTCTTTTCAACTTCAAGTGTATACGCAAACTGTAATCGAAGATAAAATAATTTTTCGTCTCTTATTTGCTTTTGTTGACACACGTTTTCTTGCTTATATTGTCAAAATAGAATTGAAGTACTTTGTTCTTTCTTTCTTTTTTTAAATTCTATCTATCTTTCTATATCTTCTTTCTTATTCTATTCTATGTAGTGATATTCGACTGATAAAAAGATACTTTACTTACACCTGGTCACATTTTTTTTTCTCTCTCTCTTCAACATGAATTAAAAAGAAAGCAAACTATTGTTGTTCTTTCGCTCGTATGTTTCTTCTTTACAATCAGCTTTAGGTTATTATACATGAAACTTAAAGTGTGCCTCAAGATTTCGAAAGAAGATTATTATTATTATTATTATTACAACATGATATTGAAGTAATGCAAGAGAAAAGAAAATGAATTCTTATGTGACATATAGAAGGGTGTCTATAGTGTTGATATAAGAGTAGTGCAGAAGGTGAACAAAGTTTCGTACTTATATGTTAATTAGTGACAATCGGATGTTGGAGCTTTATGTCTGTCTAATGAATCTATTAGCGGAAATATTTAGATTTCAAATATTATATTTTGCCTTCTCAATCTTCAAACAAATGTTGATCTAAGCGCATTAATATTTCTAAATAGAATTCAAATATTTTCATTGATACTAATCAGTCAGAGGAACAAAAACATGCGCGCACATACACACGCACACAAATGATGATTTATTTTCTGTTTAATATGAAAATCAGAACAAAAAAAAATGAACGTTTTAGGTAGAATTGTTCTTTTTGGTAAGATTATGACTGAGTTGAAGTGTTTAACGTTGAGACATTTGGGTGGGCGGAGTGAAAAAGCCACCTGATGCTTTACTTGCAGCACGTGATGGTGCAAGACCAAAAATTTTTTGCACATTCTAAATAAAACATCTCAATAGACTTTGTTTTCAAAATAAAATTCCATATTATTACCTGTCGAATTGACATTGTACATAAAACGTAAAGAAATATAAACGAACAATCAGTAAAATCTTCTCCGGAGAGATTTCGATGTGACAATCCACGTATGAATGGAATTGGTTCAAATGGAAGTTTGGCAACAACTCGACCTTCGAAACTAAAAGAATCGTCTTTTTATTTTTCTTAGAAAAGAAAACTAGAATTCTTTCGTTTACATCGAATTGAACATGCCGAGTAAAGCCATAAATGTAAAACTCGATGCAAACATAGATTTCATTTTAACCATTGATAGATCACGATTATTAACTTTTAATTTTTCTTCTTGACGTTCTATTTTAAATCAACGAAAAGAAACATTAATAAATTCATAAAATAAAATCTATTCTCAACAAACCAAGTTTGCGTTTTTGAACTTTATCTGCAGCTTCGCTAACAGTTTCTTTTTGTCGTTCAACTAAAAGCGAAATTTACCATCGAAATCAATTCATAACTTGAACTTCACTTACGTTTTTTACTCGCCTTTTCGACTTCACCTTTTAATCGTTGATATTTTTCTGTACGATAGACAAGAAGCCATGTTAAACCTAAATCGAATATATGAACTTCATTTTGTTTAAACAATTTCAAACAACACACCTTCGCCAAGAAGTGCAGTAGCAATTGAAATAAAAATAATTAAAATTGTATCACCTATCATGATTAGAATCCTTCGGGAGAGCAACACAAAAAAAATGCAGAATGAACTTTAGGAGAATTAAGAAGACAGACGACGTGGATTATTTCGAATAACATTGGACTAGAACGATCTCCATTCAGTATCTATTGCATGACAGATAGCGTTAGAAGTCAATCGTCGACATGCGCGTATTCAGACGATGTTTTTTTGTTTCGTGTTCGATTAGATTCATAAGGTTTACATTATTTTAATGATGATAATTAAGAAGGTAATCTATCTACATCTGTAAGAATTCGTTGTCGTCAACGAAAAAAAACTTGATAAGAATTTCTTCGAAAATCAACCTTTCCTATGCACGACAGGAGTTAACCTTCAGGAGATAGATGACATTTCAATAAAGATTCGAGAAGAAAATTCTATTTTAACCATCGAGTTTTTGAACTATTTTAGCCTGTGTTTTTTTTCATCGATAGAAAAAAAGAAAATGTTTGAATTAGTTTTGCTTCGATTTGTTTTTTTTGAAATGTCAAAATTGCGTATCACGATTGAGAGCAAAGAAGAAAGCAAATGGATCCTATAAAATATGAAATATCATTGCCACAAGCAAAAAATAGGCTCGATTGTTTTCAGAACGACAATATTCTCATCAATGAATATGTCAAGACATTTACGAAAAATGTATTGTTCAATATCTCTGATAAGAGAAAAATCAAATCAAAAAGTCATTTTTTTTCCAACGAATTCATAGCATCGATGTTTATTTCTCTAATTGATTAGCAAATCTTTAGCAAAAGTGCACAATTGTCGATATTTTTCTTTCACAATAGATTACCCTTATCAAATCGAAGTAAATCAAAATTTGACACATACACATGCGTTCCTATGTGCATCACTAGTATGTCTTGTATAAACAAGTGAATATTCTCATCAATATAGATTTGTTATTATTTTGCTTCTATCAATCCTTGAATGTGGAATGCACATACGTCGTCTATGGAGATATACAGCAAAGATTATCAGTGACAATACAATCCCAATGATTATGATTAGCGTTTGATTCTTGCTTTTCTTATGTATACATGATATCACCAGCTGAATTATGATTATCTATCTACTCTTGTCTCGTTTTTTTCCTCTCTCGATATAGATCGAAAGAGAGATTTGTATTAGTTAGAGATTCAAATGGCATGTTACTAGAAAAAGAGTAATACAAACAAGACGCATCTATACACCGCACGGAATCAGTGATGATACGAACAATGATCGTTCCAAGTAAACAAGATGAGAAAAAAGTGATTGGCATCACTGAGACATATGCTGTTAGCTGGTGTGTGTGTGTGCGTGTGTGAGGGTGTATATGCATACAAAAGAATGGGAGAAAAAACGACGGATATTATGATGTAAGATAGAAAACGAGAAATGTTGTATTGTTTTTTGTCTTCTTACTCGATTCACAATAAGATAGATCATTGATGATGAATTTCTACGACTGATTTTTTTTTATTTCACATACAACATCGATCGAATGGATAATTGTGACAAAAAACAAACATCTTTTACATGTATGAAAATGTCAAATTGTAAAGTACGCGTACATACAGTAAGTTAAATCGTAATTAGATATCTTCATATTGAACAAATTGATCATTCTATATTCCTAATTAATCTTTCTACTCGCAGATGTCGCCATTTCAAAGCTCGTTTTCGCTAAAGAGTTACATCTATTTAGTAAATAGAAACAAAATCATATGCATACTATCACAATAACAGTCTAGACTAATCGCATCGTTCTACTTCTAATCCATGAAACTAATCGAAATTCTTTCTCTTTTCTTCATAGTCAAACAAAAGTTGATTTAGTTGAGAATCTAAACAGATCATTGTTGCTTTTACTTAAGAGTTGTGTGTATATAGAAAATAAACTGCATACAAAAGACATATCGAATGTTGATAAATCCAAACAAAACAATAGAAAATAGAACGGTCGATTTTGTCGCCAATATTTAACGACACACGATCGATAAAGGTGTATTCTTTTCTCATGCCACTTATCATGCAAAGAAGAAGAAAAAAAAACTTTTGCATTTTTTAAAGCCTCGTGTCTGTTTGAAGTAGATCAAATTTCTTTCGTTGCATTGATGATTGGAAGAGAACGAAGTACGTCTCTCAGTGTCTAATTGAGGATGCCTCTCGCCCGCTTCTATTCTTTTCTGAACACCTGTCTAATTTGAATATGCTTGACGATTTTAAATGAAAAACAAAACTAAAATAGATTCGATTGATAAGAGAAAGAGAGAGAGAGAGAGAGAAACCGTGATCATACAATTAATTTTACCGACAAACTCTCTCGCACAAAGATCATAATTGATTTTCAAATGATGCGTACATGTTCTCTTGTTTTATCTTTTTTCTTTCTCCATATTTTGCACCTGCTGCGTATGTTTGTGCCGCTTTGTGATTAGACATGGTAATCTTCAGGCCGGCTCTTTCTCGTCATTTTTCTTTTTTCTTCTTCTGCAATTACAAATCGAAGCGTGAATACCCATACGAGTGGTTGACGTTTTAATTACGATGCTTATCCGTCATCATCATCATCACCAGCACTAGTTTCTTATCCGTTGACTCTAGACTTGCAAGAATGAGGGAAAGAGAGAGAGAATAGGCTAGATCAAATATCTTTCTCTCGTTGGTTTGCCTGACTGCATGTGTGTGTGTGTGTGTTTGAAATTTGATCTACTACGTTGTCGTCATCTTAGCAATCGAATGAGAAAAGTGGGATGAAGTTGAAGAAGAAAAAAATGGCAAGAAGAAATTTGATGTGTATGTAATAGACAAGAAAAAAGCTTGCGTACTAAATAAGAAATCATCATCAGTAGTAATAGAAGAAGAAGACGAAGACGAAGAAGAAAAAAAAAGAAAGAAGAGAAAAAGAAAACGACGTTTCACTGACCAATTAGAATGCATAACGATAAAATTGCCAACCAATCAGGCAATAAAACGACGTTTCGAAGTTGCTTTTCTTTTCTTTTTTCTTTTCTGTTCTTTCGTCGTCTTCGCCGTTCGGATTCTTTTCTTAATACTATTCAACTCAAGATCTAGCTGCGTATCACTATCGTCATCGTCGTTATTCGATTAGTATTGACACATTGAAACTCATCCGAAGAAAACAGATAGGTATGTAAAAGAGATGAAAAAAATAATAATAAAAGATGATATCGATGCATCAAACAGGGTGGATCGAATTCGATATGCATATACTAATTGTGATAGAAGGTGAGATGTAATAGAGCAATATGACCTAAACATGATCGAAGTTAATCATTGTTTAATACGAGAGTCAGTCATGTTTTCTTAATTATTAATAATAGTTGAAACAGAAAACAATCGAGCAGGAGTTCTCTTGTTTTTATTCATTTTTCTTTTATTTGAATACGTAAGATAAATATGATTGACAGTTTAGTTGTTTTTCTAACGGCACTGTGATGAATACACACGCACACAAACTAAGTAGACGTGTCCGTTCTCTCTGTTTTTTGAACATCAAAAAAAAGTAAACGCTCTTCACTTGTGTCAACAATATCATCAGTCAAGTCTATTGTATATACTGATGATGCCAGCATATACACACACATGTATCGACAAACAAACAAACAAACAAACAAATTATCTACTGTCATTTTTATCCTTTGATATCTCGTTCTTTTTTACTACGAAATAGCCAGACATAATTTCGTCATTGTGCCCGACCAAAAAGTCCATTATGCGGAACACACACACACACGCATGTATACTAACGAAATGGCAACCGGTCGTAATCTTAGATTCCGAATCGAATCAAGGACACGACAACGATGTTGATGATGATGATGGTGTCGGGCCCGAGGTGTTTTGTGTGCATATATATATAAAAGTGCGATAGATACATATATACAGGAATAGAAACAAAAATGCGCAGAAAGAGTAAGTGTGTGTACAAATGCATAATTGAGCGGAAATAATGTTTTCACACCAGCAGGGGCGGAGTAGATGGATTTTCCTTAATGCTTATTCAAACACACATGGTAACGAATGAGGGATTACATATCGATATTCTATTTTAACACTAGTACGGTTGATTGCTTTGTCTAGACAAGAGGTGAAGAAGACAAAGAAAAACTCGAGAAAAATGTTCGCTTAGGGGATAAATCGCTGATTGTATATATCGAGTAGAAGTAACAAACAAGACAAAAATGTCCTAATGAATAAGATAAATTTAATCATGCTGAGCAACGTCTTTTTCTTTTACATAATAATTATCAAAGCAAGCAATTGTATAGAGCGTTTTTCTTCTTCGTCTGATTGTTAACAACAGGATGTCAATTTGCTCAGATTCTTTTCCCAACTTTGATCGAATTAAAAAGAATATCTCATGTTATCATTCTTCGTTCTTTTAGCCTACAATTAAATTCATTAAAACAACTTGTGATTCTTCCGAGTAAGCAATCGAAATTCTATTGTATTTTGAAAGTAGCAAATTGATTCTCTTGGAGTTAGATCTCTACCGATTGATCTTGTTGTGTCAAAACGTCGACGATCATCGAACGGTAAGAATAAATTTATTCGTGTAATCTGACACTTAAATCGAACATGTGTCTTATTTGTAAATTGTTCGATCTGACAGATTCGCGTGAATAGAACAATTGTTAATAAATCAGATGAGAATAGACAGACAAGTAGTCAATAATCGTTTTCGATTCGATTGATTAAATGTCATGGGAATGGGGAAATATTCATATGTTTCATTTTAGATAATGAACAAAGTTTACTAACAAAAACAACGACGCATAATATCAATTATCAATCACAGAATTTAACGAGATTCGACGGGTAACAAAAAAAAAGAACGACAGTAGAAAATGTTTTTCTCTTTCTCTCTTATTTTTGATTCGCTCGTGCACGAGTACAGAAAAAAAAATCTTGTTTCTTCTTCTTCTTCTTCTTCTTCTTTCACAGAGCATAAAGGTAAGATTTCACTCGTGCAAGTAATCAGATAGGTTTTTTCCTTTTTGGAGTAAAAAAAAGAGTTCCAATGTTTTGTCACGTATCAGTTAAAGTCATTACTTTTTTTTTGACTCTGTCGCGGATATCATACCCTCACGTTTTGAACTATGTCTGACAGAAGGTCGAAAGTCGGTAAGCATGAAAACTATGATATCTGAAAAAAAAAGATTTGATTAAACTTGCGATTAGTAAATATAAGTATCATACCTGTATATATAGAAATGTGCGTTCATGATTTCAGGCAAACATCAATGGCGAGCTATTCATTTCCATCGCCAGGATATGTTAATATTCCTCCGTATTACAACACAACACCAAACGGATATTCAGCTTTGAACTTTCAATATCCGTTATCTGAATGTAAATAATCCTACGTTAAATATTTTTCATTTTGACATTCTTTCTTTTTGATTCGTCATTAGCTTACGCAAGTACTGGTGCATCATCATCAGCCAGTTTAACAAGTTCATCCCCCTATAGCACGCAAAGTGTATGTATCGTTGTTTCCTTTGAATTCAAACGAACTTATTCTTTCTCTTAGACTCTCGATGCAAGTTACTATCATCAATTTCAACCATCGCTTGGCTATCCTTGCTATTCATCTGCTGCCTATCCATCACCGTACACTCTTAATTCTTCAACAACATCTCCCAATCAATTAGCATCAGCAATCAAACCTCCGTCGGGCTATTCAATCGATTCGCTTCCACCACCACCGCCTTTACTCGATCATCAAAATCAATACGCAAATCCGGGTCTACTCCCATCACCGAATTCACCATCGCCATCGATTAAAACGGAAACAAGTGCTCGATGTAAAAACATAATCAAATCATGTTGATTCTTTTTTAATTTGAAGTTTCTTTTGCTTTTGTGTAGCATCAAAATCGAAAAATAATCGAGGACGAAACAAAACTCAACAACAGCAACAACAACAAATCTCACCTGAACCAGAAAATCATGCCGAACGAATCTTCGTTTGGGATTTAGATGAAACCATCATTATTTTTCATTCATTATTAACAGGATCCTATGCTCAACGTTATCAAAAAGTAGATTTTCTGTTAAAATTCTCGTCATTTATTTGACTTTTTCTTCTCATTGTCGTTTATAGGATGCTCAAACAGCAATGTCACTTGGTTATCGTATCGAAGAAATCATTTTCAATCTCGCCGATGCGCATCTCTTTTTCAATGATCTCGAAGAATGTGATCAAGTTCATATCGATGATGTTTCATCCGATGATAATGGACAAGATCTTAGTAATTACAATTTTTCAGCCGATGGTTTTCGTTCATCAACCAATGTGAATAATTCCTGTATAAGTAGTACAGTTCGAGGTGGCGTCGATTGGATGAGAAAATTAGCATTTCGCTATCGACGTATGAAAGAAATCTATAATACATATCGAACAAATCCTCAAAGTTTACTTGGCCAACAGAAACACGAAGATTTACTTCAACTACGTTTGGATATCGAGACATTAACAGGCTCATGGTTTACTCTAGCAATGAAAGCTTTAAGTATTATTAGTCAACGGTAAGAAAAGATAAGAGATTTTTTTTTCGTAATTAAATCGATTTTGATTATTAAGAAAAAATTGTATCAATGTTCTTGTTACAACTTGTCAACTTGTCCCGGCTCTATCGAAAGTTATTGTATATGGACTCGGTGGTATGTTCGATATTGAAAATATCTATAGTGCGACAAAAATTGGCAAAGAAAGCTGTTTCGAACGTATTCATACACGTTTTGGTCGTAAACCAACCTACGTTGTTATTGGAGACGGTCGAGATGAAGAATTAGCAGCTAAACAAGTAAATCAAATTAAACTTTAAAAAAAATCAGTTCTAATCAATTAGCTTTTTCGTTTGTAGCTAAGTTGGCCATTTTGGCGTATTAGTGAACATCAAAATTTAACTGCTCTTATTCACGCACTCGAATGGCAATTTCTCTAAAAAATTCGTTGAACTTGAAATTTTCTTTTTATTTGTGTGTTTTGTGTTTGTCTTGTCTTGTCATTCCTTGCCTTTTTCTTCTTCTTCTTCTCTCTCTTTCTCTCTTTACCTTCACACACAGTGATCATTATTATCACATTGCGATCTTGACCTCATTCGCATATTTGAATTTCGCCTTTGTGTGTTTCTTATTTATAAATAATATGAAAACATTAACAAAAAAAAACATGCAGACAATAACATTTAAATATTGATTGTGTATATAAATATTATTAAAAAAAAGAAGAACAAATCCTTTTTTGTTTTTTTTATTTTTCTTGAATTTTCGATGTTGCTCGTCGAAGATCTTGTTCGATTTGTATGACATCTGGATGAGTCAACGGGAGAAGATGTCGTCGAATAGTTGCTGATTTTTCATAGAAGACTTTAGCTTGATTGAAATCATTTTTAATCTCATAGATTAATCCGAGATTTTTATATGTAATTGCTAATTGATGATAATTCGTTGGCAAATGTTTCAATTGAATTTGTAATGTTAAATAAAATTTTTCAATAGCTAAATCAATTTGTCCACTAAGACCATACAAACAAGCGAGATTATTATGTGTTAAACTTAAATTAAAATCGTTTTCCGGCAAGAAAAGTTTCTTCATTGCCAAAGCTTTTTCATAGCAATCCAATGCTCGTGAATAATCCTTCTCGATTTCATATAAACAACCGAGATTATTCCAGCACATTGCGAGATCTAAATGATTTTCGCCATAGATTTTCTCCCAAAGATGTAACGCTTTTTGATAGTATTCTTCTGCTCGTTTATAATCGCCAGTTTTCTGATAAACATTCGCAAGACTATTGTAATTATATCCTAAACTAGCGTCGATTCTTGAACTTTGCCTTTTTATTTCAATTGCTTTTCGATGCCATTCTAAACTATTTTCATAATCATGTTTTTCATCGAATATTAAACCTAAATTATAATGACAATCGACAAGATTCATGTGATTCGATGGTAATTCTTTTAATAGACGTCGATAGAACCGTTCGGCTTCATCATATTTCATCGTTTTTCTTAATACACGTCCTAATGAAAGTAAATTAATTTCTTCATTTAAATATTGATTTTTAAAACAATCGAAAGAATTTTTCAATTTTCGATGTTTACCACTTGCAATTTGTAAACGTACAAGCCAAATACGATCATCCTGCTGAAGAACACTATCGACAACAAAGATTGTACCGAAACTGAACATAATTTGTTCTTCATTGAAATAATAGCATAATGATGAAAGATTACAAAATGGTTTCATCGGTTCAACACGTGGATCGATGCTAATTTCGAAAAGAACTTGTTCATGATCGTTGATTTGATTGAAATGTGCGAGTGTTTGCTGTCGATGAAGATTTGCTATGAGAAAACCATCGAATGAAACGAATTCACGTTGATAATTCTTCCAAATCTGTAGTTTTTCATTGCTGATAAAATCACTTCGATAGACGCACAATGAATTCGATGATTTATTTTGTTCGATCGAACGTTGCATATCTCGGATGAAAAATTGAAATATAAATATTAAATCGAGATTTTTCAATCGAAAAGCTTTGTTCAATAAACGATAGAGAAATGTATCACGTGTATACCACCAAAGAGCTTGATCCGATGAATAATTTTCTTCGAAATCTCGAATTAAATTCAATTCATTTTCATTGCCTTTATATTCATCTTTTGCATAGGCGATTAAATCTTTTTCATCGGTTATTATCGATTTGATATTTAATAAATAATCAACAAGAAATTGTGAATAGAGGAATGATTGATTGTAATCATTGAGTTCAATAGTTGTATGGAAAAAGACAGGTGCTAAGGGTTCATTGAGTTGAATGAGAGAAAATTTTTCGATATATGAACGAATTTTATTGATTAAATCATCGGGTCGTGTAATGACATGTTGAACTTTGGAAAAGGTTTTTGCCCATCGTTCATTTCTTTCTTTATCACTACAATAAACAAAAATCGAATAGACTTGACATAGACGATGTATTTGTGGTACAACTTCTTGTCCTAAACGTCCGCTAACAATTAGAATCAAACGAGTTTTTGTCGATGCTTGAATAAAATGAATAAATGAATCAGCCTGTTGAAAGGCTTTGAAATTATGAATTACATTTCGTAAACTTGATTGAGTTTCGACGTTTTCAATTGAATTATCAACGATTGCATCGAGCCAAATCAATGAAAATTGCTCAGATCGATTTATTGACATGATTGATGAGTAAACGTAAATAATAATAACAAAAAAACAAGGTAAAACGAATATCGTTTCGGTTGAGTAATCATGTAAATATATAGAAAACATGTGGACATGTCTATTTTAATAATAAACCGGATGTTCATTAGATAGCGGAATCCTTCAAAAGAATATTCCTTTTTTTTGACATATTAATTTTCTATTTTCTTAATATATAAAATCGATGTTTATTTTTTTCTGTAGGTGACATCTACAGATTTTGTTCTTAATAATATGTCTTTAGAATCCTCATGATCATACTTTGACATTTCGATGTTTAACCTAATCCTTTGACATTCAAGAGACATGCCTTAATATCTTTCATCAATATCAGAATATAGAAATGATATTACATAAAAAACGCACCTTGACATTTGAAATTCAGCAAAACGAGGTAAATCTCAAAAGTATTAGTCGTTGTTTTTTTCTGTCTTCCAGGTTAAAATCTAGTTGCGTGTTTAATAATAAAAATATATATTCGTCTCGTTCGATATAATTAAATAGAAATTTTTGTTTTTAGATTTTATTTTATTTTCTGTGTACGTGTATATATATATAGAAGACATAATGGAATAAACACGGATAATATGAGCCCTTAGACTAACTGAATAAGCAAAAACGAAAAATCCCAATGACTGGCTTTGCCGTATAACAACATACAAAAAATGATGAGAGCAAAAGAGAGTGAAACAACATCGAATCTTAACCAATTCCGAGATAATAAAAACGAGAAAGGAAAAATGCGATCGTTTTCTAATCATAAGCATAAAGACAAAGTGAATAAAGAAATAAGATTATATTTCTGTGTTGAGGTTTTCTTTTTCTGTTTTAATGAGAATAAGCAATGAAGTACACAACAAGACATGATAGACACACGAACATAAATGATAAATGAGAAGAGAGAAAAAAAATGAACGAAAGTAAGACGCAGCGAGCGAAAAGCGTTCTTGATGTTCTTTGATCGCTAAAAAAGAAGAGAGGGCAGAAAACGGGACAGCATACTTTTTTTTGTGCTTGCTAAGAAAAATAAAAGACATTTGCTTCATGTTGAAAAAAACGTTTAACCATCACTATCAATTAAATAAACCATATATAATTGATCAGGATTGGTCTCATGGTTTGTTTGAAGAATGTTATCTGGTGAGAGAACATGAAAACCAAGAAACATAAATGTTTTTACCAATGATGCACGATCCGAACGTGTCTTGTCGAATGAAACGATGACGTGTTTACAATGTAAAGTGTCATCAGCAAATTCGAGAAGATTAATGAATCTATTTTGATGATGGATAAAAAAAATAAATCTTATTTTGAAAATAAAAATGATTTGTTGTTTTTACTTTTCTTTTGATTCATCGTTTAATTGTTGAGGAAGTTCAACATAAAGCGAATCATCACGTAATTTAATTGACCATGAAAGTTCATGTTCATCGGTGAATTCATGTAGTTCGTTGGTTCGTTTTTTCGATTTTTCATCATTAACAAATGTATTTAAATTGTCCTTAGCAATTTTCTAGAAAAAAGAAACAAATTTTGTATGAGGAGAACAAAAAAAACAAAATGTCAAACTGACTTGAGGAGTTTCTAAGGATTGATTGTGGCGCGAGGCTAATACTCGTCGTCCAACGCTGCCGCCCTCTGCGCTTACTTTCGGTGTTAAGACTGCAGCAGCTAGAAAAAATAAACAATTTGTATAAAAAAAAATTCGCACATTTTATTTAATCGTACCGTTGGCAACATCAGGAATACCACGTTGGTCCGGCCGCGTTCCGATGACTGAAACGGTTCATGCTACATCAAAGAAAAAAAACAACAACAACAACAATAATAATAACAACAGAATGAAGAAAAATTCTTTCGAGAACTTACACGTCACTACTCGATTGAATTTCAATACACTGCATGATTAATTTGAAAAGATTTGAAATAAGTTGTGATAAGTGTAGCTTTCAATGATTAAATGGTTTTAACATATACACCTCTACGACGACAACAACACAACACAGGAAAACTAAAGCGAATGATTACGCGTTGGGGTTTACGTGCATTCAACGTCGTCTTATATATCGTTAGTTGAAGAACGGAAAGAGAGAGAGAATTAGAGAATAATTATTTCTCTTATTTCTCTCGTTTTTTTTCATGAGTCAGGGGTTTTGCCCTTTCTTCTCTCGATGCTGTAATCCATGAGTGCGTGCGTGATCATAAAAATTTCCCTTTTGTTTCTAATCTTTTTAAACTTTCGATTGTTATTCCTTGAGAAAAAAAAAGAACATTCAGACACTCGAACAGACTGATAAGAAAATCGAATTGATACTGCGTATGTGTTACTTCGTTTTGTTTTATTCTAGTTATATATGCATACGTATATTTGAAGAAAAAAAAACTGATATCTTTTTCTTTATAACATATTGATAAGATTACATATCAAGGAATGCAAGTTAACAAGAGCGAGAAGAAAGAAAAAAAGAGAAATAATATATACATGTAGACATAGTCAAAGTATTTTTGATGATTAAGATGTCATAAATAAATCAGTCTGACAAATAGCTGGAATTAAATTATCGAGAAATAAAAAAAGAAGAAGAAATGTTCATGCCGAAGAAATGAATAAGATTTTGGTTGGTTATTTTTTTTTTGGACGGCATTGCGTTAAAAAGAAAAATCACACACCGGGATAAAGAGAAAATAAAAGTAAAAAATATTTTCGTTCGAGAATCGATTCAATCTCGATTCGAGTTCGATGTTGACGAAAGACAGACACCTGTTTCCACGCTCAATGCCAACGCTTCGAGCCAAGGATGAGACACACAAAATGCCGGTCTCGAATCGGGATTGATATCGCAGCAAGCGATGGCTATCGCGATGAATTGTTTCGGGCAATCTTTGCTGCAGTATTTCTGATTGAACAAATGAACATTCAAACCGAAATCTTGCGTACGTGGCAGATAATCAGGATCGGCTTGAACACGACCGATTATTTCGCAGAGCATGATACCAAACGAGAATATGTCGACACGTTCGTCATAACATTGACCTTTGAGCATTTCCGGTGCCATCCAATAGGGCGAGCCGACAACTGTGTATCGTTGTCGATCTCTGAGCAACTGTCGTCGTGTTTTCGGTCGGACAACGACAATATTTCCGTTCGAGGTTATGGTTGTACTTGTACTTCGTTGTTCACGTCGAAAATTACTCAATAAACAATCATTATTATGTGTTGTTAGTTCATCATCATCTTCGAGATTGATTCTCGAGAGACCGAAATCAGCAACAACAACGTGACCATCGGATTTCACAAGACAATTCGAACTATTCAAATCACGATGAATGATATTACATGAATGCAGGTATTCCTATACGAAAGAATGTTTTTTTTTAAATAAACATGAGTCAAACAAACAAAAAACAATAATTACCATTCCGGCAGTGATATCTTTGGCGTAACGTAAACGTTGTAGCCATGTTAATGGAATTGAGAGATCGTGAATTATGTCTTTCAATGTACCACCGGCGATATAATCTATATGATTGATTAAATAGGAACTCGTTTTTGTATTAAAAAAAAGTGAATGAGTGGTCTTACCAACGAGAAAACACATTTGATTATCTTTATCGAGAAGTAAGCCCATAAAATTCAGAACATTCGGATGTTTTAAACGTTTCAAAACTTGAACCTTGAAGAGAAGAAAATCGAGTTAAAAATCTAAGGAAATGTTTGTTTTACTTCTTTGACAAATATTTTTTGTGCTTCCTTATCAAATGTTTTTGTTTCTTTCATTACCATTATCTGACCAGTTTTCCTGAGTGTAACCTAAACTCAATCGGACAAATGCTCGTCTATTTCTCAATCGAATTCTATTTACTGTTCGTGCAATTCCATAGAAACCTTGGCCGATAATCGGCCCAAAATCTAGTTCATTGGCACGATAGACTTCATGTCGATTGAGATCATGTACAGATGACGAACGTACAATCGGCTGTGATCGACGTTTGATTAATAATAACTGTTGATTTGAACTATTCGAAACAAAAAATAGCAAAAGAATTTTCACAAGAACGAAAACGCGTTTAAACTCACCAGCAAACGCCGTGATTCGGTACTGAATGCGAACGTTTTCGAATGGCGAGATCTTGAATAAGAGTTTCATTGAAACTCGTATTTCGTCGTTTGGAATTCGTCGGTGATTGATTGTATGTCGGTTCACATTTGATAGCTGTCGATATACGAGCTTGAATATGTCGAAGAAATCGTGTGGCATCGGTTGCACTACGACTTCGTGTTAACGTTCGTTTGGGATCGACGATAAATCGTTGGATGAAATGAACGAGCCACCAACGCGTCGTATCAACGCGTAGATGCGATGGCAAACGAGACTTTCGAGTGTCTATCGATGGGCTTTTCTCATGTCCACCACCGCCGTAATCGTCATCGGCTCGATTTTCATTGATACTCGAATGTCCATTCTGTTTCAATGTTAATTTACTCATTGGCATTTTGTATTGATGACAAGATTTCTTAGTTAGATTCGTTGGTTCGACGATCATTATTTACAATCATCTAAATATCGAAATGTGTGTGTGTGTGTGTGCGTTGTCATTCCGAATAATAATAATCAAAATAAAAGTCTCAGGTTAGTTTGGCCAGTTGTTATCCCACGAGGACGATGAAATAATTCCAAAGATCTCGAATCAATTCAATCAATTCATTTCCTCAAGCTAACCGAAATGAATTTCTTGACGATTCAAACATCCAGAACTATCTCTTCCTCGTGTACATCCAACATGATCGGATGTGTTCAAGACCCCTGCGTTGTCATCATTGACTTTTACTTTTAATTACTCACTTACTTGATATCAACTATAGTATATTTGATTTGCTTGGTCTATATGTATATACAATCTACAAGAAATGATATAAAGCGAGCAAAAAATGAAACATCTCTAAGCTCTGAATAAACATGGTTGTTAAACACGAAATATATAAACGCGTAGGCGTCGACGTAACGGAGGGCGAACGAATGAGATTGTAATTTTTGTCAATATTCGATGTCAATCGATGATTTAACTGAGAATATTCAAGTGCTTTCGTTTTTTTTTAAAAGAAAATAGAACAATGGATGATGATGACCTACGAGAGTTCACGCACACAGAGCATCTATCAAGTAAATGAACGAGGAAATGCGTGTATGCTAACACACGCGAGAACTAATGTTATTATAATTGTTGTCATTACTCGAGATAATCGGTCTGTAAATTTACTCGAGTGTAATAATAAAATTGATTTGGAGAATATGTAAAAATATTTTTCTTGGAAAGAGAAATAAAAGACCTTCAGAACTGTGTCGAAAGAGGAGCAGGAGGAGGAGGAGGAAGGAGCTGTATAATATTTTCTTTCTTCTCTCTCCTGTTGCTTTACTTTGAACAGATGTTTTAGAAGAAAGAGAGAAGACGTAAGTGTTTTATGTGATACAAATAAACATATAATCTGATCTAAAGATTTTCAAGGAACCAACATTTACTTATGCTCACGAGAAACAAAGGACATTCGACGTTAACCAATCATTATGAACAAACAGTCATTGAGCGATTCACACATACGATCTACATAAATTTCTATTGGATAGAAAAAAAACAGTCTCGCACATTCGAATTCTTTAATTTGATGGCGCTAGTTATCGAGTGAATTTTGAAAATCTCGTTTATTGTTGGCGTTCTTTGTCTATTCTACGAATAAATAAAAAGTCATCATTTAACTCGATTCTCATCATTTGTTAGTCGAACTATGGATGAAAATAATTCCTATCCATTTTTAACTCAAAATGAAATCAACGAAGAAGAAGATGACGACGATAGTATGACATCCAAAGAACTCTTTCAACGTCTTCAACACGCATGGTTAAATGAAAAATATTCGCCTGTTCTACTTAAACATGAAAATCTTCTCGTCTTGGCTACATTCGAATTGCTCGATGATATTGAAAAACGTTTGAAAGCAAGTGAGCACAAGACAACATCATTTCGATGGCTGATGCATCGAACGGAATACAATCGTCTTTATTTTATCTTGTGTTCATATATTCGAACACGTTGTTTCAAAATCGAAGAATATCCATCGGCTGCATTGAATTCCGAAGAGCTTCTTTCGCCTGAAGAATGCGTCTATGCACATACGTATTTAAATAATATGAAGCAACATTTAAAGAAAAGTGTTCTCACAGATTTAAAATCAGAACAACAACATCAAAATGATGATAATGTTCTCGTACAATTGTTACCTAAACCAGATACGAATGAATTCGTTTTCTTTCAAGTTGATCAATCAGTTCAAGGATTAATCTTGTCCAATGATCAAAACAATCTCGGTGGTGGACCCAATGATATTCTCGATTTGAAAACTGACGATCAGTATATTATGCAATTCAAACATATTCATAAACTTTTGTCAGAAAAACAAATTCATCTTGTCTAATGTTCTCTTTTCTCCTTTGAATTTATTCAATGAAAAACTAAAGAATTTTCTTCAACATAGTCTTTCGTTGTTTAGTTAAATATTTCAGTTTTCTAATCATATGTCGAAATCGTTTGGGAATGAGTTCTTGTTCGAATAGATCGCTGTTGTTTCGAATCAACTGAATTGTCGACAGGAAAAAAATGTATTTGCATTGATTGATAATCTTCTTCGATTTCAAATTCATGTTCAAACATTTTCGAATCAAAAGATTCAACGCCGAACGTAGAATTCGAAAGAGAAAGATGCTTTTCGTTCGGCAGAAGTTCGCCGAATAGAATTGACTAAAACGAATCAACATCGAATGCAAACGTCGATGAAAATAACAAGTCAATAAATAGAAATTCTTGATCAGACTCTTCTCGGATGTGTACAAACGATCGAAATAATACGAATGCGAACGTAGACAAAGCGCGTTGATCAACGAATGACGAAGATGTTGACCTGTTTCACGAGTTATTTTGATTGTCACCTGACTGGTTTTCTGTTCGATTGAGACGAGAATTTCTCGAGCTTGAATATCAACGAGTGAGCCCCAGTATTCGATCGGCCGGAGTTTTGCCGGTGTTTTGTATCGAATATTGGTTTTGGTTTTCAGCGGATTGTTGAGATGATGCAGTTCGTTGAGTTTTTTTGTCATATTTGCTTTGATTCGACGCAGACGGTATCGATGCGGGGAAATGATGAGCAAATCGTCTTCATGTCGAACGGCAAATTCGTCGTCTAACGGACTGAAATCGATATCTCGATCGATTTTATTCAAATAGATTTGCCCGAGCATCGAAGCTGTTCGTAGACCGTGATTGATTCCGATTGTTCGACGAGATGTTTTCACAGCTGAGATCGTGTGATGCCGAGTGTATAAATACGAACTAGATTTTTCCTTATTTCGTTTTCGAATTCAAAACATCAAAATTTACTTGAATAATTGCGCACGAATGTATTTCAACAGTTTTTCTTTGTTGTAAACTTCGACATGATGATCATGAATGACCATGTCGTGAAAAGCACCGTTGCTCGTGTGTTTCGTATCGTCGAGCATGATTTCACCGAGTTGTTCAGTGTCTTTGCCAACCCAATAGATGGGCTTTTGGCGAATAAAACGGCCGTTTCGATATTGTGTTTTGTGGACCGTGTGAACGCACAAATTGTAATCGAATCGGCAATCGTCGAGAAATTCGACTAATGCCTAAAGAAATTTCGATGATGTTGAAATGTTCAGTTGAGTTTACTTGATCGAGATAATCGAGATTAATCGAATCATAGAAATTCGAAACATCACTTCTCTAAAAGAAAAAACCGGAAAATTTCCTGGAAAAACATTTGAATTCTTCGTTCCTACGAGAAAATAGATCATATCGTCTCGTTCGATTTTCGGTGCTCGTCGACAATAGTCTTGCCATCGTCGATGCATCTCCTCGCGATTAAACGCCGCGATACCCATGAGATGCGGATTATGCCGACGGAGATACTTCAAAATTTCGTTGGTGTACTTCATATGTTTGATCGTGTCATTGGGATTCATGGATTCTTGTGCACAGGCGATATATCGAACACTGGCTGTCTTAGGTATGAAGCGGATTTTCCAGAGATATTTGATTTCGTTCGAATTTTGAACGAACTGCTGTTCGACTGTTGGTGAACAAGCTTTTTCAATGAGATATTTGCGAGATTTTTGTTGAATGACATGCCTAAAGAAATTGATTTGTCTCGAGCAAGTGTTTGTGTTTGCTTTTTTTTCTACCAGATTTTATGACGATAGAAGACGAGAACAAGTGAATGTGATGGTGCAGATGCTTCTGTGATGTAGAAATACGATCGAATGAGTGTGAGAACGTATTGAATAAGAAAATAAATCAAATGACAAATGTATAATTGTGAGATCAGTGGTGATGATGATGATGTTTTAGCCCATTGGCACTTTTTAAAACGAAATTTTCGTAGAGCATCACCGAGTGAATATTGTTGAATGCGTGGCAATTCGATGAGAAAGAACATTTTTCGTATGAATAAATCACAATTCGATTTACAACCGAATAAATCTCGAGGAAGAACTGCGGTTAACCAACGGCGAACAAAGTTTTGAACGACATCAACAGGTGTTGTCAGAGAAACTAATTGGTCGAGTGTAGCCGTTGGCTCGGGAACGTGATGACGTGCATAAGCGAACGGTAAACGAGACCGACGACGAATGTAAAATTTGTGATGATTGATTCGAAATTGTTCGAATAGCGGAGTTAATTGTACGCGAATTTCATTCTGAAAAATCATTTTAGAAATATCAAAATTTTTTCCGAAATCCTACGAACAACTTCGTCTTGTGGTCGATGTTTGAAAAATGTTTGACTGAATTCAGATTTTAGCATCGCATCCATCATCATTTCACCATGAACTGATTTTTCTACGATGTGATGTATGTCGAATTTTTCGAATTTCGATACATGATAGAGCATTAGATGTCTTTCAACTAGTTTTTCATATAAATCTGTGAGATGTGCTTGCTGACCTTGTTTAGTTGCGTGTAAATGGAATTGTATTGTTCGTTTTCGTGTATTGATTTTATTTAAACGAATTTCGGCACGTTTTTTCTCATCGTTTGTTCGAGTGATATAATATGGAAGTGTATAGAAAGTTTCATGAATTCCACTTATTTGAATGAATAATTGTCGTTTACGACTGAGACATTCGATGAGAATATATTCGCTAAGAAGATAGATCAATGCTTCATCGGCGAGAATTTGCCGTCGTCGAATCCAAAGTTTTGATGAACATATATGTTCAAGTAGAGCATTTTTATGAATATGATCGTCAATTGGAGAATTTTGTTTGGCAAATTTCGATGATTTGAAATCGATGTTTTTTAATAGAATATTTGCACGATTTTTCAATTGACAACTATTCAATAGATTGAAAACGAATATTTGTTGATCGTTTATAATTCGTTGTCGGTTAACACCAAGAATCTCTTTCCATTGATTTTCTTGTATTGAATTGAATTTTTTCGTTAGAAATATTCCACGAAATAGTTCTCGATCATTTGAATCAAGATTTGGAATATATCGATTGAGTGAAATGAGCTCTATGTAACGGGATTTCAAGATATTCATTTCTCTTCTTCGTGTTTGTTTGAAAATTAAATATCTGTGTTATTACATCAATTGGACAGAATAGAAAATACATTTCTACATACAAGGATTGTTCAGTTCGATGGCGCTAGCTATCGTTATCGATTTCATTTTCAGTTTTTTTTCGCAATTTGTGAACAATACCGAAGAGAACAAGAATTTTCTAAACAAAGTCACAGTTTTCACCTTCAGCTTCAGATGAAGATGCTGTTAGAGAAAGAAACGAACGATGAAATTGGTTTTACATCTGACTCAGACGATATTCAACAATTGAGACATAAATCAGTTTCATTTGACCAAACAAAAACTTTGTTTGTTCCCTTTTCTGAAAGAAAGGGTTATATGCGAAAAATTCGCTCTAAAAATC
>ERZ778024.783-NODE-783-length-47497-cov-56.421525_pt1 | contig 47497 bp, 57 predicted proteins | sample MGYA00375754_ERZ778024 | MGnify/ENA primary metagenome ERZ778024 (study PRJEB29350, sample SAMN05389827) | bioreactor metagenome | isolation source: Thiocyanate bioreactor | place: South Africa: University of Cape Town | collected 2014-02-18 ...
GAAGTATGAAGTTATTCGATGACTTTTGTTCATATGCCATATCTTGTATATATCCAGAACTTCGCATAGAAATCGACGATTATTGGTGTATGAAATTTTGTGATTATGGAGATTGCTTGGAAAATAATTGTTCTGGTTTATTTGAATACCGTCATATCGTTCCTATTTTAGGACATGTTCTGCTCGAATCTTTTTTCATCTACGATATCAATTAATGGTTTCGCTTGTGTATTATTCGATGAAATTAAAATAGATTTCACTCTTGAAGATACTGTTTTCGGTATTAAACAACATTTTCGTGCATGTTCATCGACGTCAGAAACATTCTATTGTAATTACTCAAGCATGTATCAATGTCAAAATTCATCGAAATGTATTTCAAAACAACGAGTTCTTGATGGTTTTCAATATTGTCCTTTCAATGATGATGAAGAAGAGGAACGTATATGGTGTTTTACTCAATATTCATCAAGTATTCAAATGTTTGATTGGATTTTAAATACAATTCATTTTTTTATACCATTTATGATAAACTGTATGTCGGCTATCATCGTTATCATCATTGCAGCACGTACTCGATCGAATGCTCAGAAAAAGAAACCATTCAAAGAACATCTAAAAGAGCAGCTAAACGAACATAAACATCTACTAATATCACCATTAATCATTGTTCTTTTATCAATTCCCCGTATCGGTATCTCATTTCTATCGGGTTGTATGAAATCAGGTAGAGATTCATGGTTCTATCTGTTCGGTTATTTTGCTTCATTTATTCCATCGAATCTCACATTTATCATATTTGTTTTACCATCTGCTGTGTTCAAGACACAGTTTCAAACTCGCATGAAACAACTACGTAGACAATAAAGTGGAATATTAACCTTGTTGTGTCATTTGCTTGTCATGGAATTTATTTAGAAAGCAAATAAGTCTAACACAATTGTTCATGTTTGAAGAAACGTCGGCTCATAGTCATATCTATGATTGGAGATTCTGCACAGAGCACATGAATATTATGTTGTGTTTGTTTGTTAACTAATTCGTATTCACTTTTTGAAAGACAAAGTGTATCAATAGGGTAGGTTTTCAATGTTTCGATGATTGTTTGAGGATTTGAACTTTCATTGAAAAATATAGTTGAGCCAAGTAACCATGCAGCAAGAGAGACTTGATCATGATTATTTTTAATCCAGATTAAATGCGGTGTTTTAGTTGTATTTAACCAATAACTAAAACAAAAAAGGAATCATTTCTTATTGGAAAAAAATATTAGAATAAAAGGTTGTACGCTGTTTGCAAATGATGAAGAGAAGATTTTGCTTGAGAAGATGAAATTTTCATTTGTATAGATTGGTTTGATAGTTCTTTGTTTTCCATAGAACTGCTGCTCGTCATAAGAGGATACCAACCGACAGGTAACGGTTGTGATTTAAATTGTTTAGTGATCAATCCCTTTTTTAAGGGTCGAATTGTATTGTAGGTACAATTCATGATCATGTCAAAATATTTGTCATTAGTTATAATGCAATCGATAGCTAATGTTCGTATACATTGAAAAATTGTTTGTGTATTGACAGATGAAGAATCAAACGAAAAGAAATTGATCTGATTTTGAAGACAAGCCAATTGTAATAGAAGACGTTCTTTAGAACCAGGTGGTAAAAGGACAAGAATCTATTTAGAATATTTACATGAGTTGTTTTTTTCTGTGTAAAATAAAAAATATGCTCTACATTTTCTCCAACTGTTAGATTAAATTGCTTTCCAGTTAGAATACGAGCGAAATCACTTGATTGCATATAAATTTCCTTAAAAGTAAACTTTTGACCTTGACTACCGTCATTTTCATATGTCCATAGAGCATCTTTCGATGGCTGTTCAATCGTCCAACGATGAATAATATTTTGAATTAATTTTGGATAATTGATTTTATTTTCTTGTGCTATAGATTCTACACATTCTGTTAATTTTTTTTGCTGTTCATCATGTTCACATGATTGAATTGCATTGAACCATTTATCAACAATCGATCGTGTCGAATAGTATCGAATGGTTCCTCGTGTACTCAACATACTCGTAAGATGCAATTTAATGATTGTAAACGTACGACGTTGAGTATATATACACATATGCATATTCGTTCAATGTCTAAATGATTTAGATCGTAGGAAAGAAAAAGAATGACATTTACATTTTTTTTTCTCTTCTTATCTTTGAAATACTTGACTATTTGCGTTAGATTAATATTAATGATTTGTTCATTTAATAAATATGTTCAGAGTAGAGATGACAGTTTGTTGTTCTTGGTATAATAATATTTAAGCTCTTTTTTGTTTCTGTTATTAGTATCTAGCAGAAAAACAATGTCATCGTTACTCGTAACATTAACCAAAAATATATTACTATGGATAACAAGGACAGAAAAATGTCATTGTTCCCAGTACTATTAATGCGAAATGACCTAGTTTCTAGTACCTGAGACAAAAATGTCATTGTTTCTAGTACTAATAACAAAAAAAGAGAACTAAGCTAAACACTTGTATCAATAAAAAGATTCGATAAAAGACTTCAATTTTGACAATTTTATTAATAAATATATCAGAAAAATGAGAGTTGCACATCATACGTAAAATGAAGATTAAAAACTACGAGATGTTTCTATTATGGTTACTATTTTTATGGAAAATACAAGCACTAACAGATAATCGATTTAATCTATATAATACTGAAAATTCGCGAGATCGATATTGTCTTTTATATTATACATTTACAGACAAACAATCGGATGTAGGATTACATCATTTGACTTCGTATTGTTTTCGATCATCAGAAGACGATACTTATCTGGATTATATCGATGATAATGATCGTGGGCATGGTGTAAAATGGTTGTTTACTGATTTGGAGCAACAAAATGTAACGAGTGACATGCTACTTCAATGGTCAGCACCAATGAATACTGTCGAAGAATATCAAATCTTTCTCAACAATAATTCAAATTTAACATCAACGGATAAATTCGCATTTTATAATTGTACGCCACCATGGTTTGGTCCTTTTTGTCAATTTAAGCCTACAATTGGCACGAATGAAGGATTTAAAGCTTTAATTAAACATGCTTTCGCTGACAAAAAACCAATAATAAACGGTGCTCAAGTAACCTATTATGAACATCTTGTTTGTCAAACATATCTATCATGTTTGGATTGGCGAGAAATATGTGATGGAAAAAGTGATTGTATCGATGGTTTGGATGAAAAAGATTGTTGGCAACTTGAAATTAGTCAATGTAATACTAACGAATATCGATGTGAAAATGGTCAATGCATACCTATTGAATTTTTTTTGGATGATGTGATATATACAGATTGTTTTGATGGTACTGATGAAAGAATAGGCCGTGGTTCAGATGAAGAATGTAATACGCTTCCGACTTTCTTATGTGAAGAAACTGCATGTCCTGAAGGAGACTACGATTTTCCTTGTGGAAATGGTGCATGCACTCAAGGAATAGGAATATGTCGCTATGGTATATGTCCAACGAACGGCGAACCTTGTCGTAATGGTCGAAGTATGAGATTATCCGGGGACTTTTGTTCGAATGCTGTCTTTTGTATGTATAAAGGTCTCCAAACAGACAACGATACCCATTGGTGCAATGATTCTTGTCCAAATAGGGATTGTTTAGGAGAAACTTGTATGGAGATATTTGAATATCGTCGTATCGCTCCTATCTTCGGACATATTCGTTTAATGATTGCGAATAATAAAACTCGAATTTATGACAATCTCCCACCAATTTATATCTGTTACAATGGTTCATTGTGTCCAAATAATATGTTTCCATCTACGGAATTTATCAATGATTTCACTTGTATATTTATTACTCAATTGAATTTGAGAACAGGAATGGAAACGAAACACCTAAGTGCTGTGGTAAACGATATCAAACGTGAGTTTCGTGTGTGCTTATCAACGATTGATACGTCTCGCTGCAATCATTCAACAATGTATCAATGCCAAAATTCATCGAAATGTATTTCAAAACAACGTCTTCTCGATGGTATTCAAGATTGTTTTTTGAATGATGATGAAACATACAAGGAAAGTTGTACTTTACCAGACATACATCAACGTTTCAGATGCAAAGATGAAGAAGGTGATAAATGTTTTACTTTAAAAATGGTCCAAGGCTCTTCTTTCAATTGTAAATATCGAGAAGATGAAAGTTATGAAGACGCTCAGATTATGAGTCATATTTATTTCAGTTTAATATGTGATGGAATCAATGATTTGTTACCGATTTTTCTCGATATAGAAAATGAAACGGATGAAACCAATTGTGAGCATTGGTTATGTAATAATACTTATACGAGATGTGATGAACTGTGGGCATGTAAAAATGGAGCTGATGAAATCGGTTGTCGACCCTCATCAATCTGTTCTCATAATGAACATGAATGTGTGTTTCCCAACGATACGTCAAAACTATCGTGTTTATCATTAGCTCGACATGGCGATGGTGTAGCTGATTGTGTCGGTGAAACAGACGAACGAGCAAAGTATAAAAGAAAAACGGATATCAATTCCCTATTATATTTTTTTAAATGTTGGAATAGCACAGATATTATTTCATTCTTCGATGTCTGTAACACAAAACAAAACTGTATGTTCAAGGATGATGAATCATTCTGTACACATGTTGATCCTGATTCGATTTGTTTTTCTCAACCAGAAAACATGACTGATGTCGAAAAATTCTTTTGCTATTTCTCTAATATTTTTCCATTCATCAATAGACACTACTTCAAATTGAAAGATACTTCAAATAATCCGTCACATATTACATATGACACTCTATTATCTAACTATTCGTCATCAATGATACAGCCCAGTTCAACGAACATGCAAACAAAGATTATCTTTTCAAATGAAGACGCATGGTTTTGCAATCAAGGTGTGCCAATTTACTCTCGAACGAAGAATATTAGCAACCCAGAAACGAAATTATGTTTGTGTCCACCAAGTTATTACGGCGATCAATGTCGATATCAAAATCAACGTGTTAGTTTAACTGTTCAAATTCGAGCGCCACTAGATTCACGAATAACATTGATCTTTCTCTTGACTCTTATCGATAGCGAAAGAAATATTCAAGCATATGATTTTATTGAATATATATCCATTCGAGATTGTATTGATAAATTCAATATTTATTTACTTTATTCAACTCGACCAAAAAATTCATCAGAATTTTATTCGGTTCAAATCGATGCATTCAACCAAAAGACAATGACATATCGTGCTAGTTGGATTTTTCCACTTCGACATCTTTTCCTGCCCGTACAACATTTAGTTGTTCTTTTAAAAACACCTTTTCTACCTGTGATATCTGTAGATGAAGAATGTTCTCTGCCGTGCATACATGGTCAATGTTTTCACTATGTAAACGATCCTAATTCGACATTCTGCCAATGTGAATCTGGTTGGTCCGGTATTCAATGCAATATTCAGCACGATAATGAATGTGCATACGGTGCATATTCGATTAGTAAATCGATTTGCTTATGTCCAGTAGGTCGGTTCGGATCTCGATGTTATCTATCTCAAACTGTATGCCATTCGAACTCGTGTTTAAACGGCGGAGAATGTGTGCCAACCGATGTACGTTATGCTGTTACGGCATCAATAAAATCTAAATGTATCTGTCCAGAAGGTTATTTGGGTTCACGTTGTGACGTTCAAGAAAAATTAACTCGTATTGAAATATCATTTCATCATCGAGTATCGATTCCTCAGATGTTATTCATTCATTTTATTACTGCTCCTGCAGAAAAGTCTATAACACCTCATCAACGAGTACCAACTGCAAAAAAAATTCAATTTGATCAAGATTCAGTAATTGTATCTACTGCAGTTACATTTCATATTGCTATCGTACAAATACCTAAAGAATATTATTTAATCGCTATTCAAGAACAAGAAATTGAAAATGCACAAATTTCAACTAAAGTTCAACCGTCACATCGATGTCTTTCGATCGGAGAATTATTTGACGATACATTTGCTAAACAACATCTATTGAAACGTATCAAATACTATCATGTTCCATGTCAACAACGACATGATCTTGTTTGTTTTTACGATGATGTTCATATATGTTTATGTAATCGCTATCATGAAGCGAATTGTTTTGAATTCAATCACAGTATGACTTATACTTGTGGAAGTGACAATTATTGTGAACATGGAGCGAATTGTTTTCAAGATCATTTGATTTGCCCGAGAACAATTCTATGTGCATGTGAATTGTGTTATTTTGGATCGAGATGTCAATTTACAACAAAAGGTGCAACACTTGTCTTGGATACGATTCTCGGATATCATATTCGTTCGAATCGATCACTAACTCAGCAACCATTGATTATCAAACTTTCGGCTCTGTTTACCAGTCTTTTTGTTGTTTTTGGTTTGCTAAATAGTTTTCTTACCTATCAAACATTTCGAAGTCGACAAACACATAATGTTGGCTGTGGTCTTTATCTACTTACATCATCGTTCATCTCGTTTATTGCAATTATTCTTTTAACATTAAAATTCATCATTTTTTTATGTTCACAAATTGGTTCGATTAGTAATCGATCATTTTTAGGTTTTCATTGTCTATCAATGGATTATTGTATTCGAGTTATTTTAAGTATCAATGAATGGCTCAGTGCTTGTGTTGCTATCGAACGTGCAGTTAATATTTTACAAGGCGTCAAATTCAATAAAAAGAAAAGTAAACAAATAGCTAAATGGGCGGTTGCTTCAGTTGTGTTGATTGTTAGTTGTTCGTATATTCATGAACCAATTCATCGTCGTTTAATCGAAGACGAAGAAGAACAACGTACATGGTGTGTTACTCAATATTCATCAACTATTCAAATCTTCGATGGAATTTTAACAATTTGTCATTTTATAATTCCATTTATAATCAATTGTATATCTGCTTTAATTGTCATTCTAATCAGCGCTCGTACGCGTTCGAATACACAAAAACAAACATCGTTCAAAGGACATCTACGAGCACAATTAATTCATCATAAACATTTATTAATCTCGCCAATATTTCTTATTATCTTAGCTTTACCTCGCTTAATCATTTCATTTCTTTCGGGTTGTATGAAATCTAGTCGAGATCCTTGGTTGTATCTGATCGGATATTTTCTTTCGTTTATTTCATCGATTATGACATTCGTCGTGTTTGTTCTACCATCGGATATGTACAAAAAAGAATTCGAAAAGTCAATGAAACGATTCTTTCGCAGTACTCGATTAAATTAATTGTCTAACAATGACATCTATCGTTCATCAATCGGACATTGTCTCATTTGTAAATATCTACTACGAATAGATGAACGGATGAAAAGAGAAATAAAATAAATTTATCCTAATATAGAAAAAAAGCACGATGACTACAACTGAAGAAACCGAAGAAATTGTCGAGGATTTTACAATAATTCCTGATTTTTTGAAAGAAAATGCTGCAGCAAAAAGAAAGAAAAATCTCTATCGTTTGCCCGAATGGATGTCTTCGTTAGCTAAACGTTTTGATAGTACTCAGATACAAACAGAAAGTACTGTTTCACTCAACGAATTGACTTATCTCGATGAAGATCTTCGTTCGATCTTAATCAAGGATTTTTCTCTTCAACATCTATTTCCTGTTCAATCTCAGGTGATTCCATATCTAATTGAACAATGCCGATCTCATTCACCGATACCACCAGCTGACATTTGTGTTTCATCACCAACTGGTAGTGGTAAAACATTGACCTATGTTATACCGTTAGTTCAATGTATTCGTCAGCATGTGACTCGTGCTATTCGAATTGTTATACTTTTACCTGTTCAAGATTTAGCTGAACAAGTCTATCAAGTTGTTAACCAAATTGGAACGAAACTACAATTAAAAACAGCGCTTCTCGCTGGTCAACATTCGTTTGAAGACGAACAGAAAGTTCTCGTTAAACAGCAACTTAACGGAGGTGAGTCATCAGCATATCGTATCGAATGTTCGTACATGTACGAAATGTCCTTAAGACGAACGCGTGATAAGACGAAGTAGTATATTTATATGGTGTTTTTTTTCTCTCTTTTCTAAAGAGTGGATTCCGTTGATCGATATCGTTGTCTGCACGCCAGGTCGTTTAGTCGAACATATCAGTCGAACGCCTGGCTTCTCCTTAGTCAATCTTCGTTATCTTGTGATTGATGAAGCTGATCGAATTATTGATGAATTCAAACAAGATTGGCTCAATGTTCTCGATCGATCCGTTGGTCTTTCGAATCAATTTAAGAATGATTTTCAACCTTACATGCTCGGTCAAACGTCAGCTCATCCTCAAACTTACCAAAAGCTACTTTTTTCAGCAACATTAACACATAATCCTGAAATTCTTCAACAGCTAAATCTCTTTCGACCAGTTCTATTTTCTTCGTTAACAACTTCGAAATCAATAGCTATGCCATCGACATTACGTGAAAATTTCATTGTTTGTTCGATTACTTACAAACCATTGATCATCGCCTATCTCATTCAAAATCAATTACAAACCGATAAAATAATGATTTTCGTTCATTCGAAGAAAGATGTCGAACGTTTAACATCACTTCTGAAATTACTTCTACCTAAGAAAATGCAAATCAATCAAATTTCGAGAAATCTGCCATCGAAAAAAGTTCAAACACGTTTGAATATGTTCGAAAAAGGTCAAATACAGATTATTGTTTGTTCCGATGTTCTTGCGTAAGATATTGTTTTCGAAAATCAACGTGTTTTTCCAATTGATTCGATTGATTTTAGACGTGGTATCGATATAGCTAATATCGATTGTGTCATTCTCTACGATCTTCCGAAGAATATTCGTACTTATACACATCGTATCGGTCGAACAGCTCGTGCAGGTAAAACTGGTCGATCGATAACAATGGTTGAAAAAGAACGTCTACAAATGTTTCGTTCAACAATTAAAATCCATCGACGAAATAAACTTAAACATATGGATGTTAAAAAAGAACATTTTTCGTCGATGTTAGACGATTATCAAAAGGCTTTAGAAGTATTTGCTAGTAAAGAACAGAAGAAAAAATCGAAAAAATAAACAATTTATTATTATTTGTTAACAAGAAAATTTTGTTTTTTTGTTTTTGTTTGTTTTCAGATAAAATGAGTACTGATACAGATAATCCGTGTGCAGGTTGCGAACATCCATGTTCGGAATTTGCTGAATGTCCTCCTGGAATTCTCGAACAAATCGATCAAGGTAATATGGTCGGTTCAGTTGAGAAACATCGTCGACATATTTGTATTGGCCAATCGATACCAGCATCTCAATGGCCAAAAGATGTCAAAGATCTCGAGGGAAAATATATTGCTGAATTATCACGTTTATTAAAAGAAAATAAAGATGCCATCGGTTATCCAATTAAATTAACATCGGCATCTGTTGTTATTTCAACTGTTACTGATCGCCCTATGTTAACTGCCGATTGGTATATATTTCCCGATCAAATTAAACTAACTAATGTCAATATCGAACAGATCGAACAGGTGGTAAAAACATTACTGATCGATGATCAGTCAGTAATTAAAATCAAGGATCAAACGAAAACAATCGAAGAACAATTGAAACAAACATCGAATCTACCCGTTTTTGATGAGAATATTCATTGTCAAAGATTACAAGGCCTTTGGATATTGACATGTTGTCATTTTCAACGAGATCAACGTTGCGGTATATCGAATCGCTTTTTTGTTTGTATTGAATAAAGAATTATTTTTTTTGTTATAGGAGTACTCGGGCCAATGTTAATCGATGAAATAGAAAAATATGCTCGAGTAATCAATCGTAGTGATGACATTCACGCTTTGAAAATTAGCCATATTGGTAAGAACTGCTCTCGTTAATTACTGTCATTCTAAATTTCCTGTTTACTAGGTGGTCACAAGTTTGCAGGCAATGTTATTGTCTACCCGTCTGGTACATGGTACGGTCGTGTCATGCCAAGTCACATTCCGTCGTTAATTGACGCTTATCTCTCGTCATCCGATGAGTTAAAATCAAAATTAAAACCACTCTATCGTGGTCAATTGGATACAACTTGGTAGAATGACAATCATCGATATGACTTATATTTTTGTTTTTACTCGTGTGTGTGTCTGTTATGTCTCAAATTGACAAATTCTTCAGCAATTGATTAAAACCTGTTTCCATTTGTTCTTTCGTTCTTTAATTATATTTCAAAAGGAAAAGAGTATTTTGTTGACAGGAAAAAGAGAAAATTTGCTTATTCCTTTTACTCGTTTTTTCTTGGTATATTCTTATTTTTTTCCCTATTTCCTTAAAACAAGCCTAAATAAAGTCATCAATAAAAATGAATCAAACTTTTAGGTCTGTTTCGGTTCTTTAGCCAATTTCCGGCTCGTATATCAACGACAATAGTACACAGCTGCATTAACGTCATAACGATTATAAACGATCAACATTTTCTTCTCTTTCTTTCTCTCCCTCATTGTTTCTCCTTTTTTTTTCTCTTCATTTTCTTTTCTTTAATCATTATTAACAATTGAATGGTAACTCCGCACACGAACTCAAGAACGACTCGTTCATGTTCTTTCTCCTCTCTCTCTTTTGTCTTCTGAAATCACTACTTCGACTTTAATGAGAAACAAATTTTTGCATTTCGAATCATCGATCTTTTTTTCTTTCTTTTATCTTTACGACTGTCATAATCATTCATATAGATCCTAAGTTGATGCCCGTAGGGATAACACAAACAGGATATATCATTTATGATACTTACCATTCATTTTGATCAATAATTTTCTTTTCCTATATTTTTTTAATCATATGGAATCCATTTTCTTATCATCCTAACTCGCTCCAGATATAAATATACATATGCTATGATGAATAATCATATCATAGAAAAACAAAACTCAAGTGATTGAATACTTTTTTCTTTTCCGAACAATGAATCATGATTACCGAATGATTTATATTTATTTATATTTTTACATATTTTGCTCGTTATCTATTCAAAGTACGAATGATTTAAATTTAATCAACGACGAAACACGTTTAATACGCATGTTATTAAATGAAAAAACTTATTTGAAAAAAGTTCGACCATCATTGAAAGTTATTGTTGATCTACGCATTGTTTTCAATCAAATTGTGTCTATGGTTGAAAAAGAACAAATTATTGTTACGAATTGTTTTGTTGATCAAAAATGGACAGGCAAGAAAGAGAAAACTGATTATTGTTCAACGAACATCTATTCTATCTTTTAGATCCACGTTTAATTTGGAATCCAAATGATTTTCATAATATCACTTGGATTCGTATGTCAGCGACATCCGTTTGGTATCCAGATACATTTCTATACAATACAGCAGATAATGCAGGTTTTCTTTTGCCACACGATTCTCAGAATGTGATTGTTAGTCATAATGGAACGGTTTTTTGGCCTTTACCATTGGCACAATTACGAACACGATGTCGGATGACTATTAAACATTTTCCATTCGGTACTTTAAAAAAAAAATTTTAAACGAGCAGAGAAGTGGCTTTTCTTTTTTTTCTTCTTCTTTTTCTTGACAGATGCTATTAGTTGTCAGGCGATAGGATAATGACTTTGATTTTGTTTTTGTTAGATGAACAAACTTGTGATATGATATTTGGTTCATGGAGTCATACGAGTTCATTGATACATTACCAATTCTGGGAGAAAGCACCTGAATTACCTCAATATACTCCAAATAATGAATGGAAATTATTAGCTGTTTCACAATCAATTAAACCTGTTGAATATCCTAATTGGATCGAGCCGGATACGTTCTTTGAAATCAATTTTACAATTTTAATCGTGCGAAAACCGTTACAAGCAATTTATAATACCGTTATACCGGCATTGATGTTAACAACATTGACTCTTGTTTCATTTTTTGTAAGTTATATCTTGTCTTAATCTTTAAGCAAACGAAATTTGATCTTTCAAGATACCATTTGGTCAAGAAATGCAAATCGGCATTAGTATTATGTTAGCTTATTCCGTGTTTAGTCTTCGTTTATCCGAAGATGTTCCATCGCAAAGTGATAGCGTTCATCTAATCAGTTTTTATTTAACAATCTGTATGTTTTTCTCTCTATCAGCCATGACATGGTTTGCTATAGCAAATAAATTACGTGAAAGAAAACGTTTACCCTATTGGATACGTTGGTTAGCTATTGATTATTTATCGTGCATTGTTTGTGCACGAAGTATGAATCGAAAAGCGATCGATGCAGCAAAAAAACCGACAACACCCGTCGTTATTCCATTACGAGAGTCGCAAGATTCGGTCAATCATTCACCACTACAACAACAACAATCACTTCGTCCACCATCAGAATCACCTCTAATGCCGACAGTTTGGGTGCGTCGACCATTATCAAAAACGCCATCGGCTGTATCTGAAGTACTCGAAGTACATCGACGAACGAATTCATTTCGTCAAACACGCAAACCACATGATCAATCCATATCGCAAAATCAAGAAAGTTTATATGCAATACATATTATCAATCGTTTCGTATTTGTCTTATTTCTTCTTTTCGTTATATTTCTTAATATGTACACATGGTTTTTCTATTCACGAACATTAAAAACTCATTTGTATGATCCTGAAACACAATGGACATGTTTCGATGAATCGAAATTACAAATCGTTAACTGTAATGAAACAATTTGAAGACATAAAACCGAAACCAAAATACATTTATGATTTATTTTTTTCCGTTGTCTTGAATAAAAAAAACCGATACCGACCAGTCTTGATATACAATTATTCAGTAGTAATATTGACATTTGACGAATCTATTTGCTTGATTCGAGAGAAAAGGCCAATAAAATCATAAGAGAGAAAAAAACAAATTTATGCATGTACACCGGCAATTATTCATCGAAAATACAGCAGTTCGATCGTTTTTTTCTGCTTTAAAAAGGCTGTTCGTGATAAGTATTCATAAAACTCGGTCTATAAATGTCCCAAGAATGAGTTATCAAACTCTATCCGCTTTCTTTTTTCTCTCTCCCACCTACATGCTGCTGCTACCATCATCGTCTTGTTGTTTTTTGTTGTTTTTAATAACGACGAAGTAGACGGGACTTTTTCTCTCGATTCTTTTTTTTTCTTCCTATTTATTGATCGACTGATGGTAGTAGTAAAAAAAAGAAAAAAAAACACACACACATCACATTGAAAACGAGAATCAAAAGAGAGAGAGAGACCGAAAAAAAAACTCGAAATAGGGAGCAAAAAAAATACTTGACGAATAAAAGTAAGCAAGCGAAATACACAGTCGATTACTTTTGTTCGTGTTGAGGTTTCTCTCGACTAGAGTTGAAATAGTAGTAATTTAATTTTTGTTCGATTTAAGATCTCTAACCATGTACACGCATTACGAACGAACATCCCACGATTACGATCGAGTCGATGATTCGTATGATGTCTCATCGAATACTTCGACCTATCGATCCGCCATGAGCCCACGTGTAACTAATCTACCTCGTTCACGACCATCGGCATTGGGTAGCGGTGGTAATGGCGTCATGACACGAGTTTTTCAAAGTTTTCAATCGACAGGTTCAAGTGGCAATTTCGGGCCAGGTTTATCGGCATTAGCTAATTTTCCTGGCGTGCCTATACGCGGTTCATCGAATATAAATACAGCTCTCGTTGGATTCAATTCGACACGTCACCGTGACAAGAAAGATCTCGAACAATTGAACGATAAATTTGCACAATATGTCGAAAAAGTTCGATTTCTCGAAGCACAAAATCGAAAACTCGTTTTGGAATTAGAAGCCTTACAAAGCCGTGCCGGACAGTACGTTCTTATTTGAACGAAAAATCTTGAATTCAAACTCTTGTTTTTTTTGTTCCAGAGGTTCATCACGTATCAAAGAAATGTATGACATCGAAATATCCGAAGCCAAACGTCTTATTGACGATACAAAACGTGATGCTGCTGCTGCCAATGTTAAAACGCAACAAGCCGAACAAGATCTTCGTCGTCACAACGATCGTTACAATCAAGTATCCGGATTAAGAGATACTGATCGAAAAAAAATCGATGACATTCAACGTCAAATAGCTGAAAACGAAGCAGTACGAATTGACTTTTCTACTTGTCAATTGATAAGAAAAAATATGTTCTCTTTCGCTCTCTCTCTAGCAAATTAATCTCTTTCGTCGTCGTTTGGAAGATCTCGACGATGAAGCACGTCGATACAAAACCGAAAGTCAACGATTAACCTCGGAAATCAATCGTTTACAAAATGAAATTCAAAACGAACGATTTATGAAATCATCATGTGACGTCGAGAAATATGCACTCGAAGATGAATTAGCGTTTGTCAAACAAGCACGTAAGCGATTTGCATATCAATGTTGATTTTTATTCGTGTTTTCTTGCTTTTTTTTTAGATGAAGCTGACCTTGCTGAACTTCGTTCTCGAAGTGTTTCGAATGATCTTGATCCGTCGCAATTCTTTCGAAATGAATTATCACAAGCCATTCGAGAAATTCGTAATGACTACGAAAATCGAGTCGAAAATCAACGAACTGACATGCAAAATAAATATTCACTTTTATTCAATGAAATCGCTATAAAACAACAACGACCTGACGCAAATCCATTGTATAACGAACAACATCGTCGACAAGAAGAACGTCTTCGTACGGAAGTTTCTCAAACACAAAATCAAAATGCTTATCTTCGTGCACAAACTCAAGGTGTCAAAGATCGTATCGACGATTTACAACGACGTTTAGCCCAATTGAAAGACGAACGTAGTGCTGCACAAGCTAAAACGGCAAAAGATATTCAAGATGCAAAAGATCGTTTAGAACAAGTGAACCGAGATTTTGCTGAAGTCACCAACTTGAAAACATCTCTCGAAAAAGAAATCAACGTCTATCGAGATCTCCTTGAAAGTATGATAAGAAAAACAAAAATCATAAACCATTGAATCGTTTCTTTTCTTTGCTCAGGTCAAAATGGTCTCCGTGGTTATGTTGATCGAATCGTACAAAATGCTGAACAACAATCGTTGGACCGACCATCGATTCGGCCAAGTGCAACAACGACAAGTATTCAACACACATTCATCAATACGTCCGGTTCGAATTACACCGGTTCACCAGGTGGAATCAGTAGTTTAATCAATCATTCAACTCGACCCTCGAACAGTTATCAAACCATCTCAAGTGGTATTCGAAATACACTACGCGATAGCACCGGTAGCGACTACTAAACAATACCATTAGATGGCTATTTTTCTCCTTTCTTTCTTGTCCTTCTTTTTTTTAACGCATAATTATCTATTCTTGTGATATAATAAAAAATTTTAAAAATCTGTAGTGATGGGATTTCATTTGCCAACATACACTCGCATCTGTCACCAACACACCTCAATCTATCTTGTCTAATGATCAGACGCATCATATTCGTTTTAATCCAATTGTTTATCATCGTATTCCATGTGTTAACGAAATCAGCTCGAGAGTAACCATATAACTCTCGTGTCGATAAAACCTTGATAGGCAAAACAACACACTACGAAATCGTTGTCTCTTTCTCTATCTTTCATAATCATCATCTGTTTTCCATCGAGAAAAATCAAAGTTTAATTGAAAACAAATATTCACAAGTTAATGAGAGAAATTACATTCGATTTGTCAAGTGACAAAATTCAACAACGAAATTAACTTTCGTATCCGGTTCAAGAAATTCTTTTCACGATCAAAGAACAACGACAAGAAATCATCTTCCAACTAATCGAGCACATGTTTTCGTTTTTTTCGTTTGTGTTAATTGATATTTTACCAATTTACAATGATATCTAATCATTCTCTTCCTCCAATACGAATATTTCTTGTCATCTTCAATTCAACCAATTGAACACTTTCTCTCTCTTCACTCATTAGGAGAGAAACAGAAAGAGAGAGAGAGAGAGAAAAAATGAAAAAGATAAATTGAAAATTTTTGAAAGACGAACGATCATTTTCCTTGTTTCATTACGTCACTCATATATAAACTTCATCTTCTCTCTCGAACTACATTCATTCATTTGTTTCTTCATTCGTAAAATTCGAACCATTTTCACAAACATGTTTCGTTTGAAACAAGAACCTGATGCATTAGATTTAACCAATCGTCCTCAACATCTTCTTTCGCCAGCCACAGATCACGACGATGATGACGAAGAAGATTCATTACCAAAAGTAATTCAAAACAAAAATCCTTCAATTCATTTCACTTTACCTTTTCTTTAGAAAACAATCTACGATAGCGGTTTTATTGATACCAGCGATGAGAATAATAACAGTTCGCTTATGGTTAAACAAGGTAGGTCGTAGTTTGCTTGATACCTATCATTTTTATCTCAGTCGATTCGCTAAATTGATGTTCATTTGTCGCATGTTGCACCTCGAGCTAGAGAAATTTCCCGTCAGTAGGAGGTCTCATACATAGATAATTAAATTGAAAATGAATACGAACCAATATTGTTCAACAAAATGAAGAACAAAACTAAACACCTATTCATTCTTCTCCTTGTGTCTCTTGATCAATTTAACCCCTGAAGGTACAAGATGTTGTCATGTGTTTATTTCTATTCATAGAACGAAATCATCATCAATATCATAGTACTCCACTTCGTCCTCAACAAATTCATGGTCTTCAACGGCACCCGAGTACAAGCAGTAGCGCATGTTCATCATCACCACCACCTCGGGAACAATCGAACGACAAAGAATGTCGAAATACAAGGTGAGATCTTGTCATTGAAGAGGAAACGAGAGTGTACGGTTGTTTTTTTGTTTGAATAGATTTCTTGGCAGTCGAGCTGTGGCTGTTCTGAATCAATGGTTTCAATTAAATCGTGATTATCCGTATCCGGATGATGAACGAACGGATGAGTTAGCTAGTGAAGCGGGTATTACTCAAAAACAAGTGAAAAAATGGTTCGCTAATAAACGTGTTCGAAGTCAAACTTGCTACAAACCTTTATATCGATCACGAAAAGTACGTTAATACGTTTTACAACGAATATCATCTAATAATTTATTTTTTATAGTCTCGAAATTCTTCAACATTGACTCCTTCTCGTGCACCACAAACGAATTATAACTACATTATCAATCACAATAATATTGCTCCACCACTGGCACCTCCACCACCAGCAGCAGCGTTTCCTCCAACGAATCCAATGCTTTTCAATCCAATGGCAACATCAATGATGATGCTTATGATGCAACAACATTTCATGTCGACAATGATGGCTGCTGGTCTCCCACCTCAAACTCCATTGGTAGGCGTTCCACCAACACTGCCAGCTGAGTCCTCAACAACAACGAAAAAACCGAATACAGATCGTATAACGCGCTTTTGGTTGTAAATACTCAATCGTGTCGAGTACACTCTCAATTATTCAGATAGCATTTTGTGTTCTTTTTCGTTTCTGTGTATCATTTTTTTTGTGTTTGCGTGAGAGTGTATTTTGGCGATTTCTGTTTTTTATTAATTAAAACTCGCGAAAAACAATATTTTCTAACGTTATCATTTCTTCTCGCTGGGTAACTTTTGAATTCAATTGACAAGATGAAAGAATCGTTCATATATCACCAGGAAAGATGCGCGCCTCGCCTATTCATATTCTTTTGATGTTTATCCAATACTATCGAATTGTCTGGCCACTTGCCTTTTTCGATTCCAATCGATTCGTCATTTCCCACTATGTTTTTTTTTCTCGAATTTATTTATTTGATAAAGAAGAAACTACAGAAATTTTCCTTCTCGAAAGATGAAACGTACCGCCTCACAGTATGATATCTATTATTCGCACGTAGACAGGTATTTCGTTTGCTCGTCTCATCTCCTATATACAGAGCAATTATGCATAAGTCCAACCTTCGTTTGTCACCTAATAAAAAAAAGTGTATCGATCGATATGATCGTTATCAAATGTGTTATCGTGTCAAAGGCAAAAGAGCATCGACATTCCGAGAATATGTTCGATTAAGATCAATATCTCGACGAAGGAAAAAAGTCGTTTAATTGATGACATGAGAATTAAGAATCTTGGAGAGAATAAACTAATTGTCTGTATCGTCGATCATCGATGACATGATTCTGTAATTGAATATGTTTGCGTTGTGCACTTTGCTTGCGAATTTCTAATTGTTGTCTACTGCGAAATGTTTGTGATGAATGTGGTGCATTGAGAATTTCTAACATCACTGGTTGAACATTGAGAAATTTGTTTTTGATTTTTTCATCGGATAGAATCGGATTTTCACGTGGTTTGATTTGATAAAAGTCTTTTTTCATATTCATTTCATTTCCATAGATATTCGGTAGGAAAAGATGACTCGAACGAGTTTGGTCGCCGCTAGTTTTTGTCCACATTGCTCGACATGATTCACGATAGGTTTTATCGTGTTGAAACCATTGATAACGTTTTGTTAAATGTTCATGTGCAAATAGATGATCATTGACAGCGCGTCGTCGAAGTACTTCGACATTATCATGTTGTAATTGAGCTAATTTTCGACGCATTTCACGTCGATATTCGTTTTCAGATTTGATTAATGTTTGTGCATATAAACTTGGCAAACGTTGAACACTAGTTAATTTAGCTTTTTTTCTAAAGAATAAATAATTAAGATCGATTGTTTTCCTATTTCTTCTCGTTTTTTTTTCGTTGTGAAATTGACTTACGAATTCATCGAGTATACAAAAATGAAAGAATAAGAAAATAATTCGAATGGAGTGCCGATGAAAAGAAAAAGAAATCGTTTTATACATGACATGTTGTTTAATCACTTGTTTTGATAAGCTTTATGAAACCATTGAAATATTCTTCAACCCATTTTTCAGATGAAAAAACAACGAGCGAAATGAATTTTTCTTCTCTTCGCGTTTCTTTTTTAATCATTTCAATAAGTAAACTTAAATATAGAATATGAATAAACGAACACTTGAAAACGATTGAAATAGATCTATTATTATTTTAGTGCTGATTTCAAGTAGATTCAATTGAACTCTACGGTTCGGTATATTTCTCCATTGGAAAGGCTAAATTTTGACAAGACTTTTAATCGATGTTTTCTATTAGTCTATCCTTCTAGAGGTCGTATAAATAGATGAGGGAAAAAAACGAACGAAAACAAAACGAACACGACAAGAAGAAGAATATAATATAATCGTAATCGACATTTTATTTATTTGTTATATTCGTTCTTCTTTTTTTCCATATGGATACATTTAACTTTGAATTTGAAACTGATTCAACTTTAACAAACGATACAACGACAAGCACGAATAGTAATCTCGATTGGACAGCATTTCAATCGGCATCAACATCAATCGAACATCCTCCGCCACTGATTCTACCATCGATAACTATTCATCAAAATCCATTTTCACCGAATTGGCTTGCACAACAGGATGATGCTGTTGCACCCGATCATCGAACGAAATTAAATTCGACGACAACACATGTACATGATGATGGACTTTATTTTGAAATTGAACGATTTTTTAACGGATTAAATCAACAAGAATCACAAACACAACAACAAGATGTTATTCAAATACCGGATCAAATCAATCACAACGAAACTTCTGTTCGTAATCGAAAGTTTTCAATTTCAATATTTTCTTTCTTTCGTTATCAAAAATATTTTAGTATCGAACTCAAGGATCATTACCAACACCATTATTACCCCGTGTATCATCATCATCGTCATCATCATCGTCGTCGTCATCGTCATCATCATCATCATCACGTTCTCAATATTATCATAAATTACCTGAACATGCTGTTAAATTAATGCAAGAATGGTATAATGCACATTTAGATGATCCATATCCTCGTTCACCTGATAAAAAACGTTTTATTACAGAAGGAAATATAACCGCTCAACAATGTCGTTCATGGTTTGCTAATCGTCGTCAACGTCTTAAACACGTTAAACGAAATCAACCACGAACATCGACATCTCGTTTACACTCAATCGTACAAAAGCCCCTCACTGACGAACAAATCAAACTACCTGAACAATGTTATTACTGTCAACAACAACAACAACAACAGATACCGCTTAGTCCAACAACGACTGTTAATGTTGTAATCAATCAACAAACAGTCGAACAATTGATTCAAAATAGTCTTCGTAAATTATTCTATGCGCCTGTAATGTGATCGTTGCATTTTTGTTTTTGTTTGTTTGTTCGTTTTTCTTTGTTTTTATATGATTTGCCGTCTTCTTCTTTTTTTTGTTACTGGTCGAGTGATCTCTCGTCTTATGTTTATAAAGAGAAAACAAAACACGTCAACTTTATGTGTGTTTCGTATTAGATGATTTTCAACAAGAAACTAAGGAATTATTTATTGATTTTATTTTTTCTTTTGAACAAGACGAAAACTTTCTAAAAGACAGACAAAAAAAACAAAGTTGAAATTTTCAAATCAAACCATTTCGATTACCTAAAAATTCATTCGCATCAATCTTTCCATTTCGATCGAAATCCATAGCTAAACTAAGCTCTTCAATATATTTTTCATTAACATTAGGAGTATTTTCATCGCGAAGTACTAAATTCATCACATCGGCAAATTCATTTCGACTGATAAAACCTGAATGATTGTAATCGATCAGATTGAATAATATCATGAGCATATCTTTTCGCATATATAAATCTTCCATAATACCTGGATTCGACTGAAATCGAAAAAGGAAAAAGCGTGAAATTTGAATTTTTGTTGAATTACCATTTGAATTTTGGAATTATCGAGAATGTAATTATCGAATAAAGTTCGATAGAGAACACCTTGTTGATCTTCTTGAACGATTTTTGTGCGTAGTATTAACCAAGGTAAATCGACTTGCAGGATATTTGTCATGATTTCTGACCAGAGAGTTAGCGGTAAATGCCCTGCAAATGGTAACATTTCGAATGGGAATTTTCTTTATTTTTGGTGAAATTTAAATGAAACCTGTTTTCTTTTTATCAGCTTTTTCGAATTGTTTTAAAAGTTCGGCTTTGTTTGACATAATCGTTTCCATTAGAGAATGATACGCTGGATCTTCGAAGATAGTCACTCTGAACAAAAAAATGTCAATTAATTCTCTAGTAAAATTCGACGAAAATCTACTTTTTATTAAAACTAAGTTTTTCCATTTCAACTTCTTGAGTTTTGAATGAAATTAACCAAGGTTCATCTTCATTGTAATCCCATCGAATAATAGCGCCCCAATTCGATCCACCACAATAATTCGATGCACTAAAAATCGTCAAAACTTTCCGATCGTGCGTAAATTCATAGCCATCTTGTTTAACTTGATGGGAACGAATAATCATGGAGAGATTGTATTTCTTCAAAAATTGCTCCGAAATATCAGGTCCGAAGAAACACGCCATTTTTCTTGCGTCATTCTTTCGACAACCTGCACGACCGTGTGGATCGGGATCACTCCAAAATAGATCTACATAAACCGAAAAAGAAAAGATTCACATGTCTTTTGACAAACAATCGATTCGAACAAGACCTTGAACTTGTCGATATTCGTTCTCTTCATCTTCAGTCAAATGTTTTCCACCTGATTTCGATGCCGGTGGTACTTCAATTGAAATATCTAGCAGCACAAACAAAAGTAATTCATTCGCTGTTATTAATTTCGACTCTTACATTTGTTTCGTTTGAGTGAATTGAGATTTTTCAAATTAATCTTATCCGATATACCACCATGCATGACAATCAAACGAGATTTTCCACCGTCAATATAAGAATATAATGGCAACCAACTGAAAACATCTTTGAATAGATCAAGTATTGGCGTTTGACGTTTCTAAGAAAAGCAAAATTTCCGTTTACGAACACACAAATCAACATTCACAAACGGGATATTTCTCATTGACTTCTTTCTGAAAGCCATATCGAATTGTAACCATAATATCTTCATGATTTCCTATTGAAATAAAACAGTTGTTAACATTCATTTCGATCTTTTCGAAATATCAAACCTCGATTGAGAAAAACTGAACTTGGATAGAGAATTAACGCAACTAATAAAAGTAAAATAACTTCGACGGAATGTTTGCCTCGATCAACAAAATCTCCATTGAAAACATAAGCATTATCTATTGCTGGCAAGCCGTTCTAATCAAATGTCAAAAGTTGAATAGTTTTGTTTAAATTAACAATATTGTTTTGTTTTTACAGAATTGAATATATGCAATAGATCAGCTAATTGCCCATGAAGATCACCAATGATGAATATATGATGAAGAAACGATAGGTCAATATGATTAAAATTCGGTAAAGTTTTGAGTATCGCTCGACCTTGATGAAGAATTTCACAGACGTATTTTTCGTGTAAAACCTATCGAAGAAAATATTGTTCATCTTTCGAGAAATAAGAATTCAATTACTTGTCCATGTTGAAAAGCTTCGATTAATTCAACGAACGTTTGTCGTGTAATCGGACCTTTGATATCTAAACGTTGAAAAAAAGATTTTATTTACGAATATAAATCAATTTCGAGTTCCTACGTGGTCCTTTATAACTCGATTCGACAGTTATATTATCTGGATTTGTCAATCTCAATAATTCTTTTTCTTCTACAAAACAAACAATTAATCATAGACAATGTTTGTTTTTCTTTTTCTATTCATATTACCAACAGGTAAACCAGCCTGATGAATTATTTTCGTTACAGATAATGCGAGTTGATCGGATGAATTAAGTAATTTTTCAAACATATCTTTTAACTAGAGAATAAACACGGAAATGTAATTTTTTTGTCTTTCAACGGAAATCTCAATCAAAAGACTTTAGCTTCGGTTTGTTCGCTTGAATATTCTAATTTCTCGTGAATTTGCCAAGCAGCCTGTTTTTTCAATCGAAGTCGTGCTTGATGACTTCGAAATGCAGATTGAATCTTTGATGCAGACTCATTTGCTAAATATGCAAACGAAAAAAAAACAAATGACTCGAATACAAAAATTCATTTCGAAATCAACCTTTTGTATTCGAGATACTTGCAATTGTTGTAAATTTCTCGGGACGATCAGTCATTGATATCACTTGCGGTAGAATCTAGATAAATAAAAGCAAATCAAAGAAAATTATTTCATGTCGAAAAATCTCTTCAATAAACATCGACCGAGGAAGAAAAAAAAAGCAAAGCAACGAGATCCTCACCCGATTTAAAAATGTTGAATTCATGATAGATTTTATTTCTTTTATTTATCACACCTGTATGTGAGATGACAACGATTAAAATATCACAAGAACGTTTTTGGTATATGTCAAGGTTAATATCTGTCAAATAATTAGTTAGAAAAAAAGACGTAGGCAAGTGCAGATACACATTTTTAATGTTGCATATAATATATTCCTAACTGTTGGTTAATAGAACGAGGAAAAAAAAGAGGTTTTTTTATATATTTTAGACAGAAATATTTCTCTTCGACCTCGTTTCGTCAAATGAATTGCAAAGAACAGTCAAAAAAATACACGATACTTGCATTAAAGCAATGCACTGTGTTGATTTTATTTCTACTGCATAATAGCAAATATATATGCAGTGATGAAGAAAGAAAAAAAAATTTGATGTCAACCACAAAAAGAAAGGAAAGAAGAAAATGTGGCGTTTATTTTTTGAAATAAGAAAAATAAAATTCTTATTGACGAGGAACAAATCATTTTGTTATTTGTGTATTCTTTCTTTCCTCATAACAAAATCTGATAAGATTGTAGCGAGTAAATGTAGAAAAAAAAACAAGAGAAAAATATGTTTATTTGATTATTATTTACACTCGAATAATCAACACAGAGTGATAACAATAGCAAATACATCATTATGTCAATGTCTAGACTTTGATTTTCTTCTTTGGTGATTCTTGATCACTTGATGACGACGACGACGATGATGATGATGAGCTTTCGTCATCACTTTCACTTCCGCTACTGCTGCTGTCGCTGCTGCTGCTGCTACCACTACTTCCACTAGACGATGATGAACTGCTGGAACTTGAATCTGATTCATTTCCATCATCATCATCATCGGGTTTCTTTCGTTTATTACTAAATTGAACGTTTTGTAATTGACTCATGTTTTCTCTGAAATGAAATGAAAATTATCATCTAGCAAATAAAAGAATCTCAAACTTTTTCTTGATTTCTTTCGCATTTTTCTCTTCATCTTCTTGATTTTTTTGCAATTGTTTTATACGTTTTTCAAGTAATTGCGTACGTGATGGTCTTTCAACATATTTTCTTTTACGTGTACATTGATATGTCCAATGGCCTTTTTCCAAACATTTTTGACATTGTGCATTATTACTCTCCTGTTCGACTCTTGAAAACAACAAATAATTTCATAATAAAAAAAAACAAAAGGAAATTGATTTCTACCGTTCACGCATTAATGCACGAGGTTTTCGTGGTGGAATTGAATACATGATGATTTGGTTAACTGAAATATTCTAATCTAAAACATAGAAAAACCACATAGCGACATCAAGAGAAAGCCAATTGGTTTGTTTGTTTCGCCAAAGAAGTTAACGACGCATTAAACATTAAACATGAGTAGTAAAACGCTAAGTCTTCGTCAAATACCTCAAGTAAATCAATTTAAATTTTATAATAAACAAAAAATATCTATAAATTTCGATTTTCTCTAGAGAATCTATTCAATATTTACTCGATCTACATCTCGTAAAATTGCCTTTTCGGATTCACCAGTTGAAGAACCACCTCGTGATCCGAATGCACCAACTCGAGATAATACAGATGGAGGTGATCGATCGCCTAAACCCGATCGATCCAATCCTAGTGACACTCAAAATCCAAACGAACTACCTCGATCACCAAAACGAGACCGTTAACTCGAACTAATCTTTTGTTATTCCAGCTAGTTTCTTTTCTTTTTTTTTGTGTAATACAGATAAACGAGCCAATAAATATATTATTCACATGTATTTATCATTTTTTAACATCTTTATGAGCAACAACAAACATTTGTGGTACATCAAATTCAGGCGAATAACCGCTGTTATATGATGAATCTTCAAAAATAATGCTGTAACAATCTTTTCCAACTCGTGGAATACTTTCTACGACACCTTTGTAAAAACATGATGTCTGAGGATAAAGTGCAAGTACAATCGTACGTGGCGAAAATAATGCTTGTGGACATGTTACTGGACATGCACGCCATTGTGGTAATGGAATAATATGTCGTTTACTTATATTGTAATAACGTCCTTTGCCTGGTTCAGCATCAATATCGACAATATCATATTTGCTTTTATTGCCATGTACATTAGCCACTTCAGCTAAGATCCAATTTTCATCACCATCGTCACTTTCAACGAAACCAGCGATGTAATCACCGACATGACATAGATGATTACCAGCTGCTGGTATAGCACCACAGAGCGGTGGAGGTGGTCCAACTTCATCCTAAATGAACGAATGATTCGATTGTGATTGTTCATCGAGTGTTACTTTGTGAGAATTACGACTTTGATGTTCATTTCCATACCAAATTTTCAACCCGTAAGCCATATGAGAGAGAAGATCGGCGAGACCACGTCGAGTTGTATGATTTCGATCGGCATCATTATGATTTTTTGCCGCATTGGCAATATCAACTTGTAATCGACGAACTTCAGCTATTTTCTTCAAAGCTGTTTGATACATTTCCATTTCATTTTGAACATTTCCTAACGCTTGTGTGAGATGATTTTTTGATACGTGAGAACTCGTATTTTCATTCGATGATGATGACGTCGATTTTTGTTGTTGAACAGAATGCCAAGCATCACGACTTGTATTGTAGCAATCTTTAGTTTTTTTCAAATCATCTTGTAATTCAAGCAAAAGTCTTTGTATAGTCAATTCATTCTGTGTGACTATATCTTTGGTTTCATTCGAACTTGATTGTGTTGTTGTAGATGTAACTGCAGATAATGATGATGATGATCGACGAGATGATGGACGTTCAATATTATGATTTGTTCGCGTCATAAGTTCGATTCGATCTATAAGATTTATTTGCAATTACATGATTGCAGAACAACGAACGACTTGTATCGAAATAAACATTGGTGTAACAAGTACACCATTAATAGACAGATATAGATGTCATACTCAAACGAATTTTTTGCTTTTTGAGAAAGTATCGATGGTATATCGTTGATGAGGACATATCGAATTCTATTCCTAAAATTGACAATTGATTAAATGATGTCCTTTTCTTTTGAAAATAAATTCAGTTTATACATGACATCTATGCGTTGATTGATAGGTTTACTTCGATCAATCAATATCGGTTTCATTTTTTCATTGATCATTTTTCTTCCCACAGAAAACCCAAAGCGAATCGACAGACAAACGAACGAATAAATAAATAAGTAAAAAGTTGATTTCAATTCTATTTATTTCTATTTGTGAATTTTCTGTCGAGTTTCATAACCAATTGAATGCAAAGAGAGAATTTGATGACTCATTGGGAAATATCTTGCTCTTCATAAATACCTATAGCATTTGTTTTTTTGCTCACTGTTTGTCAAATCTTGTGCAAGTGACTGACAGTAAATAAATACTAATAATTTCATTTTCAGAAAAAAAAATGCAACCGAATAATAATCGTCCGGTCTACATTGTTCAGCCATCGAATATTACTCATTTAAATGTTCGACCAACGATTATTACTACGGGTGCTCAACAATTGCAACCTCCACAAGCACCTGTCTATCAACTTTCCACTATTAGACAGCCAGTGACTTCACCCTCACAACAACAACAACAACAAGCATCATCATTTTACCAAGTTCAAGGGCAGCCTCGTCTTGTTTCATCATCGCCTGTTTATGCATCTCTACTAGCAACACAACGTTTTGCTCCTTCTTCACAAACATTACTTACAGGAACTCCAAATCTATCTCCTCGTTTACTTAATTCTCAAACAGTACGCATGCCAATAAATCCTGCACAATCAACAAGTCTACTGAGATCCACAACGCCTACAGTTTCGTCGCCAATTGTATCAACTTCTGCTTCAACAGCATCACCAACACCAGCAGCACCAGCTGCAGCTTCGACAACAACGGCTGCACCTGGTTCGAAAGAATTTGCCGTTCGAGTTCCTAAGTAGATCGAAATTTTTTTTGTCTAAAAACAAAACATACAATCATTCGTTTTGTTTTTGTTTTAAATAGAACTTCTGAACAATATGCTGTCATGGAATTTGCAAGTGGTCTATCGATTGATGTCAAAGATTGGAAACATATTGAAATGCAACGTGAAATCACTTCATATAACTATCGTCCTGCAACAAATCTCGAAGATTCATCATCATCGAATACAATCACGACATCACTCGGTGTTGTTTTGCCTAAAACCGGTGCCGGAAGTGAATACGGTCGTGAACAAAAAGAAGCTCTCAAACGAAAACGTTACGCTACGAAAGGAACCAATGTTGAAGATCTTCCATGGATTTTAACTGATCGTTCGTCATCAGAGAAGAGAAGCAAAGCATATCGTGGTCTTAAACGTGGCAGTATTACAGCTAATTGCTCGTATTATATTTTTATTCAAAAGAAAGATATTTTCGAAGCCTATCCTGTCAATGATTGGTACAGTTTTACGCCGACAAATGTTTATAAAACACTTGATTTCGACGAAGCAGAAAAACAATATCAAGATCGACATAAAATCTTGAGTAAATGGCATCAAACTCATCAACTAGCTAAAAAAAAAGACGATGATGATGAAAACGAAGGTAGCGGAACGAGCAAAAAGAAAACACCAGCGAAACCAAAACGTGAGTTTAAATTACTTGATGCTGAAGATTGGATCAATGAGAAAGATGAAGAAGAAGACGACGAGGACGAGGACGAGGACGATGATGGTGATACGAGTGGTAATAAGAAATCAAAAACTAAGAAACAGACAAAGAAAGCCAAGGGTGCATGGACATTGAGTGATGAAGACGACGATGATGCTGCGGAAAGTAAAGCTAAAAAACGAAAAACAACGAAACGACAAACAAGTGAAGATCACGTAGGAGAAGATTCCGATGATGGTGATCACGAAGGTAGACACAAATGTTCAATTGAGATTATTTAATGATCTCATTTTTTTCTTTGAAGGAGATGAAATTGAATACACAAGTGACGAAACTTCGTCAGATGAAGATGATATTAAAGGTATAAGCTGATTACGCACATTGTATCCATTATGAATTTGTTTTTAGACGTTGGCACGGTTAAGTCATCAATGAAATATGAAGTTAGAGGTTGGTTTTCAATAAAAGATTCGATTGATTGATTGATTAACTTGGTTGTTTTTCAGGCGTTGATGAAGAAATTAAAAATAATCCCGATATCGAAAAAAAACTCGAAGAAATGGATGAAAATGCTGATGAACTAGATTTCGATGATGATGATGAAGACATTCCTGATATTGGTTCGAATCGAATATTTCGATGTACATACATTGAAATCTTCATTTTCTAGACGACAATGAAGATGAAAATAAAACAGCAGCTGATGATCTATCCGAAGTACCGAATTTATTCAAAAATGATCCATTAGGCAAAGGTACTCATATTCATATTTCTTTAAACTCAAATGAATCTTTGTTTTTTGTCTTTTTTTCTTCAATCCAGAAATCGAAACTAGTTCTGACAGTGACGATATGGATGATTCCGATGATCCAGACAAAGAATCTATGGAATCTGTACGTGTAAACTGACGAAGATTTTCATTTCAAAATCGAATTATCTCACTACTTTTTAGTCTTCAATGAATTTACAACCGATTCCATCCGAACAAATTAAAACAGGTTTCATTCATCATTACAAACTAATTTCCTTGACACAAATACCTTTTATTTTGCAGAAAAAGGTCATAAGAAAGCTCGTGAAGAAGAAATGCGTGCAATTAAATCCAAAGTTATGTCATTGCCCACGACTCCATCAAATCCAACGTATGTGCACGGGATTTGCTTTGTTTCCTATTCTGTTTTCAAATTTGATTTACTTTCAGTGACGCTGTAACGGAAGAGAGAGTTCGTGCCCTACTTCAGCGTAAACAATATATGACATTTTCAGAAATCATACAGAACTTTCTGCCCAAAGAACCTTTTCGTACAAAAGAAATCAAAGATGGTATTGTGAAAAAATTAGCAGGAATTATCAAAGGTTTAAATATCGAAGAGAAAGTTATCAATGATAAGAAACATATCAAACTTAAATAAATAAAAAAAAAAACAATTTTTGTGTTCAAAGATCGAAATCGTATTATTATTTTTTTGTCTTTGTTTGTTTGTATGAATAAAATTTAAAAGAGACAAGATTAAAAAGAGAAAAGAAAAACCGTATGAATAGAAATCAATTAGAGTAATAAACAACCGTTCTTGCGCTTGCGTTTGCGCATTAAAGCCGAACGAGCTGCGAATTCGAAGACTTCGCGAACGCCTAAATGAAAACAAAATTCGAAATACGCAAAAAGAAAAGCAAACAAACCTTCTTTTGTCTTCGCCGAACATTCGAGATAGCCAACAGCATTGATTTTCTCGGCCATGGCACGTCCAGCTTCAGTTCGAACAGGCTCATGTTTCATTTTCATTAACTCACGTTTTGTTGCTTCATCGTTTCGAAGATCTTTTTTATTTCCAACAAGAACAATCGGAACATTCGGACAAAAATGCTTGCATTCCGGCGTCCATTTCTAGAGATTTAATCAAATCAATAATTCTGATTAAACAACAACAACATCGTGTTCTACTTCGGGAATATTTTCAAGACTATCGGGACTATCAATAGCAAAACACATGAGAATCACATCGGTATCTGGATATGAAAGTGGCCGTAAACGATCGTAATCTTCTTGACCAGCTGTATCCCATAGAGCTAATTCGACTTGTTTACCATCGATTTCAATATCGGATACATAATTTTCAAATACAGTTGGAACATAAACTTCAGGAAATTGATCTTTACTAAACACAATTAATAAACAGGTTTTACCTAAAAGCAAAACAAGACAAAGGTTCGTATTGTTTGAGTTTTTTTTTTGTTCGATAGTTTACCACAAGCACCATCACCGACAATAACGAGTTTTTTTCGTATTGTAGCCATCAAATAGACGATGCTATTAAGTAGAAAAACAAAATAACTTTGATACTGACGTTTGTTTTTTAGCAAGAACGCGTAATAAGAAGAAGAATAATACTAACACAACAACAACAACAACAACAACAGCAACGACGACGACGCCGACGATGATGTTGAGGATAAGAAAAAAAGACGACGAAGGAAAATAATAATGCTAATACTCGTCGAGTCAATGATCGAATACGAAAGAAAATGAGAGAACAAGTTCCAGAAATAACTCCGACTGATTCATGACTAATCGACCAATGAATATCGAATAGGAATTTCAAGATTAGTTCTTTCTTTCTTTCTGCCTTCCGGGAAGCTCTCACTCAGACCGAACGACAAACTATAAATATAGACACACGCACACACACACGCACGGTCTATATTGTAACACTCGATGTCGCTAGTTAGCCTGTCTATACTAGTTGCTGCTGCTGTCATGAAGAGAGAAATTATAATTGATTGAAAACAAGATAAAAACTCGAATAGATATGACAGATTGTTGTCAAAAACAAATGAAAATCTATGAAAAATTCGTTAATTATTCACTTAGCTTATCTAAACGATCGAAACGAGAACTAATGCAGATAAATCGTTTTTCGGTATTTAACCTGTTGTTCTTTTTAAAGGCTGTTACTTGGCAACAAACATCTGTAAAATAAAATGTGCAAATAGATATATTTTTTTTTGTCCGAATATTTCTTTTATATATTCAAATGGTTAAATTAACAGCTGAACTCATTGCTAAACAAGCACCTGGTCATAATAAACGACGTGCTGATGAATCTGTTGAACATTATCTCGCACGTTTAACCCATTTACCATTTCAAAATCGAGGCATCGATTCGATTGTAAATGAAAAATCTTCTAAGACAAAACTTATTGGTTTCTTTTCCTTTCAAAGGATTCAGTTCCGCCGTGTCGTCTGCTCACTGTCATCTATTTATATGATAATATAATAACTAAAATTGAAAATTTTAATTTTGCAGAAAATCTTACACATCTTTATTTACAAAATAATCGCATACAAAAATTAGAAAATATCGAGGCATGTCCGAAATTACAAAAATTATATCTCGGTGGTAATCAAATACAAGTTCTTGAAGGCTTAGATAAATGCCCGTATTTAACTGAGATTTATATTGAAAATCAACATTTACCCGATGGAGAAAAACTTGTCTTCGAACCGAGAACTCTACAATGTTTATCTCGTGTTCTTGGTAAAAAAAAAAGACAAATACGATTTGTTTATTTTATTTTATTTTTTCTAGAAATTTTAAATATCAGTGGCAATAATTTAGATTCATTGAGTGAATTAAGTTGTTTAGAAAGTCTACAAGAACTATCAGCAAGCAATAATAATCTCGAAAATATCCGTGAACTCGTGCAACTAATAAGTATTTGGACACGTTTAAAACGACTTGATACAAGTCGAAATCCTCTCTGTTCGAAAGCACGTTATCGCGAACGGTTAATTGTCGTGTCACCAACGTTAGGTTCGACACAATTGTCCTCTTTCGACAAGAAAAAAACAACAACAACAAAACTTTTCTATTTATAGAAATGTTAGATGGTAAACAAATCACTGCTAATTCTCGTCAATTTCTCATGAGCTGGAAAGCCTCGCGCGAGGCCCAACAAACTCGAGAGAAAACTAAATATGATTATCAAGATCATTCAGCAGGCGATTATCCAGCACATACCGGTAAATTTCGATGTTGCTTTAGTAGCATGTTTTCGTTTGCTTTCATTTGCATTTCAATTGACATCGAATATTGAACATTGAGATAATTACTTTATCTCTCATTAGTATCTGTCTTTCTACCGACTCTTCGGTCCGGCTTAGTCCGAACGCGATCAATGACAACATTTTCATCATCAGGTCGGTACCATTGATGTTACCGAAGGGTGTGCTTCTGCTTCTTCTTTTGTTTTCTCTTTGAATTGATTTATTCATTCGAACAATCAAAAGAAAACAATTCATAAGCAAATGTGTTTTTTCTTGACTGACTGATTTTCTATTTCATGTAGAAACACGTCGGAATATTATCAAAGCTGATGTTGGTATTGTTAAAAAAGGGCAATTTCCAATGGCACTCGTCGAAAGTGCACATCGGTTTGTTGAAACAACTATCAAACAGAAAAAAATATATCGTTGTTTTGTTTTTCTAGGAAATTAACAGCTCGTTCGAATAAATTTTCGGGTTTCTTTGCATCAAATAGTTTCAATCCATCTGATGAAAATCCAACTCAACACAATCCAATCATCACATTCCAGGATCCGACAGCTCGAACATCTTTCAAATAGACAGAAAGAAAGAAAGAAAGAAAAACAACAAACATATGTCCTTCATTTTTCTTTTTTCTTGTTAATAAAATCATTTGTGAAACATTCTAATGAATTGTTTCCGTTCGAATTGCGAAGATTATTCTTGTCATTTCGATATCCGTTTTTGAAAGAAACAGAACAAGCCAAACATTGATATCATTTGACAAATACAGAAAAATAAAAAAACAATTACGCCAAAGGAAATGTCTATTATGAAAGAATATCTAGATTTCTCTTGTCTTTTTTTTTTGGTTTCTTACATACTATCGAATGTAAAGTTGTGTATTCATTATTAATAGTTCTTCTATTTTATTCTACTTAGTAGTTTATTTAAGAAAATAACAAACTACACATAAATCAATGAAAGATGGTCTCTTGTTGAATGCAATTGAATCTTCTCTTAAATAGACGTCAAAACATAATTACAAGCTAAATATATTCTATTGATATCTTTGTAGACACATAAGTGAAAGGTCTATAGACAATTTCCTTTTTTCTTTTCGTGTCGTTGTTCTTTTTCTTCCGATGAAATATTTATTAACTTTCATCGATACTTGTCGCATATTCTGATCTTTTGACAGTAATCAAAAAAGAAATACAATGGAACGAAGTTTTTCTATTGCTTATCAAATCAATTAATCGAAAATTGCTATTCAATGATAAATTAAAAAGAAGAAAGATGAGGAGAAGAAGGAAAAAAAATCTCGAAAACAATTGATTATTCAAACATTAATATGAATTATCTAAGTGTTGACAGGAAACGTTGTTTATTATAGATGATGATAGGACAAAGAGAAGAAGAAGAAACACTAGAATATTCTTCGATATCAAGATACATATTTATATTCAAGTCATTCATAGAATACTTTTTCTTTTTCTTTTTGCCTTCTTCTTTTTCTCTGGCATGATCTATCAAAATAAATTTACCTTCTAGACACTCATCCAACAGATGCCGATGCCTTCTTTTTTCCTCGCGCGCTCTTTTTTTGCTTTTACCCTCGCTCTCCCACCTCTTTCTCTCTCTCTCTGTCTCTTTTAACGCACCTACATAATAGCAAAAGAGAAAAAAGAAAAACTTCTCAGATTTCAGTTACTTATCTTTCTCTTAAAAGAATCTTATTGTTATTTTTGTCTTTAAAAACTAATCAACTAATTTATCATCTTTTTTTTCACCTTTGTATAGATTCTTTCGTTTTCACAATGACTAATCTATCGAGAACATGTTTATATAATGAAAGTTATTGTCATTTTATCGATAATCAAGGCAATTGTTTATTAGAAAATGAAGTCTTAGATTTAATAGTTAAATTCGTTCTACCAACATATTATGAATGGATATGTATTGTACTTTATGTGATCGTATTTTTTGTTGGGACCATTGGCAATCTACTTGTAATTATAGTTATTCAACGTAATCGAAGCATGAGGTGGAAAGAAAACGATCAACTAATTGTCATTCTATTAATTTTTTCTTCTTCTTTTTTTTTAAAGGACAGTAACAAATATGTTTATAATGAATCTCGCAGCAGCAGATTTATTAGTACTGATTTTTTGCTTACCGGCTACTGTCGTTCAAGATGTGACGAAGACCTGGTTTTTTGGTTTAATTCTTTGTAAATTTGTTAATTATATTCAGGTATGTAAATTATTTAATTGTTTTCTTTATGACTTCGTTGTAATTTTATTCAGCTCAAGGACAAAAAGGAAGAAAGAAAGAAAGAACAAAAAGAACATTTAGTAACTAGTCTTGCTCATCTAGCGTTTCGAGAGCTTGATTATCTTGTCCTTGAAATGATGAAAATCGATGAGACGTTGAAAATCGATGATAACTCGAAAATCGACGATCGAAATCAATTTCTGCAACTGAACCTTCACGCATATGTTCTAATTGAGGTGCGGTTGTTCGACGTCGTCGAGTATCTGCTACAGGTGCTAAATTAGTTAAATCGTTTGCATGATATTCCGATAGAGTTGCAAGAATCTCTTCAGCTGATCTCGGTCGATATATGTACGCACGTATGCAAGTAAATAGAATCGTTCCGAGTAGAATAACACAAACGAAACCAACAAGAACAATAACATGTTGATTCGAAAATGTTGATTCATGTGGAGTGAGATCACACGAGCCTGATGGTGATACCACATGACAAAATCGACTCGATGTTATTGGATTTGTTCCGTTGTTCGAAAGAAATATAACACAAACCATAAAATCATTGTCATGTTCTTCTATGCCTTCTATTTTTAATGTTCCATCATACGGATTATTGTCACAGGGTAAACTGTCGATACCAGTTTGATCTCCATGTGCTTCTGTATTTATATAAGTAACTGAAAATAAATAATGTTTAATATCTAATTGTTGACAAGGATAACTTGTATTTTCGATTTTGAAAGTAAATTCTGCATCTTCCTCATGAACGGTAGTTTCATAAGAATATTTAATATCATTAATTTTATCGAGAATCTCAATCGATGAGAGACTAGTTTCACCAGATATCCATTGAAATAATAGAATCAATATGACTATTTTCATGTTTATCATCGAAATGAAATTCATCTTTTTTTTTCTTTTTGTATTTTATAACTTCTTATTTTGTCATAAAATAAAAGAAGTCTTATATGATTATTTTATTTAGAATATGTCAATATCAGTTTCTGTTCTTACATTAATGGCTATATCAATCGAACGATATCAAGCTATTGTTCATCCATTAAAATTTCGAGGAACAAAACAACGTGCAAGAATATTAATTCTTTCCGTTTGGATACTTTCATTGTTACTCGTTCTGCCAGGTTAATAATTAGATTTATTTTAAATAACGATCAAGAATCGTCATTTTTCTTTCTTTCTTTTTTTCATTTTTATGACTTTTTCATGTTAGACGCTATTATGTTGACTCTCGTTCGTCATTTCGGAGATCAAATTGAAACCATTTATTTGACATAGTAAAACAAAAGACACGTTTGTTTGTTGATCTCATCACACTATTATTTCATATTTAGTTGTCAATGGAATGCGCCAGCTCTATTTGATTTACTCTATCAATTGCACATATCACTTTGTTTATTTGTTATTCCATTATGTTTAATGGTTTATACATATACAGGTATTGTAAGAGTACTTTGGGGTTCATTGCCAAGTGAACGAGTTTGTCATGATGATAAACGAACGACTCACGCCAGTCAAACAAACTTTTCCGGTTAGAAATGATAAAATCTTGATAAACACGAGATGCACTTCGACTAATTATTTTTCTTTTCATGACAGATGATTCTCATTCAAGTAGTCTAATAACTTCACCGAAATCTTCCAATTTAATTGTTCAAGAAAATCGACAGAAAGCTGCTAAAATGCTTATCTCCGTCGTCATTATCTTTGCTATTTGTTATATACCCGTACATGCTTTTAATCTTTTCAGGTGAAATTGAAAAAAAATATATTTGGATATAGTTGATTATTCTTTGTTTTGCAAATAGATATGTTTATAGTTTTATTGAATCTGTCAAACAACCAGCATTTAGTTCTCCGAATGATCATCACTGTTTTGAACCTCGACCTGTTCAACTCGAACGTACAGGCACAATAAAAATCGTTACAATTAGTGCGTTAATATCACATTTTCTACCCTATTTTAATTCATCAGTCAATCCAATTATTTACAATATAATGAGTGGTACGATCGAATTTCTCATCTTTAAATTGATGTGTTGTTTTTTTTTCGCTTCTTCAGATAAATTTCGTCTCAAATTTCGGGAACTATTCGCTTCCTGTTGCTGTTGTTGTTGTTGTAAAACAACAGTTGGAAATAATTCATCATCAATGCCGTTTAAATCATCGGGCGGCATTCAATATTCGCCAGGTTCAACTATTTATAATCGTTCGTCGATGAAAACGAAACAACCAACGACACATCCAAATCCAATCAATCAAACAAATACAGGCACAAATAGTCAAAGCAATAGTAATCATTTGGCCAGACATACTGAAATGACTGCATACGCCCACAACAACGGACCGATTTGTTTTCGTTTGACTAATGTTTGATTGCAAGAAAAGAAAAAAAAACCTTTAAATATCTATTAAGAAATAAATGTATTAATTGTTCTAGAACAAGGAAGTTCTTCAGATAGAAAGAAACCTACGCGAAGAAAGCAAAATGATTGACGAACTAGCTATTCTTTTATGTCGATAAAGAAGACGCCTACTGACACAGACATGTATGTCTCATTGACAATATCCTTGTTAAAATATACATATATATGTATACGCCTATGTAATGGTACTAACAGAATCAAGAAAACCGAGTTCTATTAATGAATTCAAGCGTATATTTATTGCTTATTTGTATGCTAGTTTGTGTGATTCAAATTCAATCTCAACCTGTCGATTTAGAAAGTGATCAGTAAGTTCTATTGAACGAAATAAAGAATACGGCGATTCCTTTGCGTGTTCCTAGATGGACGACAGGTTTTCATCCATTTCCTGAGATGAGTCGTTTTTTGAATGCACATTCGCGTATTCATCGACCGACACATTCGTCTCATTCATTGTTAGAATACATTTGTAGGTAAGATTCATTTAAAAAATTATTATTTGAATTCGAAAATGAACATATTCCTGTATGATTTAGTATTGCAAATGATAGAAATAAGATCAACGGAATTTTAAATACATTTGATAGACAATATCGTTCATTAATTATGACTATTATCAAAGAAGATTGTTTGAAACATCATCAACAACAACAACAATATAAACGAACAATCAATCATATTAATCGGACAAATTTTCCTCGAAAATTCCTACGAAATTTACTTGATTACTATGAAAATATTTGATTGTCAGATGAGTTTTGTTTGTTTTTTCTTTTAAGTTAAAAATAAATTGTCATTAGTACTTCTTTTTCTGATGATTGCAATTAGGAGACTGAAAATAGTTTTGCAGATGTTATTCTTGTGTGACAAATTTTTTCATGATCTAATGATTATGTAAATGCCCTTTCATCTGTCGACGTATCTTTGCTAATGAGACGAGATTTTATTCAAAGTATTAGATTACAAATAAACAAACAACATAGAATTTTCATTTACTATCAAATCAGACATTTGTTTTTTTTCGATTAGCCTGAGAGAGAGAGAGAGAGAAAAAACAAAGACAAATACATTTGTTTTCGGGTTTTTCAATTGATTTTAAGCACGTTCGCCACGAATTCGTCGTGCTAATTGAATATCTTTCGGCATAATCTAAAAAATGAAGTTAAAAATATCCATGATTTAATATCAACAAAACATACGGTAACACGTTTAGCGTGAATAGCACATAGATTTGTGTCCTCGAAAAGTGAAACAAGATAAGCTTCGCTGGCTTCTTGAAGAGCACCGATAGCTGCTGATTGAAAACGTAAATCGGTCTTGAAATCTTGTGCAATTTCCCGAACAAGTCGTTGAAATGGTAGTTTACGGATTAACAATTCAGTTGATTTTTGATAACGACGAATTTCTCGGAGTGCAACTGTGCCCGGACGAAAACGATGCGGTTTTTTGATACCACCGGTTGATGGTGCCGATTTTCGAGCGGCTTTGGTAGCTAATTGTTTTCGTGGTGCTTTGCCACCAGTTGATTTACGTGCTGTTTGTTTTGTTCGGGCCATTTATGATTCAATCGAGTCAACAATGATAATACGAACTAACCTTGATCGATCGATCGAACGAACGAGCGAGAAAGAAAACAAACGAACATATTGCACATGTGTGTTAGCGTCTAGTACGATTCATTGGGTCGATCGATAGGCCAATGAAAGAATCTATCGATAACGAAAAACGAAAGACCCGAGTAGCAAATTAGGCAAAAAACACCTATGTACGAATAATGAGTTCACCAAGGACAATTGTAATACCAAAATCCGACGATGGATACGGATTCAATATTCGTGGACAAGTTATCGAAGGTGGACAAGTCAAAGCCATACACGGCAAACTCTACGCACCTTTACAGCAGATTTCAGCTATATCCAGTCAAAGTTTAGCAGAACAAGCAGGACTTCAAATAGGAGAAAGGATACTTCAAGTAAATGGTATCGATGTTGAAGGTGCATCACATCAGCAGGTTGTTGATTTGATAAAAAATTGTCAAGGTGAACTTCGTCTAGTTGTTCTTCCACCAACTGCTAGTGATGAGAAAATAACCGATATCCGTTCGGTTGAATCACCACCCTCACCGCCAACGACAACAACAGCGTCATCAAGTAAAACTTCTCATGATTATTCTGAGCAACGTTCATTAGCCATAGCCATTCCTGATTATAAAACCTTAGAAATCAATGGAGAAAAATTCCAAGTAGGTCTTTCGAAGAGAAAACAATGTGTTAATCATTCGAAGTGTGTACTTGTTGTTAGACATTTAATATTAATATTGCTGGTCGACATTTATGTTCGAGACGTTATCGAGAATTCGATATTTTAAATCAACAGTTGAAAGAACGATTTCCTGATTTTTCCTTTCCTTCTTTGCCAGCAAAATGGCCATTTAAATTGTCTGATCAACAATTAGACGCACGACGACGTGGTCTCGAACAGTATCTCGATAAAAGTCTTTTATTTATTTACTTTTTCCATTGATAAATACAATTATTTTCCATTTATAGTTTGTTCAGTTTGTGTGATAGCCAATTCTGATGTACTTGGCGAATTTCTTTCTTTTGATACTTATGACGTAAGATGAATTGATTGTATCACCTCTAAGAAACCACTGTTTTTTTTTCTTACAGCGATATGCACTTTCGACAGATATTGACTTAAAAATCGTGTTACCTGATCGATCAACAAAAGATTTCAAAGTCAATCGATTTGCTCCTGTTGAGCGAATTTATGAAGTACAAATTCTCAATCTATTCTCTATAAATTCAATGATTCGATATATTCCTTTTTAGATAGTTGCCGACAAACTTGGTTTACCTAGAGACTGTCGACCGTACTTTTATCTCTTCGAAATCATTGACAATACTTTCGGTACGTATATCGCGTAGAAATACAATTTGTTGATTTTTTTTTGTTTTCTAGAACGTAAACTTCGTCCTAGCGAATTTCCTTATCAAATTGTCGCAGAAAACAATGAGACTAGTTTATCTCTTTGTAAATTTATCTTTTCACCTTCGATCGAAAATGATTTATTAAAATATCCATTAGCTTGTGATTACATCTATCATCAAGTAAATAACCATCTATCTTGTATGAAACCTTGAGATATTTATTTTTTGTACAAGGCTATCAAACAAATGAAACATCATTCTCAAACAATCTCGAATAAATCCGATAAAATTCAATTCATTCAACATGCTCAAACATTAACTGATATTTATAATACAACGAATTTTCCTCCATGTTCATGTAGTTCTCGGAAAGATAATGGTCATGTCATAACATCGATCAATGCCAAACGTTTGCGTTTAAGTGCTTGTGACGAACGTGGACAAATTGATACGAATCATATTGCCAATTTCGATTGGTCGATTATTGAAAAATTCTATGTTAAAGATGACGATCTAGTTTTTGAATATAAACGATCGACAATGAAATATGCTAAAGCTGTTAAATTGGAAACATTCTATGCACAATTCATGTACGATTGTTTCGATTGTATCTTTCGAGAACTTCAATTGAACAAACAAAATTCATAATACCGAAATCTATGTCTATTTTCGTGTTCTCGTGACTTCTTTTTTTATAAAAGATTATTATCAATATTTACACAACAAAGATAAGAATTCTCTCTTCACACTCAAGAATCTCGAAATATTATTTTTGTTTTCTTTTTCTTCTTTTATCTAAACATATAACTTTACAAACATAAAAACGCTTTTTCAGATGTTTTTTTCCATTCCAGACGTGACAGAAATCTCTGCCAAAAGTAGTCATAATCAACAAGCCTATACTCTATTTAATGTTCATGTCAATGGCGTACATCATTGTAGTTTACGTTATTCTCAATTATATATTTTCAATCAAGAACTTCGTCGTTTATTACCACGAGCAATGGGTAATGTTGATGTTTTTCCACCGAAGAAACTTTTTAGTCTATCAACAAAAGAAACTGATGAACGACGTATTCTACTCGAACATTATCTACAAGCCGTATCGCAAAATAAATATATTCTAACAACATCCTACTTCAATGAATTCTTTTTAAATGCTCAACGTGAAACATTTCTAACGAAATTGAATAATACCGACGATAAAGTTAATATGAAAATATGTTTATTAAATAAACATGAAATTGTTATTGAAAATGTTTCAACAAAAGGAAACACAACACATTTATTCGATTTATGTATAAGTAAACTTCAATTATCACAAGATTTTCATTCGTATTTTGCTTTATTTTTCTTTACACAAAATGATAAAAATCAAATGAATATTCTTCGACCATTGTACGATTTCGAATCACCATATTTATCATTTGAACAAAATAAAAAAGCGTACGAACAAATTCATATTGTACTCAAACGATCCTATTGGGATTCTGAGATCGATTTGCAAATGATTGAAGATCGTCGTGCACGAAATCTTCTTTTCGTTCAAGCACAATATGAAATCGAACAAAGTGAACCATTATGTCCGAATGAACTTTATCAACAATTAGAAACATTAAAAAATAATAATTCATTGAAAGATTATATTCTCTTAGCACGTACAACGAAATTTTACGGACATATTTTTCTGCCCAATTGTGCCATACTCTATCCGATTGATGATAAAACAACTCAAAAACTTTGTCAATGTATTCTAGCAATTGGAAATAATGAAATTATATGTTGTATTCAAATTGACGAGAAGAAAAAGAAGAAAATTAAAGATATTACATTTAAAGTTACACGTATACGTTGCTGGAAAATAACTCGAACGAAACAAGAATCATTTATTGCTATTGAATATTTAATCGACAAAGATCGATTAGATTGGATTACGATTCATACGCAACAATCGCCATTGATTAATACGTGTTTACAGAATATCGTCGATGAAATTATCGCTAAACGAATGAGTTCGGCAACTCCGTTGACTCAAGAAACGACAACGAATGAATCGACCAAGTCCAAAGGAGCGGATGGATTGGCCAAACGAACGAATTCACAAGCTGAACGAATCGAGAATAATTTATTTGAAGGTGCTCTAGGTGATGATGATTTATAAACCAAAACAAAACTGAATATGCCGAGAGATAATTTTGATATTTTCAGTGTGCAGTTTTTTTTGTTTTCAGGTGTTTGACTTCGATCCTAATAGTCAGAGTTTTCTTTTTTTTTCATTAATTTTCTTTTGAATAAGAATAATATAATTGTGTAACGCGAAGATATTTATATACGTAGTGTTAGAACAACAAAACAAAAAATTATTATTCGTGGTTATCTGTATATATAAGAGTTAAGTGACAGAAGTCCGTTCTTGTTGAGCACGACGCTCTGATTCTTGTTTGATAAGTTCATTTTGAATGGTTATTGGAAAAGCTGGATTAAGACTCATCACAAATGGTAATAAAGTTTTCGGAGTGTCATTGAAATCTACCAATATTTTAATAAACATTGTATCATCTCGAACATACGAGTTATTTTCTTGTTCGAGCAACGATAATGGAAAGAATTTTGGAATACCACTTGCAATATTCATATCAGATCGTGGTCGTTGAAAACTATTCGATCGAGTATCTGGTCGAAATGAATCGATGATATGTCGTCCTCCACCTGCTTGATCGTATATGCAGAATGTCACTTTATAGTTGAATGGAAATTTTAATATGGCATCATGTGGACCACGCATCAATACAAAAAATAGTGACATGTGAGATTGACGAGCATTTCCATCTCCTTGAAGATAAAGTCGAGCTCTCATCTTATATCCAGTTGGAGATGAATAAAATGGTGGTGAATAGATTGAAGTTTGTCTTTCTGATTGTGCATCTCCTATGAACAACAAACAGACAAACAGTATTTTCAGTGAAATCATGATTCAAATCTTACTCATTTTTTCTTTAAAATTTGAGATTTTCCAAATAAAGGTTCCATCATAAGAGACATATTGCATGTCATCAACGGATTCGTTCAATGACATAATCTCTTGTTGTAAAATATCTTGGTTCTGTTTGAATCCTTGTAGAAGGCTCTGCGATTCTTCTGCAGATATTTTCATTGTAGATGATTGTTCTTCAATTTGTTTTACTTTCTCTTGTTGTTGTGATGCTTCGATGGTGAGATTTTGACTCTCATTGATCAATGCTTCAATACCTCCCGATAAAATATTCAGTATTTCAGTTAATTCAGATGCTTCAGTTTTAGTAGTATCATCAGTTGTTGTTCTTGATTTCATCCAACGAATACATTTTTGAACAACATTTTGGTGCTGTGTTGTCAAATAATGCTCTTTCATTCTCTTGCGCACAATCTAAACAATCGAAAATTTGAACATTGATTATTGCTATTGTGCAGATGAACATACCGGTTCATCGCAACCATACTGTTTCAATGAGCAGAAAACAGTGAATTTTTCACATTGTTGGAGTTTATGTTCATTGAGTTGCTCCATAGAACCAAACTGTTGATCACAAAATTCACATTTAGGATGCGGATGAGATTCATCTAAATGTTTCTTTTGAAAAAACAAGGATATTCTCAAACAATTTAAAGATAAAACGATAGACATACTTGATAGTTTTTTAGAATACCAATCCATTCACATAAAAAACACTCGATTGGTAATAATTCTAACTCATTTTGAAAACCTCGATCAAGTAGTGCCTAAATTGTAATATTTCTAAATATTGTGCTTTCTAATTACATAAATATCTATTTTACATCATTTTTATCTGTTTCTATATGACATCGTTGGCATCTGAATGTTCTACTAAAAGATGAAAGATAAAACAATTCCTATTGAAATATAAGCAAAAGAGCTCACCTGAATTCTTGATTTAAGCATAACTGACATACGCGATGTCCACATTTGATCAATTGTATTGGATCTCGAAGTATGAATGAACATACGGGACAAATATATTTTGCATCTAAAGTTTGTTTGTTTCGTGAGTTGAAACCTGTCATCTCTGGTTTAGATAGAATTTTAATAGAAAAAAAATGAATCTAAAAATTTGATATATTCAAGTGATATTTGAGTGAAGTTTAAAATTATTTTGGAAGGAATCAGTAATAGGCGAATCAGTGTAATATCATCTTTTCGTCTATATATTACTTGCGTAGTGAATGATTCATTTTTTTATTGTTACAATTGCGTAGTACTAATTGCATGAATAAGCGTGATAAATATTTAAATAATCCTTGATACGAGTATGAATTGCAATAATTTTAATAATATATGCTTGTATACAAAGACAGCATCTATAGAAAAAAAATTTCGATTATTCATAATTCACATCTGTTTATTTAGCTAAGGAAGAAAAATCCGAAAATTTTTAATATAAGACATGGTGAGAAACCCATGAATACGTAGAAAAAAGTGCATTTATATCAGGACTAAAATTAAAATTGTGTACTCTTTAATGAATTTAATGCGTAAATTCGAAGAGTATAACAGATAACTTTGTTCGTGTAAGCATGAAAACGCATTACTGTAGTACACAAAGTTAACATTCGATCGACAGTTGTTGAAAAAGGAGGATCTTATTTTTATTTTCTAAAACTGTAAGGAATACGTAGGCTTTAATTGAATTCAATTGAATTCTTATTCTGTTTTGATATTCAAGTAAAATGAAACATTTACGAAAGAAAGCCCTGAGATTTCACAAGTAACATTAGTTCAATTCGAAAATGTAGATTAGATAACACACAAGAATTCTATACAACATAGAGAGCAAGCTAAGAAAAATGAAACTATTATTCTAATTTTTGAGAAAAAAATAGGCGGCGAGGGATGATAGATAGAAAGGTACATCAAGGGCAAAAAGGAATGAGAAGAATATTTTCGTTCGTAGCATCAACACGTGTAAATTAATAATTGGTTGAAATGCAAATGCACAATCGAAACTAAATATGAGAAGAGAAGAGTTCGCTAATGATCACGCGATATTTACGTTTTTTTATATGGCATGATTTCTGTATAGAAACAAAAAAGAACAAAAGTTATACGAGTGTCCAATGTCTATTTTTTAGATATTGATCAAAACCGAAGAACCAACTAGTTATGCATGTAGAATCTGTACATTGACTTCGAGAAGACTGCCATATTGAATTCAATATTTCTACGAAACTGATTGGAATACACAAATGCATGGGCAATACAATTCTTCTTAAATCAATCGCAATCGAAGCGTTTCATCTACGTGACTAGCACTTCAATCAGTGTAAGAGATGGATTTCGAAAAGTTCTCAATTCGTGTCCTAATTAAAAAAGGAAAAATTGTTTACTGTGTCCTTGTTATTGTTAAAAAATCATACCGATGTTCAACAGGTTGTTAAATTTTTGTAAATTCAAACCATTCGCGTATCATAAAATAACATGTGCATTCATTTAGTCATCCATAACAACAATAACAAAATAATAACATCAAAACGAGTGAAAGCTGATCATTTTTGCATTATATATATATGTTTTACGCGATGATGAATCATATCTTGATTACACAATGAGTCATGCCATTAGCAAGAAACAGCTTGTAGAACGAACGATAGGGATCCAGATCAATCGTGAGAATATTAGATACAAATCTGTTTATAAAGAACAATCTCGTTGTATCTTTCTGCTTCTAACGATGAAACTGACGAGGAAAGGTCATCAATTGTCAAACGCCTTTCAAATTAAAATATATCTGACAATAGGTAATTGATCATGCTGAATCAGAATACCGAGGTCTTTTCGGCTAATGCGTAACCAACGATTTCGGTCCATATGGGACAGGCCACTTATATAGCATGCTTTTCTTCAAAAAGGTGATTTTTTCGAGTCTCTCAGATTCTAAATCATGTTGATTTAGATATATAGCCTGTTTTTACAACCTTTTGGATGTTATTGACGTTGGTTCCGGATATGACACATTACATATATACTAAATTTCAGCGTTTTTTTCGTTACCAACGATATTAGTCCTCTATCGGCCGAAATCGTTGGTGACGCATTAGCCGAAAAGACCTCGGTATTCTGATTCAGCATGATCGATTACCTATTGTCCGATATATTTTAACTTGAAAGGCGTTTGACAGTTGGTGACCTTCCCTCGTGAGAAGGTTTAGAACAACGATCGAATAATATTTCATATATACTGAATTGAAGCTGTGTGTTGACTATATCATTTGTACGATGAGAAAAAGACAAAATATTAAAAAATTAATAATCCCATTATTTCGTCAACCAGTAGTTCGCGGAATGCTGCCTACTCTTCAAAAAAAAATCATGACAACTAAGAACATGACGTGAGCATGAGTATATAAAAGTATGGAAAGTTTATCTGGTGCAAACAACTGACTCATAGGTCAAACAATAATATGTTGATTGTAAAATTAGTTCGAATGACGTATATGCTTTCAAAAAATGAAATCCTACGTATGAATACGTATATGACCAAACGTTCCTGAAGATTTCCACTAGCAATTGATATCAATCGAAAATGTTTGAAGGTTTGCTGACCTGAGATTGACTTTAACCCTTTCCAGCCGACTACCAGAATACAGAAAGTAAAAAAAATCCATTTGGGTACACCCAGCCACTATGAATAAAACCGTAACACCGTTTATTTTCTCTTTTTATCTCTTATAGTGCGATATTTTATGATTTGTTTCATTCACCCAATCCGACTTATGTGAAAACGAAAACAAGAAAGGAAATATCTAATCAAACACTAGAAAAACAAAGTCTTATGAATTTGCAACGTCCAATAAATTTTTTTCTTTTCTGAAGCGCATCATAAAATATAGTTATAAAAGAGGTTTTTTATACGTTGTACATTCATAAACCCTTTTCTTATTCCTTGGAACTTTAAAAACCGTTTTATCATTGTACTTATTAGTGAATCTGAATTAGACAAATCTAGTGGATTTAATAATGAGCTATCCCGTTCTATCAGCCGTATTGCTGGAAGCATGTTAGATTTGAGTAAGCATTCCGCTTTGGTAATGCGAAATATTAATTTTTTTTGCCGTATATGACATAATGTATTCATTTGGATACATCCGACTGAGAAGGGTTAGGGTATTATTGACAAAATACTCGATTTATAATTGTTTCATATTGAAAGTGAGGTTTAACATATGAAACACAAAATGCCAGCAAATTTGAAAATGAATACGAACAAAAATAACTCTATTTGTGCTCCAAGGTCAGCTGCAGATTACGTTTAATGTATTCGAAAAAATTAATACACGATATGGAACAGAAAATATTTTTAGCTGTGTTGAAATTTTATAATATGAGCTAATTATTTATATAATTCAATCGGAAAAATAAGCACTTAACAAGATTCTCATACAAAACTAACATAAAGACAGATTTTCTAAAGAGCTATTTGATTGATTTTCGAGGGAAAGAAAAAACATATCACTCGATCGTAAGGAATATCCACAATGGAATAATTTAACCTAGATAGATGTCACGCATAGGAATTTTCCAACGAAGAGAGAAGAAACGAATTCGTTTCGTTGTCGTAATAAATTCTTATTATTATTAGCGGACAAAACCCAACCATCTTCTTATATTAGTCACTCTGATACTATGGCACTACATTTGGTTTTCCATCTACATATGTTAGTACCATATAGAATTTTCCCAAACATTTCTCCCCCTATATATATTAGCGTAGATATTGATTCTATTTCACAACAAATGCAACGAAGGTTTACAGTTTTTTGCTCTAACTAAGTATAACATTTTCATTTTAGACAATCAAATATGAAAAAA
>ERZ778024.813-NODE-813-length-46174-cov-56.051345_pt1 | contig 46174 bp, 50 predicted proteins | sample MGYA00375754_ERZ778024 | MGnify/ENA primary metagenome ERZ778024 (study PRJEB29350, sample SAMN05389827) | bioreactor metagenome | isolation source: Thiocyanate bioreactor | place: South Africa: University of Cape Town | collected 2014-02-18 ...
AAGAACTCAGCGAAAAGATAAGTGAAATATAGTTCACGCATATATTTAAAGATTGAAAATAGACAAAGAACAAGAAGAAGAAAAAAAAAGAACGAAAATAAATATTTATTGCGAAGATAAGGCCGATTCGGTAAAATGTATATCACTGTTTGTTCGACTTGACATACAGACAAGCACAAGAAAAATAGTTCACACCATGAATATTTTCTATATACAGATGAATTGTTAAACACCAGCAAGACCTTTTAGTAATGCAGGTTCTAAGTGAGCAAAATCAAAATCTTTAACTGGCTGTAAAATATTGGCAATAAATTGATTAAGTTTCTCTTGACGGAAGCAATTATTTATTGGATCATAGAATTGTTGAAGGCAACTATCACTACATCGACTTAACAATTCGAACCAATCGGATAGTAGATGAAGTCTAAAACAGAATATTCCGTTATTGAATTCAATCACTTCATAAACAAACGAAATGAACTTACTTGCAAGCTAAACAACACCAACTTTGAAATCGACCATCTTTACCAAACGTAGAAAGCGCTTTCTCAATCGAACGAACGCCATTTATATAACAAATGATTGCCTTTTCTTTGGATGTTTTTTGCCATTGGGATCGTCGTCCATCATATTCATCGCAGACTTTAACTTGAAAGAGAAAACAATTTATGATTGAAATCGAAATGATTTACTTAGAAAATCCCAAACATATCGTTTTCGTCCGCCACCAAAAAACACAACCGTACCCGATGCTTTCTTCAATCCAAATGATAATGTTCTCTCTAATGCATTGACTAAACCATCTTCACCACAAAGAATCGGTGTTATCAATCCTCTCTACACAAAATTTACATTTATCAAAAAAAAGAAAACTTTTCTCTTTTACTTTTTTCTCTGGTTCATCGAAATATTTCACAAGTTGATTAATCGATCGGCCCAACAATTCATAAATGTCATCTGCTTGTTGATTCGATTGATTTCCTAAAATAAAAACCGAATAAACTCGATTTGCTAGTTGAGAGGAAACGCAAAGGTTATGTTGGTCAATCAATAGTATAGCAAATAAGTGCTTGAATATTTAGAAAAAAAAACCAAAAGAAAAAGGAAAAGATCATGCAATTCTTACGATGATTTTGAAAGTTTTCCGAAAACCAATTGAAGACAAATTCTGTAGGGGATTTACGATTTTATTCATTTATATCATTCAATCGAATGAGAATTTCAAAAGAAAAACACAACGAAGATTTTCAACTTACTATGATCATTGGCACGACGTAAACTCGGCGATCGAGATCGTCCTGTAAGCGAAAGATTCGATTGTGATCCACCAGCAATCACACTTGTTGCCATTAATTGCGATGGCGACGAAGAATCTGTGACATTGGCATTCATTGCATTTTCATTCAATTCAAATGAACCTTCGGTATCGACAAAGAGAAGTCGTTCTAAACTGTCATCATCAACTCCTTTGCCCAACCATCGACCACACGGAAATCTACGTAGTTTTTTGAATTCACAAACAACAAAAACAAAATTTCAATTCAACTAACCGATCGATATTGTTTGTTAGTTGATTTCGAACAAGAACATGATCGACATGCCAACGTGGCATCAAACCACTATTATCATGGCCAATTCGAAGTGTTGTCAATTGACCTAAATTTTTATGCTAAAAAACAAAAAAACCACAATCGAATTTAACTTCGTTTTTTATCTGAATTTACTCGAAATTGCAGTTCTAAAGCATTTTTCGATGGCAAACAGATGACTTTGGTCGATCCAAAGAGACCGGCTAAAGCAAAATACGGATTCGCCGTTGTTGTACTTGAAATTCCCGTGGGTCGTGTTTTAGTTGGCACAATGGTGACATGATAAACAATGTCGATATCTGCATATGAATTCGAAAAGCATTTGTAATCGAGTAATTGAAGAGATTCGACATGAGCGAGAAATTGCTTTCGATAGTCTCCGTCGTCGGCACGTAGAAACGCGTCTCGTTTGTACAAAGCTTGAAGAAGATCACTGTGAGAGAATAATTCCGATAAATGACGCGAGAGAAGACGACGTTCGAGAGACAAACGAACGAACGCACGAGCAAACCCGATTTCAGACGCCGAAACTGAAACAGGATTGTGTCCGAAACACGACTCAATCGAATGATAATCGTGAATCAACGAGAATTGTTGCTGATTGGAAACGTTTTTTTCTGATGAATTGAGATTGAGAGTTGAACTGGTCATTGACGAAAATGGCGATGAACGGCCTAGATGCTGGGGAAGACGTGGAAGAGTATGAGATCGATGAGAAGCGGGTGATTCAGAACGACTGGCTGATGCACTTCGATTGCCCAATTGTTTTCTTCCTAAACACCAAACTAAAGCTATACAAAAAAACGAAATTCTTCGTTTCAAACAGAATTTAAACGATTTATTAACCTGGATTTTCATCTCGAATCAAATGAATCGGAAGAGTTCCTGGCGTAAACTGTACAGATTCATAACTATTCAATTTAATAAACGATTTAATATGATTCCAAAGAGCAGATTTGCCAGTTGGTTTATGATGAAGACCGTGTGACCAAATTCGTTCCAATAAATCACAAAAACCAGCAATTAAAACATTTTCTTCGAGATTAATCATTGATGTCGACTCGATATTTCTAATTTGTGTTGCTCCTTGAACAACATCGTCCATCTTTTCGATGACCATTCGTTTGGTTTTCGTTGTACATTCTTTTAACAGTTGCTGAAAAACAACTTCGTTTTCCACGAGTTGAACATGTTGATGTTCGGTCGTGGCCACTGTTTGTTGTTTTTTGATTCTCGTTCGTCTCGACGGATGTTTCTTTTGAAACGAACGATTGATCGACGAGTTTCGTTGAACTAAACCTTTCGATGACAACGGCGAGGAAATGAATTTCTTCGTTGATTCCAAAAGATTTCCATCGAGATCTTCGAATAGATACGAATTAGTTTGAGTTCGTGTGACTAAATTCGAATGATTTAAAGCGAGAACTGACGGAGCAACGATCAGATTCAACGTGGGTGCAAATGGCGGATTGAACTGACGACGAGTTTCGTCTTGAATCTGTTCGATTGTTTGACAAGATTGATAAGTTAAATCACGACGATTTCGATACAAACGAGTTCGTTCACCGAAATATTGCAAATATTTATGCGAAATATCGAACGTGTGATTATCTTCGTTGAATCGTTGGGAAATTTTGGCGTCGACAAACGAAACAAACGATTGTGTTTCCATGAAAGCAAGAAGAAACGGAACATACGGCTTCGGTTGATCGGCAATGAACATTGTTCGATCGAAATTTTTCGTTGTACTTCGTTGAGCTAACCATTGATCGACATTCGAATATTTGCCCGATGGTGGATAACAAATAAACGCGTCGATCTGACTGAATAATTGAGCAAAACGATTGATAAACGATGCTCGAATACAATTATTCGCTATGATTTGATTTAATTCATTGTTGGTGAATAAACATTGATTTTCATTGGATTTTTCCGGTGAAGTTTTAGTTAAAACACCAGCTCGTTTAGCAATCGCTTCGATTCGTGCTAAAGCTTGACTTGGCTGATCGATTTGATCTCGATCGATATGCGTCCAATCTTCGCTTTTCTTTTTCAGATAATCGAAATTCGATATTTGACTTTCAAATTTCGAAATAATATCGATCAATTCTTGAATAAATAAATCTCGATCAGGAAATGTTGGCATATCTTCCGGCAATTGAATTTCGCCTCGATCGATATGAACAACACAACGTTGAATTTCAAATGTTGTTTCGTCATTCGACGACGAGTCACTTTCATTGTCAATTTGAGAATGTTCATTGAAATTCGATTTATTTACGTGAATTCCCATAATAGCTGGCACGGGAACATCGAGACAAACTAACGCCGCTGTGAATACAATTGGGACATAGAGAAGTGTCCATTGAAATGGAAATAATAACGAGGTTAGACATTCGGCAACAAGCATTAAACGTGTGTAATCGGAAGATTTAAGAATAATTTGATGTTCGAGAAGTGCACAAGTGACAAGATCGACAACGCCTTGAATTGATAATAAATTAAATAGATCTAATAAATGAAAATCAAGTAATGGCAAATCATCTTCATTGAGACTTGGCTGCCAAACAGTTAGTTGCCGTTCGCCGACGAGAAATTTTAAAACTGAATGTGAAAATGTTGGCGACGGAAGAGTTAATTCGTGCAAGAGATTATAGAGATGATCTTCAATTGGTTTGCCTAGAAGATCGTGATCAATCGTCATTTGATATAAATATTCGAGAATCTTTTGAAATGTTGAATAATGAGGTTGAGGACCGATCAAACAAATCGCTTTGCTCGCGTAAATCAACGATGTCGATGAACTACGACGAGTGGACGCGTTCGTTTGATTGAATTTGTCAATGAACTGATTCAACGATGAAAGTCCTTTGAAAGAACTGTTCATCGATTCATCGAACAGCAGATGTTCATAGAAAGTTAAAGCTACACCGAAATATCTCGTTCCATCGAGACGTGTGATGAGAAACGGATGTGTTAAAGGTGGATCGATGGAATTCTGTTTGACTGAAACACCATTGGGCATCGAGAGACGACTGATTGCATCTTCATCAAATGAATTATTAATAACTTCATTGGGATAATGTGAAAGAACACGGCAACGATATGAACATTGAAAAGGATTCAATTGTTGATCGGTCAATGTTAAATCAGTGTTGAATTCGATTTCAGTCGATTTATCAAATCCACAAACAACAAAATAATCAATGAGATTGATCGATTGATGGGTTTCTAAGGATAACGAGGATTTATCGGGCGATGAGACCGAATTTATTGATTGTGGCGAGAGAGTCGTTGATGAAGATTGCGGTGAATAGGATTCGAGTTCATTTAAAATAGGAGACGAATGTTTTGATGGAGTTTTAAATGAAGATGAACTCTTCGTTGTCAATGTCATTGCAGATGCCATTCATTCAATTCGATTTCGATTGATTTCTATCTGAGAATACATTCAAATTCTATGTACAACATTTGTTTGAATATCTAAAAGCAAAACTCTTTTGTATTTTCAAATATCACGCTTGAGACTGAAATCCTCCGAAAACAACGACAAAATACGAAAGCAAACCGAAAAACACACAAATGATTAAATGGGAGAGACAAAAAAAGAAAGAACGGAATGAAGTTTTTCACTGCATTTTTGATCTTTGTAATTTCGTGTTAATGAGTTCATCTTCGCTGTCTAAAGCTTGTAAAGCTTGATCAGCAATCGACGTTGGAATGTTATCTTCAACCCAACTGAGAGTATCTTCAATTCCACTCGGATTTGTCGAAACATTTTGTTGTTGTTGTTGTTGTTTTTTGGATTTTCCAGTTTCGACTGTCGGTGCTTTTCGCATTGTGATCGATTGAGCAAATGCTGCTTCTATTCACAAATAAATAAAAACAAGAGAATTGATTTGATCGTTAAATTACCATTTCGATTATCATTCTCATCGTTGAATTCATCGTCGAAATTATCCGTATCTGATTCATCAAGTAATGGAACAAATGCGTAACGTTGATTATTATTTGATGGCCGAAATAAAAACATAATGACTAAAAGTATTATCGAAAATAAAATATGCCAAAATGCATCGTCAACCTAAACAAAACAAAATCTCGTTTCGATTTTTCGAGCTTTTTTCTTCATCTTCTACCCAAAATTCTCTCCAATTGGTAATACAAGCTGTAAAAAAGTGTGATTTCAATGACCAAATCATAAACAATAAACTTGCAATAATGGCAAATAGAATTGTATTAGTAAAATGTCGATAAACATTTAATTTAACGAGATTTTTCTTCAAACGTAATTGTCTTGTTGTTGCAACTAAACCGGAAAAGATCCAATAGTAAATAATGGCGTCAACAATTGCCAATGGAATACGCGAAGTTAAAACTTTGTTATTCGTTTCATCGTTTTTCGTATTCAAACGAAGAAACGATTCCGTTGATGCAATGCCAAAATAAATCAAACCAATGGCGATTACTTTTTGTTTTAACGGTCCTAAACGAGGTTTAACAATTCCGTAGCCAAGTGCAACGATGATCACCAACATTCGACAAACTGTTCGTTTTAAACATGAGAAAAACTCCGCAAGTACAATCGCATAATAAACTTTGTATCCATCTTTATTTAAAATATCATATTCAGCTAGAAATGCGGATTTCTCAATCATTCCAATGAGAATCACACCTCCGATCCAAAATTGAATTTTAAGTAATTCTTTCCAATAGAACGCACACCAAATAAACCAAAGAACAGCAAACAGAGCGTAGATAGCGCACATAATTCCGTAGAACACCAACGCTGATTGTTCGTCAGCTGTTATATAACCTCCTCGATTGTTTTTCATTGCTAAAACAACATCAACATCGAGACTGGGATTATTTTCTGCATTGGTAATTTCAGGTGCGTAGATTTCAATGAGATAATATCCATCTCCCCATGTCAATAAACTTCCTGGATTCGTTGAAATTCCGTCGTCCATTGCTCGACGAACTTTCTTCTTATTCTTCGAATTTTCTCTCATTTGAATCGCTTGTTGAGGCGAAATCTCCGGTCTCTTAATAGGCGAATAGGAATCGATGTTAACATGAGTTCCCGTATAATCACAATCAGTTTGTGAGGCAACAAATGTTCGTTGTTCCATTTCTTTCCATAACCGATTGTAATATTCGAGCCAAAGATTCTTCTCATTGGATTTATCTTGTTGTTGATTATTTGTTGCGAGTAGAACATCGGATTGTAACGGTAAACAACTAACGATTCGACCGATTCGACCACGAATTTTGATATTTGTATTTGTTATTTGTTTATTTAATTTATAAGTTTTCTTTTTAATTTGTTGTTGAACAACAGACGCATTGACTGTTGGTTCACGGCAGATCAATTTCAATTGAATTTGACTGTTGTTTGTCAAAAAACGATCGACAATCGGAACTGGTTCAGTTGCTGACCATGACAATGTAACGATGCCATCGACAAGAGTTGACAAACAATTATTTATGCAAACCAAGAAAATGAATAAAACAATCAGTCGAGTTTTATTCATTTCGAGACAATCTAAAAAAACAAACTGTTTTTTGTTTCTGTTTCTTTTTTATGACGTGTGCATAGTCAAAGCCAAGAGTAAACTATGCGAAAATCTTCGACAAGTCAGTGAGTAATTTGTTTAGTTTCATCGATTCTTGTAAATAATTTCAAATAAACAAAAAAACGATAACTTAAATTGATGAGACAAGGAAATAATTTAGTCAAGAGACGAGAGAGAGAGTCGAAGAAATGGTGGGGAAAGGAAGGAAGGCTAGAAGATTAGATTTTATTGGTTCGATTAAATCAAGCAATCAAAATCCAACTGATGTCGCCATTATTTATTTTATTTTTCCTTTCACCAGCAAACGTTGAAGGATGAATTCGATTCTCCTTCGTCATGCGAACTTATCTCGTTGTCAAATCGCTTCGATATTTCGAGCCAATGCTTCGACAACAACAACTATTCAAAATACACCGATTGTATTAGACAATCATAAACCACCACCAGCATTGAGTGCTGATCGTATTCGTATGCATCCACGAATTGGAAATCGTGAAATAGTTGGTTATGGATTGAAAGGCAAACCGGAATATTTCGATTTAGTTATGTTTCCTTGTCCAAGTATTCGTTGGGAAGCTGATACACCGGAAATAGCTGCATTGAGAAAGAAAGAACAAGGAGATTGGAAACAATTGTCGATTCAAGACAAGAAACAACGTTGGTTTCGATTGTCAAATTTGCGAATTCTATGAATGATTCTCTTTGTTTTTTTTTGTTAGTTTATCGAGCAAGTTTTCGACAAACATTCGAAGAATTTACAGCTCCAACTGGCATTTGGAAATGGGCAATTGGTTGGACATTAATTACTTTATCAGGATTAGTTTTAGCTTATGATGGATGGAGACGTGTTTGTATGGATTTTCATTATCGAATTTATTTCTTTGGTTTTATTGAAATCGAGAGTTTTTTTCTTAGGTTATAATTTTGACAAACCCGATAGTTTTTCGGATGAAAAATTGAAGAGACAAATGCAATTTCATATTGCTGCTCGACAAGGTCCAATGTCCGGTCTATCATCACAATGGGATTACGAAACTGGTTTGTTTCTTTATTTTCAATTTATTTCAATTTATTTCGATTTCTCTAGGTACTTGGAAAAAATAAATAAAACAACGTTTCAACTCTTTGCGTTTCTTTTCTCATATTTAAAATAAAAAAAAGCAAAGACTTTATCTTCTCATTTTGATAAGATGTTATTCTACTTGAAATATCTTTTCGTTATTTTTCAAAGTCTAATTCCTTTGACAGAAACTGTAAAAGGTAAATATGATTTCGGTCCAAATCAATTAGCATCCAATGTTTGGTATAAACCACAAGGTCATTTGATCAATGGTCATTTCCGCGAGAGTTTTTCGAATTTAAATTTGTGGTCAAATCTTGTTTTGAATCTGCAAAGAAATAACGGTTCCATATTGATTCAATCATCGGAAATTGGTTTCATGGAAAATGAATCTCTAATGAATTTCCGTGAAAATAATTTCTCGATTATCGTTGCTCTACCTGCGTTTACTCAATGTTACGATGGAAACATTTTAGCTCTATTAGAACTGTACGGTCAATCACCGAAAGAAAATCTTTTTTGTTCAATATTTGACATTTGCAATCCAACAGATCGACAAGATCCAAATGGAAAAGGTTGGTTCGTGACCAAAGACGGTTATTCGTTTACTCCAGATTTAATAAATTTCGATGAACGAATGCCAAATTTAGTTCCCTATTTCGATTATGATAAACTAATGAATACATCAGTTGATCCTCCAGAATGGTTGTATCCGAATTTGTCTTGGCAAGATCGAAAGTCTCGATCACGCATCGATCCGTGTCCTCAATCGGGTGTCAATCGAATCGCTAATCTAATGGAAGATTATGTCAAATATATTTCAATCATGAAAAACAAATTCAATTCAACGAAAATTCCTCGAATTCAACTCAATTGGAACGTCATCGAAGGTTGGGAATGGCGAGATGAATTTTGTCTCGATTTATTATTCGAAAAATATCCCAATGGCAAAGATTTCGATCATGCCTATCGATACGTCACAAATCCTTGTCACGAAGACACAAGACATTTGTACGATCTCGTTCAATTACTCTGTTCGATTGAGAGTTGTCCTGAAGTTGTTTATATGGACATGGATTTAACTTACATCACTTCGTATTCAATCGAAGTTCTTCGAATGAATAAACAGATTTTAAAAGAAGAAAACGTTCCATTTGGAATCAATTTAGTTGATCAATGTACCGACAGAGAGAATTGTGTCACAGAAATCGTCTCACTCGATCCACCACAAGTTCGATTGAACTTAAACGCTAATTCAACATATCCGAATTTGACTCGAAATGAAATGCAAGAGCTCAGTCTTATCAATGTGCTTAACTTTTTAATTAATCTTCAAATAGTCGATGAAGATACGCATATTGCAATCGTTAGTTGGACTTCGTATCCTCAAGAAATTGGTTTACAAATCAACGAAACAAATCCAGGCGGAATGGCGCATACCGCCAATCGAATTTTCGAACAAATTTTAATTCCACACGGATTTGCAAAAAAAGAATTTTATTGATTAAAAACTAAAGGAAATGGTTTTGCCGGTTGATTCCTACAAAACAAAACAAAACAACGAATCGAAGAGGAAAAAAAACGCTGTTTTATTTACCAATTTTCTTTCAGATAAACGCAATTGTGCATTTCAAGAATATGAAATGTAAAAGCATGTCTTGACATTGACGATCTATCTGAAATCGAAAACAAAATGACGAAAATTCATTTTTTCGAAAGTTCAAAATACTTTGTTCGCTCTTGTGAACAACTTGTTGATGAATAATGATTGCATCACCTGATCAGACAAAACATTCAAAAATTTGAAAATAGGAGAATTCGATTTACCAGCTTTGACTTCGACGGGAACGAATTGACTTTCGTCGTAAGTTTCAGCATCGCCTTGAAGAACAAGTTTATCATTTGAACTGAAATTTCCATTGGAAATTCGAACTAAACGTTGTTGTGGCATTTCTAAAAACTGATTTCTGTGAAATTTCGAATATGAAAAGTCGAACAACAAACTCGTATGTGAACCAGGTAGAAACCAAAGACAACCATTTTCAACAGTTGCATCTTCAAGAGCAATCCAAATGCCAACTAAATTCAGCGGATCATTGAAGGCATACATTGAATCTCGATGGACAACAACTAATCAAACAACTTAACGAACTGACTAAATCAAAGAAATTCACCTTTTTCGCCGATATATGGCTGTTTCAGGATGTATAACGATTGACGAACAGCTGGTTCGACAAATTTAAGATCATGAAGAATCAACTGAAATCAAAAATGATCAAAAAACGATCTCGTCGATGTGTTTTCTCACTTTGGTTTTCTCGGAAAATGTCACTCTGTGAAATTCAGGTTCGAAAGTATGAAGTGCACAGCAAAGTCTCTTCACACTTAAATGTTTATCACGATTCAATTTTGCTACGTAATTCATACTTAGAATAAAAAACGAAAAACTCAATTTCGAACTTTGATTTTACCCGTTTGAGGATCAATCGCATCTTTTTCAACAAAAATCGAAATTTTGTCTGCACTTTCGATTAAAAATTGATCTTGCGATTTGCCATTCACCATTTCTTGGGTTAACATCCACGAAAAATCTTCATCCGGTTGCCATTCATCAATCAATCGATGAACAACCGATTTCAATTTGTCACATTCATCTTGACTGATAAACTGTTTCACAACCAAATATCCATTTTGATTATACTAAATCGAACATTTTCTCAAAAAGTCAAATCTCGAAGATAAAAATACTTGTTCGAGTTCTTCTTCGGTCAACATGTTCCTTTGAAAGCAAAAGTTTTGTGCTGTAAGGATTGCATTTCAATTTAGTTTATATTTATCTGAGATAACGAAAAGAAAAACGAATGTGTAACAATTCGATAAGAAACAATTTGAGCTTGAATAACAAATAAATATAAAAATTTCAAAGTCTTTAATCTTTGGACTCTTCAGGTTTAATTCGTTCTCCAGCGAGAATATTTGCTCCTTCTGGAATTTTGACTTTCATTCCAATCATAGTTAAATCTTTTTTATCGAGAAGACCAACACCAACAGTCGCTTGTTTTCCAATGGTCACTTTTTCGTCGATAATCGATCGATGAATCGTTGCACCTTCTTCAACATGAACTTCATCGAAAAGAATCGAATCAGTGACAGTTGCACCTGTCTCAACAACACAACCAGGTCCGATAATCGATCGTATAACTGTACCAGCAATCGTAGCGCCAGCCGAAAGGAGACTATCTTCTAAACGAGCTGAACCCAAAATATGAGCAGGCAAACGTTGCTAAAAATCAAATTCTTATCAATTGAAAAAAGTCGAAAAGAAAGAATTTTCGTACTGAACTACGTGTGAGAATCGGCCATTGTTGATCATCGAGATTGATCAATGATTTCTTTGTAATAAGATCCATACTTGCTTGCCAATAACTTTCAGGAATGCCAACATCTCTCCAATAACTATTCAAACGAAATTCCCAAGCATTGCCATCTTTAACCAGTTTAGGTAATAATTCTTCGCCGTAATCTTTTAATTCTCCATCATCAGCGAGATCATCGAGTGTATCCATTAATTTTTCGTAATTATAAACGAAGATTTCAGCTAAGACAATATCTGATTTAGGCTTTTTGGGTTTATACTCGAAATCTGTGATTCGACCTTCGTCATTTACTTGAACAACACCGAAACGTGTCGCTGAATCACCTTCAGGCAGTTTCGTTGTTACCATTGTAACATCTGCTTGATGATCTTGATGAAAATCAATAACATCACGATAATCAAGTTTATAAACATGATCAGCACTCAATACGAGTAATAAATCAGGACAAAACTCATTTAATAAACGTCGTTGACGGTAAATTGCATCGGCATTACCTTCAGCAAATCCACCTTCATCATCATCATCATTATCTTTTTTCTCTTTGTCGTTGTCATGATTTTGGAATGGTGGTAATATTTGTAAACCTCCGTAAGTTCTGTCCATATCCCAAGGACGTCCATTAGCTAAATGTTCGTTCAGTTCATGAACTTCATATTGTTCGATGATCCAAACATCGGGTAAACGAGAATGATGACAATTACTCATCGAAAAATCGATCAACCGTAACGAACCACCAAAAGGCACAGCCGGTTTAGCTCGTTGTTCGGTAAGAACATCGAGACGACCACCTTCACCACCGGCTAAAACCAATGCCAATACTTTCGGTCGTTCATGACGTTTGTTTCTATTAGAATATCACAAAGAAAAATTCTCTTGAATCCAATAGAAAAAAAGATGAATCTACTCGTTCTCGTTCGTTTTTGGTTTCTCATGTTTTCGTGATGTTTTAATTCCAACAGATTCTAAACCAGAACGAACTTTTTCTGCTAAATGAGACGGCATTTGAAATACAAACAACGACTTGTCTTTTTTTGACAAAAATCCAATAGAGACAAATGAAAACACGCATAGGGTTATATAGTTTAGAAGGCACTCAGTGACTCATTTCTATCAAATCTAGCCAATCGATGAATTCATAGGCAACGACAGCTCATGTCTGATCACGTTTTTACTTGCACAGAACTATTCTTAGAAATGGCAACAGCTATGAATAGAAGTTTTGTTTTTTTTATATTTCAAAAAAAATGTCAAATAAAAAAATGTTTATTCAACGAGAGCTTTTGCTTCTTCTAATAATCGTTTTAAATCTCCTTTTTGATGTAAAGCACTTGTATCATCTCCACCACCAATCATTTTGATATTCATCGCCTTTCGATGGCAAATGATCGAGTTCAAGTATATGATAATTCGGACCGAGATTATATTTCGATAGAACGTCTTTGGCTTTTTTCGAATAAGGACAATACGATTTCGAAAAAAACCATCACTGGATGTTTTTGAATCAATTGTTGAATATGTTCAGCAACGGATAATTCCTCAATTATCGAAAGAAAATAAAAGTCATTGTTCCAATGATAACGACAAATATAAGCACTAATGGAAATATGACATTTGAATTTGATGATGAATTATCATTACGAGAATGTTGACTAAGAATCGAACCTTTAGTATTTCAAATCGAAATCAATTTAGTAAAGCAAAAAAAAAAAGAAAAGAATTTTCATCTACTTCGAAGATTTTGATCTGATTGAAGTGGAAGAATAGCTGGTGGTGAACTCGTCGGTGCTGCCACTGATAAAGGAACTATTTATTCATTTGAAATGAATTTTAACGAACAAATTTCCGAGAGCATATTGAAGATATTTCTGTTTTGTTTCATAAATCAAATAATAAATGTGATACGGTTGAATAAAGTTTATCGATGAGTAATGTCATTTTCTTCTTCTCTGTCGCTCATCACAAAAATATTTTTGAAAAAGAATCAGGCAGAGGTACAAACGAATTGTAAGACGATCGATCAATCGAAAATAATCACAAATGGAATCCAATCGATTAGCTGAAAGCGATTCTTCCAAATCACATTTAAATGAAGTTCATGTCGATGATTCGAATGAAAATCGAGATTATATATGTCAAAGTTGTAAAAGCAAACAAACGAAAAAACAACCAACAACTCACAAATCAAATGATTGTTTCAATTATCGATGTCAAGTTTTAGAACATGAAGTTATTCGATTAAAAGAACACGATTCCAAATCACGTTTACAAATCAAAGAACTTCAAAGCAAAATTGAAACCTTGGAAAGTGCACTTAAAGTTTTATCGTTGCCAAAGCAAGAACAAGCAGCTCCGTACAGTTTCGGTTCAGGATTTAAACTTCGTCATGAAACAAAAAGATCCAATCCAACCGATATACCAAACAAAAAAGGAGAAATTAATTATGATAATATTTTACAAACAAAACGAGCAAATAGTCGAGAACATGTTGGACTTTTTGGAAGTCTTGGTGCAGCATCTCAACATCATTAAATTCAGTTTCTTTTATTTCGATGAAATTTTCTTTTAGAAAAATGAAATCGAACAAAAAACAAAACTTTATACTTCTTGATTATTTTAATTTAGTTTGTACCTATGTCATGGTCTATCGTTTCACGTGATCCGATAGTCTATTTGATGTTATTAGTTTCTTAGTTCTTATTACTTTCATCTGTACGTCATTTTATACCTTATCATGCTTCATTGAAAATGAACTCGCAGGTCATATTTATCCAAATGGAGAAAAAATACTATTTTTATCTTTTCTCTATATCGGAGAAAAGCGATAAATTTCAACTGATTACAACATAATTAAAAACATTTTTTTCTTATATTTTCATTCAAATTAAACTGTAAAAAATAAGTTCACAGAAGATTATGTTTTTTTTTCAAAAATTGATGAGTTAGGATAAACCATTGGACTTCCTGTGTTCGATAATGAATAATGAAGACAGAGAAGGTTGTATAAATTTTGTTTAATAATTATGAATATAATGAGAAAAAGATAGAAGAAGAAAAAATGAAAGATGCACATGAATATATTCATCGGTCAGTATTAATAATTGAAATAGTGAAAATCGAGATCAATTGTTCGAATGAAGAATCGTATTGATGTTTGTTCTTTTGATATAGCTCATTATTAGATGGAATGTTTATTCATACATAAAACGAAACAGATACAGTCAGTTTTTGATTCAACAACGATACCGTTGGAAATATACTAAAAGGCGAATGGCTAATACTGACCAAATGAAACTTGCTCATTCCGAAGAATTTTCTCAAGAGTTTTCGATTCTTTCCTACATGTATGTGTAATCGCCCGAGTGACACTTCTTGATAACTGTCTTGTTCAAGAAGCAAACAAAAATCTATCAAGCCATGCATACATACATTTTCATCATTTAAATTCATAGACAACTATTTTTAGAAATAGCAACAGCTATGAATAGAAGTTTTGTTTTTTTTATATTTCAAAAAAAATGTCAAATAAAAAAATGTTTATTCAACGAGAGCTTTTGCTTCTTCTAATAATCGTTTTAAATCTCCTTTTTGATGTAAAGCACTTGTATCATCTCCACCACCAACAAATTTTCCGTTGATAAAAACTCTCGGTACAGTTCTTGCGCCAGTTAATTTGCCAAGTTCATTTTGATATTCATCGCCTTTCGATGGCAAATGATCGAGTTCAAGTATATGATAATTCGGACCGAGATTATATTTCGATAGAACATCTTTGGCTTTTTTCGAATAAGGACAATACGATTTCGAAAAAACCACTACTGGATGTTTTTGAATCAATTGTTGAATATGTTCAGCAACAGATAAATCATCATTCGACGACGATGACGATGATGATGAAAATAATGATCCCATTTGATTCTTATTTCTATTGAAGAAATAAACAAGAAAAATGAAAGTGACACTTAACAATAATGTTAACCAAAGACAATCTTTTACACGCATAATTCAATCTGTTCTCTCGCGTATTCTCATTTCTCGCACATAGAAAAGAATTATTTATTTCATATTAACGAACTAAAATGCACCATCTGTCTCGATTAACCTAAAGTTAAACCAATCAACAGTATTCATATCTATTTATTTATTCATTAATAAAAAGACAAAATCGATGAATACTGACACCTTCCGAACAGAGAGAAAAAAAAGAAAACGTTATCTAGACAAGCGTTAATGTCGGTGAACTCGCCGGTGAATCAATTTGTTTGTCAGTCCGTTGAAATCTCGAATAATTCTCTTTCAATTGACTTTGTTTTCTATAAATAACAAACGCCATTGTTCCAAGAACAAGTACAAATATAAATATTAATGGAAGTATAACATCAGAATTCGACGATGAATTATCGTCATGCGAATGATAACTAGGCGAAAACTCCTTCGAATTTTGATGTTCAAGTTCTTGTTTTCAAAGAGAATTTAGACAAAAAATGATTCATTTTCAATCTACTTGGAATAGTTGCCGATGAACTCGTTTTTGAACTTAATGACAAAGGAACTAAGACTGGGGCATTGATTTCGGCATAGGTTTTAATCCAAGTGTAGACTTTGACAACAATACCGATGATACTTGCAATGGCAAGACCTATCGTCACTGGCTCCATGTTCTTTTTCGAAAATCAAAACAAAAAAAAGACAGAAAAGAAAAACGCGCTTTGTATATTTTCTGCATTTGATACGCTTGACTAGATGACATTTGTTTAATTTCTCATCGTAGAAAATTTTTCTCGCACAACCAGGTAATATAGCCAATCGATAAAACAAAAATATGCAATATACTCGATTAGTAGATAACGATTCTTTACCATCGTTAAATTCACTGGCAATCGATGGGCCAACTGAAAATTCTGATTATTTATGTGAAGTTTGCCGACAGAAATCTGGAAAAAATCAAAACATCTCGCATAAACCCATTGAATGTGTTAATCAACGATGTGAATCATTAGAAAAGGAAATTATTAAATTGAAAGATCGGGAAATGAAATCACGTTTACAAATGCAAGAACTTCGAAATAAAATCGACACTTTAGAAAATGCACTCAAAGGTTTAACAGTGCCAAAACAAGAACAAGCATCTCCGTACAGTCTCGGTGAAAGACACAAGCGTCGTCATTTGAAAAAATCCAGTTCAGACGATTTGCCAATTACAAAAGGAGAAGTTAATTACGATAATATTTTACAAACAAAACGATCGAATAGTCGAGAACGTCTCGGACTTTTCGGTAGTCTCGGTGCGTCATCTCAACGTCATTAAGCTCATTTTTCTTTGCCTTGATTAATCATGATTATAACACTTAGTGTCCAACTTTTATTTTTCTGTCACGGTCGACTGTTTCACGTGATTATCTCTTCATTTTTCATCGAACATCTTTTCGAGTTTATTCAAAAAAAAACACGAAAACAAAACGCTGTTTAATCTTGTTAACTGTCTTTGTCAAATCGTGCCCAAGCTTCATTCAATTCGACGAAGATCAGTTTTGCTAATTGTTCATTCGGATCACCGCAAAGCTTTACAAAACAAAAATATTCGCTAAAAACCAAAGCAAAAAGACACTCGAATTTACTTTATCCGGATGAATATGAAGAACAGCTTTCCTATAAACTTTTTTGACTTGTTCATTCGTAACTAATTCGTTCATTTGACAACCTTTCCATGTACATTCCGGCCATGTTACCGTCGATAACGAACAAAGAAGAGCTCGAAGATTTCGTTGTTTGCCTTCGGTCCATTGTCGAATCTATTTTCTCAATCGAATTCGAATTGTTGTTTATCATGTTGAAATTTTACTTTGAGAATCGTTGGATCGATGTCGTTTTTCAATTCAGCACCGATACTTGTGTAAGTTTTCGGTTCTGATGCAACTTTAAATGGGAAAAGTCCATCGAAATTGATATCGAGATCGACTTTGGGCTTTTCATTTGATTCTATTCAATAACAAAACGAGTTTTTCTTTCGAAAAAAAAACGTTCAATTTTCAACAAACTCGATGATGTCGATGGTGAAGGAATGCTATAGTTGGGAGTCGATGGTGGATTTACTTGTGAATTCGTTGTTGGAACTAAAAAAAAATATGGAACGCTTCACGATTTTGCGTGTCATCCTTGCGCAGGGGCCATGCTAATCTTCTCTGTATCGTTCCAATTTTATTATATGTCCCACCGTAGTGGGACGTTCAATAGACTTTTTCTCGTTCTTATATATTGAAGAACGCAACAAGGAAAGAAAACGGTGAATGAGCAGAAAACATTCTTCCACTTCTTCCTCCTCGTAAACAAGTGACATCTTTCGAGAGAAAAGAGCTAAAATTATACTTGTCTGTTTCTCTGGTGTTGGTTGTTGTACTGTTGTTGGTGTTAATATATCCGAAAGAATCGGATCGATGTCGGTGGAATCGAGTAACGATTGAGTGGCTGGAGGTTGATGAGGAAGATTCGTTTGATTTTCGTTTTCAGTGAAATCATTGTCGAGATCTAAGAGTGTTTTTCGATTTTCAACTGGATTTGGTTGTTGTGATTGATGTCGTTGAATATACGACGTATTTCGAGGATTGATAATCGATGTTACCGAACGATTTGCAGATTTTCCTGTTGGATTTTCTCTACGAACGACAGTTGATGTTGAATTATAACTATCATCTAAATTCCAATCGAATTATGAAAAAAAAACAAAAAACAAACGAAATTTTCTACTAAAATAATTCGTGATAAGTTGTAATTGTTCTTGATTGTGAAAAAGAACCATCGGTTGTTTTAAAGTTCTCAGTAAATGCTCAGCAAAAGCGTCCTGTTGTTGATCAAGTGAAGGTATTTCATGATTAGTTTCGATAGTTAAATGAAACAGAACCGGATTTTTGTCTGTCGACTCAATTCCATCTAATTCATTTCGAGAATAGAACAAATTCGGATGACTTCGCGTGCTAAAATTTGAATTGATCGTCAATTCACAAATTCGAATTCCGCCTTCCTAAACAAATCAAAAATCCGTTCGACATGAAAACCTCAAAGAGAAAATCATCGATACAAACATGAGTTTGTCTTCCGTGACCAATAGTCGCGTGTGTTATGTGAATTGTTAGATCTCCATTGAAAAATAAATCAATTGGAATCATACAAATATCATCAGCTGATGAATAAACTCTTTACAAACGAAAAACAGTCGAAGATTTTGTTTCGAGAAGGAAAAGGAAATTCAACTTGAGTTTGGGAATTTCATCGAATGTCGACAAGATTTTGTTGTTTTCTTGATCATAAACTTCAACAAATGGCCGACAACCAGTTCTAAATCGAGAGACTTGAGTTGAAAATCAACGAACGAAAATGAAGCAAACCGTTGTTTATTAACAAGAGGAACAGGTGTCAAATGCAAAGCTTTGAAATAAATTTGATTAAAATGCGGTTGTTCGATATAATCCGATGCTAAATCACAGAGATATTCGATGTATCGTCGATGCGATTTCGTTAGCGAGCCAGTTGAGCGTTTGAATTGATAAAATTGAATAACTTCATCGACTCGCGAGAAGATTTTATGATAGGCAATCAACGAACATCCGCCGAACATCAATTGACTTTTTTCGTCCTGCGGTTTTTTTTTAGATTTTTCAAAATAAAAAAAAACGAATGAAAATCTTACAACACAATGAAGAACAGCAACATTCGATGGCGATTCAAGGAGATAGAACGTGACTTTTTGACAAAACCATAGAAGACTAATCAATGATAATGATTGAAATTCGTCAAATAGTGGCAAATTAACAATCTAAATCAAAATGAAATCGATTTATTAGGATGAAAAACCGTTTTTGAATGTAATTCTAAACTCGATTTTGAGAAAATCCTTTTCGATCAGACAATTGATCACTTGACAATCGATCAAGTGAATAGATCATAAAGGAATCAGCGTGTTTTGTATTTAAATGATTTTGAATAGCTTCGAATATTGTTCGACAGACTTCATCGGGGCAATTCTTCGCCGGAGTTGTCATTACTAAATATTCGCTCGAACTCAAAGTCAACGAAAATCTCGAAAGTTTGAAATCGATTTACCGATTAATCTCGGTGTTATATAAGTGAGATCGGGCTCGAGACAAGGACTCAATGTTGAACTTGATATTCTAAATAGAACTCGAATAAAATTCTTTCTCAATGAAATCGATCGATCGAACTGTTTGTTATTGTGAGAACCAAAGAGTTTCTTCCAAGTTTTGCCTGTCGATTGATCGGAAGTCAATTGTAAACTCATTCGATTATTTGCATTTGAATCCAGAGGATTTTCTGGAATCGATTGAGATCTTTCTCGACGTTCAAAAGCCATTCGAATTCGTTGATTTCAAAAGAGCAAACTAATCGGGTATTTTTTTTTCTTTGACTGAATCAAACACACGTAACAAAAGATAAAAACAGAATGTGTTAAAGTAAATAATGTTCTATTCTTCGACAATCTTATCTTCACTTCTTTTGTCTGTTCTTCAACATATTTTACATAGTTCGTTTTTTTTCGTCACGTTTATTGAAAAAGAACGTTTTAGTTAAGCAGAATTGCGTACGGATTTTCTAATAGAAATTTTAATTTCTTAGAAAATTTTAGTAATAGATTGGAATCGATTTTTCGATGATCGACTGACCAACTAATTGGCATTATCGAACGAATTCGATATTCATCATCATCGTCACTCGGAAGAAGATTTTTCTACAACAAAAGAGATAAAATTGAAAAATAAAATCTTCATTTTCGTTACAGTTATTTTTCCTAATGAACCAACAACCAATTGAGACGAAAGAATCGAAGACATGGCATATGTTCCCGACAACTAGTCAATAGAAATGATCGAGAAATCGAAAAAGTGCAAAGAATCTCACTCGACCAAGATTTGTTAATGAAAAATACGTTTGCGAAAGATCTTGTTTTGCCAATTGATTCGTTCGAGCTAATTGCTCGAGACGTTTGATTTCATTTTCAATATGAACAATCGATAGTTGTTCGACATTTTTTATATTTGCTAATTGAAAACCATTGAGACTTTGAATTGTTATTCCGATCTGATGACTTCGAGTTGAATCATTTGTTGAATTTAAAATTGGAAATTGATTTAAAAGTTGTGAACAAGCTTTGATCATAAATGGAAAATAGGATTGATGTTTGATTTGCATAAGTTTTGTGAAATCATATTCATCACAAAATGTCAAATGAGAATTCGAAGATTTCGGTTTGACAGAGAAAACTGATGGAAATAGATCGGATTGTTTGACAGATGTTGGCGAACGTGGTGCAACTGAAAATTGAATTTGCAAAACAAATTTCTTTGTTTAAAGACGAACGAACTTAATGAGGAGAATTTTTTTGAAATTGTTTTTTCTGCTCGAAAATCAACTAAATCTTGTGCTAAGATTCGTCCATCTTTGCCTGTTCCTTGAACGTCATTCAATGAAATCTTAAATTTACAAACATCAAATCGAATTCATCGACAAAGTTTTACTCGTAATTCTTTGGCTAATTGTCGAACTGTTGGAGTTGCTAAAATATTGACTGCAGAATTATTTGGAAATGTGTCATCGGAGATGATCGTTGTTTCTACAATTCAAAATCGAATTTCGATTCAATTCAAAATCGACAAACGAACTCTTCTTTCTCGACGATAGATTAACTCCAGGTGGAAGTTCAATATCAACAAGTGGTTTGCCTACAGTTGCTGTGCCATTAACTTTATGATAAAGTTTAAGAATTGTTCCGGTAAAACGAGATGTTATCGTGAAATTTGCTTTATCTGATTGAACTTCACAGATTCTATCGAATTCTTTGACTTGATCACCTATTTCTACATACCATTCTTTTAATTCAACATCACGAATTCCTTCGCCAATATCTCCTAATTTAAATGGAATAATCGTCGATGTCAAACGAGAAAACAACTAAATCAATGAATATCTATTTATTTGGTCATTTTTAACTTTCATTGTTTTTTACTTGAGTAATTTTCTGAATTGATAATAACGAATTTCGATGGAAAAAAATCATACTGATTGTTCCTGTTTTTTCATTGAAAACAATCGTTCTCAAAAACCAATTTCATTTCTCATTCCTAGTTTTTCCTCCAATATCTATTCGCGATAGGAATAGAGGTCGTCAGACATCCCATTGTTATACTTTCGTAATATATTATTTATCAACAAAGAATTGATTCAATTTAGAAAAAAAATATGGAACGCTTCACGATTTTGCGTGTCATCCTTGCGCAGGGGCCATGCTAATCTTCTCTGTATCGTTCCAATTTTATTATATGTCCCACCGTAGTGGGACGTTCAATAGACTTTTTCTCGTTCTTATATATTGAAAAACACGGAAAGGAAACAAAACGGTGAATGAGCAGTGTTTTTTTAATGAAAAGCGGCATCTTTCCATTTGACGAATTTCGTCACTGAGATTTCATTAAATAATTTGCTAATCAAAATGATGAAAATCTTTTTCTAACGATCGTTTATTACGATAGAAGATGCGTTTAGTTGAAAACTTTTTCGTTCTTCGAATTTTCTCGTCTGATCGTCACTCGACTTTTCACGAAGAAGAAGAAAAAAAAAGAAGGCACGTATATACAAATAATCCAGGCATCGATCTACGCGTTTAGATTAATCACTCATTTCATTTGATTGATAATTATTCAACAAAACGAAAAAAGTTTTTTTTTTGCTTGTTGTTTGTTAATTAAGAAGTTTGCCTTTGGTCAAATAAAACGTGTTTATTCGAGGTAGAAAAAACGTACAGATCATCGGTACATTTAGTTAATATCGTTTTAAGATAATTTGAACTTAATTTTGAAGAAAAAATATGTGAAGACTAGATTTAATTAGGTCAAGGTTATGATAGAAGAACGAATACATCGAATGTTCTCGATAGAAGTATTCGAATTCGATTTCATCGAATATATGAATCGATTACTTGTTCTTCGTCGTTTCTCCCTGGATCGATAAGATCTAATCGAATCAAAGAAAGAAATCCATAGATAAAAACACACGAACAAATAACAGAAGATAATACGATATCATATGATATCTCTCTCTCTTTCTTCTCCTTGACGAGAATTCATCATCCAGGTGATCGATCAGATCGTATATAAACTCCAGATTAAACTGTTAAACATCACTCTTCTATCTTACAGACGTTAAGATTACAATTCAACGTACACTGAACAAGTGATACTTCGTCGATAATGACCATGGTATGAGCCAATCTAGTTTTGGATTTTCTATATGATCTAATTGTGTGTTTTTGTTTTGAATAGATTACATTAGTTTGTTGTTTGCTCGCCTTGTCGAGTTCAGCTTTTGCCGCTTCAGCTTATGGTGGATATTCGTCATTCGGTGGATCACCAAAAGTTGTTCCATCATTCGATAAAATCATTCCAACAAAACCAGTTGTTGTTCCACAACTCCCAGTTTCAAGCGGATACGGGTAATTTTTGTCATCGATCGTAATTTGATTGTTCTCTATGAAAATCGTTGATCACATTTAGATTACCAAAACCAACACAACCAATCACCTATGCTCGTCCATCAGCTTTACAACAACAACAATTAGCCGATCAACAAGCTCAATTACAACAAATCATTGACTCCGCTAAAATCGTCAGCGAAGCCGACAAAATCTGCATTGGTCAACAAGCTGAAACCATCATTCCATTAGACAACGGTCGACGATATGTCGTCTGTCTCGAAGAAGGCAAAGGATTCGAACAAGTCTGCCCACGTGGTCTCATCTTCCACCCACAAACCCGTCGATGTGAACGTAAATTGACCTTGGACAACCCATGTGCTTCACAACCATGTCTTAACGGTGGTCAATGCCAACAAGTCGACATCTCATCATACCAATGCACATGCCCAGCTGGTTTCGATGGTAAAAACTGCGAATTAGATGCCCGTATCTGTCAAACACAACAACCATGTGGTTCAGGCCCAGAAAACCGATGTCAATCATTCCGTCTTGGTGCTGCTCTCCAATACGTTTGCATCCTCAACAACGGTCAAGCTTATGGTCTCTCAGCTCAACAAGCCACACCAAACCCATGCTCAGGTGTTGATGGTCCACGATCATTAACCATCTCAGACAAAGGTTTCGTTATGTGCGACGGTGACTTCATGTATGTTGAATCATGCCCAGGTGGTACCATTTGGGACGATCTTAACAAAGCTTGTGTCTGGCCAGATATGCAAGGACTCGTTGGTCTTACATTAGAACAAACAACCCTTGCTCCATCATACGGTCAAGAATATGCTCCACGACCAATGACACCAGCTCCACTCCCAGTTCAAGATGAAGTTCGACCAACATTATCATACGGTCAAACAATCCCAAAACCAGTTGCATTCCCAGTTCAAGATGAAATCCGACCAACATTATCATACGGTCAAACAATCCCAAAACCAGTTACACTCCCAGTTCAAGATGAAATCCGACCAACATTATCATACGGTCAATCGATCCCAAAACCAGTTACATTCCCAACACTCCCATCAACATTCCCACAAATCCAAAAACCAACATGGCAACAACCACGTCAACAAGACGTCCGTCCATTTCAACCACAATTATCAGGTTATTAAATTAGCAACAAGTCACCGTCAATAGTCGAGAACACGTTCTTTTCTATACTCGATGTGTGATTCTATTTTAACAGCTTGATTTTTAGTTTTCATTTTTCTTTTTTTCCGTTTTTTTTATAAAAACTGTTTTTGTTGGAAGTTTATCAAACTTGTTATGATTTAACAAGGCAAATATATTCCGTAGAAAACGTTAATTCCTCATTTTCATTTTATTCTGACTAAACAACGAAGAAAAAGAGAGATTTATGCGAAGATAAAAACAAGACATCAACTCGTGTTTGCATCGATTAATCAAGGAAACGAGAAAGATTGATAGGATTTGGTTGTATCGTTTGTCTTGGGTCAAATTTTTCATTTATTCTATCAAGGTCAACAATCGAAAAACAAAGAGAATCTCTTTGTTTTTTAATTTACATATGAAAAGAAAAATGAAATGAATCAATGACATTGTTGTTTCATTATTCAATTATCCAACAAAAAGATCACTGACGTGAGAAACAACTGTGGAGAACAAAAAAAAATCTGTTATAAAATGAGTCTCGTAATTGATAATAATGTGCTTATATTGATTTATATGGCAATTCTGCTGTCGATATTTCTTTTTGGTTATTTACTTGTAATCAATGGTTGTTTGGCGAAAGAAGAAGAAGAAAGTCTTGAAGATAGAATATCTCTATTCTTTTTTCTTTGTAACGAGAAACTAAAGATCGTTTTTCGTCATTCGATCGGACTTTTTTTTTGTCTCTCTCTCTTTTGAGATAATGTTGTGTCGATGTTAATGAATAGTAGTGGACCATCTTGCCAATATATTCCATCGAAACGAACACATCATGTTCCATCGTCAACTGATTTTCATGAATTAACAAATACATTTCGACAATTCAATGATCATTTCAAGAAAACAAATCAAATCTTAACTGAAATCAAAGATTTTATCTTGAAAATATGTGAAAAACAAAATTCACGACCAGTCGATGATAATTCCGGTGTTCACAAACTCGAAAGGGTAAGAAGAATGTTATTTTATTTTTCATATTCTACTAACTATGACAAAAGTCTAAGTGAACGATAAAACGAATAATGTTTCAAATGAAATTCGAGAATTAATGATATTGTGGCGGAACAGGATACGATGGTGGCGGTGCTTGAGGATAGAAATTCGCATTGCCTTGTTCATCATCGAGTTTCGATTGACATAGATCAGCAGTTATAAGCGAACCAATGGCCAAGAATAACGAAACAAGAAACGATAGAATAGCAAAAACGAAAATCAATCCATTGAGAATGACTTCGGCTTGTTCGTAAGATGTTCGTTGATTTGAATTCGTTCGACCTTCGGCAATGTATCGTTGAAAGACAATAATCGATGATAAAAGTAAAAATAAACTTAAAACAATCGAAATCAATGAAATAAATGCTAACATTCGTATTGAAATCAATGTTTTTTCTTTGTAAACAACAATCGTAAAAACACCAACGGCAATAAAAAAGAGTCCACACCAAATACCTTTGGCCAACGTTGGCCAAATCGATTGTTCCGTATGCGTACTTTCGACGGCTGCATATGTATTTGTTAAAGGAACGGGAACAACTGATTGATTGTATTTCAAATGAATTGATGAGAGAATAATTATTGTAATTCCGAAGAGAATTAAAAGAATTCCAAGTGGAAGGAGAAATTTAATCGAACGAGAAACGAGTTTTGTTGAGTAGAGATTTTTCATTTTCGAAAAAGAAAAACGAGAAAGAGGATGATGAATCGAATTGATGAAATGAATGACCGAGAAGAGACAAATATTCATTAGGGTCAGGTCAACAAAACAAACGTTTCGCTTCGATGATTTTCAACAAAGTTCAAGTTCAATTCAACGAAAACGAGAAAATTTACTCTCTTGTTTTCCATCTTAGGTAACCGTTGAATTACGTTTAGTGTTTTTAAAAATCGGCGAAATCGACACATTGAAAGAACAATTTCAAGCCGAAGCTTTTATTCAAGCACGTTGGGCCGAACCAAGTCTGAAGGGAACGGTAAGTTGAACGTAAGTACGAATTGTGATACATAGAAAAACAACAACGGACAATCGTTGCAGGATGTCGATTGTTTCGATCCGAATAAATATTGGAATCCATCGTTGTATATTAACAACTCAGTTGGCGATTTTAAGAATGATGTTTGGCATAAAATTGTTTATGATGGAATCGATACGCCGATGATTTATGAAATGAGAAAAATTAAAGGAGTTTTTCTTGAAAATCTCGAATTGAATGATTTTCCTGTTGATGTTCAAGATTTAACAATAACAGTTTCAACTTCACGAACCGTTGACGAAGTTCTACTGATTCCGGATACAAATCAATTGAGTGCAATTAATACGCGTAAATAAATTTGTTTTTTTGAAAGGAAAATTTGATTTCGATTTCGAATATAAAGATGCATTTATTGATCAACAAGAATGGCGTTTGCATGAACATGTTGAAACATCGACTAAACTTTTGTCAAGTCCATTTTCATCGTCACGAAATCAACATCCGGCGTTTTCAGCAACTTGTAATTTCGATCGAACGAAATCTTTCATTAGCAAAAAAAAACTAAATCTTTGATTTTCAAGGTCATGCAGCTCGTCGACCGGGATATTTCTATTGGAATGTTTATTTTCTCATTGTAAATCAATTGTTTCGATTGATTCTCTTCGAAATCTCTGTTCGTTCTTCTAGTTTTTCATAACAATAATGGCGTTCACAACATTTAGTGTAACTTACAATCTTCCTCAAAATCGTCTTCAACTAAGTTTCACTCTCCTACTAACTGCTGTCACATTCAAATGGGTTGTTGTTCGATGTCTACCGACAATCTCCTATTTAACAACTTTAGTAATTCGAAATTCTCTTTTGTCAAATGAATTTTTTTTTCTTCATCTGTCTATTTTTAAAGGATAAATACGTGTTACTATCGATGGTAATGTTGTGTGTAGTCTGTGCATGGCATGCGATCATCGCTGTTTGTCCATCGGACGTGGCACCCTATTGGGATTATTTGGCTTTTCTCATCTTAGCAATTCTCTATGCGTTATTTCATTTGATATTTTTTCTTTGGATGTATTTCGTCACGTATCGACGACGACGTTTGATGAAACGAAAAGACAAAGAATATCTCAAAAATCGTTTCGAATTATTTTCAACGTACGGATTTTCATCGAGTGATGATCCTCATGATTATATAAGTTCATCGACTGCGACTGTCCTTCGACGAGCAACAATAACGACGAAACCTCCCGAGCATTTCATCAACAATTCAAACAAACAACAAAACTCAACCGGTGATGCCGAAGCGGTGACAATGAGACAGTTTCGAATAGGTTCACTTGCTTGTTAATTGACTCGGTTTTTGTTTTCTCTCTTTGAATAAATTAATGTCGAGTAATTAACGTGTGTTAAATGTCAAGATCGTAGATGTAGGACAAAAAAAGAAAAAAAAAGGAAATTATTAATTTTCCGTTGGAATTTCATCGATCTATTTCTTGTTTTGACAGATTGTCAATGAGTTGTCAAAGAACTTTCTCGAGGAAATAATTAGAAAATATAAGAGGTTTTAGTTTTTTTTTAAATAAAAGTCTCGATGATAAACATTGAAATTCTTATGAGAAAAAAAGCCAATGAATATCCGAGAGAGTACAGATCCATAGCTATCGGCGATCTTCAATCTCAATCATATATAATACTTCGTCTTTTTCAGACAAAAAGAAAATGAGAAATTTTTTTCACTTGTCAAAAAAATGTGAATATTTCACTTGAACAGAAGAAATTCTTTTTCTTCTTGAAACACACAGATCGATGGATGGATGGATGGATGGATGTTGTAGAAACATCTTTACTATATAATTATAGTTGTTTATCAGGCCAACAGATGTCAGCAGACAAAGAAAGAGCCTATTACCGAACATATTTTCCCCAAAAAAGTAAGTTCCTCATGGCGATTCAGATAAATACAAATATTTTCTTTTTTATTTTCAAAGTTTGTCAAAAAACACGAGTAAAAAAATAAAAACCCGTCGAAGACATGTTGTTTTTTTTATTTGTTAGAATAATAATAATAATAAGTGAAAAAGAAAATCCAAAGTGACATCGTTGATGTTTTCTGTTGCTTGTCAATGTCACAAGTAGTTAAATAAAAGAAAAAGCAAGACACACAAATATCTCTTCAAAGCACGATTGTCAACTTTAGAGATTTGATTTGTTCATTCAAGTTTTAGATCATTGAATTATGTTCACACTTTGAAATACTTCATGGCGCAACAACAATCTGACGATCAGCCAAGATCGAGCGTTGACGATATAAAAAAACAAGGAACTAAGTAAGATTTATTTTTGTCTAGTTTAATGAGATGTTTTCCAAAAACAAACAAAAACGATAATTATACGATGTCTGCAGTTTCTTTTCGCTGCTCAATTTAGATTTTTCGAAATTGAATTGTCAGAGTTGACTAGCAAATCGGTTGTTGATTTGATAGGATTGTTATTTGAGTAGTAGCAGTAACTTATTCTTCGAAATGTTATTTCGCCTATTATTATTATTATCATCATCATCATCATTGTTCTTCTTCGTCTAACAAAAAAAGTCTCCCAGAGAGAAAAATAGAAATAAGAGGAGAAAAAAAGGAAAAGAATCTAGCAGAAAAAAAACGAGAGAGAGAGAAAAGGAAAGATATTGGATTGATAATATATCATCGAGAAGCAAATCATTAAAGCGTAATAATGATTGATCGACATTTTGTTTAATCTTATTTTATGATGTTTTAACATTTGACACTTTGTTTTTTCTATGAACACACATGAAACCGTAAGTAATACAACATTTGATGATGATAGGTGTCATATTTAGATTTTTCTCGACACATGCATTCGACCGGAAGTCAAGTTAAATGAGTAGAAAAAAAAACTCAGTTGACAGTATGTTTTTTTTTTCATTCGATATACTGAGCATAAATCTTGTGTGTTTTTTTTCTCGAATGACTGTTACTTCAATTGGCCTTTGTTTCGATATAAGAAACAAAAAAAGAAACACATACATTACAGATGATGTTCTATTGATTTTTCTCGGAGGTCGATCAATTCCCTTTCTGTTCTTCGTTTTTTGACTTGCTATCGTTACAACAGATGGATCTGACTTTTTATGCGATTTTCCTCATCGATTATTACTAAAAAAAACCTTTTCTTGTTTCTTTTCTCTCTGTTTTTCTGCATATTTTCTTCGTCTGTGTATATAAATAGATCTCGAATTGATTTAATAAGCATAACTTTTCTTTGACTAAAAAAAAAGACACGAACCATGTGTAATGTATCATCAGTGTGAGTTCAACATGACAAATTCGTTTATTAAATAAATTGATTTGCATTTAGAGTCTTCAAAAAGAGTAGTCCCAATTCCAAAGTATGTTCCGAATAATAAAATGTTCGTTCGAAAACGAAGAAAATTGATTTGATTAGATAACATGTTATCTTGGAAAACGAGATTTTATCGATTATATGGATCATATCGATCCTATTGGTAAAGAGGAAAAAAATCTCGTTTTTTTTTCGATCAATTTCTATTGATTTAGATGGCGTTGTTCTAATCGATCCCGAATATGTCAAAGATCGGAAAGTCTACGCATCGATTCTAGCAGGTAAACAATAGCAAAAACAAAACAGAAAACTAATCAAATGTTTGTCTGCTGAATAGCATTTCGATATGGTCGAGAAGATCTCGATGTACTTGGTTTAACCTTTCGAAAAGATTTATTTTGTTCAAGTCAACAGATTTTTCCACCGATTGATGATCAAAAAAAGCCGTTAACTCATTTACAACAACGTCTCTTGAGAAAATTAGGACCAAATGCATATCCATTCTATTTCGAAGTATTTTTCTTAAAAACATCCGAGGAAAAACAAACACAAAACAACGTGATTTTATATAAATAGATTCCTTGTCATGCTCCAGCATCAGTCACTTTACAACCAGCTCCTGGTGATACAGGAAAACCATGTGGAGTTGATTATGAACTTAAAACTTACGTCGCTGAAACCAACGATGATAAATCACATAAGAGAAGTTCCGTACGTTTAGCCATTCGAAAATTAACATATGCACCCAAAGTTCCTGCAGCACAACCTGTTGTCGAAGCACATAAAGAATTTCTCATGTCACCGGCACCACTTCATTTAGAATGTACACTTGATAAAGAAGTAGACTTTTCACAGGTTTTAGATTTCGATTTCTATGCGTTTATTCGATTTAGATGTATTATCATGGCGAATCGATCAATGTTAATGTTGTCATTACGAATAATTCAAATAAAACTTTGAGAAAAATTCGAATTTCAGGTAAGATTCGATTGATTGATTTGAAATTCGGATAGATTTCAACAGAAAAAAGCGTGTCTAGTTGTTCAAAATGCAGAAATCTGTTTATACAGTTCAACACAGTATAAATGTGATGTAGCTGCGCTTGAATCGAGGTAAATTCGATGTACCATCAATTCATCAGTTTTGTTCGTCTCAATGTTGTTGTTGTTGTTGTTGTTTCTTTGATGATTTTGCTTTTTATGTTGTTCATCTAGTTAAACAATATGCAGAAATTTGTTTATTTACAAAAGCAAATTACAAATGTACAGTTGCACAATTAGATACAGAGTACGAGCTTTTCGTTTTGTTGCTGTGAAATTCTTTGGAAATGAAAAACAAAATATTCATTTGATGATTTGTTTGTAGCGAAGGTTTTCCGTTGAATCCATGTTCGAATTTAACAAAAGTCTATGCGTTGACACCACTTTTGGCGAATAATAAAGATAAACGAGGTTTAGCGTTGGATGGCAAATTAAAACATGAAGATACAAATTTAGCTTCATCCACAATGTAAATTTAGTTTATTTTCAAAAGAAATTTTTGTTTTCTATGAATTTCAATTAGAATTGGTCCGAATACACAAAAGGAAAATCTCGGAATTATCGTTCAATATAAAGTCAAAGTTAAAATTATTGTTGCAATGGGAGGGTAAGCCGAATTCGAATGAAAAAATCAAATAGAATAAAAAAAAATTGAATTTGAAATCTAGAGATTTAGCCGTTGAATTACCATTTACATTAACTCATCCGAAACCGCCGCCAACTCCTTCGCCATCGAGACAATTCGATGAACAATCAGCAACTGACGTTCCTATTGATCATAATTTAATTCAATTGGACGCAAAGTTTGTTTGATTTCAATGAATTAACAAATATGAAATCGAATTATTTGTTTTAGTTTCGATGGCGTTGGTCATGATGATGATTTTATTTTCGAAGAATTCGCTCGTATTCGTCTTAAAGGGGAAGAAACTGGTCCCGACGATACCGAAGCTTAATCTTCTAACTTATTTTGTTTGTCATTGTACAGAGATATTGTTGTTTGATGTATTTTACGATTTTCTTTGTCAGTATCGAATAACGCATTTATTTCATCTGTCAACATTAAATTGACGAATGACAATTGTTATTCGAACAAATAAAATAAATAAATCAAGGAAAAATATTAATTAATTTAAGATAATATATTCTATTGATTGCATGAGCAGAAATATTTCTTATTCACCATTGATTCTTGCGACTAGTTAATGATCTTTCATCTATATATATAAAGAAGAATGTCTGTCTGTGTGTGTGTGCGTGTATGTTCGCTATGCATTTGAAAACGGTATGACCAAATGCAATGAAACTGACCAATAGGATTGCGTCATCAGGAAAATTGCAGCTGGTACGGTAGCGAAGGCGGCCAAAGGCCGTCTGAGCGCTCATATGCAACAATTCAAGTGCTCTCTCTATTCATATATATATTTTTTTAATTAACTAGCGGACGTGTCAGCGACAAATCAAGATAGTTCGGCAGCGTCTATCTTGAAAAATTTCATTAATAAATTCAATCGTGTAACAAACAGGTTTAGAGTAAAAAATCGTACTACGATGAAGTTTTTTTCTTAAATAAAAAAGCGACAGTTCACGAAAAAGGGAACCATTCGAAAAACGTTGTTATCCGAAAGAATTTATTAATCAAATTTTTCAAGATAGACACTACTCAAATATCTTGATTTGTAGCTGGTAGGTTCGCTAGTTACAAATATTATACATGCAAAAAAATTCATTACGCCGATTCGTTCGAATAAACAAAAGAAACCATAAAAAGCTGAAATTGAGATTTTCTTTTCATTATATACTTTTCGATTATTGATTAAGTCTGAATAATCGACGAAAGTAAATATGAGAGTGAAACGATCTCAACATCATCATCGTGTAAGTCGAACTAAACAATATCTTTCATAAATTTGTTCATTTTATAGAAACATTTCGCCAATATTATTCATATTCGAACGAAATCATCGAATGTGCTATCAGCAAGCGTCGAGCATAGTCAAAAAAGTCAAATAATAAGAAACACTCCTCAATCTCAGCGAATTGAAACAGAAACTGATCATCATCAAGTACAAAATATAAAGCAAACGAAGAAGAAGAAGACAGCAGCAGCACATAAAATGTAATTTATTGTTTGATAACATTATTAAAATGTGTAATTTCTTATGCATAGATATTCACGACAACGTAAAATCATCTATGTGTTTCTAATCATCGTTGTCCTTCTATTGATCATTACACTCATTCTTATTCCATTTTTAAATCGAAAAAAACAGAGTGAGATTATTTTCCTTCGATGGAATCGAGAAGGTCTAACAATTACTGGAACAACCAATGTTTCAGGCAAAACATCCAGTCTTCTGAATTATCCTTATGATTTGGCATTAGATTGGTCATATTCATTATATGTTACGGATCGATACAATAATCGAGTTCAAAAATTTTTAAGAGGAAGTTTAAATGCGACAACAGTTGCTGGACGAGCCAATGGAACTTCTGGCTCATCGGCAGATGCTCTTAATGCACCAATTTCCGTTCTAGCCGATGATGATGGCAATGTTTATGTTTCAGATTTATCAAATAATCGTATCATGTTCTGGAAAAACAATGCGACAAACGGCAGTATAGTTGCTGGAAATGGTAATTAAATATCTTCTCTGTTTTCATTTATGTTTTTTTTTGTTTAAAGGCACTAGTGGTATTACGCACAATCAGTTAAATCTTCCTCATGGTCTAGCACGTGATTTAAATACGAATACACTTTTTATAGCCGATTATTTGAATAGTCGAATAATGATGTATCGAAAAAACACCTCAACAGGAATTCTCGTCGGTGGAAATCTTACAACTGGAATAAGTGAAACTCAATTATTTTATCCTCAAGGAATATTTTATGATCAATTCACTAATAGCATTCTCATTGCTAATACCGATGCAAAAAATGTTGTTCGATGGACATTGAATGCAAGTCAATGGTCGATTGTTGCTGGTAATAGTAGTGGATTCAGTGGAAATTCCTCATCGTTACTCAATGATCCGACTGATGTTATGTTGGATCCAATGAATAATATGTATATTGTTGATCGATTAAATCAACGAATTCAATTTTTTGTCGCTGGTCAAACGAGTGCTACAACAATTATTGGTGTTAATGGACAAAGTGGTGCCAATGCACAATTATTGAATCTTCCCAGTTCAGTTGCTCTTGATAATCAACTTAATTTATATGTTTCAGATGCAAAGAATCATCGTATTCAGAAATTTTTACGTTATTAAATATTTGATCAAGAACTTCTTATGATTTCTTTTTATCTCGATGTTGAAAACACGAGACATTCGAATTAATATTATTACGTATTCAAACAATTGAAAACTTATAAATTTTCTGTTACGGGGGAAAAAGTCGCTATAACCAATAACTAGTGATATGATCAACATGAGTACTTATAATATCACAATGCACCAGCCTATGCGATTTCCTCAATTTCTCACTCAACTCTCGATCGACCGTGTACTGATATAAAACCAAGAGCACATCAGTATCAACATGTTCCTTCACAACTTTCAGCTTTAATAAAAAGTTGTCAGTAGTCAATCGATGAAGTTTCCATATTTGATATTTTGTATGAAATCTCGACTATCGAGCAAAACGTTTCAATGTTCTGACGTAAAACAATATGATTCTGTCTATACTTCCAAAAAATTCTATTTATTTAAACTGAAAACTAAAGTTGTATACGAAATATATTTTCTGAATCTTGAGTTGAATATCGATCGACATCGACATCTTTAATTTCTATTTGATCAACTAAATTCGATTTCTCAACCTTTGGTTCATAACGACCAAAACGATTCTCGTTTTTCGCTGGTCCCCATTCATCATCTGGTTGTCGTGCATATGTTAGCATTCGTAGATAATGTGGTATTGGTTCAGAAGTAACCTTTTTACATATCAAAACATGGAGAATAACAAAGAAAAGAATGAAAATGAAATATCTACTTGATAGAAAGGACCACCAGTAATTCTCCATGCTTTAATAAATTCATAGATCATAACACCTGGAATAAAAATAAGCGACGAACAAACCATTAACCAACCAAGAACATTAGCAAATGCTGGATAAACATAATTGCCTTCAGTTGGTGTTCGAAAACGAAAGAGTGATGAAAAGAAAACAACCTGCATTTCAAAAATACGAATTCTATTTCTATTTTGAAAAATGGTTTGTTTTTACTAAAGTAATTATTGGACCAGTTATACACCAAGTTACAAACCAAAATGGTTCTAATGGTCGTTTACCTAACATCATTCGAATATCTTCCATAAAATTATTAAATCCTAAAACAAATCAATTCAATAAATTTAACCGAAAATCAATTTTGTTAACCATAGATATAACCAATCAAGATGAATTCTATAAATGCACATAGAAATACCGAGAGATTCGCTGCATATTCATTCATCAATGTCTAATAAGAACAAATCAAATTAACTTTCCTTTTTCTACACAAATCACATTTTACACATACAAAGATATAGATTCCACCCTTTCGAAAACGAACAAACAAATTCAAATTAGAAAATTGACCTTTTCTCAAAGAAATGTCTTACTGGTGCACAGATTGGTAATGCTAATAGAAAACAAACAACACAATAACCTATGGTAACATACATTTTATGTCGACGTAAACTTTTAAATGTATCAAGTAAACCAGAAATAATCACATCAGCAAAAGCAAACTAAATATCGAACATGAAAACAAAGAATACTTCTTCTTCTTTTTCTTTTGTAAGCAGTATACTTGTGAGTCTAGTCCAAGAGTTAGAAGCATAAAAAAGAAAATAACTGCCCAAAATGGTCCACCTGGCATTATTGATAATGCTTGAGGATAGGCAACAAACGCAAGACCAGGACCACCTTTTGCGACTTGTTCAATCGGTAAACCAGTTTTCAATGACATATAACCAAGAATTGAGAATATTGCAAAACCAGCAAATACCTTATTACAATCACTGAGTTTTTAATTTTTTTTTGAAAAATTCGACTTACCGAAGTAAAACAATCGCATGCAGTTACAAACACACAATCTCTATGAAAAGATTCAATCAAAACAAGACAACAAATCGTCGAGAAACTCACCTAAGATAATTTGCATTAAATTTATTAAAACTGGCATAACCGAGAAGAGGACCAAACGCAACAGAAAGAGAAAATGTTACTTGAGAAGCAGCAGCAATCCAAACCTTTAAAAACACAAAAAATACAAAGCAAATTATTATTTTTTCTTTAAAATCAACGAACATCAAATTCACGAATTTTTGCCCAATTCGGTTTCAGATAAAATTTAATACCATTTGCAGCACCTAAATTCTCATTTCATCTCCATGTGATATGCATCCAATCCTACCTGGTAAAGTCACACCACGAATAATCAATGCAAAAATAACCACATAAGGAAACAAAGCAGTAAAATAGACAACCTATTTCATTGTGAAAACAAAATGAAATTCTTTTTCGAATTGATCTGTTTACTTTGCCTGATGATTTAATTCCTTGAATGATACAACAACAGACCATAATCCAAGCTAATAATAAACATAATGTTAGAGTCCAATGTGGTGAACCTAAATTTTCTAATGAATCACTTCGACGTAAAACATAATTACTAAAATCATTCAATTTGAACATTTTACAAATACAAATTATCGATCATTTTTACTCAAAATATTCTTCAGGTGGAAGAGCTGGTATTGTACAATTATCATAATGATTTGTGCCACTACAGAAAAATGTCGAATTAGTTATGCTAATTGTTTCTAATAAAAGAAAAATTGACTATTGAAATTCAAAATCGAATAGTTATGTACCTGGATTTGCACATCGTTCGGTATTCCACCAATTTCCACAATCACTCCATTGAAGTTTACGTCGAAATGAAGCAAAGAAATAGAAAAGAACCCAAGCTATAATTATATTATAATAAATTGAAACTAAAAACGAATTTATTGCCGTTGCCCAACCAAGTCCTATTCAAATTCAATTCGTGTATTCAAAACAAATTTCTGTTGTTGTTTTTTTCACCTTTAAACATTCGAGACATTTTAAAAGCCGCTGCTGAACCACTACTTGTAAATTGACCAAGTGACATTTCAAGAAAGAAAAGCGGTGTACCAATTAAAAAATAGATGCAAAAATATGGAATAATAAAAGCACCTAATATTGATACTCTCTTCTTTTTTTTCAAAACAAAATTCTATTTACCTCCACCGTTTTTGAATGCTAAAGAAAGAGACAATTAGAAATGTAATCGAGAGATAATCACCTACCGATATACGGATATCTCCATACATTGCCAAGACCTTAAATTTTGAAAATAAATTGAAAGATTCTTAGAAAAGATCTTTACCAATCGAACATCCGATTAACGACAAAAAGAATTCAATAGGTCGATCCCATTCTTCTCGATTTTCTTCTTCTCCTTCTTTTTTCTTATCCTAAATATTTCAAAACGAAAAATAGTTAATCCATCGATGAATTTGAATTATACTTCAATAGAAATTTGCGAATTTTGTCTCTGTTTTGTATCCTCCATAATCAACAAGTGCAAAACACAAATTTGATCCCATTTTATATTATATGTTGATCTTCTAATAAAGATCAATCTCAATTTCTTTTTCTAACAAGGTCAACCTGTTATTTAAGAATATCTTGATAACATTTATTTTCAAACAGCAACTGATTAATAAAACAAATCAATTGAGTAGTTTGGATTTATTGTTTTCAAGAGAATTTTGATGTTCACTTCTTAGACTAGATGCTTTATTAAATAAATAACGTTTTATCTTTACAAATTGGTTTTGTTCATCAAGGCAAATGAATTATTCAACAACAATAACAAAAAAAAGAAAAAAGAAAGAAGAAGAAAAGTTTTCAAAATATGACAAATAGAGAGATTTATAGAAATGAAATAGAAACAAAAACTAACTTGAGATTTTATAGAAAAATATAGGTAAATCAAATCGGCAAAATTCGAAACACATAGACTTTGAATAGAAAAAAAAAGAAGATTTTTGTTATTTTTAAATTGTGATTGTGAATTCAATGGGATAAGGACCAAAAAATGGTTCATCAAGTTCCGTCAAAATAACAAAAGTTCGTCGTGTTGGTGCTGGTTCATTTACAGTTAAATCAACTGACGGAAATGGATATTCATCACTCACGACAGCTGGCAATGCTTCTCGACATTCAGTTTCTTTTTCAATTGAACAAACTTCTGGTTCACATGTTATCTCGTCTAATTTAATATCATTGTTGATTATTATCGATGAATTTGTTCCTTCAACAAATTGATCATCACTATTTAACAAAAAATATTCATTTGAAATCAGTTTTTTGTAAAAAATTTACAGTTGATGATAATGTTCAATTAATTCACGAAAAACTTTATTATCTAAATAAACCAAAAAGGTCCTTTGAAAATTTGTTTAAAAAAAGAGAAACGAACGAATAGGATCATTTGAATGATCTTGAATTCCACCCGTTGTAATACAAGTTGCGCAAACACATTTAATCGGTGCACGACGAATACGTGATGATCGTCGAAGTGGAATATTACTTTTTGAATTTGTACTAAAAACAACAAACTATTCGATTGAGAAAGAAAAAGAATTTGTTTTCATTGAACCTGATTTCATCGGATCGTGGCGTAATTGAATATTTTAAATACGATAAAAAATCTTGGAGAAAACTTCGACTGTATTTATTTTGAGAATTTAATGGTTCATTGCAACATTTCATTGATTCGAAATCATTTTCTTAATGAACAATGAGAAGAAAACGAGTTTTTTTTACGAAAATGAATTTACCATCATTGAAATTCGAAGTTGAAATGTCTTGTTCGCGAAGAAATTTTCGAACAAATGAAACTTTTGATTGTTCAGCCATGTTCGTCCATAAATGTTCGATTAATTGAGAAGCTATCGAACGATGTTTGAAATAAACACGAATTTGACAAAAATATTCTCTAAATAATCTCGATTTGACTTCGAAAAACAACAATCGAATTCAAATCGATTTACTTGTAAAAAAGATCGAACGCTCGTTCATCCGACGATTTCTCCGTGTCAACAAATGCCGAATCTTTTAAATGAGCAAAAAAACACGATTAACAAAAGTAAAAGACGAAGAAAAACCTTCTGAAGGTTCACGACAGAACTTTTTACTAAATCGTCCATTGGTTTTCAAAGCTGAACTTTGATTTTCATTGTCCGGACGAACACGTTTTAATGGATATCGACGAGACATTTGATTTTGATGTTTACTAGTCATTGACTTTACGAGTTAAGAAACAATTTATTTCTCTTTTTCTGTTTTTCTCGTCACATGTCCGTTCGTTCGTTCGTTGGTCGACCTCGATCGTTCTTCGCTAACGTGTAAAGAGAAAAACAATTCTTTGTGCAAAGATTTCAATTTTAATGAAAAATGGAATTAAGTTACAGTGGGAAAACTTTTTCTGTTTGTTTGTAATGATGATTCAGCATGAACTCGATGTCGATTCGGACAAATAAAATACTTGAGTTCCTTTCGAAACACTTTGCCAGTTAAAGTAAACAAATAAAACGATGTTGATGATGTCATCAACGCAAGTAAAACGACGAATGTTGCAAAGAAACTTTCAATCATTCGTTGTTCATCTGTTTTCGCATAACTCAATGTCATTTGCGTGTAAATCTTTTGTACTGATATTGGCATCGAGAGAATCGAAATGCAAAGAACTTGAATGAGTAACATCATCGTCAATTGACGATCTTTGGCGTTGGTTGCTCGACGAAGATGTTCGCCGCCACGAACATTTCGAATTGTTAACCAACCGAATAAAAGCATCAACAACGGTGGAAATAGACTGTACGTGACAAGTAAATTGAAATTATTGAATGTATTGCAAAGTGGTGACGATGGATAACAATTAGCTGATTGAATATTTCCATCGAAACAGAAATTCATTTGAAAATAAACGCCTATGACCAATATTGAAATGACGACAACGGTTCGTCGTGCGATTTTAACTTGACTAAATGATCGCGTTCGAACAGTCGATGAACTCGATGCATATCGATCTGCACATGCACCAACAATAAACCAAGTTGAACCAGCTAAACCGATGTACGTGAGAAAGGTTTTCGTTTTGCAGTAGAGAGCCATTTGTGAGGGCGGTGGATCGATTGCAAAACTGCTCAATACGCGTGTCACACATCCGAATAGAATCGAAAAGAAATTAGCCAAACTCGATGCAAGAAAATAGGTCGAACACGAATTTCGTCGAAGAGAAGGTCGAGTGAAAATAATACAATTGAGAATATTCCCGAATATTCCCGTGATTATTGTGATCAGAGGAAGATAACGAAGAAATTCAGATTGAAGATATACCAAGGTTGTTATTGTTGCACTCATTTCTCGTAAAAAACAACTTAATCAACTTTAGTTTTACCGACGACTTATAAGGACTTAATTTTATTTTTGTTCCAATCATCGTCAATATCCTGTGGAGAGAAAATTCAATCTATAGAAAATTAAAGTATCATTCTTTTGCATAAGTGTAGATTAATTACAGATACACAAATAACGTTCCCGAATGACGATGAATTTAGTAATTTTCACTGAAATTTTATTTTTATGAATAAACATTAATAAACGTAGATCGTATCTCAACGATTTTTCTTGATTGAGTGACAAGAGAGAAAAAACGAAAGGATGCAGATCGACACTTGACTCAAATAGTATTTTTTTTTTGTTTAGCACCATGGATACGACGGGTCATGCTCTCAAAAGTACGTTTATTTCTGTTCGTCATTACCCTTGAACAATTAAGTATCGAAGGATAAACTTTTGTTGCTACGAATGTACGAAACATAATGTATGTCAATGTTTGTGTTTCATATATCTTGGAGATTTTTAATCGATCGAAGACCTTGTAGAATTCTCAGCATGACAGCAAGTCAAATGAAATGTAAATATAACTCTATTATGAAACACGAAAGAAAGAATAGCTTCATCGTTTGACAAAGTAATCATAACCAGATTCGTATTCTTCAAATATTTATATAGTTTTATGTTTTATTCAAAGCCAATAAGAAGGGAATCAGTTAAAATTCTTCTTCTTTTTTCTTTTTGTTTGTTCAAACGTTGTTTTCTACACCTTTTTTATATCAAGTTTAAAATAACATTTCTTCATTTTTATTGCGTTCTAATGAATTCTTTAGAAAATAAATTCTATTTCAAATGATAAATTGTGCTAGTTCATTAGCTGTTCATGAAATGTGTCATTCCTTTTATTTCTGTTTCTTTGGAAACGACCAATAACTAAAAATATCTATAATATATAATAATAAAAAAAAAAACTTCTCAAGGTCGATTAAACGGTGCCAATACTTTCTCTCTTTTCTTTCATTTTCTTTTCTTTAATGATGAATCGTAAGCAAAAGTGCTTAGCTACAGTCGTAGTCGTAATGTCTCTTTTTTTTCCTCTTGCATAAAAAAAGAAATGCATTGCATATGTATAGAACAAGTAAAAGAATGAGAATAAAAGAAAAAAAGAATTTGACGAATACAAACTGATAATAATCTCTCTCTCTCTCTCTCGGTGAATTTCAACAATCGAACGAACGAATCTCATGAACCACACCCTCGCATTGATTCTATTTGTTTGCACTTGATGGTAACATGGTTACGATTGAGATCGAACCATATACTCTTATGTTGAATTATGTTTTTTGTTGCTACGCAAAATGTTTGGTAAAAATAAGCGTAACTCTGTTGTCAACGACTATTTTTGGCAACGTAAAATCGTTCTCTCTCTCTCTCTCTCTCTCTTGTTCTCTCCTGAGGACCGGTGTATAAAAGGAGAAGAAACAACGGCATAGAACAGCACATAGATTTGCATAACTAGAATTGTTATAACGTCAAATAACTCTGGTAAGTGACAAAGAAAGAAAGAAGGAAATGATTGAATAGGTTTCATTTTGTCTTAGTTCAATAAATTGAAATGGCCTCAGACGGAGATTCCTCGCGAGCAAGATATGACCGATTCGTTGAATTCGAACGATTGATGCACGTTTATCCATCGGGTGCAGTTTCGCCATCAAATCCTACACCACTTGGTTTCTGTGCCTTTGCTTTGACATTATTCGTTTATTCATTCATTATTTGTGGTGCCACTGTTCCAATTGGTACTTCTGCCGGTCCAGCCATGGGTCTTGCACTTTTTTATGGTGGTCTCATTCAATTGATTGCTGGTTTACTTGAATTCCGTTCAGGAAATAACTTTTACGCGCTTACATTCTGCTCATATGGTGGATACTGGTTTTCACTTGCTGCTCTCTATGTTTCTGGTTCATTTCAATTTACTAGTGGTATAGATACGAGTGTTGTAAGCAAAAGTCTTGGTGTGTTTTATCTCGGCTGGACAATCTTTACTTTGGCCATGTTAATCTCATCAGTTCGTTCAAATGTTGTTTTAATTGCATTCTTCTTCTTCTTGATGTTAACATACATTTTATTAACAGCAAGTTACTTTCTTGTTTATCATCAAGATCTTGCTCGTGCGGGTGGAGCTATTGGCATTTTCACCTCGATTATTGCTTGGTTCTTAGGCTTTGCAAGTTTACTTCGTAAAGGTGACAATTCATACTTCAATTTACCAAACTATAGTTTAGCACCAAAAACCAATGCTGCAGTTGATGCTCCAGTTTCAAAACACAAACCATAAGACAAAAAAAAACAATTTCAATTTTAAACTGATTTTTATTGAACTGATATCCCTTTTTCTTTCTTTTTGATTTTACTAATTCTTTGACAATCTCTTCTATGTCTAAACCTGCGTTTTAGTTCACTCAATAAAAATGTCGTTTTAACTGAATGAAATTCTTTTGCAATTCTACGCCGAAATGTTTGTTTTACTCGTTGACAGAAAACAACAAAGTTTACTTTTGAATACAAAAATGTACGCTCAAACATGTGCTGTGCCTCGTGATACTTTACTTTTACCTTTTAATTTCATTTTCAAACAAGAATCATTCGATTTCTCTTAACAACGAGCTTCTCGAAAATGAACTCAAATTCAAATGGAATTTGTAACTGTAAAATTCATCGATTGTTTGACCTTGAATAAGAAAAGGCAAACAATGCAGTTAAAAGAGTTTTTCTATTCTCTCTTTTTATTACCAAAAATATATTTGAATTCGTTGAAACGAATAAGAATAGCCCGTGTTTTATAATATATCGATATATTTATTAGTTATATGCAAATAAAGTGAACTAATAATCACGAATAAATATGTTTCAGAAATCGACAATGAAGAAGAAAAGAAAAGAAAAGAAAAGAAAGAAGGGAAAATACTACGTATGAAAAGAGATTAGAAAATACAACAAAAAAAATACGAGAAATATGTTCAATTGTTATTTACAATCAAATTATAAAGATGTTCGATGAATATACATTTCAGATTCTTGTCGTTCGAATTTAACCGTAAGTTGACTCGTCACTATATGCAACATACAAGAATTTATCTTCATCAGCCTAAAACAAAAACAAAAATTTGAAATTACAATTGATTCTGTAGAAAAAAAGTCTTACATGTTCCTGATAAAGAGCTCCCATAGTCATTGATGTATTTGGTATGACCTATTTCAATTTAAACAAGATTTTAATTCGAAATTAGACGAAGAAGGAGAAGAAAAGTACGAACATTATTGACAAAGAAGAAAAGAGCATCTTCAGGTCTAAGTTGAATTCGTTTTCGAATCAAGAAATAGAATTGTCCAACCTAAAACAACGAAAGAAAATCGATGAATTTGTTGAATTGAAAAGCAAACGAACATACCGTGAGATCGTTCGGAACTAAATATTTCTTCGAAGGCAGATCTCCAATACGAGAATTCGGTGCTCGTTCAACGATAACTGCGCATCGTTCCGGATATTCTCGACGAATCCGTTCACCTTCAGCTCGTCGATTTTCATAGGGATTATTGACTTTAAATTCCCAACGCATATTTGTCTAATTAAATCTAGAAAAAAAACAAAATCAAAGAGCAACGCAATAGAATCATGCGGAATAAATAAGTAAACGTATTGATTTGTTTTGAATGATGTCTAACTAAAGAAAAGCACATGACACATCGCCTGACACGTTTATGCATTTGCAAGACTTTTCATTGGCTGAGTTGATCGCCAATTGAAAATAACTCAACGATGATGTTTATTTGTCCTTCGCTTCGTCTGATCGATTGATGACATCTGAATTTGTTAGTTCGTTCCCGCCTTCTCCCTCGTTTTTTTTCTTCTGACGTTTTTTTTTTCGTTTCTGTAAAACGATCATCAAGAGAAAGTTGTAGGCGAATTCAACGAATCGATTTCTCATTTAACAATCATAATCGAACGATTTTAACTGAATCATTTCAAATCAATTTTGACTCTCGTCTAACTGATTTGCGTCGAAAATAGTCTATCGAAATGCAAAATATGATTTTTTTTCGTTATTCGATGTCCTTAAAGATCGGTTGAAGAAGCTCCTTGACGCGTAGATGCGTGTGTATGTTTATGAGTCCTTCGAGATTAAAGAGAAAAGAATCTGTGTAATTGTGTCAAATAGAAACAGAAGGCATAACTTGTCTACAATAGTCTAACGTGAAAACATTTTTTTCTTATCAATCGAATTCATTTTTCAGATAAAAAGAAGCGTAGAAAAACAATTTGCAATCTGTGTGCAATTGAAGATAAGATTCTATGAACAAGATCGAAAAAGGTAATTAAATAGGAACGAGCTGGTAGAAGAGACATCTTTGATATTGTCTAAGAGAAGATGAATGGTTAGGCCAATGTATACAAACTGCGGGGGTTTGTTTTCTTAGTGCAAAGAAAGAAAAACGATTGACGTACAAATAAATCGTTTGATTCTCTAGGAAATCTTAATCAATGACGGACTTTTACGAAATACTTGAAGTGGAGAAAACAGCCACAGATGATCAAATCAAAAAAGCGTAAGTTCAAACATTCGATTTATCATTTTATTCACTTGTTTTCTTCGTTTAGATATCGTCGATTAGCATTAAAAGTAAACAGATTTTTGTAAATACGAAAAAACGAATTGTTGTTTGTCCGTTTGAACTTTTCAGTGGCATCCAGATAAGAATCTTTCAAATAAAAGTCAGGCGGAAGAGAAATTTAAATTAATATCTGAAGCTTATGAAGTTTTGTCGGATAGTAAATAGAAAAAGAAAAAAAATCGAATTTTGATTTTGTAAAATCGATTTTTGCAGAGGATAAACGTCGAAAATATGATCAATTAGGTCGAGCTGGTCTATCCAATGGTCATGGCCATTCGAATTATTCGTCACACAATGGTTACGCGAGATTCTCCGAAGATTTTCTCAATCGACAATTTCATTTTCATAATCCATTTGATATTTTCGAGCAATTTATGTCACATTTCGGAATGGACGATGATTTCGGTAACGTTTTTCTTCGTTTTTCAGAGAGAAAAAAACCCCAAAATTTAGATCGTTGGTCACGTCGTGTCATTCATATTGGTGAGAAAGCATCACCAATTCGCTCGTTTTCCTCCGAATTTCCCTTTTGAGAATGAGATTTTTGCATGAAGAAAACATTTTCTCTTCATCGAAATCGAAAACATTTTCGCTTTGCTTTAGGTTTCGGTTTGAATCCATTCGAAGATCTGCTAAGTCGTCATCATAATTTCGGCAGTCGAAATAGTTCTTCGTCGTCAAGTCGTCGCGATCCCCACCGTCAACAAATGGCCTTACTTGGCAACATGTTTCCGATGAGAATGTCCTTGTTCGGTCATGATCCATTCTTTCATGATTTCGATCAACATCACAATGGAATGGTTTCGTCTGTTAATATTTCCTTTGGGTTCGAATTCACACATCTCTTTGTTTATTTGTTTGATTTCGATGTTTTTAGTAGTGGAAATTCTCGGCCCGTGTCCAAAAAAACGACGAAATCTACGAAAATCATCAACGGTCGACGTGTGGTCACGACAAGGTGAACCGTCTTTTCGGATTTGTTTCGTTGAAATGACGTTGATTTATTTCGTTTAGAGTTGAAGAAAACGGTCAAACAACAGAAACTATCGAAGAAGATGGAAAATTAACTTCGAGAAAAGTCAACGGAGTTCTTCAATCAATAAAATAATCAAGCTTTTCGTTTGTCAATATGTTACGTCTCTTTCTGAAACAATAAAGAAAAATCTCTTTCGAATTTTGTCGTCTCATCGATAGAAATCTTCACAACTCTCTCTTTCTCTTTCTCTTTTTTTCTCTTTCTTTTTTAACGCATCGAAATACTTTTTTTTGTTCTTTTCTTTCTTTTTGTCTCATTAGAATCAAATAATTTAACAAAGAAGAGTTCGATTTCGAAATAAATAATCCTCAATTGTATAATTGAATAGATTCAAATCGAATCGATAGAATTTCTTGAGAAAACAAATCAA
>ERZ778024.817-NODE-817-length-45971-cov-57.558063_pt1 | contig 45971 bp, 44 predicted proteins | sample MGYA00375754_ERZ778024 | MGnify/ENA primary metagenome ERZ778024 (study PRJEB29350, sample SAMN05389827) | bioreactor metagenome | isolation source: Thiocyanate bioreactor | place: South Africa: University of Cape Town | collected 2014-02-18 ...
GTTATTTGGCAACATTTGCAGGTAATGTTATGGATTTAGTTAAATTAACCAAAGTTCAACCAACGAACTCAGCAGGTAACATCGATAATGGAAAAAAGGACAAGACTTGATTGTCATCTAGTTTGTGTCAATCGATTAATGTTGTGTATGATTAACTGTCGCAATTGTAAATGGAACAGATTGGTGCGTTTTTTTTAAATAATTGAACCAAAAGAAAAATAAATATTGGTCCACCGGATAAAACAACATTCGTTTCGAAGAGCATCGACTGTTTCGTTAATTTAATATCTCGTTGTTTCAGTTGTCGATTTTCTAACATAACAAAGAATAAAAATAAATAAAGACAAATTCAATACAATATTATACAGAATTATACTGGATAATACCAAAATATACAATGATAATAAATACATTTTACTCGATACAACACAACTTATGCATAACCATTTTCGATGAAAAATGCTGGCAAACAAATGATTATACCGATGATCCAATTCAATACTATTAAGAATAGATGAGTTCGCCAAATCAAAAGAAAACGTCTTTTACGTATTTGACAAAACTAAAGTTCACACGTCAATTGAACAGACATAATGACGAGTACTGCTAGATAATTCTTATCAAATACGTATTTTCAAGAATTAGTAATGTATAATTTATTTATTTTTCTTTTACAATTTAGTTTGCTAATGTTCAATGAAAATGATTCCAAAGAAAAACTTTAAGTTTTTCACGAGTTTTTGTGAAGTTTGACAACAGTAACTCCTGCCGAAGCTGGTTTTGTAATTGTTTGCTCAATTTTATTGGCTGGTTTTGATGAAATACTTACATTAACATGGCTACTACTTTTAGCTCGTGAATTTTCCCGGACATTTGATTTTTCTCGTGCAATTTTCGTAACACTGACACCACTTTTCATTCGATTTGTAAATGATGAATTTGGAATTTCTGTTTCTTCAGACTGGTGATCATTTGTCGATCGACTGACTCGTCTGACATTGACTCCCGAAAATTGAGTTGTACTTTCAATATCAAGTGAATCGGTGAGATTACTTAGTCGTTCAGAATTTCTTTCAGTTGTTCGACTGACTAAAGTACGTGCTGAAGTTCGGTTGATAAATTTCGACAAATTATCATCAGTTGTATTCAATTGTTCTGATGGTGACAATGGTTTCGTTTTATTGAAAAATCGATCAGATAACAATTTTCGCCATGTTTTCTTCGATTTATTCGCTGCTGTTAATGTATCGACATCCAAACTCGAATCGATATTCTTATGATGGCGACGTCCAAACCTCCATCCTCTAAAAATAATATCAAACAAATAGATCTCATTTTCTCTTAGAAAATCAATTACCGCATATAATGATAGACACAACAGAAAATACAACATAAAGCAAGTAAAAGACTCAATAGAGATAAACCAACAATTAGTGGCCAATTAATCGAACCTAAATTATTTCAAATCAGATATTTCAAATGAAATAATTTGTCTTACTTGGATTTATTTTACTTTTGATGGTTGTTCTGCGAAAAATAAATAAAAAAAAGAAAATCTTTGTATTGATGATAAATAAGAAGAAGTATATTTACATTGTAGTCGTAGTTGCAGTTGTTACTGATGTACTTGTTGATGTCGTACTGGTAGAACTTGTTGATGTTGTTGTTGAAGTTGTAGTTGATGTTGTCGATGTTGTCGTAGTTGTTGATGAAGTTGTCGTTGTAGTTGATGTCGTTGTCGTTGTCGATGATGTTGTTGTTGTACTTGTCGTGGTTGTTGTTGATGTTGTCGTTGTCGATGAAGTTGTTGTTGAGGTTGTAGTTGTAGTTGTAGTACTAGTTGTTGTTGTTGTCGTTGAAGTTGTTGTTGTTGAAGTTGTGGTTGATGTTGTTGATGTTGTAGTTGAACTTGTTGTTGATGTTGTTGTTGTAGTTGTTTCAGTTGTAGTTGTGCTCGTTGTTGTCGATGATGTTGTTGTTGTTGAACTCGTAGTTGACGATGTTGATGTTGTTGTTGTTGAAGTCGTTGATGAAGTTGTCGATGTTGTTTCACTTGTACTTGTACTCGTTGTAGTTGTTGTTGACGTTGTCGTTGTTGAAGACGAAGTCGTTGTTGTTGAACTAGTTGTCGTTGATGTTGTTGTTTTAGTTGTAGTGGTACTTGTCGTTGTTGTTGATGTTGTTACTGTCGTTGATATGCAAGTCAAAGATGAACTTATAACATTAAATGTTAAACAATATGTTAAAGATTGAATTTGTTCTCTATTTTAAATAATTTATTCAAAAATCGAGATTTAGAAATACAAAAAAAAACAAACTTACTCTGAATATGCAATTACACATAATTGTTGAGATCCTATTTGACTTGCTGTTGGTTTCCATACAAATGTATTGTAAGATATTGATGCATTGGTTGTTGATTCAATCGTATCACTTGAATTCATTCCAAGAATAGCAGTAGAGATTATTATCGTATCAATATCGGATACATCTGGATCACATCGAGTCATTGCTGATATATTAAAACTGATCGTTACACCAACTTGAACTTCCATACAACGTGAAAGAGGTAAGACTATAGGTGCTAATCCACATGTTGGTGTATCCATAACATAGATTAACAATTGAACGGGAACAGAACTCATTGGAGTTGTACTTGAACTATTCATAAAATCTTCAACCTATTTCAATAAATATTTATTTTCATAGAATGAAAAGTGAATCGATACAAACTTGAAGAGCAACTGCATACCATGTATCTGGAATGAGACCAGTAAATGAAATAGTACAATCTGATGAAGACAACGTAGTACCAGTAGGTAATCCATTTGGATAACATATTCCCCCACATTCATCAATTGCCTGACGATTTGCATACGATATAGTTGATTTAACTGTTCCAGGTGTTTCAGCTGTTGTTGTTACTGCTGGACAACCTCCATTTGTTGAACATTTATTTCCCGAACATGTTGTACCACTACAACCAGAACATGTACATTTACAATTTTTTGCACATGAACTAGAACATGATGAACATGAACTAGATTTCCGTTTCATTCGAGAAAGAATAATTTCTTCAAAAAAAGATTTTTTTCTTGTTGTTGTTGTTGTTGTCGATCGATAGAAATGAGAAGTGGATGGTTCATCTTCATCTTCCTCGTCTGATCTTCGTCGACGATATCCAGCTGTATATGTTGACCATCGACATCGAACAGTGTCATCTGAATTCACATCCGCAACTGGAATTGTGATATTTATTGTTCGATTAACAATGGCATATTGAGGTGAAACAACACTTGCTGTTGGTGGAGTATTTATAAATCCATCGGGTCGTATTCGAAGATCAATGAACGTAGTTATTGTCCATTGTAAACCATTCTGTGCTGGATTACTTATTGGCGCCCATGCAGCTCCAATAAATGATAAATAAAAATGTGCACCTGTCGTCAAATTAATATTAACCGATCGTTGACTTGTCATAAGACCTAATGATGAACTAGAAGATTGACAATCAGTGAGAATAGTAATTTGTTTCGATGCATAACCACCATCAGTTGAACAATCTGCTATACAGGTTAGATTAACATTTTGTTTACTTCGACCGGAAGTTGTTATCGGAACATCGGTAGAACATTTAATAGCTGGATATGTCCATGAATAAGTTTGAATGATATTGATTGATGTTACATTGTTACTGTAAGTAGCAACTGGTTCCCATCGTATAGTTCCACCATTGAAATGCATCGATTCGATTGCAGTAAGACAAAAAAGGAAATATATTAATAAAATCATAACGATTTTCTGAATAAGTTTCATGAGAAAGAAAATTGTACACTGCAACAACATTTTTTCTATGGAATTTTATATTCGAAAGAATGCGAAAACAACAAAAAAAGCTAATTAAATTTGATATAAGACTGTGGTGATTAATCAATACATTGCAAAAGTATGCATGGTTTCATAGAATAAATATGTTACTGTCTACATTGATACCATAAAAATAAATAACGAAAAACAAAATAAGAAAAATGTATCATGATGTGTATTTATTTTCGAATAGTTTCCTTTCGATTGTATATCTTTGAATTGTAAGAATTCCATCATCAATTTTGTTGCTGTTTTTTTTTGTGTTTTGTGAATGAGAAATCAGTCGAGTTTGATTTCTGGTTGTTTCGTAGACAATTGACTGCGTGGAATTTTTGTAATACTCGTTCGATGATTTGTTGTTTTATTATTTGAATTGAATTCTAATAATGATTTGTTCATTCGTTTGACACTAATTGTTGAACGTCGTTTCTGTAAAAGGACATTATGTTGTTTGCCATAGTCAGATACTCTTATTTGAGGATTTCCCATTTCTATTGGTTTTTCCGCATTGCTGATATGTACAATACTAACACGACTGTGACGTTGCTTTGAAAATGTTGAAAAACTATGTTTCTTCATTAATTTCGATCGTGATGAATTTGCGCGAAAAATATTATCTAAATTCGTATTATAACGTTTTGCTCGTTGACATTGGTTGTGTTTAGGTTTCCTAGTAGGCAAAAATAAAATAATAAAATTGTTTTTAAATGAAAAGACTTACAACCAAAAGTAATAGTAAACTCCACATGAACAACAGACAAGAAGCAGAAGTGCTAATAGAGATAAGCCGGCTATCCATAACCAATTTATTGGATCTTTAAACAGATTTAAAATTTATTCATTTATTAACTCAAAATATAAAAAGTATTCATTTACCTGAATGTGCTGTTTTCGTACTAAATAGAATATTGGATTATTATCGAAGAAAGAGAGTTGTTCAAATAAATATACTTACACAGTCACTGTTGTTGATGTTGTTGAAGTCGATGTTGTCGTTGTTGTAGTTGTCGATGAAGTCGTCGATGTCGTCGTTGTCGTTGTTGTTGACGAAGTTGTCGTTGTAGTTGATGTCGTTGTTGTTGTCGAAGTAGATGTTGTCGTTGTCGTTTGAGTTGTCGTAGTTGTCGATGTCGTTGTTGATGTTGTTGAAGTCGATGTTGTCGTCGTTGTAGTTGTCGATGAAGTCGTTGATGTCGTCGTTGTCGTTGTTGTTGACGAAGTTGTCGTTGTAGTTGTCGATGATGTTGTTGATGTTGTTGTTGTCATACAAGTAGATGATGATGTTATTACGATGAATGTTAAACAATACTGTGATGATTGTAACCATTCACTAAGAAATAGAAATTATTTATTGTATATATTGATATAACAACAGAATGATTTACTCTGAAACAGCTGCGAGACATAATCGATTTGATCCCAGTTGATCTGACGATGGTTGCCATGTAAATGTAGTATAGGAAATAGATGCATTTGTTGCTGATTTAATAATATCAGTTGTATTCATTTCATAAATTGAAAGCGGAAATATCATACTATCAATATCTGATACAGCTGGATCACATCGAGTCAATGCTGATATATTAAAACTGATCGTTACACCAACTTGAACTTCCATACAACGTGAAAGAGGTAAGACTATAGGTGCTAATCCACATGTTGGTGTATCCATAACATAGATTAACAATTGAACGGGAACAGAACTCATTGGAGTTGTACTTGAACTATTCATAAAATCTTCAACCTATTTCAATAAATATTTATTTTCATAGAATGAAAAGTGAATCGATACAAACTTGAAGAGCAACTGCATACCATGTATCTGGAATGAGACCAGTAAATGAAATAGTACAATCTGATGAAGACAACGTAGTACCAGTAGGTAATCCATTTGGATAACATATTCCCCCACATTCATCAATTGATTGACGAATTGGATATGATGAAGTTGATTTGATTGTTCCCAGAGGGTCAATTGTTGTTACTCCAGCTTTGCAACCATCCTTTTCTTTACATTTTGGTGCATAACATACTGTTCCAGTACATGCAGAGCACGAACAAGCACAATCTTTTTTGCATTCTTTGTCACAGTCTTTACATGCAGTTGGTTTAGGAGTGGCAGACTTAGGTGCTGAAATAAAGGAATAATAAAGAAAAATACTTTAAAAAACGTTTCTTTGAATAGATAAATAATTTGACTAGAAAAGATGACTCTGTATAGGTACTATATATGTATTCAAGATTATTTACAGTTATTTCAATCAATATTCATCATACATACGGGCTTTATCTTTATTTTTTTTAGGGTCTCTTCTATGTCGATCAAGAATAATTTCTTCTTCTTCATGAACAATAGATTCTTTGCTTGCTTCAGAGTGATAAAATGACCCGTCATCATACGATCGTCGTCGTCGTCGATATCTAGCAGTGATCGTTGACCATCGACATCGAACAATATCACCGGAATTTACATCCGAAACTGGAATTGTAATTTGTGTTGCTTTATTAACAATGGCATATTGAGGTGAAACAACACTTGCTGTTGGTGGAGTATTTATAATTCCATCGGGTCGTAATCGAAGATCAATCAACGTAGTTATGGACCATTGTAAACCACTCTGTGCTGTATCACCTAACGTTGCCCATGCAGCTCCAACATTTGATAGATAAAAATGTGCACCTGCAGTAAGATTAATAGTTACATATCGTTCACTTGTCATAAGATTTAAGATTGTTGAAATCCATTGACAATCAGTAAGAGTACTGATTGGTTTGGATAAATAACCACCATCAGTTAAACAGTCCGCCATACAAATCAGATTTCTATTTTCACCACTTCGACCAGATGTTGTAATTGGAACATCATAATCACATTTAATCGTTGGATAAGCCCATGAGTAAGTTTGAACAATATAGATTGAAATAATTGTTGAATTATTATACGATGTAATTGGTTCCCATCGTATAGTTCCACCATTGAAATGCATGCATTCAATATCATTCGAAAAATAAATCAATAGAAAAACAAATGATAAAATCATTGTTTTTCTTGTTAAATATATTAAACTCATTATGTATTGGATATCAGTTTCTCTACGGTTATTTCAAAATAAAATTCGTGTTTCTTTACGATGTGCACCGAAATTTATGTTCTCCTTTGAATTCTAATACAGCATCGTCTATTGTTTAACCAGTATCTTTTCGACAAGAATAGAAAAAATTAATCATTAAGGTTTCTACAGATATATTTCATTGAATTTATTAATAATCAATGATTATTTGACGAACCAAAAATATAAAGTACGAATTTTATTATTCAAAAAAAGTCGAATAAAAGAAAGAAATAGAAAATAAATATCAGTGATGAGACTCATAAAAAAATCCTTATAGATATTTTCGTTTTTGTTTTAATTATTTATTAATTTGAACTTGAAATAGTTGTTAAGAAAATGGTGAACTATGATCGTATTGTTGATGTTGACATTGATTATTATTTGGACATTCGAGATCACTACGTATCAAACAGAGAAAAGAAGAGAATTACAATAAGTAACGACAGAAAAAAATCGGTATATATCAATCATATCCAATTATTATACAACTTCGATCAACGCAAATAACAAGTTGACGGTAAAAAATATAAAATTTATTTTGAATGAATTTCGAAGAAGAAGAAAAAGAAAGACAAATCGAGATTTACTTGCCAAACTTTATTATGATATTGCTTTTATCAATTATAAATACTATCAAAATAAGTTCATTGAATGTAATTTAATTGATACAAAGCTATATTTTCAGAAATCAATTCAACAATTTTCGTTCAAACAGAAAACATCCGAGAAAATTCCGATTGTAAAGAAATAAATTACGTTTCAGATTCTATTTGTGATCTTTATTTGAAATCACAGATAGATCGATTCGAATAATTTGCCTTTGATTCCTGGAAATGCCGTCGTTTTAGTTGAAGTCGACTTCGACTATTTTTAGAACATATTTTTGCCAACAAAATGATCGATCTTTTTCATAGTGAATTTCAATGGAGAATTTCATTTAAGAAGTCAAACAAAGAAAATGTTTGATTTGTGCGTTTCATTGCGATCAGCCTATGAATTTATTGGATATTATCCATTAAAACATCAATATTGACAAATCTTTCAAACAAAACTGTGTTCTTTATTTCAATCGAATTCTTTCGAATATCGATCAAATTCCTTTTCTAAAACGTTCATTCACATATCCAATTATTCTATTGAATTCGTGTCTTGTTCGAGTCAAAATCGTTTCGAAGAAATTTTAAGATCTTGTCAAACACAAGATTCATATGAGAGAACTTTTCTTTTCATTGTAATCGAATGTGATTTTGTTAAAAATAGTCGATGGATAAGAAATCATGTCAATGGACAATTAGAACAGTTTGTAGTTGAGAATATTTCCTTAGAGAATCTGTCGAAAGATAGTTTCTTACATAACCAATCTTACGTTGATATGTCAGGTCAAACAATGGAACAAATCAATAATGCTTTCGTCTATGAAACTTTTATTAGATACATGAAAAATCTTCGTGAGAAATTTCCAAAACAAGCTAAAACTTTAATTCATGCAGTTAGATTTGCAAATATAAATATTCGAAGATTTTTGAATAAAAAAGTTTTGTTCTACAGTCAGAATAATATATGTTGTTTATGTTTGATATAATTCAGCAGAATTCAAAGTAACAGCCATTTGGTTTATTCCACCTGCAACCAATATTTTCCCATTAGTTAATTTGCATGCTATATGATAAACTCGAGCAGTATTCATAGATGGACCAAGTGACCACGTACTTGTAGATGGATCATACAGCTCAGTACTATTTAAGACACCATTACTACCATATCCACCAATAATGAATACTCGATCATTTGTTAATACAAATGTAGGATGAAATGATCGACTGGCATTAATATTATTTAGTTTTGTCCATACATTCGTAGATACGTCATATAATTCTGCAGTGTTCAAATATTGAGAATTAAATCCACCGGTCACTAATACTTTTCCGTTGGATAGCATAGATGCCGTGTGATATGTTCGAGCAATATGCATGCCACTTTGTATTGTCCATGTATTTGCTGATGGATCATAGATTTCAGAGCTTCTCAAAAAACTACTATTTAGACTGTCTCCACCAATCACTAGTATTTTTCCATTGGATAAAACAGAAGCTGTATGAAAACAACGAGCAGAATTCATGTTAGCAACAGCTATCCAAACTCCTGTTGATGGATCGTACAATTCGACAGTATTCAAAACTCCATTATTATACCCACCTGCGATTAATACCTTGCCGTTATTTAATAAACTTGCTGTATGACCATAACGCGCAGAATTCATATTTCCTGTTAATGTCCAAGATCCTGATGTTAGATCATATAATTCTGTACTTTCGATAACACCAGATATGCCAAGATATCCACCAGTGACTAACACTTTCCCATTGTTTAGTAGAGTAGATGTGTGAAAACTTCGAGCATTATTCATACTAGCAGTAAATGTCCACCGTTCAGTATTAGGATCATATAATTCTGCACTGTTAAAATAGTTATTAACACCATTGTTGGTTCCACCTGTGATCAACACTTTTCCATTTGTCAAAACAGTTGCACGATGATAATATCGACCATAATTCATGCTATCCGTCAAAGACCAATTATCTATCAATAAAATAACAGTAGGACCGTTTATTATCTATAGAACAAGAACTCTACTTGTACTTGCAGTACTCGATTGTGTTGTTACAGCAACTGCAACTAAATCAAAACTTATCGCGACAAACTTTTCGATAGATCAGATTTACCTTCCGATGATTGATATTTTTTGATTGATGTCAACCAAATTGCAATTAAAGTGATTAGAATTAATCCACACGATACTGTACCTATTAATAAACCTTGACAAAAAGCTGATTTCAGGCAACGATTCGATCGTATCCATCTAACAAACGATAACAGTTTTGACTTTTAATCACATTTCAAACAAAAAACATATATACTTTTGAATTTTCGTTTCTTTCTCTTTCGATTCCCAATCACTCTTCTGTAAATTTTGAGAATTCATTTGGAATATAATGAGCTTCTTTTCTCTCATTTATATGCAACTTTAAAAAAAAGACATTCATAAAGCATCTCTATTTCTATTTAAATTAATATTTTATGTATAGCCTGTATTCGTTGTTGTGTGTAATATATTCTCATGCAAATAATGCAAAAAATGCTAATCATAAGTTATGTCGATAGAACAATCAAATACTAATTATCATATCCCATGTTCTCGATTTTTAAAGAAAGCCGCCGGTTAGAATCGGTTTTTCATTTTACGCCTTTATTTTTACTGATTTTTCTATAATTTCGTTAGAAAATCTCATAATAGTAATAGTTTTTATCAAAAAAAGCGGTTTTGCAATGTTTCAAAACCTGTTTTCTAAAAATCTCTAAAATTTATCGTCGTAGATTCAAACACAAGCGAATCAGTATTTTTTCTAGCGATATCTTTAATTAATTTCAAACTCAAAAACTAAGCAAATTTGGGCGATGTGGCTACTATCAGTGGCTTCAGTACATTTACAAATATAAGGAGACCTGATCTTGATTCAAATTCTGACAGTTTTCTAAGATTAAAAAAAATTGTTCAATTTGAAAGGAGAAAATATGACGAAAAACAGCCGGCGGTTTTGGACCGGTTTGTGCAACATGGGATTTTTATTAGAGAAATATTTTGCTGATGATAAATTCAAAAAGAGAGTTAGTAACGTACGAATTTTTGTATTCGATGATTAGACCAATCAGCAACATACAAATTTAATTGATTATCCAAAATGATCGAACTAGGCATGTTTAATAAATTAGCATTTGGGCCACTTTGACCTCTAACACCAGCGATTGTCGTTCCATTCAATTGGTTAGATGAAAAGAACTGTATGCGATGATTTCGGAAGTCTGCAACATACATATTACCCATAGGATCCAAAGTTACATCAATTGGTTCATTAAATGTCATAGCTGTATTGCTTGGTACTCCAAGTATTCCAGCCATTGATGTCCAATAACTATTACCAAGAGTCCATCGAACAACATTTCTACCAAATCCGTTAGCAATAAGTAAACTATTTGTGATTGAATCGAAATGACATGCCCACGCACGATTTAAAGTTGTATTACTCAATCCAGCTATGTTTCCACCAGCTACACGAGTACCCGAAGTTGCTTTAGGTAAATAGCTCATGATTCGGTTATTGTATGCATCTGCAATATAGATTACACCTGAATTTGAATCACGCGCGAGGCCTTGTGGTGTATTAAGAAGACTGTCTGTGCTGCCACTCGTACCTAATGTCGAATAAAAATAAACATACATGCTTTTCACTCATTAATTCTTACCATTCCCAGCAATAATTGAACCAGACTGATTACCAACTGGCCAAAATAAAACTCGATGATTAAAGTGATCTGCCACATACAAGTTACCGTCATCATCAACTTCAATACCAACTGGTCCATTGAAATGACTCAAATCTGTACCCGCTGTTCCATTTCGATTACCAGCTACTGTAGAACCAATCGATGATCCTCTACTGAACTTTTGTACTCGATGATTACTTCGATCAGTGATATATAAATTGCCTGCCCAATCCAATGTCAAATCAAAGGGACGACACAGCTTATCAGGCGTAGTACCACATATAGTTGCCACACCAGCTATTGTGATACCTTCAGTACTCCAACGAAGAGCTCGTGTTATAATTGTAGCTAAGAAAAAAAACTGAATATAAATTTATCGAGAAACTTTTCTCTACCAGTAGTCATTGTCGTTCTTGTTGATATTGGTGTTTTTAACCAAAGTGTAATTATAATGGCTAATATTGTGCCGGTTATAAGTATACCCATTAATATACCATGAAACATAGGTGATGTTGTACAACAATGATCGATTGTGCCAAAAATACTTCGCCTGAAAAGTGATTATTATCGATAGTATAGAAATTCACTTTCGATATACATAGTATCTTACTGTTGACATCTTTCATTTTTCATACAAAAAGGATCTTGAGAGTCCACTTTATTCAGATTCATTTTTGTTACAATGCATGTATTGTATTTATTACTTATGATTTGTTTCAAAAGGACAAGCCTTCATTCGACCACTGCGTAGGAAAGATTATATAGATGTATGTTTTTCATTAAATAAAATAGGCTTCTCAACATAATACAAATTACTTCTATGGTATTAATTGAATATATTATGAAGAAAACTTTTCATCGAAAGGTATGAAATTAAATTAGGTCGTATTTTTCGATTAAATATATAATTCTTATGGTATCCTCCAATATTCGGAAAATAATTTTATTAAAAACAAAAGAAGCAGCCTTCTAACCGACAAGTTGTTTGGCAACATTTGCAGGTAATGTTATGGATTTACTTAAACTAGCCAAAAGCCCAATGAACGAATTCAGCAGGTAACATCGATTGAACATTTTGTTGATAGTTGTCTACGAAACATTCGACACAAATGCATAGATACGTATCATCGATGAAACACAATTTCTTTCGGCATTAACATAATCATAGACAATCTTTGTCGAGAGGAATTATTTGAATCAACAATAAAATGAAATAAGCGGATGATTTTTTTAGCAGTGAAATTAACCTGTTGGTGAGTTCCGAAAAAAAATCATTAAACATTTGAATAAGATTGATGTTGATTTTTATTTATCATTGTAAATATAACGAAGAAAAAATAAACAAATAATAAAAGCTCAAAAAAATGACTATATATTAAACCGTTGTTGGTACATTCACTTGACAGGTTTTTTCTTCATATTAGTTTTAATTAAATTATTCGACTTGAGTTTGAGCATTTCGCGCTCGATACGGACTAAGATTTCAACTTTTTTTTCTTCTTTCTTTTTAATCAATATACGCATATCATCGTTTGATCGTTTGATTTCTTCACGTACATCTGTATCATCATTTTTCTTTCATTTTCTAATTGTGTAATGTAATCAGGATGATTTTATTCTTCACCAGTTGTTTCTTCAGTGCATTCTTCGATGGAATTATTTGATTCTGAATCTTCGGAAATCGGAATGTTAGCTGATTCTAATTCGTTCGTAGATAATCGAGCATTTAAACATAGATTATCAACTTGTTGCATCAGAATAATGTCATTAATGTTGAATAAGTTCTTTGGTGAACGCTTCTAAGTTACTTGTTTATATTCGCAATTAGTTCATTGTCATCACAATCATCAGTTAGTGATAGAACTGTAATTAATATTTTTCTGTGAATTATTTTTTCGACGGAAAAACACTCATCAATTCAGGCTTTTCAAGATAACAAAAAAATAACTTTTAGTTCTGTTTATGATGTATTTGAAAATAAAAAGGCAAAACAGAACAAAATGGAAGTTTTTCTAATCGGAAATTTGTTTGGCAACACTTGCAGGTAACGTTGTGGATTTACTTAAACGAGCCAAAATCCAATCAACGAATTCAGCAGGTAACATTGACAATGGAAAGAAGAAAAGACTTGATTGGAATCCAGGACGGTAACGAATTTCTGGTGCTGTATTCATGACGGCATGTTGAAGTGCACGTACGACTTTGATTGGATCTTCAGCTAATTGAATAAATTTATTTTTCGCACCGGCGCTTGCTCTTTTTCTCATATATTCTTCTCCCCATCGTTCTCGAGCGTCGACAGGAAGCGTAGCCCAAATTTCATCGAACGATTTTTTCACACCTTGAATAATCGGTGTACGCATAAATCCTGGTTCGATTATGCTCACACGTAAATTCCACGGAACCATTTCACGGCGAAGACAATCAGAAAATGATTCAAGTGCAAATTTCGATGCACAATATGATGCCATACTTGGTGATGCAAGATAACCAGCAACTGAACAAATATTAACCACACGAGAATCACTTTTAACAATTAGCAATGATAAAAATTTCTTTGTCATTGCAACATGTCCAAAGAAATTCACTTCCATTACTTTACGTAATTCGTCCATTGTCATTAAATCAATAACATTCGCCAAACCAATACCAGCATTATTAACGAGTGCATGTAAAACTTTGGTCTTTGTTTGAACTAAACTAAATGCTTCATCGATACTTTCTTGATTGGTAATATCGAGATGAAAAACGGTGGCTTTGTTTGAAAGTTTGCTTTGTAGAACACTAATATTATCTTTAACAAAAACACCAGCAAGGACACTGAAACCTTGTTTATCAAGTTCGAGAGCTAAACCATTACCAAAACCTGTATCACATCCACTAATTAAGACATATTTTCCTTTCGGATCAATGTTAGGTTTGGGCACCAGACGTTGATAAATACGAAAGGATGCGTAGAGTATAATAACATAAAGAATAAACAGAAACACCATTGTGTTGAAAAAGAAAATCTAAAAAGAAATGCACGAATAACAGGTGTATTTATGATGAAAAGATGAAAAAAAAATGTTGGACTATGCTTCATCGTACTTTTCATACTAATGAAATAGCAAGGCAAAGATAAGATTTGATTCATTTCTTACTTATCAAAATACCCTACAAAGAAAAAGAATAAAGTATTATTTCGACAATTGATTTGTTTGCACATCAGCAGGAATGAAATTCATTGCTTTACGTAAAATGAAATCACTCAACCAAGTAGGTAACCAATAGAAAACATAAATTACTTTGGCTTGCCAACCAGGTCGATAATAAACACAAGGTTTTGTACTTGTTACTGCATGTTCAATTGCATGAACGACTCTCAATGGATCATCAGCATGTTTAATAAACGGACTATTAACACCAGCGTTAACTACACTATTTAAATAATCGATTCCCCATCGTTGTTGAATATCATCGGAGAGATTATGCCAAAGATTTCTCCACGAATGTTCATAACCATCTGTCATTGTTGTTCGTAAAGTTCCTGGTTCGATAATACTAACATGTAAATTCCACGGACACATTTCTCGACGAAGACAATCAGAAAATGATTGAAAGGCTGATTTCGATGCTGAATATGCTGATGTATTCGGAAATCGAAAGAGACTTGTCGATGAACACATATTCACTACTCGTGAATAACGTTTTCGAATTAATAATGGTAAAAAACGTTTTGTCATTTCAATATGTCCAAAAAAGTTCACATTCATTATTTTTCGTAAGAGTTCCAACGGAATCCAATCGATGCAACCATGAGTTATAATGCCAGCATTATTAACAAGTGCATGAAGTGTATCAGTCTTCGATTTAACTAATTCAAATGCATCATTAATATGTTCGGAATTTGTAATATCGAGATGAAAGACGGTTGCTTTCGATGAAAGTTTATTTTTTAATGAAACAATATTGTCATGTAGAAGCACACCAGCAAAAACATGAAAACCTTGTTGATCGAGTCGAATTGCGAGTGTATGACCAACACCGGTATCACAACCGCTAATTAAAACATATTTATTATTTGAATTAATATTTGGTATTGGAAAAAAATATTGATAAAAACGATAAAACAGAAAAATAAAAACAAGTAAACAGACAAAAGCAAACATATTTAACCGTCTGTTTCTAGTTGAAGAAGCAGCACGTCGTTATATTTCTTTTTCTTTCTTTCTTTCTTATTTATTTTCACACGTGGTCTTATATCTAAAGAGAAAAAAAGTAAAGCTAAAATGCGTCTTTCAACTGATTGTGAACGCTTTCTGGAGAAGATGATGGGCAAATTAATTTAATCATGAAAAAGTCTGTTAACCATGCAGGTAGAAATGAAGCTGGATAGAAGATAAGTGTTGCTTGCCAATCAGGATGATAGCGAATATTTGGTTTGCTATTCATGACTGCATGTCGAACAGTTCGAACGACTTTCATTGGATCTTCAGCATTGTTAATGAATGGACTGTTCGTAATCGATTTTTCTACTACATCATTAAAATATTGATCACCCCATTGTTCTCGTGTATCGATTGATGCATTTTTCGTCCAAAAACCTCGTAATAAACGATCATGTCCTTGAATAATCGGTGTTCGTATCCATCCAGGTTCAATAATACACACACGTAAATTCCAAGAAAACATTTCTCGTCGAAGACAATCAGAAAATGCTTCGAATGCATGTTTCGATGCACAATATGCCGACAGATTCGGTGGACTCGTAAATCCCATCACTGAACAGATATTCACAATACGACAATCGGGTTTCACAATTAATAACGGTAAAAATTTCTTGATCATTGCAACTTGCCCATAAAAATTAACTTCCATCATTTGTTTAAAAGAATCTATCGGTACCCAATCAATAAAACCACAGGTACCAATTCCTGCATTGTTTACAAGAGCATGTAATACGTTTGTTTTTTCCTTAACTAAATCATAAGCGACATCAATATCAGTCGATTTTGTTATGTCAAGAGGAAATACAGTTGTTCGTGACGAGAGTTTGTCTTTTAAAAGAGAGATATTCTCTGATTTATAAACGCCAGCAAGAACATGAAAACCTTGTTTGTCAAGTTCGATTGCCGATGAATGACCAAAACCAGTATCACAACCGCTGATTAAAACAAATTTTCCGTTTGGATCGATATTAGGCGGTGGAAACAAGTATTGATAAATTCGATAAAATAAATAACTGGTTAATATTAAACCGAAAATTAAAAACATTCTTTCACCTGTGCTTATCGTTGTTTCGAATTTCGAAGAGAGAAACTATTCTTTTCTTTATCTATATGACCCGAAGAATGAGAAAACAAAACATAGAAAAAGATTAATTTATTTGATGTTTAACCCCGATTGGTTGTTGAGAAAATGTTAAACTAATTATTTTGTCTAATAACCACGCAGGTAGAAGAGACAGAGGAAAAAACAAACAACTTGACTGCCAACCAGGACGATATCGAATTCGTGGCTTGGAACTGCTTACAGCATGTTCGATTGCACGAACGACTTTCATCGGATTTTCGGCGTATTTCACAGTCGGACTATTGAGTGTTAATAATAATGATTGATTAAAAAATTCGTCACCCCATCGTTCTCGGGCATCAACAGTTCCCTGTGTCCAAAATTTTCTCAAATCATTCTCCACTGTTTGAACCATGCCAGTTAACATTGCTCCTGGTTCGATCAAACTCACACGTAAATTCCACGGAAACATCTCACGACGAAGACAGTCAGAAAATGCTTCGAGTGCATGTTTCGATGCGCTATAAGTTGATGCACCAGGAAAATTAATAAAACCACACATCGATGACATATTTACGATTCTCGAATCTTTTTTTGCAAGAAGTAAAGGAAGAAATTGCTTTGTCATCGCAACATGTCCGAAGAAATTCACGTCCATCAGTCGACGAAAACATTCCATTGACATCCAATCGATATATCCTCCACTGGATACACCTGCATTATTAACGAGTGCATGTAGAACTTGAGTTTTTGTTCGAACTAACTCGTAAACAGCATTGATATTGTCTTGTTTGGTTATGTCGAGATGAAATACAGTTGCACGAGATGAAAGTTTGCTTTCGAGCAAAGAAATATTCGCGTCTAAAAATACACCAGCGAGTACATGAAAACCTCGTCTGTCAAGTTGAATAGCTGTTTCATGACCAAAACCAGTGTCACAACCAGAAATTAAAACAAACTTTCCCTTCGAATCGATATTATAAACCGATGGAAAAAAATATCGATAAAAAATATAACAAATCAACAATAATAAACTAATAATTACGAACATGTTGTCACAAGAACGCCTTATTTACAACGAAGTATCTTCTTTTTTTCTCATTCCTTCATTTATTTTGACCAATGAAAAAACAAGAAAAGTATGGTAGCATGTTTGTTTGTGTTGTCTAATCGACATGTTGTTTGTGTAAACCTGTCGGTTGAATAGTTGAGTTAGCCGATGAAATAAGAATCCAATCAGCGAGCCAATCGGGAAGCATTGACAGAGGCAAGAAGAAATATTTCGATTGCCAACCGGGTCGATATCGAATCTCGGGTTTTGAACAGCAAACAGCATTTTGCAATGCATTTACAACTTTAATCGGATCTTCAGCATGACGATAGAGAAAATTATCGGAGATTTTCTTCGATTGAATTTGAAGAAACTCTTCTCCCCATCGTTGTTGAACATCTGTCGACAGATTTCTCCAAAATTCTTTCATATATTCATCATGTCCTTGAATAATCGGTGTTCGCATTGGTCCTGGTTCGATTATGCTCACATATAAACCCCACGGATACATTTCACGACGCAAACAATCAGAAAACGATTCGAGTGCATATTTCGATGCTGAATAAGCTGATTTCATTTGTGCAGACACAAAACCAGCAACCGAACAGATATTAACAACACGTGAATAACGTTTTGTTATAAGTATTGGCAAGAATTTCTTTGTCATAGCAACATGCCCGAAAAAGTTCACTTCCATAATCTTTCGCATCGATTCCATCGTTATCCAATCGATATAACCACTCGTACTAATGCCAGCATTATTTACAAGTGCATGCAATGTCTGTGTTTTGTCTTTGACTAAATCATAAGCAGCATCGATACTTTCTTGTTTTGTTACATCCAACGGGAAAATAATTGCTCGATGGGAGAGTTGAGTTCGAAGAGAATTATCATTGTTCGAATTTAGAATACCAGCAAATACGTTAAAACCTTGTCTATCAAGTTCGATAGCTAGTTGATAACCGAAACCACTGTCACAACCACTGATTAGAACATATTTACCCTTTGGATCGATATTTGGTAAAGGATAAAAACGACGATACAATCCACGAATTAACTGGAATAGAAACACGAAAAAAACAAGTAATATCATAGCTCGAAAGAATGTGTGCTTTGCATATAATTATCTTCGGTATATATATATATAAGGAGAGAACGAAACAGAAAACAAACCAAACACTACGTTATATATGCATTTAATTTTATTAGTCATGAAATAAATCGAAAAATATAGGCTAATCTGTTAGTAGGCTAAATTGAATGTAGGTGTACGATAGATTTCGAAATCAGTCGATTTCGTTTCATCACCAAAATGTTTTAAAACTGCAAATCGAATTGCATATTGACCAGTCGTGAGAAGAGTCGCCGATGAACGTGTACAATTCGCAGCTAAATTACGTGGACACACATGACCATTCCAGAACTTTTCATAATATTGAGTATAAGATTGTGCACGATTTGATATGACATTTCGCGCAACATTCGTCATATAAAACGACTCATTCGAATCAACTGAATAGACTAGTCCATAGCTAGAAAGACGAGAAGAATTCAACTGAAATATCAATGTCCATCTGTATGGAATTACCTTGTAGTCGAAGCAATTGAACCATCACCACTAGTTGAAACAACTTCAGCAAAGAGAACACGCGTTGACCACGCTAATACTGGTACAATGTAAACGCCGTCAGTAGCATTGAGATATGGTAAAGTAAAATCGAAAAGATAATAACCAGATGCATCGTAAATCGATGTGATGATAGCTGAAGCTTCACTTTGAACGATAATGCCTGCATTACCATAATCACCAACAACACCAGCATCTATTGACAAAAAAGAATTAGTTTTTTTTTAATTTAAAAAAAGAACGACTAAAGAATTTTGAATATTTACATGAAAGATGAACAGATGTTCCATCGATGGAATTTGTTGCATAGATAAAACCAGAATAAATTGGAAGTAGTGCTGTATTAGCTGATGTCGGTGGTGTAAATTGAAGAGTAATATTACGAGGTTCACCAGGTTCGAGTGTCACTTCTGTTGGATTGATAACAACAGTCTAGATTTACAAAAAAAAACGAGAATAAAGATTTGATTTGACAAAATCAGTTGATACTTACAGCATAATCAGCTGATTGTATAGGTGAAGACATAAGTTGATCATCATTTGCTTTTTTGCCTGTAAGTAATGATGCTCCGACATGAGTGAGTTTGTATGAAGTTGTTTGATTGCCAATATTTCGAAGAGTAACTGTATACGATTGAACTTTTCTTGTTGTATCATTGAGAGAAAGTTCACTTGGAGAAAAAAATGTATTTACACCCAAAGCTTGATAAGCATTGACTAATCCAGCACCTTGTTGAGCAGCCGTTGCGAGATTTTCTGAATTATAGAGATTCACTGGTGTTGAGGTCGATTGAAATATTGATTTAACTAATGAGAATGGTGGTCGACAAATACCGTTTGTTGAAGTACCATTGACTGTATTAGCAGGAGGATTGTCAATACTTGCGAGAAACAAGGCTAATGTTCTAGAAAGATATACTTTGTTTGTTTGTTTAATTAAGAATAAATGATCGAAATCGTTACCCAGCGACATAACCTGTTGCAGCACGTGTATCTGAATAGGTAGCATAAGCTTTAGCGGCTTTTTGTTGTTGAGTTGAATAGGATGAAAGTGTTGAATAAACATTTCCTCCAATACCACTAAGTTGTGGTGTGAAAAATAAATCAGCTTGTGGACCGAACGAGCTGAAAGATGAGGGTGTTCCACCTGTGTCCTAAAATTTGACAAGACAATCTATGTTCGAACTAGTTTATTTATTTTTTACTGATTTTGTTGTATTTATCGTATTGGTAAATGTATAAATAGCTGAACCACCATTTGCATTGAGATCTTCGAGGATACTCAAACCATCTGCTAAACTAATCGATCCACTCGGAATATTCGGTGAACCTAGACGAAATGAATTCGATTGAAAAAGGAAAATAAATCCCCCCCAAAAAAAACCCAAACCTGTAATTGGACCAACATTGTACAATAAACATCCAACAGCTCCAGCATTCGCTGCTGAATTACATCGATCAGTCGAACCACATGAATCATTCCAACTGTAGTAGAATAGAACAACTTTGCCGGTGACATTTACCGATGGGCCTGAACAACCATCATTTACTACTTGATTTGCTTCTAAATTTCAATTGAAAATAAAAACAATGTCAAGAAATCAACAACTAACTATTCGCAATAACTGTCGAATTTGTTGTTGACGACCATCCTCCGTATATTCCAGACAAATAAATAATCGACTTTCCATCAGCTGCATTCATAACTGAACCAACAGTATATGTACTATCCACTGAGCCAATACTCATGGCACCGGTTTTTTCACTTGAATAAGTAACTGTCTGCATACCTGACGTTCCGTCATTACCTGCTCCAATTACGACATAAACTCCGGCATCTGTTACTCGTTTAATAGCGACAGCTTCAGGTGATTCATCAAATGGATCAGCATCAAGAAGAGTTAAAGTAACTAAATATCAAATTTATCGAAAAATACTACCAATCAATTAAAAAATAACATACTAATATCAGCATTATCGCTTTGTGCTCGATAGATTGCTTTGACAATTATATCTAAAAATTGCAAAATTATAGCATAACGAATCGATTCGAAATCGATATATTTATCGTACCAGATGAAGTTGTGCCTGAACATCCAAAAATTCGATATGCACCGAGTGTCGCTTGTGGTGCAACACCAATAAATGGAACATCAGTAGTATACTGTGTTTGTGTAATACCTGTTGTATTTGCTGCAATGACACCAGCAACAAGTGTACCTTGATCAAAGAAGAAAATTAAAAACATTTTCGAGATTAAGAAATGATTGTATACCAGCTGAATCAAGTGTACAACTATCTAATGGATCACTGTCAGGCGATGGATTCGAATTACTACTACTGTAACTATCTCCAACGAAATCTAAAAAAAAATTAAAAAAAAAACTTCGATTTAGTTTGTTTTATTTTTAAATTTCAGTTTACCATAACCAAATGCCACTTTACATCCTGAACCAAAACAGCCGCCAAGTGCTGGATGCTTATAATCAACACCGGAATCTATCACTGCTATCTAAATGCAAGCAAATATCCACGTCAATTCTCCATTCAAATGATGATTACATACTCGAACGCCTTTACCATAATTGCCCAATTCATTATGAACTTGATTAACGCCGGTTAAATTATGTCCATTGATAAAATTTGACAGATCATCATCAGTTGCTTTCAATGAAATCGAACGTTTCTCTGTTTGAGGATGTGTAACCGTATAAACCGGATAGATAGCAACTATTTCATCAATCATTGAAAGTGCTTGCACAGCATGTTTATCCTCAACAAAAACTGATATTCCAGAAAATAAATCTGTGTCAATAATGTCTCGTTTTCGAACGGCTGATGAATCGATATTATGAGTTGATTTTAATGATCGAGTGATCAGTCCGAAAGGATCTTGCACACGAACATCCGTTGCGAATTCAACCAAATAAGCATTGTCAATTAAAACTCGATTATTGAGACTTCGTGCTGATGGAAACATTTTCAATTTTTCTTCTGCTCGTTTTTTGATACCTTAAAAACACAAATATGACTCAAAAATAAGGACAACACTGATCTCTCACTTTTGCCTGAGCTAGTTGTTGTACATTGAGTAAGAAATTGTTTTGCTGAGAATTCTACGAAAGCAACGAAGTTTTCTTTTTATTTTATCTCGAATAAGTTTCTCTACTTCGAATTGGATTTCCAAATGAACAAAAAGTCAATTGAATCGAACGTGTTTGTTGATCAGTAAACTTCATATTCACATTAATTGTCTTGTAAATTGTGGCAATATTTTGTCGAGCTTGATCAAAATATGCTAGATTACAAGCATCTGATCGGCATAGTTGTTTGTTTGCAATTTGAACGGAAACTGAAAACCAATCACCAGTTGTACTCTTACTCGACGAACACGGAAGACTATTAATACTGAAAAAACAACAAAAAAAAGTAAACTAAACAAATCATTTGAAAAACGAACTCGACGTCTTCACGTTTTTGACGGGAATCTGTTGAGAATTGTTGAAGAAATTTGCCATTGTTGATATTGAGATTGTTTATTCCAAGTGCATTCGACATCTAAATAGATATGAAAGATGAGAAGAAGAAAAAAATTGAAATGATATCGTACATCTTTCGATAGTTTTGATAGATCAGTAAGATTCAAAACACTTGCAAGAGCTAAATTACTGCGATAGATAATGTTTAAAGTAGTCGAACCTAACAGAGAAAAAATCTCGAAATATAAAAATTTACAACAACAAAAAAATCATAATTACTTGCGTTTCCATCAGCTATAGTGACGTCTTTCGTTGGTAGATATAATGGAATAAGACTAAGAACAATCGCTGCTGCAATGAGAAAAAGAACCAAAAACAAAAGGCATATTGCAATTAGAACCGTATAAGACCATCGTGATTCTGATTTATTCCTAAGAAATCATTTTATTTATTTAAATGAAATGAATATTGAACTCACCGGAAAATCGACTCAGTTGATAAAGTTGCACTTAACAATTGTTGACTCGTACCTGTAGACGAATTCATAGTAATAATACTGAAATTTAAAAGAAAAAATTATCATTAAAGTCATCGAGACGTAGCGGGCTTTAGTCAATATGCATAAACAAAAATATAATAAAAACTGATGAATTAGTATATAAATAATCAGTCATGCATCACATTTTTTCTAATGAAAGTAAGAAAAAAAAATGTATTCATGTGGTAAACACGTTGCAAAATCAAGGTTAATAATAATCTTGCTGACGTCAGACAGTCATTATTTACTTTTCTTCTTCATTTTCGAATGTGATTCATAGGATCAAATCATGTTTCTTCTAGTTTATTCGACACATTTGTCAATGAATCACACGAAAACAATATCAATTTTAGTGTTGCAATGCACTCAAATATTGTACCTGTACAGGCAAAAACTTTTCTTTAACTGACTACAATGTCTCATTAAGCCCCTTGACTCCATTAAAAGTTGTGATCCAGGATCTGTAATTAGACTTTTATTGAAACGGTTGGCAATTGATGTTAATTTTCAATTCGATGGTTTCTAATCGAACTATACTTTGATTTAGCCATTTTTTTTAATCTTAATTAGACGTGTCGTAATTAATATCATTAGAATTTTAAAAGTGTTATTTGAGATCTGCGCCGATGATATATGAACTGAAGTGTTCTTCATGGTTTTCATTTGCTCTTTGTAACTCATTATTAAAATTGGTTTTTATAATAAAAATTTTGCGTCTATTCAAAGACAAATATGTCCGATCTTGCACAAGCTGCAAGTTATTTAGAATATGCATCTATGATGTTTATGCGATGTTTCGGCTATACTATTATACCACTTGGTACTGTCGGTCATCTACTTAATTTTTATGTTTTCACTCGACCAACTCTACGACCAAATCCATGTGCTCGATATTTCTTAGCTGCTAGTATCTTCAGTATGCTGAATACTTGTGTAGCTTTACCAATAAGACTAGTTCAAAGTGGTTATGTTAATACGGATCCAGGAGCATATTCACTTCTTTTCTGCAAACTTTCTTGGTTTATTATTTTTTCCTTAAGATAAAGCATTATGTTATCTATAAATGTACATTGAAATTCATTGTTTATCTATAGAGGCTTATGTCCGTGACTAGTTGTATTAGCTTCAATTGATCGTTATTTGATCAGTTCATCATCGACAACAATGAGAATGTGGAGTAATCTTCGAATAGCGAATCGATTGATTGCGTTTACGGTCATAACTTCATTTGCCATCTACATTCATATTCCAATTTTGTTTCAAATTGGCAGTAGAACATCTAATGGTCCACTTAGTTGTTATCCAGCAGGAATATCAAATACTTATCGATTTATTTTGTCGATTCTCACGCTGATCTATTTTGGTATTTTACCTTCGTTATGCATGTTGCTTTTAGGTTTATTAACAATCCGAAATGTTCAACAATCAAGAAGACAAGTAGAAGATATGATCACTTCTAATCAAAACAATCGTAGACTTAATCGACAAATGCTTCGATTATTATCTGTTCAAGTATTTGTTTATTCTATAACGGGTTTAGCATATTCTGCTTTTACAATTGTCTTTGCTATCTTGGAAACTCAACGAAGAAACGTAGTGCAAATGGCACAAGAACGTTTGTCTGTTGCAATAATAGGTTTACTTTCGAATCTTGGACCTTACTTGAGCTTTTATCTATTTACATTTTCAAGTGCCTTATTTCGTAAAGAGTTAACAAAAACATTTTGCACTTCATCACGAATTGGTCAACAATCAATACAAACAGAAAATGAGCGCAAGCGAAATGCAACATAAACATTTCATCTTATGAATGTGATTAATAATGAAGCTTGATTTATTATTCAAAAGAAATATATTTCATCGACACAAAATGACATTTTACTAAAAAATAACATTCCACTGGTTGAACCAAGATTTCCGTTGCACTCAGAAAAGAATTGACTATAAAATTCAATAAGAACGCTGCGGCATACGGGAGCTATTCGTGTGGTGTGTTTGTGTTGGTTGCGTAATACAGCAGATTTTAACTAGTTCTTTTCGAAATAAACCACTTGAAAGGGTGAATAAGTAGAAACTTAAACAAGGTCCAGTATTTGTCATCATTCCCATTACAGCAGTAATTAAACTTTCTTGAGCTACTTGAAACACGTCTTTCACTTGACTCGCTGTAATGGATGAGATGATTGTTGCAATTGAATAAGCTAAACATGTGATACAATAGACAAACACTTGAAAGAATAACATTCGAAGCATTTGGTGATTGATTTTACGATTGTTTCGGTTGACTCTTGTATTTTCAGCGGTGTCAGGAGCGACAAGAACTCGCTTTGATCGTTCAATATTTCTGACAGTAAGTAAACCCAGAATTAGCATGCATAACGAAGGTAATAGACCAAAATAAATGAGATTGAAGAATGATAGAATGATTCGATACGTTCCCGGTGGTCCAGGTGGAAAACAAATTGGTTTTCCTGTTGCTGGAATAATATCAATTTGAAAGAAAATAGGAATATGAATATAAAGAGCAAATGCAGCGAATATTGTAAATATAGTCAATCGATTTGCTACTCGAAGATTACTCCATGCTCTTATTGTTGCCGATGGCGAACTGATCAAACATCGATCAATTGAAGCGAGTACAACCAGCCATGGGCATAAACCTCTATAGAAAAACAACGAAATCAGACACATGTTCTATGATAGAATGATACTACCTTAGAGAATAGAGAATAAACCACGAAAGTTTACAAAAGAGAAGCGAATGTGCTCCTGGATCAGTACCCACATAAGCGGATTGTACCATTCTTGTTGGTAAAGTACAACATGTATTGAGTAGACCAAATAGACTGGCTACTAGAAAATATCGGCTGCATGGATTTGATCGTAGAGTTGATCGAGTGAATACATAGATACTAAGTAGATGACCAACAATTCCAAGTGGTATGATAACAAATCCGTAACAACGAACGAACATCATTGCAATATAATTCAAATTATTGGCAGCTGCTACAATATTTGATGTTGTTTCTGTAGACATTTTGGTCGTTCTGGCTTGTTTATTTCAGGTGTGATAAAAAAGGAAAATATTTAAAACGACGAACTCTTAATTACTCTCGTCAGTAATTGGCTTTATTCAAAATTAAAGTCCATATATTATATTATGGAAACATCAGAAGTGAATCAAAGAAGAATTAAAACAAAGAATCTTTTGTCCATATTAAACATATTTGCAAGAGATAAATAATTTTGCACGTAACACTATATGACGAAAGACAATGACAAGAAATCTTCATCAATCAATCTGTTTAAATATTCCATGTTGTAAATGCGCTTCAACTTAAGAACAAGTTAACCTACTTTCTACTATTTATTTATTTTTTTTATCTATAATTAAGTGTAGACTATATATATTCGTTGATTGTATACGCAAAACAACAAAATAATTGCATGTCGTGTTTCTATAAATAAATTTTCTGATACCGTTAATAATTAATGCATTTTCATTTCTTTTTAAGATAAAATGTCATAGATATGACAAACGTTATACTAATCGTACGAAACGGAAGTGACGAACTTTTCTTGCTTCACTGAGTACGCTGAATGGGTATAATTAGAATAATCAATGACAAAAAAACAACATTAACAAAGAAGTGATTGAAAAAGAGCTGCTGAAATTAAAAAATCATAACATTAATTGGTTCCTGTTCGTGTGAGTCTTTTGTATTTGAATAGTATTTCTTTTCCGTCCACTTAACAGTTGAATTAACTCTTTTCGAAATAAACCACTTGAAAGGGTGAATAAGTAGAAACTTAAACAAGGTCCAGTATTTGTCATCATTCCCATTACAGCAGTAATTAAACTTTCTTGAGCTACTTGAAACACGTCTTTCACTTGACTCGCTGTAATGGATGAGATGATTGTTGCAATTGAATAAGCTAAACATGTGATACAATAGACAAACACTTGAAAGAATAACATTCGAAGCATTTGGTGATTGATTTTACGATTGTTTCGGTTGACTCTTGTATTTTCAGCGGTGTCAGGAGCGACAAGAACTCGCTTTGATCGTTCAATATTTCTGACAGTAAGTAAACCCAGAATTAGCATGCATAACGAAGGTAATAGACCAAAATAAATGAGATTGAAGAATGATAGAATGATTCGATACGTTCCCGGTGGTCCAGGTGGAAAACAAATTGGTTTTCCTGTTGCTGGAATAATATCAATTTGAAAGAAAATAGGAATATGAATATAAAGAGCAAATGCAGCGAATATTGTAAATATAGTCAATCGATTTGCTACTCGAAGATTACTCCATGCTCTTATTGTTGCCGATGGCGAACTGATCAAACATCGATCAATTGAAGCGAGTACAACCAGCCATGGGCATAAACCTCTATAGAGAAAGAAATCAATTTCATATTTAATGATGAGATGATGCTACCTTAGAAAATAGAGAATAAACCATACGAGTTTACAAAAGATAGATGAATGTGCTCCTGGATCGGTATCTACATAACCAGCTTGTACAATTCGCATAGGCAGATTAAAACATGCATTGAGTAGACCAAATATACTAGCTGCTAGAAAATATCGAGCACATGGATTTGATCGTAGGGTTGATCGAGTAAATACATAGATGCTAAGTAGGTGACCGACAGTTCCAAGTGGAATGATAACGAATCCATAAGAACGAACGAACATCATTGCAATATAATTCAAATTGTTTGCAGCTAGTGCAACACTTGAGACAGTCGACGACATGCGTTTTGAGAAGATTTCGCAAAATGGCAGATGGGTGTATTAAGTCTATGAAAAGGAAATAACTTTCAAGCTGACAAAGAAAGGAAAACAGCTAAGATTTCTCTTTTTCTTCTATTCTATTATGTTTTATATGCTTTATATACCACGAGGAAAAATGAATTCCGAGTACTTTAGCTAATTAATTATAAATTCACAATTTTGAGATTAACTTCGAGGGTATCTGGTATGTACAGCAGAAAAGGAGATGACATCAACCATAAACTAGTACATAACTATTTTCTTATCGTAAGATTCCCTGTCAAATTCTCTATAAAACGTATAATATCTTATTATTTTAAATCTTCGTTATTATCTTAAGAAATACGATATAATTTTTATAGCTCAAGAATGACACTTTAGTTCTCGAAATAAGCGTAATTTAAAATGAGAATTATCGCAGAATAACATTCATTTTTATGAATGATAATTACCAGTTTTGACCCTCATATGATTGTATTGTATTTCTTAAGATAAGTTAATAAAAAATATTTGAAATAATAAGATATATACGTTTTGTAGAGAATTTGACAGGGTCTTTCTTTACGACGCATACGTTAAGTGAATGAGCGCCTGGATCGATGTCGGAGAAGCCAGATTGAATAACTCCCAGCGGTAGATTATAGCATGTAATTATAAATTCAACAATAGTTGCTGCTAAGCAAATGACTGATAGTATCGAGAGGTATTGCAATATAATTCAAATTGTCTGCTGAGGACATTTCTTAGAGGTGCGAAAGTTGAAAATGTTAGCGAGTCTAATCTTTAAATATTTATAGAAGAAAAGTTCAAAGGGAATGAAATTAATAAATTCAGTCTGTCGCTGACAAAGAACTATATTCATAAAATTCTAAATGTACATGATTATTTAATAAGTATATTCATGTTTAATCAAGTTCAAAGTTGCGAATTGAGTTCAATTGACAAAATTACATGTTTTAGTTTTTAATAATGATAGTAGAAAATATCAAAAGGAATGAACATCCGGATAACATGTACTCGAAAAAAGATTTTTTTTGTTTTATAAGTGCGTTCTTAATTATTTTGATCCACTTTTTTAAGAAATCGAACTAATTCATCAAAATAAGGCGACTGATCGTCCCACATCGAACAATGACTACCATTTGGACATAACAAAAACGAGCCATGTTTCATCTGTGTAGACATCCATTTCATATATTCAGGATCCATTGTATCATGTGTAGCACCGATGATTAATGTTGGCACTTCGATTTTTGAGAGATCATTTGATCTATCCCATTTAGCTAATAGGCCAGATATGCCAAATTCTGATGGACCTTGCATTAGAATATAAACCTCTTGATTGAGATGTGACATGGCACGATTAATCGATTCGGGCCAAGGTTTTAAACGACAAAAATGTTCAACATAAAAATTCGACATTAATAATTCCGTGTATGTTGGATTTTCATAATCTTTATTTTTTTCAAATTCTTTGATCATTTTATATACTTTTGCACCCATTTGTTTGGCTAAAACATTTTCAGCATATTCAGCATAAGCAATCGCACTACTCATCATATTACTAATAATCAATGCTTTTAAATTATGTTGATATTTTAATGCATATTCGATTGCTAAAATACCACCCCAACTATGTCCTAAGAGATAGAAATTGTTTTGATTCAATTGAAGAGCTTGTCGAACTTGTTCAAGTTCATCGACAAAACGTTTGATTGTCCATAAACTAACATCAGTTGGTTTATCACTCATGTACGATCCTAATTGATCATAGTAATAAAATTCAATGTCTTGTGCAGGAAGATATTGTTCAAAAATTTCAAAGAATTCGTGACAACCACCTGGTCCTCCATGTAAAAGTAATAGTTTTATTGTTGGATTATTTCCAATACGTTTTGTCCAAACATTGAATTTTCCTATCGGAGTTTCGATAGGAATAAGTTTTACATCAGATTCTGTTGTCATTTATAAAAGAGATAACAAGTGAATAGTGCATTTATTTCATCCATAAAGTCGAATATTTAATCTCGAATCAAGTTTGATATAGATGTCATCTTAATTTTTATTCGTATGTAAAAGAATAATATTCTGCACAGTAAAACAAATTCGTCTGACATTGATATGAATGATATTGTTTGATAGTTTTTTTAAAATTTTTTGAGATTTCAATAAGCTCATGATTGATAGTTAGAAATAAATTTTCACTGATAGTTACACGTTTGATTCGGCAACAATTATATTCACTGTTTTTTTTATTCTTTCGAAAAAACAAATAAGGAATTGCAAGCAATTTATACGATTTCTTTAAGAATATTATTTAAAATCATTCTTCTATCCAGTATAACTTGCTGGTGAAACTATCGTATTTATAATTAATTTAATTTAAAAAAATTTCTTCAAAAATCAAGTAAGAAAATGCTCAGATTTTAAACATTGCTTATATACGTTGTTGGAAAAAGAAAAAGCCAAATTACCTGTAATTTCATCAGACAATATTATCACAGAATGAATTTCACTTTTGCATGAAGAGGCGAATTATCTTCGTTTATCATATGTTTGTTGGTTTTTTCCGACAAGATTTCCGGACACATCACATATATAAATAAATTGCCAAAGCGGAAAGTTGTTTTTAAAGCTTCTTTTGTAACGTGAGATATTTCCGTTTCAAGTAATATCTAGTTACATTATATTATTATTCATATAACTACAATGGCAACTGTAGTAAACACAAATGAACTAGAAGAATCAACACTGGTAAACAAGAAAGCAGACTCATCTGAATACACACATTGCAAGAAAAATATAATATTATTTTAATAAGTTTTTAAAATTTGATTTTCCTTTTTCAGTACATCAACATATTCATAATCCACAAATTGTGCCGCGTGTACCAACAAATATTACAACGGAAGGCACGTCCGGTAAAATAGCCCGACCAAGAGATAATTCAACGTCAGCAACACCTCTTATTGAAAAGTCAAATGCATCTAACAATAAACTCCGACGATTTTTTCAACGTATCTGCGGCTGTTGTTGTGAATTAGAGGAAAACTCGTGTCAACCAGAAAATAATCAAACAGATGAAGTTTTGAGCAACGAGTATTTTCTAGAACTCGTAGGAAACAAAACCCAGCTTTTATCTATTTAGAAATAGTCGTGATTGTGAGCCAATAGTGTTGGAAACATCTAATTTGACCGTTGATAATACATCACAATTGAACTTTGAAGAGAATATTAATGAAACGTGTTTATCGGAAGAAAGACAAAGCGAACATAGTATTGATGAAGTTGTCAATCAAGGTGAGCATAAATGAAATTTATACGCATTTTGATTCCCATTCTACTATCAAACTATATTTCAAATTCAGTTTTAGAGCAAATCAAAGCCGATATAACTGATAATGAAATATCTATTAATGACCAATTTGATCCGTTAGATAGTGATACTAATACACAACTGATACAAGAACAAAATCAATTAGCAGCTTCTTATGAGAATGAGAATTTACCAGATAGTAATGATAATGCTCAAATAGAAATTATTACAGAACAAGAACAACCAGAAGTTTCTTCTTGTGATACTTTATTAAATATCGATGATGATACAAAAGAGAAATTGACTCAAGAATATGCAAGAGAGAAGGCCTATTATGAGACTTTTCCGGATATTAGTCATAAAAATGAGTCAGATATTAAACAAGCAGAAGAATTAACTGAATCCATATTGAGTAAATTACCCTCTGGTGATGTCAGTGATAGGAATACTGCATGCCATGTTTTGAATAATTTATTCAAATCTGGCGACAAGAATTGCCTATTTTTCGATTCTAAAAAAGGTATGAACCTTCATGATACTTTTCAGAATGCAGCTGATCTTGAATCAGATAATCGGCCAATTGTATTAAAATTTAGCAGCAGTGAGGGACTAGGTAATATTGATCATGTTCAAACAGAAGAAGAAGAATTAAAACTTGCTCATACATTAAACAATGCCATACAGAAAAAACAATCGCATCCTGTACTTGATGATATTATTGAACGATTAGCAAGAATACATGGTGTTAGAAAGGAAGACATTGCTATTCAAAATGTATTCAGTGGAACAATGAATACTGTTTACACTGTTACAACACCATCGGGAAGCATAACAATAACAGCAGATTTATCAATAGAGAATTATAAAACAGACTTTCCAAATATTATTAGTGTGCGAGTACATCCGCTTGTGGACCGCCCCACATTCGACATATCTATGTTTGATCCTCGTGGTAATAAAACCTTTCCAAATACTCTAGAGACTTTTAATATTGGTCCGAGTGGGCGCCAACAATTATATACGCAGCCGGCTGGTTGGACACGATATGGTTTAAAAGTATTAGGAAAATATGATAATGATTATTGGCTACATCCATTTCAACACCCTCAAAATTGGTTCAGAGCCTTTCATGGTACAGGAAGTGCAACCAATGATGATTTCGATAATAACAATCAAGTAGCTGATCAGAGATATGCACCTGTTGATGCTCTTTCGAGCATATATAGAACTGGATTTCGTCTAGCAAGAGTTAAAGCTTATGGACCAGGCGTTTACTGTTCCCCAAATCCTCTAGTTCCAGAAAATGATTATGTCCGCAAAGTTCCCGTTGAAACCGAAAATGGAACAAAATATTATAAGTGTATGCTACAAGTAGCTGTACATCCTGATGGAGTCACATTTCACCGCAACAATAGTGTATGGGTTGTTGCAGATCCTAAAAATATTCGACCATATGGTATACTCATCAAAGAAACTCCATAACCTTCAAAATAGTTTTAATGCTATTATACAATTTTCTATTTTTTTTCAGTTAAAAATTTATAATAAATAAAGATCTATTTAATTTCAATGAGTTAATATTAATGAAAAGTCATTCTACCATTGCCTTTTGTAGGTGATAACTGAATAACGAATAAGTCCATCGTCACGTGGACAGTTTTGCTGATTAGTAAATTACACACACGCATCGAAATATGTTGCTTTAAAAGAAAATTTTGAATGAGAACTCCCAAAGTTTATTAAGAAAAATTGGCAATTTTCAGTGAGATAAACAAAAAAAATGTACCGTTGAAAATTTCTTATCAATATTCGTGTAAATGAATAACTAACTCGAATTTTGAATTATTGGCTGGTTTTGTCGTAACAATAAAATTTTTTATTCCACGATATATTTGCCTATCGACGAACGCTGATTGTTGATTATTTTGCTTAATTTGGCAGATAATATTGAAACAACATTTATAAAATTAAAAGGTATTTCATGTGACTCGATGTAAGTCAAAAAAAAGAACAGTACTGCTGAGTACTATTCTTATTGCTGAAGTGATCTTTTCCTCTGATATCCGATTATTATATACATAAATGAAAAAAACTTCTTATCTTTTATATTAAAAGAGAGTAAAGTTATGTTCTGTTATGTAAGAACAAACAATACACAACACACTTTCTTATCAATTTCGTATTCATTATTCTGTTCTTTCATTAGTTACGATTGGTTGCACACGATTTTATATCCTTGACACACACAGACAGACAGAAAAATATTGTTTCATGAATGTACGAAAAGAAATCAATGAAAGATATTCAAAAATCTTCGATTATATCGTTTGGTTACGAAATGATCATACGATAAAGAATTTAAAAATATCAAAATCTTTAATAATAATGATGAATTCATTGATTTTATTAGTGAAATACAAGCGAAAAATATCGTTGTCATTATTGATCAAGATTTTGTTTCGAATATTCTTCTATTTTTGGATGATTTCACACAAATAGATCGTATTTATATTCGAAATAACGATGACGATGAATCTAAACTTTTCCAAACAATTGAAAAAGGTCTTCAAGAATTTGTTGATGAAAATCAAGACGACAAGTCAGTTTTTTATCTTAATCTTGCAACGATTTATATCGATCTTAATGATCGAAAATTGGCGTTGAATTATTTAAAGAAAATAATCGATTCTAAGAAATATTTTACAATTGAGTTTAATCTTCAATATTCTCGTTTTTATAGGTTAGATAATAATTTTGAAAAAGCTATTAAACATGCTGAAAAAGCTTTACAATCATGTGAAGAAAACAAAGATTTCGATCAACTATTTCTTTGTTGTACGATATTAATCGAATTCTGTCCAAAGCAGTCCGATTTCTACATAAAAAACTTCTTCATATCATCACCAAACAAGAGAACTTTTACGAAGAAATTTACAATTCAATTGCACTTGTTTATTTCAAATATTTGAACAAGCCACAAGATTATATTCTCTATCGAAGTTTAATTGTTCGATTAAAATCTAAACTAAAGCAACACATTTGCTTCCGACGTATGTGTCATTTATCGTAAAACTTGCATTTTTCCCCTGTTAATGACAAACTAAATAAAAAAAATGTACGCTGACTGGTTTTTTCCATTCTATCACGACGCTCTCGCTTTTTCTTCCGTTCTCTTGCTGTAGGGTATACGCACTTCGAAAAAATACCCACATAAAACGTCCATGTGAGTGTTGTTGTTGTTGTTTTTCTTCTTTTTACTAAAACAGTCGTCGATCAAGTAAACGAAATATATTTTTATCTCGAAACGATGTCGATCAATCAGGTTGGAATCGAATTATTGAACGTTTTAAAAATGAAAGGCAGAGATCCAAAAGACATAAATCAACGAGTAGACGAAATTTATCGTCGATATGGTTTTGAAAATATCGAAAGATGGAGAAATCAATCGAATAAGAAAAACACGTTTCTTCACGAACTTGTCGAAGCTAAAATGGCCGAAACTATTCAGCATATTGTAACCGTGCATAAATTTCCCATTAATACTGAACGTAATCAAGATAGACTCACAGCCTATGGATTGGCCATACAAAACAATTATAAAGAAGTTTGCAAGGTGATGGAAGACTTAGGCGCAGAGGAAATTGAAACCGTCGATGTTAATCAGTGGTCAGCAGATGAAGATAAAGAAAAATCGATGAATATGGTTTGGGTAGATTTAGAAATGACTTCGATAGAAGATCCGAAAATTCTCGAATGTGCTGTTATTATAACTGACAAAGATTTGAAAGAACTCGACTCAGCTGAATGGGTGATTCATTTCGAAAAACAAGAATTAGACGGATTGGGCCAATGGCATCAGGAACATTTTGGTCCACCATCGAATGGCAAAGGTGGAAATGATCTGTTTGCTGATTGTATTAAATCGAAGTTGACCAATGATTATGTCGAAAATGCATTATTAACATTACTTAAAAAATATTGTCCTGAAGGCAAATGTTCTCTCGCTGGAAGTTCGATTCATACTGATAAACTCGTTTTAAAAACATGTATGCCGAAAGTGCATAACTATTTGCATTATCGTATTATTGATGTGAGTTCAATTCAAGCAGTTATGAAACGATGGGCGTCGGATATCGAAAGTAAAATTAAGAACCGATTAGCGAATGGCGGTCAAGGCACAGTGAATCATCGAGCTATGGATGATATTCGATGGTCGATTTCATATATGAAAGCATTTCGCAAGTTGATGATTGATGCAGTGTAAGAGTTAAACAAAAAAACAGAATTTCATTTTATTTTTTCTTCTTTTTTTTATTAGTGAAGCAAGCTCTGGACAGCGCGGTGCTCGTGGTGGAGCGCACGTAAATAATCGTGGTTCTGTCGACAAAAATAATCATCATCGTCATTCGCCACAACATCATGATAATCATCAGCATGGTGCTCGTGGAGGACAGAGACGTGTACTTGCACGTCAAATATCGGAACCATACGAAAATGTGAACATTCCTCAATTGAAACAAGGTTTTTTGATGACGGATTTATACAAAGATGAAAAACAAGTTGTCGCACGTCTTGAACTTGAACAAAAATATACCGGTAGAGAATTAGGATTGCCAGACAAAGATTTAAGAATTTACAATGAAAATCCACATTTACGCGAAATATTTTGTAATGGACAAACTATCCAAATGTTTGAAGGAACAAAATTTACAAGTGAACAGCGTTGTCTACAAACGATACCTTCAGGATCTGAGCCTGAGTCTAGTACACCCAGTCAGTCTGTCTATTGCACGACGGAACATTGGGGACAACGAAAATTAATTTTAACTGAAATCGAATTTCTAACGAAATACACAGCAAATAAACCGTTTTATGTTATTTATGCTGGAGCAGCGCCAGGTTGGCATATTCAATATCTTAGTGAATTATTCCCCAAAGTGAATTTTATTCTTTACGATGAGAAAAGTTTTCCTTTTCCATCGAACGACCGCATCAAGGTGCGTGGAGAACCATTTACAGAAGATTTGGCACGACAATATTATAAAGATTTGGGCTCTGATGTTTTATTTATTTGTGATATACGCTCAACTTCAGAACTAATTCGTGGACCAAAAGAACTTCCGGATGATATGAGTCTTCAGTTGAAATTACATCAAGCACTCCGACCTCGATATTCATTATTATATCTTCGAATTTCACGTGAACATAAAACATTTCGTTATCCCGAAGGTGATTTAATTATTGAACCATGGTCGTCCCGAAAATCAAGCGAATGCCGATTAGTTATTGAAAAAGATGCTAAAATGACAGAACATCGTTCGCAAGATATTCAGAATAGTTTAAATCATTTTCAAAATTTTACTCGTACATTATATTATCCACATGACATGGATCGAGTCACTAGCGAAGGTCTCGATCATTGCTATGATTGTCGAGCAGAAATTAATATTCTTGGAAATTATTTAACAAAAATTCAAGGTATGAAAATGGACCAAGAGATATTGGCTCCGATAGCGAATCTATCAAAAAAGATCTCAAGAAAAATTATTGACAAAGAACGACCATCATTTCTAAATATCGATCGAACATTAGCAATTGTCCCAAAGAAATAAACAAACAACTATAATTAAATAACAAGACACTTATATCGTCTTTTTTTTCTAAAACTTTTTTTTTAATTTCATACATAAATATATACATTTTTTTTCTCTTCTACGTACATTCATGTACAAAAATAATTACAAATTCCAACTTAAACTGATTTGATCTCCAAGTCTCTGAATTCGATAATTGAATAGTAATTTTTGAAATTCAATTAGATTGACTAAATTATCGACGATTTGGTTCGTTGCATGCAGAATACTGAGTATTAATTTGTCAAGACGAGGAAATAAATTCGTTGATTGTTTAGTAAAAATCCATTGAAGAAATAATTGTAAATCGATTAGATTTCGAAATGATGTTCGAAATAATTCCATCGATGGGCAAAGTGTAACAAGAAATTGAATTTGTCCAAAATCAAGTAATTCATCGAGATGAACATTAATGATTTTATTATTAAACGCAATTGATTGAAGAATTTTCGATTTTTCAGTTGACAAACGTTTAGCCTCGGTTGAACATAATGACGAGATTTTCAATGAATGAAGATTAGGCAAAAGACGAAGGAGTTTCACACAAATTAATAACGGTACTTTGCTACAATCAATTGAGAGACAAGTAATATTAAGCAAGGCAAAGATTGTACTAAAATATTCGTGAAATGTTTCAGCATGAGATGATGAGCAATGATAATGTGTGTCGAATGAAGATGCTGATGAATCAATTGAATAGATTAAATCATTGTTTGTTAATTCTAAATTAAAAATCCAGTTTTTATCATGCCAAAACGATGAGAAGAAACGATCGAGTAATTTATGAAATGAACTTTGTTTAAATTGATCTTGAAAATATTCGTAATATTTCATTCGAAAATTCTTTAGATTGGGCATTGTTTGACAAATAATTGTTTGCCAACGTTGAGCATCAAGATACGTAAAATCATCGTGACGAATTACGATTCGGAAGCGCTTTAAATTTCGAGCTATTTTATTTAAAATCATTTCTAATAAATCAAATTTGAGAAGACACTTTTCGATAATTAAACTCGTTAAATTTGGCACCGAGAAATGAACATGTTTTTCCACATATTCATTCGCTTGAAACAATGTTTGACATGATAAAGATTTCAAGTTGGGTAGACAAGATAAAATCGAAAGAAAATCATCGATTGTACAGCAATGATCGATTTTTAAATGTTCGATTGAACTAAATTGATGTTTATCGACAACGAATAGAGCTTGTTCGAAATCATCGAGGTCTTCGATCAATGGCAATGACAATTGAAATATTTTCAATGTTCGAAACCGAAAGATCAATCGATAGATATAACTAACGTCAACGAAACAACTTGTTAGACTGCATGTCAATGAAACGAGATTGGTCAATGAGAGACAATCGATGAGTAGAACAGTTAGTTTGTAAGCTGGCAGTGAATTGAGATGAAGTTGACGAAGGTTTTCAAATGTTTGATTGAGCGGACAAATGGAGAGAAACGAATCCAAGAGGAATTCATCGGCAAATTTTAATGAACGGATTCGAGATGAATTCGGAAGGATATTCGTTCGGCAATTGTGTTCAAGATTCGTCGATGTTATTAAATTGATTTTAAAAGAAACGGATGGATTTGAAAGAAGATATTGAAAACGAGAATTTAATTTTGAAAATCCATTTAAGATATCACAACCATCGAGATAATCGAAGATTTCATAGAACAATTCATTCGATAGATTCTCGATTGTTGTTCGTCGATAACTAACAGACATCGAAAATATTTGCTCGTTTTTTTTCTTCTTCTTCTCTTTTTTTTTTATTCTTACTTTCTTTTACATCTCTTCGTTTCGTTGTCTATCGTTTGATTCATATTTAATAATCGTTTCGTATGAGTCACTAGAGTATACATCTACAAAAACGAAAACATACTATTCGATCGCGAAATATCATGTGATGAATATACACTTTTTTCTTACGTGTTCTTATCTCGAGAGAAAAGGAGCGAAGGTAAAAAAAAACGAAATTGAATTTTGTTTTTACTCGCGTCGAAAATTAACATTGACTCATTAAATCAATAGAAAACACGTTCGAGAAAAACAACAATATGAAATGCAACGAGGAGTAAGGTGCAAGTTTATGTGTGTTTAGTTACGTTGCCTCGACAAAAATTGAAACTTTTGAGTTTTGATCAAGTTAATATTGTGACAAGAAAGTAAATGTAAACGAATATCAACGAGAAAAACAACAACAACTACTTCGAAGAAGAAGGAGAAGGAGAAAAAAAACAAAAGTAAAAACCAATACGATCTAGGCAAAGAACTGACGTCAGTTGTTGACATCTGCTGACATCAATAGACAGAAAATATATTTTCTATTTTATATTCGTTCTCTTTCACTGTAATTATAAGTCATATTTATAATTATCATGAAGGATATCTTACAGCTACAGGATGTTGAACATTTCCTTTTCGTTTAAATATAATAATTATTTAGCACATGTGCTCTCTAGATAAAACGTTTTGTATAGTCTATTCTATTCTATTGGAAAACGATTTATTAAGAATTTATTCGGATAAAATTACAAATTTTCTCTCGACAAACAGGACATTTTTGAAGAGCATATCCACACGACACGCACGCACACAAATGTCCGCAAGGCATGCAAGCCAATTGTTTTTCTTCGACAAGACAAATAAAACATTCTCCTAGTGATGGTTCGGTTGGTTCAGTTTGTAGTTCTTGAGGACGTGTTTTAGATGGAACGACAAGATTATTTGCTGAACCTTTGATATGGTCGATTTGCTTTTGAAGAATTAAACAAGCAATAGTTAAATCAGTATCGCAGACGAAATCATCTTTTTTAATTCGTAGTTGATCTTCGATACAACGTTTGATAACAGCTAGAGAATATTGATTACGACTACGAAGCTGTTGAACAATGGGTAGATCTAATCGAGCTGCAACTAAACGATTGAGCTCAGTGTTATCAGCTTGATTTTGTTTTTCTGACGTTCGTTTTCTCGACATTTGAATTCTTTCGTATAGACGATTTCCACACAAATCTCTTGCGTATGAACATTGAGGAAACCATCGCGCATGTTCAATCATTGGATCATCGTTCGGACTCCATTTATGTAGTGAACCATTGCAAAAGAAACATGTGACTGTATTATTCATGCCAGCAAAGAAGAATCCCGCTCGAACGAATTGTTCGACACTTGGCGATTCGATTGTCCATTCAGGATGAGAATAGGTTGCATGTCGACGTATTGGTTCGGTCATAGATCCATGTGACGGCTTGAGTTTGACTGCGAGATCATTGTTGAGAATTTTCGGTGAACGATCTTCGAGAGACATGGATTGAACGAATAAACATTGAGGAGATAGTCGTCGATGAACTTCACTTGGATCGTCATTGATCGACCATTCGTGGCAGATTTTGTTACAATATATACAAATAACACGATCGGATATATTACAGAAGAAGAAACCAGCACTAATCATTGAATCAGCACTCGGCTGTGAATGACACCAGTGAGAGAAACTACGTATACGAGCATTTTGAGTAGATTCAGGTTCCTTGAAAAGGAACTCGTTTTTCGTCGGTGTTTTCAAGGTCGAAGTACGCGAACAACCCGAATGACAGGGTGAATTCGATGTAACTAAATGTGTTGTAGGTTGAATAAGATCAGGAGTTGCCATTAGTATAATTAAATAGAAATAAAATAATTTTTGCTTGAAACCATCTATATTTATAAATTCAGAAATGTTCTAGAGAATTTCAATTGCGTCGCTTGATGTTCGAGTCAATATACGAGGGTTTCGGTAGAGGAAAGTGAGTCATCAAACGAGAGAAAGAAAAGAAAAGAAACATTTACAATGTTGGATATATCCATCATAACATTCATTCGCCAATAAGAACCAATAGGAATGTGGGAAATTTCCAAATATCATTATAAAAAGAACGTTATAGTTTCCAACTCAATCTGGTTTTTTTTATGGCATTTATTATGATATATATATAAGGAGAAAAATCCAAGTAATTTAATCTCTAATTTATTTTGTTAATAAATGAATCGAAGTCATATTGACTTAACTATCATATATAATTACAGGAAAACATTTTTTTGATCTGTTTGTGCGTGTTAAATACATGGGATAGAAATAAATAGACGAGATTAAATTAAATCTCACTTTGTAAATGTAACTATAATGAAAAAGAACAAGAATCTATTGTGGATTGTTTTGTATATTTTAAATAAAATATCAACAAGTAAGTGATCGAAAATTCGAAATATGATTTTTATACTGTTAGCAAAATGAAAGGTTCGTCTGCAAACTATAATCAACCAAAATTTTGTCCACGAGCAGCATGGAATTCAGAGGCTTCTACTTTCCTGAATATTCTTGAACATGATCATATACTAGACAGTTTCTTTGTTGACATTGACAATACTGTTATTGTACCAGTTGAACATTTGAATAAAACTATTGTATTGTATGTTACTACTGACAATTTAACAAAGATAGATATAAATGTAACGTACGATTTGACTGCAATTTTCGTTAATACCGATGGAAATTTATTGTTCAGTGATCGTGGGACTCGAGGAGTGTATAAATTGACATTGAATGAATTGAAAATCGAACCTATCCGTATGTTTAACGCAACATGCTATGGTCTTTTCGTGCTTGATGATAATACGATATACTGTTCACTTTATTCTTTGCATCAAGTTGTTACAGTTACGTTTAATGATAGTTCAAATACGTCAAGCTTAGTTGCAGATGAGCTAAAATATCCGTACGGTATTTTTGTTGACGAGAATCTCAATTTATATGTAGCAGATAGTGGTAATAATCGAATTCAATGTTTTCAATTTAAATCGGAATATTTGGAAGGAACAACAGTTGCAGGAACAAGTAATACTATCGAACTCGATAATCCGACGAGTATTACTTTAGATGCTGACAAATATTTATTTATTGTTGATAGTAATAATCATCGAATAATTGCATCGGGACCAGATGGTTTTCGATGTATACTTGGATGTTTTCGTACTTATGGTTCAAGACGTAGTCAACTTCATAATCCTCTTGCTTTGAACTTTGATAATAATGGAAATATATTTATTTTGGATAAAGGCAATCAATTAATTCAAAAACTTCATCTAACAACTAACTCTTGTAGTAAGTAAAAAAGGAAAAAAATGTTCTACTGTTAGAATAATATGTTTTTTTTAATGTAGATGATAGTTACGCTATGCCAAAGTTCTGTTCAATGATATCGTGGGATCAGAATCCAGTGATGCTTATGGAAAAAAATGAGTATGACGAAATTTCTATTGTTGATCAGCAAATATTTCAATTATGGTTTAACAAAACTACACGTCCAACTGTTATCAATTATGGTAGCTTGTTTTATTCGCATAGTCTTACAATTAGTGTCAATGGTGATATCTATTTTTATATTGATGATACAGAAAATGATATGAGTTACTGTAAGACTCCAATTAGAACATTCACTCGTAGTTTCAAAAAATCGAAGAAGCCTTCTAAAAACCGGGGAATAAACTGGCTAATAAACTTGGGAAAAAACTGGGAAGAAAACTGGGAAATGATACTTGTAGAATATTTTCGTTTATGTTGTCGTGGAAAAAAAGAAAATTGGTGTGATCATCATGATAATCGCCACGGCCATTCATTTCCGAAGTTTGAATGCAATATTATCGAAAAGAACTTAACAGCTATGGGTAGTAGCGTTCTCAATGAAACCGATATTGATGATTTTGGTATGATATATAAATGGTCATTGACTACAAATTGTGCAACACATGTAGCCAATATTACTGGAAGCTGTTTTTCATTATTTATGGATAATAATAATAGTAGTAGTATATACTGTTCTATGATTAATGATCATCAAGTCGTAAAAATACAATTAAATGATAGCGAAAATACAACTGATATTGTTGCAGGCAATGGTACTAATGGATCAGAATCTGATATGCTTTATTATCCATCAGGCATTTTTGTCAACAAGACTTTCTATTTGTATGTCGCAGATTGTTACAATCATCGAATTCAATGCTTTGCATCAAATGATAGAAACGGAATTACTGTCGCAGGAAAAACAAAACCAGAAACTATTACACTTTCATATCCTACAGCAATTTTACTTGACGGTAATGAGTATTTATTTATTTTGGATAGTGGAAATAGGCGTATTGTTGGATCAAGTTCAACTGGCTTTCGTTGCATGGTTGGTTGTTCAGAATCGAACGAATATAGTTTTGCTGCTTTTACTTTTGACAGTTACGGAAATTTACTTGTTTTTGATGACGCCAAAGAACTTTTACAAGAGTTTCACTTATCGACGAATTCTTGTAGTATGTATCGACAAATATCATATGTATATATAACTATATTCTCATCAAACTTTAGAATTATCCTACAATGAACCGAAGTTTTGTTCGCATGCGGAATGGGATCCAAAAGGAAAAACTTTTTCGGAATTAACCCATTTTACAGGAACACAGATAGGACTTTTCGTGGATGCTAGTAATATTATTTATATTCCTAATCAGAATGGAGATTATATACATTCTTGGTCATCAGGAGCTACTAATTCAAATAGAGATATTTTCAAGAATATTTCAAATCCCGCTAGTCTGTTTGTTACATCAAATGGTGATGTTTTTGTTAATAATGATAAAGAAAATCGAATAGAGAAACAGACAGTTAATTCAACACAGATCATACCAATCATGTCTGTTAATTCAACATGTTATGGTCTTTTTATTGATCTCAACGATATGATCTATTGTTCTATGAAAGATTTGCATCAAGTAATTCAAAAATCGTTGGATAACAGTCATGATAATGTTTCAGTTATTGCTGGAGATGGTTCACCCGGTTCGACAATGGATATGCTTGATAATCCTCATGGAATATTCGTCAGTACTAGTTCAGATCTCTACGTTGCAGATTGTGGAAATGATCGAATACAATTATTTACGTATCCAGATAGGAATGGTACGACAGTTGCAGGAAATCAATTAACAAAAACAATTAAACTCAATTGTCCTACTGCTATTGCTCTCAATATTGATCAATCGTTGTTTATCGTCGATAGCAAAAATCATCGGATCGTTAGATCAATACCAGATGGTTTCCGATGTGTTATTGGATGCTCAGGTGATCGTGGCCCTGATATCAATACCTTAAATCAACCAACATCAATTGCCTTCGATAGCTACGGTAATATGTTCGTTGCAGATACAGCAAATAAACGAATTCAAAAATTTGACTTTATACAATCCTCATGTTGTGAGTATCACATTAGTATAATAAACATATGTTCTCATATTGTCTTTAATCGATTTAAGATAAAACTCAACTGATTTATTTGATTGTACCTCCCTGTATTGATTATACGCCTACCGGCATTCCTTGTGCAAAAATTAATTCAATTTGTGAAATGACAAATCCGTGCCCAAAAAATATGATTTGTGCTGAGAATCTAACTGACGACAGTCCATACTCATACTCCTGTTTACAATCACCTAATTTTACTTATAGTGTATGTGACTCGGAGCCTTGTTGGAATAATGGTTTGTTTTTCTTTTCTTTTCCCGTCTTCACATGCATTTCTTCTTTTTTTCTTTAAGGAACTTGTGCCGAGAGCTCTGATGAAAATTTGAATTTTACATGTAATTGTACAATGGGATGGGAAGGTTTATATTGTGAAAAAATGATAGACTATTGTTCGACAGTTCAATGTGAAAACAATGGTATTTGTCGACCGTCGCTTATGAATTATACATGTGAATGTCTGGGTGACGATTATTACTATGGTCGTCATTGTGAAAATCAGACAATGAGATTGACAATTTACAAAACTGCTTCAAAATCATTTGGATATGTTGGTATTATTGCTTTACTGTGTATTGTGTTATTTATTGTAACCATGGATGTGTTAAAATATGGTTTTGGTGTCGATCCAGTTGATAAAGAAATCAAACGTATTCGACATGCGAAAATAATGAAAAAACAAGAACGACGAATCGCTCGACGACTTGTCTATCCACGATATTTATTGAATCGATTGCCTCGATCGACTCTCATCCGAGCGAAAATTACATTTCGACAAATGAATTGATGGATTATTTATCATGCTTTTTGTATTTTTTCTCTCTCTCTCTCTTTGCTTGCTAATCGTGACAAATATATTGTATCAATAAATTTGCTTCTATATTTATACATCAGAAAATCATGTCTACATGTTAGTTTTTTTTTTCTTCTAAAAGTTATTCATGATAATGATGAATATATTGCTGATTTTTTTTCATCTTTTGAATGGAATATCAGGTAGATGAATCGAAAGTGTCAAATATTATTTTTGTATTGTGAAAAATAGGTTCTTCTGTATCTTACAATCAACCGAAAATTTGTCAACAAGCGACATGGAATCAGGAGGCTAGCACTTTTGCGAATATTAGTACGATTGGTAATAGATCGTATGGAGTTTTTGTTGACATTAACAATACTGTATATGTTACTGGTACTTTTGTTGATCAAGTGTTCATTTGGTTGGATGGTCAAACAGAACCATCGAGAATCGTCCATGATCATATGTCAGCTCCATACGCTATATTCGTTACGAAAATAGGTGAGATATATGTTGATGCTGGAGCTTATCGAAAGCAAGTACAACAATTTATGAAAAATACAAGTTATCATAGTTACGCTATGGAAGTTGACGGAACTTGCGCTGGTCTTTTTGTGGATATTAACAATACCATATATTGTTCACTGGTAAATTACCATAAAGTGATTAAAAGATTCTCTGACCGTAAAGCAACTGAATCTATAATTGCTGCAGGAAACGGTTCTAATATGTTAACACCATATACGCTTAATCAACCTTATGGAATATTTGTTGATCTTCAACTTAAATTATACGTCACGGATCGTTACAATGATCGGATACAAGTCTTTCAACCGGG